>Ga0265327_10004872_pt1 | contig 11604 bp, 13 predicted proteins | sample 41621metaG_FD_202089 | JGI IMG/M metagenome (GOLD analysis project Ga0265327, IMG submission 202089) | Rhizosphere microbial communities from Carex aquatilis grown in University of Washington, Seatle, WA, United States - 4-16-21 metaG | ecosystem: Host-associated > Plants > Roots > Rhizosphere...
GAGGTCTCCTATCCCCCCGTCGTCTCGGGCTCGGAACTGAACTTCGATGCCATCGCGGCCGCCAAACCCGATGTCATCCTGGCCACCGGCGCCGATATCGACAGACCCAGTTACGACAAGCTGGCCAAAATCGCGCCGACCGTGGTCTCGGAAGATCGAGTCGATCGCGCCGAAACACCTTGGTATACACAACTCTTCACCATCGGGCGAGCCCTGGGCAAGTCTGATCGGGCGCGCATGCGATCCGAAGAGGTCGGGACTCGGTACAACCAGATACGCACCGGACATCAACATTGGGTCAACCGCACGGCCGTGGTCGATTGGGTCGCCGACGGACAAGGCACCTTCCTCTTGGGTTTCCGCGACCCACGCCGCGCGGTGTTCGACGGTCTGGGGTTCCTCAGCCAGCGATACTCCGGCCCGGTGCCGGATAACGAGCTGAAGGCCAAGGCCGACGAGGACCTCCTGGTGGTGGTGGGAGCCACTGAACAGCAGGCGAAGTCCACGAACGGTCTCGCCGATTTGCGTGCCGTCACCGAGGGGCGCGCTGTCTACATCCCGGCGGACAGCCCGGTGGTGAGCGCCCTTCGGCTCGGAGGCCCACTAGCCCGGATCTATGCCCTCGAACAACTGACACCCCAGCTCGAAAAGGCCCTGAAGCCACCCCCTCCGCGATAACCGCCATCCCTCGTCGCATTGGTGTCCACGTAAATCTGTGGCCGCCATCACTGCCGTGTTACGGTCCTATCGCTCGATTCAATCAATTGATAGAACCGCGTCGGGAGGGCTGTGAGCGACCAATCCTCCGAATCCCTGCGCGCGCCGTACACGATCGAGTTCGGATTCGAGCGCACCGTCGGCCCCAAGATCGGCACCTTCCTCGGCGGACTGCGGGACGCGCGACTGTTCGGAGTGCGGACAATCCATGGTCAGGTCTTGTGCCCGGTTCTCGAGTTCGACCCGGCCGATGCCGGCCCTACCGGCGAGCTGGTAGAACTCGAACCGAAGGGCGTTGTCCTGCAATGGACCTGGGTACGGTCACGGCCGGCAGACGAGTTGCAGGACGATTTCGCATGGGCGCTTATCCGCATCGACGGAACCACTAACGCGATGTTCCACGCCGTCGATGTCGGCGGGAATCCCCTGACCATGAAAACGGGACTGCCCGTCGTCGCACGATGGCGCCCGGACCGTGTCGGCGCCATCACCGATATCGTCTGCTTCGAACCGGCGGGCCCGCAGTGACCGCACTACCCGAACCGGTCTCTTCGATCGCCAGCCCGTTCCGCATGGACTACACGTATGTGGCGGGATCCGGGCGTTCCATCTTCCTGCGCGGGCTGGCGCACAGGCGCCTGCTGGCACGCCGATGCCCTGGCTGTCAACGCGCGTACTGTCCTGCGCCGCAATTCTGTTCACGATGCCTGACGGAACTGGGTGAACCGTTCCCCCTTGCGGGGACGGGAACGGTGGAGACCTTCTGCATCGTGAGCTTCCCCTTTCCGGGACAAGTGTTCGCGCCGCCCTACGCAGTGGCGCACATCCGGTTGCACGGCGCCGACAACAGACTCATGCACATGATCGGAGACACCGCGCCAGACCTCGTTCACATCGGCATGACCGTAGAGCCGGTCTGGGTGACCGATGAGGAGCTCGGTGCCAGCATGCAGAGCATCCGCTACTTCCGGCCAGTGCCAGGCAAGGCCGCCCATGCGTGATGTTGCCGTGGTTTCTTTTTCCCAATCGGCTTGTACTGCGGCAAATCTTCGTGACGATATGGCCGAGATCCTGCTACCCGTGGTCCGCGAGGCCCTCGAACAGGTAGGACTGCGCCGCGAGGACATCGACTTCTACGCATCGGGCAGCCATGACTTCTTCGAGGGCCGTACCTTCGCGTACATCGAGTCCCTCGACGCTGTCGGCGCCTGGCCGCCGATATCGGAATCCCATGTCGAAATGGACGCCGCATGGGCGTGTTACGAGGCCTGGTCATGGCTCCAACTGGGCCACGGTGATATCGCCCTGGTGTACGGCATCGGCCGCGGCGCGCTGCCCACCGACCTGGACCAGGTGGCCCCCGCTTCACTGGACCCCTACTACCTGACTCCCCTTCATCCGCATCGGCATGCGATCGCCGGTCTGCAGGCGGCGGCCGTCGTCGAGGCCGGTATCACCACAGAGCGAGAGATGGCCGATGTGGTGAACCAATCGCTGACCGATGCGTTGTCGAATCCCTTCGCGCTCAGGGCAGGTGCTCCGGGAGTCGAATCGCTGCTGGATCAGCCGTACATCGCCTCGCCACTGCGTCCACACGATGTGGCGCCAGTCGGTGACGGCGCCGCGGTACTGATCCTGGCCACCGGTGATGTGGCACGCCGCCTGGCCCGGCGTCCGGCGTGGATCAGGGCGATCGATCACCGGATGGACACGCACTACCCCGGCTCGCGGGATCTCACGGTAGTGGACTCGGCGCGCATCGCCGCCGACAAGGCCGCTGCCATGGCCGGTTTCACTGCCGCCAGTGTGGAAGTCGCCGAGCTGCACACCGAGTACAGCTATGTGGAACCGCTACTGACCAAAACCTTGGGCATCGACAACGTGCTCGTGAATCCATCCGGTGGGCCGCTGGCGGGTGCGCCCGCTACCGCTACCGGGTTGATCCGCATCGGTGAATCGGCTCGCGCCATCATGCAGGGCCGCGCCACTCGAGCACTTGCCCACGCCACCAACGGCGCTGCACTGCAGCACAATCTGGTGTGTCTCATGGAGGCGAGCGGATGAGCGCCCGTGTCGCCGTAGTCGGTGTCGGCCAAAGCAAGCAGGCCAAGAAGCGTGAGGTCAGCATCGCGGCGCTGGTGCGCGAGGCGGTGGACGGCGCGCTGGCCGACGCGGAGCTGACGTTCGGTGACATCGATGCGATCGTGCTCGCGAAGACCCCCGATCTCTTCGACGGCGTGATGAATCCGGAGCTATACCTCGCCGACGCGATGGGCGCGCGCGGACTGCCGGTCACCCGGGTGTTCACCGGCGGCAGCGTCGGAGGACACGCAGCCATCTATGCCGCACACCTGGTGCAAGCCGGACTTGCCGGAAGGGTGCTGGTCGTCGCGTATTCCAAGGAGTCAGAGGGCAACTTCACCTGGGCGCTGTCCCGGCCGCTGCCGTTCAGTGCCCAGCTGGGTGCCGGCGCGGGTGGGCATTTCGCACCCGTCATCCGCGAGTACATCCGCCGCTCGGGCGCCCCGGAACACATCGGCTGGCAAGTCGCGGTGAATCATCGCCTCAACGCCATTCGTAACCCATACGCGCATATCCATAAGCCCGATATCACCATCGAGGAGGTGCGCAGCTCGCCGATGCTCTGGGATCCCATCCGGTTCCTGGAATCGTGCCCGTCATCCGACGGCTCGTGTGCGGTCGTCGTTTCTTCCGAACTGTTCGCGACGCATGCGCCACGACCGCCCGCCTGGATTCACGGCACCGGGTGGCGAACCGAGACAGGCCATTTCGCGGGCCGCGATGAGGTGAATCCACGCGCCGGGCAGGAGTGCGCCGCTGCAGCGTACCGCGAGGCGGGGATCACCGACCCGGCCACCGAGGCCGATGTATCCGAGCTCTACATCCCCTACAGCTGGTACGAGCCGATGTGGATGGAGAACATCGGGCTGGCTCCCGAGGGAGCGGGCTGGCGTGCCGTCGACGAGGGCCACACCGCGTTCGGGGGCAGACACCCGATCAACCCGTCCGGTGGCGTGCTCTCGGGCAACCCCACCGGCGCGACCGGCCTGCTTCGATTCGCCGAGGCCGCTTTGCAAGTGCGGGGGCTGGCGGGAGAACATCAGGTCGACGGTGCCCGACGCGCGATAGGCCACGCCATGGGCGGCGCATCGCAGTTCCATGCTTTATGGGTGGTGGGGAGCGAGAAACCATGACCGAAGATCGAGAACTTCTCGTCGAGCGGGACGGCCCGATCGTCATCTTGACCATGAACCGTCCGCATCGGCGAAATGCGCTGTCCACCAACATGGTGGGACAGCTTGCTCAGGCCTGGGACGAGATCGATCGGGACGACGGCATCCGCGCGGCCATCATCACCGGCGCCGGTAGCGCCTACTGCGTGGGAGGTGATCTCAGCGATGGCTGGATGGTCCGGGACGGCTCCGCGCCGCCAATCGACCCTGCCGCCATAGGCAAAGGACTGCTACTCACCCATACCCTGACCAAACCGCTCATCGCGGCGGTCAATGGTGCGTGCCTGGGTGGCGGATGTGAAATGTTGCAGCAGACCGATATCCGTGTTGCCGATGAGCAGGCCACGTTCGGTCTTCCGGAGGTACAGCGTGGGCTGGTCCCCGGTGCCGGATCCATGGTCCGGCTCAAGCGGCAGATTCCCTACACCAAGGCCATGGAAATGATCCTCACGGGCGAGCCGCTCACCGCCCAAGAGGCCTATCATTTCGGCCTGGTGGGCCACGTGGTGCCGGCGGGCACCGCATTGGACAAGGCGCGAAGCCTCGCCGAACGCGTGGTGCGCAACGGCCCGCTGGCAGTGCGCAACGCCAAGGAAGCTGTGGTGCACAGCGGTTGGATCGCCGAGGAAGACGCACGCCCCATCGAAGCCCGCCTGACCCGCCAGGTGATCAGCTCCGCCGATGCACGCGAGGGGTTGTCCGCATTCCGCGAGAAGAGAGAGGCCCGGTTCACCGGCCAATGACCGACATCGCATCTGAAACAGACACCTCTGCACATGATTCCACCGATCAGCGATTGCTCAGCGCCGCCGAACGACTATTCGCCGAGCGTGGCGTGGATGCGGTGTCACTGCGCGCCATCATGGCGGCAGCGGGCACCAATGTCGCATCGGTGCACTATCACTTCGGATCCAAGGAACGTCTCATCGAGGCGCTGCTCGATAAATACCTGAATCAGCTCGAAAAGCGCCGGTTCGCGTTGTTGGACATCGCCGAAGAAGCCGGGACACTGCGAACCATTGCCGAGGCGATCGTCGTCCCGCTGTCCGAGATTGGCGAAGAGGGCGGAACCGCATGGCTTTCCACCCTCGGCAAGCTCCTCATCAGTGGGCACCCCGCGCTTATCCCGATGAGCGTGAGTTTTCAGCCTCAGGCCGCGCGACTACAGGAACTGATCGTGCGGCTGCGCCCGAACGCCTCACTGCCGTCAATCCGATTCGGGGTGACCCAGGCGGTCACACTGACCTGCGTAGTTCTGGGCGACATCGCGCACACCAATCGACTGATGTCCCTGAGCGGCACCTACCTCGACGACGGGCAGATGAATGCGCAGCTCATCGACATGGTGACCGCCATCCTGGCCGGACCTCCGGCAGAGAACTAGGCACTCCCCTCCTTGAAAGCGTCGAAGGACCGGCGCAATTCGCCGGTGGCAGTACACATCACCTGGGTCCTGTTCTCCATGTCCAGCGCGTGACGCAAGCTCGGCGCGTCGACCGTCTGCCACATCGTCTCTTTGGTCATCCATACCGCCAGCGGTGAGTGCACGGCGATTTCTTCGGCCTTCGCAAGCGCCGCGTCAAGGAGGGTTTCAGTGGGCACCACGTCAAAGATCAAGCCGATCCGTTGCGCCTCGTCGGCGCCGAATACCCGTCCGGTCAACATCAGCTCTGCGGCGCGGGCCGCGCCCACCAACCGCGGCAGGTGATAGCTGGTTCCCATATCGCAGTTGGATACCCCATGACGGATAAACACGGCGCCGAATGAGGCCTCCGGGCAGGCGAACCGGATATCGCAGGCCAGCGCCAATGCGAACCCGCCACCGACCGCGTGTCCATTGACAGCAGCGATGACGGGCTGACGCATCCGGTGAATCCGTTCGAACAGCGAAGCCATCAACTCCTGAGCCGCGAGCGTACGCACCAGCTCCGAGTCGGTGGCACCGAGCAGCGCGGCCGTGGAGGTCGCCCCGATATTGGTGAAATCGGTGGGCAGCGATTTCAGATCGGCTCCGGCACAAAATGATGCGCCGATTGCGGTGAGAACCACCACCCGCACCTTGGGGTCGCCATCGGTCTTCTCGACCACGGAGTGCAGCTCGGCCACCGTCTGCGGGTCAAGTGCATTACGGCGCTCGGGACGATCGATCGTGACCACCAGGATTCCGTTGTCGCGATGCTCCGTGCGAATCATCGGGCCACCAACCCTCCGTCGGCGATGATGGTCTGACCGGTGATGTAGCTGCCCGCATCGGAGGTCAAAAGCAGTGCGGTACCCACCATTTCGTCGGGGAGTCCGAGCCGTTTGAGATGATTGGCATTAGCCATTCGTTCCACCTCGGCGGGCGGGGTCTTGCGCACCATGTCGGTGTCGATCGCGCCGGGAGCGAGTGCGTTGACACGCACACCCCGCGAAGCGAGCTCGGCCGCCGCAGACCGCGTGTATGAGACCAACGCCGCCTTGCTGCCGAGTACATGGAGACCCCTTGACCAAACATGAAGGCGCCCACAGAGACAACGTTGAGCACTGCCGCATGTCGACTGGTCACCAAATGTGGCAGCGCGGCTTGCACCAGAAACACCGGCCCCCGCAGGTTCACACCGAAAGACTTGTCCCACCCATCGACGGTGAAGGAGCCCACCGGTTCGGTGAGTGCATTGGCGGCGTTGTTCACCACGATGTCGACACCACCGAACTCCTCGACGGCGGCCTGCACCAAATGTTGCAGGGATTCGATATCGCCCGTGTGCGTCGGTACGCCCAGCGCCCGGCCGCCCAGGGAGCGCAGCTGCTCGGCCGCCTCGGCGCACGCTTCCGGTTTGCGGCTTGCGACAACCACATTGGCGCCTGCGCAGGCATAACCTTCGGCGAGAGATCGCCCGATCCCACGGGTGCCCCCGGTGACGATAGCCGTACGCCCCGTGAGGTCGAACAGGCTGGAGAAGGTTTCTCGGTTCATCGTTTCCTCACTTTTCGCTGGTCCACAATGCTCGCCGCGCCCACCACACCAAGAATCTGCTCGATGAGCGCTTCGTCGGCGGTGCCGCGCAAGACGCCGTGGTAGACGGCCATACCCACAACGGTGTCGAAGAGCGCATCCGCCCCGGGCCGGTCCGCACACCGGCCGGCGGCGACAGCCTCGGCGTGTGCCGTCCGGAACGCTTCGCGCAGAGGCATTTCAGTGCGCGTGACCAAATCCGCATACTGCCCCGGTTCGCGGTGGTACTCGACGAGGAGTCCCGGCATCGCGGCGCGGGTAGCGGGATCGGCAAAGTACTCGACCACAGCGCGCACCACAACGGGCAGATAGTCCTGGAATTCGCCGCGATCGGCGAGGGCCGCGGGCCACGGGCGGTCCGCGATCGCGCTTTCCACCATGGCGGCCTGCGTTGACCAACGCCGGTAAATCGTGGGAGCACCGATGCCTGCGACGCGGGCCACGGCGGGGATGGTGGTGCCCTGATACCCCTCGGTCGCCAACATCTGGCGCACCGTCTCGCGCACCGCGTCATCCTTGTCCGGATCGCGGGGACGTCCCCCCTGGCGTCTATCCACTATCCCAAGACTCCCTAGTTTCGATATTCGAAATAACGATACTACTGAGGCTTGGCGGGGGAAGGGTCTACCGGTAGGTGGCGAGGACCTGCTTGCGCAGTCCGTCGGTGGCGGTTTCCATGGCGCCCTTGATGGCCCGCTTCAGCACGAATCCGGGCAGCGGGATCAGCGGGTCGACCGTCAGCTCGAACTTCACGTGCGTCTTGTCACCCTTGGGCGTGAAGGTGTACTTACCGTCCTGACGGCGCTGCTGACTGGCCTTCACGAGGGTCCAGCTGACCGTATCGGCGCCCCAGGTGTAGGCGACGGTTTGTTCGTCGGTGATGCCCGCCGTCTTCACCTTCATCTTCACCTCGTGCGGTCGTCCGTCGTTGCCCGTGGTCAGCACCGTCGAACTCTGATGCGCCGAAGACCATTTCGGCAGAACCTCGAAGTCTGCGATGACATCTATGATCTGCGCGGGGGTCGCCTCGATGACTATTTCCCGGGTGTCGCTAGTGGCCATGGATCTGACCCTAGCGACCCCGCGAGCGCTAGACGGTGAATCCCCCGTCGATGTTGATCGCGGTTCCCGTGATGTACCAGGCCTCATCCGATGCCAGATAGCTCACCAAGCTGGCGATATCGCGAGGCTGGCCATAGCGCCCTACCGCGATGTTGGGGAGCAGGATCTGCGCCAGCTCGCCATTCTCTGGGTTCATATCCGTGTCCACCGGGCCCGGCTGAACGTTGTTGATCGTGATGCCCCGGGGGCCGAATTCGCGCGCCAGCCCGCGCGTCAGGCCTGCGACGGCCGCCTTCGACATCGAGTACAGCGATGCGTTGGGGGTAGGCGAATGGTCGCCGTTGATGCTGCCGATGGTGACGATCCTGCCTCCCTCGGCCAGATGCGGGGAGGCCGCCTTGATGGCCGCGAAAACAGCCCGCACGTTCACCGCGACGATCGCGTCGAAGTCTTCCAAGGTCGCGGTATCCACGTCGCCAAAGGATGCGATGCCGGCATTGTTGACCAGAATATCCAGTCCGCCAAGGTGTTCGGCCGCCTCGTTGACCGCGGTCGTGAGCTGGGCCGGGTCGGATACATCGGCCTTGACCGCCAGCGCCCAGCCGCCATCCTCCTTGACATCGGCCACGACGTCCGCGGCCGGTTGCGGTGAACTCGAGAACGTGAAGACGACACGCGCACCATCTTCGGCGAGCCTGCGCACGATGGCTGCGCCTATTCCGCGCGATCCGCCGGTGACAAACGCGCGGCGACCCTTCAGTGGTGGAGTCATGGTGGTCCTTCCGTAGGTACGCACGGGTCAAGTGGACTCGGGTCCGAAACATTCCCCGTCATGCCAAACCGCCACGTTATGCGTCTCCCACCGGCATACTCGCTGTGTGTCGTCACCTGACATTCACCCCAGCCTCCGTTTGGCGGCCAAGGTATTTCCACGACAGGTCGGCCTGCCACGAACCCTTTCCACCCTGCGCGGATTGATCCGCACCTCGGGACTGTTTCCCAGATTTGGGGTGCGGACCGTGGCGGTGAACGACGACGTGACGGTTCGTGCACACGTTCCCAAGAACCTGACCGAGCCGTCCCCGGCTCTGCTGTGGATTCACGGCGGCGGTTATGTGATGGGCACGGCACGTCAGGATGACTTCTTCTGCCGCAAGGTCATGCGGGAAACGGGGCTTCCCGTCGTGTCGGTCGACTATCGGCTGGCACCCGAACATCCCTATCCGACACCCGTCGAGGACTGCTATGCGGCGCTGCGCTGGCTATCGGTGCAAGGCTGGATCGACCCAACACGCATCGCCATTGGCGGCGCCAGCGCCGGCGGCGGACTGACCGCAGCACTTGCGCTGCTGGCGCGTGATCGGGGCGAGGTCGCACCGGCGGCGCAGCTGCTGGTCTACCCGATGCTCGACGACCGCACCACCGCGCGCACCGACGTCGACGAAACCAACCTGCGGATGTGGAGCACCAAAAGCAACCGGTTCGGCTGGGACTCGTACCTGGGGGACACCGACCGCAATGTCGCCGTACCGGGTCGGCGGTCGGACTTGGCGGGAGTGGCGCCGGCCTGGTTGGGCATCGGGACGGCCGACCTGTTTCACGACGAGGACCTCCTCTACGCCGAACGTCTGCGTGCCGCCGGAGTGCCCTGCGAGCTGGAAGTCGTGGAGGGCGCGTTCCACGGCTTCGACAGATTCGTACCGTGGGCCGGGGTGTCGAAGGACTTCGTAGCCAAGGCCTGCCGAAGTCTGCAGGGCGCGCTTATCTGATCGGCACCTGACGGCCGGATCTAGCGCACCAGGTCTCTGAATACGGCTGGCCGACAACGGCTCTCTGAGGTCTTTGCATCAACTCCGTCGACCCCGTGACGAAACAAACCGAACCCCTATGGGGTACCGACACAGCCTTGCATCCCACGCGCTAATGTAAATGAACATCGTTATCGTTGTCATTAGTGCGGGTGGAGGGTGCGGAGTGGCTATGCCGGTGTGGATGGCTTCGCCGCCGGAGGTGCATTCGACTCTGCTCAGCGCAGGTCCGGGTCCCGGACCGCTGCTCGCCGCCGCAGCCGAATGGTCCTCGCTGGGGGCGCATTACACCGCGACGGCCGATGAGCTCCGGGCAATTCTGGCCGCCACCCATACGGCAACGTGGCAGGGTCCCAGTGCGGACACGTATGTGGCGGCGCACATTCCGTACCTGGAATGGCTGACCCAAGGCGCCATCGAAAGCAATGCCCGTGCCGCTCAGCATGGTACCGCCGCGGGCGCTTACAGCACCGCGCTGGCAATCATGCCCACTCTTGCCGAGCTGGCCGCCAACCACGCCACGCACGCGGCGTTGTTGGCAACAAACTTCTTCGGTATCAACACAATTCCCATCGTTGCCACCGAGGCGGACTACGTCCGCATGTGGATTCAGGCCGCCACGACGATGGCGGTGTACCAAACCGCCTCCGAGGTCGCCCTGGCGTCTACGCCGCCTTCTACACCGCCTCCGTCGATCCTGCATGACCATGACCATGACGGTCACGATCACGAGCACGGCCATGACGACGACCACGGTCACGGAGACCTGGACCCCACCGACCCGGAGTGGTGGGTCCACGTGGCCGGTGAGATGGTCGAGCATCTCAAGCTGCTGTGGAACAACCTGCTGACCGATCCGGCAGCACTGTTGACCAACCTTCCGTTGGTGTTGGCGGATGTCGCTTTTCATGCCGCACAATTGGCTTCGACAATCGGCCAGTTCGCCCCGGTGCTGATCCAGCCCGCGCTTGCTCTAGCGATCGCGAGCCTGAGCTCAGTGGTCGGGTTGGCAGGCCTGGCCGGCATCCAGCCGTCGCCTGAAATCGTTGCGACGGAACCGAACCCCGTCCCGGAACCTCCTACCGCGGCGGCTGCTGGGACAGCCCCCGCCTCTAGTTCATCGCCGTCGGCTCCCGCACCGGCCCCCTCCGGCGCACCAGCGCCATCCGCACCAGGTACCGCGCCTGCGCCGTCGTCTCCTCCCCCACCCGTCGGCGATCCAGGTTTCTCGTTCCCGTACGGGGTCGGTGGAGGCCCCCGCATCGGCGCCGGGTTGGCTCTGGCGAGCCAGGTCCACACGAGAGCCAGTACGTCAGCCAGGAACTCAGCATCAGAACGCGCGGGGACGGCGGCGACGGCCGCAGCGCGACAGGCACGCCGACGACGCGATCGGAGCAAGCAAGAAGGCCGCGCCGTCGAATACATGGACATGGACGCCACCGTGACCCTTGACAGGGGCGAGCCCTCCGCGACGGCTTCACACCGCGGAGCCGGACCCATGGGGTTCACCGGCACTGTGCCCAGAACAGGCCTGGCAGCAACCGGATTGGCCACATTGGGCCACGATGACGACTTCAGCAAGGGCGCTCAGGCGCCGATGATCCCGAACACCTGGGTCCCGGACGGCGCCGACGAAGATTAGCGGCGCCGTATTCGGTGTGCACCTAGCAGGTGATCGAGACCAGAGCGACCTTGTGATCGATCACCGACACAGTTGTCGGAGCATTCCGCACATCCCGGGCCGGCTGCGCCGAGTAGACCGGGG
>Ga0265327_10004873_pt1 | contig 11603 bp, 3 predicted proteins | sample 41621metaG_FD_202089 | JGI IMG/M metagenome (GOLD analysis project Ga0265327, IMG submission 202089) | Rhizosphere microbial communities from Carex aquatilis grown in University of Washington, Seatle, WA, United States - 4-16-21 metaG | ecosystem: Host-associated > Plants > Roots > Rhizosphere >...
ATTTTCAAGGGCCAGATTGTCGACGTTCGCAGTACGAACTGATTACGGCAGCGTAAACGTTCCCGATGCCGTACCGCTTCCGCCCGCTGTAATCGTGGCGATGAACGTTCCATTTTGATTATCTGTGAAGTGCAGGAACATGCGCCACACCACCGTGTGATTGCGAAGCATTCCGCCGATGATATTCATTTCGGCGATATTCGCGGAGAACGACGAATAGCTTGAGTAATTGTAATTCGCGGTCCCGAAGTCATTGATGTCAGTCGTGACCGTTGTCGCGCCAATGTTGATCGTAATCGTGCCGAGGCTCGTAAAGACGCCGGTCTTTTTATCGAGCGACAACGTGAGCACGCCGGTATTGATGTCCCCGGGCGCGTTGACAAGTTGATTCGTTCCATCAGTCAGGTCCTGGCCGATATAGAAGACGCCGCTCGATCCTGAATCGAGGAAGAATCCCCCGGCCCAATTCGTCTTTTGCAGAATGACTCCCTGCATCATGTCTGGACGATGCGTCACTGGGCGAGTCAACGTCCCGCGCAACGTGCCAAACGGTCCGACATGGAAGTTGAAGTCGTTCAGATCCACGTTGATCACGTTATTAGCTGACCAGGTCAGATGGCTGCTGACGGGATCCGGCAGATTATCACCACTGACGGTGGCGAGCCCATCTGCCCAGGCCATGATAGAGACTCCGGTCGGCGGTTGAATGAACAGCGAGCCAATGACTCCGTTGCGAAGCGAGAATTCATTGCTATAGGCGCCGCGATTCAGTTGTGGATGGAACCAATTCACATTCCCGTTGAGGCTGCTTTGCGGAATGTTGGTAATATTGATCCAACCGGTGAATGAACCTTTGTTGCCGTAAAGCGCGACATACATCGGCCACCAACCAAATTTTGAAACCGTCGTCGATTGGCTGATCGGCGTGCCATCGGCGAGCGTCCCGGTCATCCGCAAGTTGCCCGAACCATCCACCGTAATAGTAGCTGCCCCTTGTCCGTCAACGACTGCATTCGATGACACGATCATTGTGTAGTTGCCGGCAAACGGACAGAGATTTGTGTTCAAGTCAAATACATCACGATCACCCAACAAAGTTGCAGTGATCGGATCGGTAATATTGCCGGTCACCTGGTCCGATACACCGCTGAGATCGAGTTGGAACGATCCACTGATTGTTGTGCGTCCGCTGCGGGCAGTGAAATCCACGTGCCCGTTGTTGTCGACCACGCCGGTTGCTGTCGCGCGAATTCCATCTATTGTGATGGTCAAGACGTAAGTGTTCGGGCGATTGACCATCAGTGTGAACACCCCGGAACTGGTGCGTTCAATGTCATTTGGATTCACGATTAAGCCATTATAAGAGCCGCGCACGTTGTGCAGCGGATTCGGTGCAAAATTGGCGGTCAGGTTTGCACCGCTGGTCATCACAAAAGTCAGGCTTGTGTTCGTCGAGTTCGTGCTGCCCGTCCAGCCGGTGAAGTTCCAATCCGTTGCCGGTATTGCCGTGAGATGCAGCGTTTGGCCGGCGAGTTGAGTCGTGCCGTTGAGAATTGGGCTGACTTGGCCGTTGCCATTCGTGCTCACTGTCAATGTGCTGAACACCTGGAGCGTGACCGTTCGCGTCGCGCTGATCGACTGTGCGTTGCCAACGGTTGCGCTCTGCGCCGAAATATTATTAACGCCCTGTGAAAGCGTGACATCGGCTGTCCAATTCGTCGTGCCATTGACCGCTTGCGGTGAGCCGTTGACGAGGACTGTTACCGACGCGATAGGGTCGTTGGTATCGTGTGATGTCGCGGTGCCACGAATCGTAATGTTTGCGTTCGTGGTTCGCAGCCCGTTGGCGGGGGACGTAATTGACACCAGCGGTGTCGCCCCTCGCGCCGTACCGGCGATAAAACACAGACTGACTACGCAAGCAACGATTGCTATGCGGGATGATTGTATCCAGTTCTTCATAGTTACCTCCGGGTGGAGCGGGCCCCGTGCATTCCGTTGCACGTTGTCGTGGGTCTGTTCCTTGTAATTCATAAGAATTCCGTTGGTTGCTGTTTTATCTTTTTGACACGTTTGCGCCAATCGGGGGGCAGGGCACTTGATGACTGCAAAATCGCCTTAACGGCAGTAAAGGAAAGCACCAGCTGCGACAGGGTAGGGGTGTTCAGAATCTACAGGAGGCAGTTGGTGTGGCCAATGCCACGTGTGCAGTTCACTGGCGGGTCCCCTGATGGCAAGCGACGCGGCATATCCGGTCGCGGGTGAAAGTGGGAACACCGTAATATCATCCGCTGGTAAAGGCTTTTCTTCTGTTATGCCGTCGCCGGTGCATTTGGAAATCGATTCTTTTTCTGTCCAGCATTTATAGAATACCTCAACCCGCTCTCCGGTTGGTGTGGCAAGAAACTCAGTTTTCGCCTGATCGGAAAAGAAGCGGTTGGCGATCTCGGTCATCTCCGGCATCACTGACATCAACTCGACGTCGACACCAATTTCGCGCCCAAGAGTAACCGCAATCAACGCCAGGTCGCCTGAGTGCGAAATGTTGAACCTGATGTCATGAGACGGGTTGGTCAGGAAAGGTTTTCCAGCATGCCCGTAGCCGAATTGGATGACCTGCGGCTCCGTATCGAGATACAAAGCCAGAATGTGCCGAAGTGAGCCGCGGCCGGCGATGAATCGGTTTTGTTCTTGAAGTAGAGGTGAGCGTTGGCAGCGCAAAAGTTCATCGTTCGATAGGGCGCCGCGTAATTCCTGTAATATTGGATCAGCAACTGACAGGGAAACCGACCACACATGAACTTCATCGTTGCGCAGGATTGGCTGCGTTCGTGATGGCGGCCAAAGAAAATGAACTTGGCTATGCTGCATTTTGCGCGCGTAGGTTCGGTGGCGGAACTTGCTCGAGACATTTGCTCAACGTTTGCGCGAGAGCATCGACAAACGGCGGTTGCAGGATAGTTTCGTGCGTGCCTGGGATGATTTTGACGTCAACGCCGCTGGTCGCGAACATCCGCCAGATCACTTCAGGATTCCATTTCAACACCGCCTGTTGTCGGGTGCGGAACAAGGTCAATTTTCCCTGGTATGGCAGCGGCGCATAATGGAGCAGAGCCTCGAAATGCACCTGGGCAAAGTGACGATAGTCTTTTGGGTAAGCCGACATATCCACAAGTTCATCCAACAGTTTTGCCGATGTGGTAGCCGTGATATCCGCCTTCCGGCGGCTTGCGATGAAGCGCCGATGTAATGCGGAGGCTTTTCGTCGAAAACGTTGCAAAAGCTGCTTTCGCGCGCCGAATAATTCACCGCTCAACACCGGCAGCGATTCCAGCAATTGCATGGCAAAAGCCGGGCTGACCTTGGTCGGTTCGCCCGGAACGCCGTGCAATCCGGATTCGAGCAACGCCACCATGCCTATATCCGCGCCTTGCTGTTTCAATTGCCGCGCCACTTCAAATGCCACGATGCCGCCGAAGCAATAGCCTCCGATGATGTATGGCCCAACGGGTTGAACGGATTTGATCGCATCGATGTAATGCGCCGCCATGAGTTCAATGCGATTGAACGGTTCAGCAGGCGCTGCGATTCCATAAGACGGCTGGTCTGGCCCAAGCAATTGTGCCAGCGCACGATAAGTGAACAAGCCACCGCCGCCACCGCCGCCGAGATTGTGCAGCCAGAAAATCGGTGGCTTCGAACCCGTCGGTTTGATTTCGACAATGCAACTCGATGGCGTGCGCCATGTGTTTTGGCGGATCGCCCGGGCGAGGTCCTCGACCGTTGGAGCCTGGAAGAGCAGGGGCAACGGAATCTTTTTACCGAGCTTCTTTTCGATTTGCGCAAATAGCCGCACCGCCAGCAGCGAGTGGCCGCCGATTTCGAAAAAGTTGTCACGGATGCCGACGCGTTTCGAACCGAGGATCTCCTGGAAAACTTGTTGCAGGTCGCGCTCAAGATCGGATTGCGCAATGACCGTGACCGAGTCTTGCCGATCGAGATCCATCGGTACCGGCAACGCCGGGCGATCAATTTTGCCGTTCGCATTCAACGGCATGGACGGCAGCGGTACCAATTGCGATGGTACCATGTAGTCCGGTAAGTTCTGTTTGAGATAGCGGCGCAGTTCGTCGGCTGCGATTGCGCCATTTTTACTGACGTAATAAGCCACCAGACGTTTGTCGCCCGGTTCCGATTGACGAACAACAACCGCCGCTTCGCGCACCAGCGGATGGCGGCAGAGCACAGTTTCGATTTCCCCCAGTTCGATGCGGAACCCGCGCAATTTCACCTGAAAATCCGTGCGTCCGAGGAACTCAACATTTCCATCCGGCAAAAAGCGAACGAGGTCGCCGGTCTTGTATAGTCGCGAACGTGGCTCATTGCTGAACGGATTTGCGACGAATCGTTGCGCCGTCAGGTCAGGGGAGTTGAGGTAACCGACCGCAAGGCCCGGCCCACCGATATAAAGTTCACCGGCAACGCCAGCGGGCACGGGCTGCATTGTTCGATCGAGGACGTAAAGTTGCGTATTCGCAATCGGCCGGCCGATTGGCACTGATTTGCCTTCGATGACTTTTTTGACTTCATGCCACGCCGCGAAGGTCGTCGTCTCAGTCGGCCCATACCCGTTGAGCAATCGTTTCGGTGGCCCATGCTGCAAGACTTCCTTGATCCATTTTGGTTCGAGCGCATCGCCGCCGACCATCAGATCGCGCATCGTTGCAAATGCGTCGGGAATTTCCGAAGCAATTTGATTGAACAATGCCACCGTCAAAAACATCGTCGTGATTTCACGTCGGCGCAGCTCACGCGCAAAGTCGTGCGGCGACAGCACGATTTCCTTCGGAATATTAATCAGCTTTCCGCCGTTCAGGAGCGCGCCCCAGATTTCAAACGTGGCCGCGTCGAAGGCGACATTCGACACGTGTGCCATCCGCAGCGTTGTGTCAAAAGGAACAAAATCAGTATTCACCGCCAGCCGATTAATCGCACGATGCGGGACAATCACGCCCTTCGGCTTCCCGGTCGAGCCCGAAGTAAACATCACGTAAGCCGGATCATCGCCGCTGACCTTCGTTGAAAAAGGGCTGCTTTTCTCCTGTCCGATCGTTTGAAGTTCGCGTTCAAATTCGATGACTTTCGATCCAGGTGCCAGGGACGAAAAAGCGAAGGCATCGCGACTCCGTGTGATGAAAACCGGGCTGTCGATATCCTCCAGCATCAAACGCAAACGCTCGGACGGCGTCGTTGGCTCAAGTGGAACATAAGCCCCGCCCGCCTTCAGAATCGCCAGAGTGCCGATAATCATTTCAAGCGAACGCTCCATGCAAATCGGCACCAGCGTTCCTCGAGTCACCCCGCGCTTGCGTAAGTAGCTGGCGAATTGATTCGAGCGATGATCCAATTCGCGATACGTCAATTCCGTTTGTCCGAAAACGACCGCGGTCAGCTCGGGCGTTTTTGCGACCTGATCCAGAAATATTTCGTGAACGCCTTTGTCGGCAGGGAAGGGCCGTTCGGTTGCATTCCATTCCACGAGGATTTGCCGTCGTTCGACGTCACTGAGCAGCGGCAGTGAGGCGATTTTCTGATGCGGTTGATCGGCAATCGCTTTCAGCAAATTCTGAAAACTGCGTAACAGCCGTTCAATCGCCGCCTTTTCATAAAGGTCCGTGTTGTATTCGACAGCCGCTCCAAAACCAGACGGACTTTGCTTGATAACAAACGTCAGATCGAATTTTGCGGAGGTGCTCGGCAGTTCGACCATTTGAGCCGTGACATTGCCGATGCGGAAATTTTCCCAGTCCGAGTTCTGCAACGCGAACATGATCCGCACCAGCGCAGATTGCGTTGAACTCCGATCGGGCTGCAACATTTCGACAAGCCGTTCAAACGGCAGGTCCTGATTCGCGTAAGCACCTAGTGCCACCTCGCGCACGCGTTGAAGAATATCCGAAAAGGTCGGCTCGCCCGCAAAGTTGGTTCGCAACACCAGCGTGTTTACAAAAAAGCCGATCAAGTCTTCCGACTCCGCGCGATTCCGGCCCGCAATCGGAGAGCCGATCACGATGTCATTTTGTCCGGTGTATTTCGCGAGCAACGTTTGAAACGCCGCCAGCATCAAAATAAACGGCGTCATGCCGTCGCGTTTCCCGCGCGAAATGATCGCCTCACAAGCATCCGTCGGCAATTCGGCGCGCGCATATCCGCCTCGTGAACTCTGCGCTGCCAGTCGCCTGTAATCAGCGGGCAATTCCGTCATCTCAATTTTTCCACCCAGCTGCGTCTTCCAATATGCCAACTGATCTTCCAGCAGTGTTCCTTGCAGATAAGTTTTCTGCCACGTGGCAAAATCCGGATATTGGATCGGCAACGGCGCGAGTTGTGCCGCCACGCCGTTTAAGTGACCGCGATAGAAAGCGTCTAGCTCTTTTAAAAAAACATTCACCGACCACTCGTCGGAAGCGATGTGATGCATCACCAGCAGCAACACCTGTTCTTCGGGCGCGAGTTGCACCAGCGTCGCGCGAATCATCAGGTCTGTTGCCAGGTCAAACGGGCGATTGCCGTGTTCGAGCAAAAGCGCTTGCAGATTTTTTTCTGTGCCCGTGACAATTTCCAATTTAACCGGGCGCGGCCCATCGACCACCTGTACCGGCTCGCCGTTCTCGGCAACAAACCGGGTCCGCAACGCTTCATGGCGAGCGACGATGTCGTTCAAACTGGCGTGCAAAGCCGAAACCTCCAGCGGCCCGCGCAAGCGCAGCGCGATCGGAATATTGTAAACGGACGATTTTGTGTCCAGTTGCTGAATGAACCAAAGCCGTTGCTGAGGGAACGACAGGGGCGCAGCTTTTGCCGTCGTCATCGGCCGCGATTCCACTCGCGCTTCGCCTGCGCCGAGTTGTTTTGCGACGCCTGCAATCGTGGGTGCTTCAAAAATAACTCGTAACGGCAGTTCGACCGAAAACGCTTTGCAAATGCGCGACGTGATTTGCGTCGCCAAAAGAGAGTGCCCGCCGAGCTCAAAGAAATTTTCCGTCACGCCGATCAGCTCGCGATTCATCACTTCGCACCAGATTTTCGCGACCTTTTCTTCCACCTCGTTGCGGGGCGCGACCAACTCGGCGGCTTGCGCTTGCGGCGCGGGAAGTTTGGCCCGGTCAATCTTACCGTTCGTTGTCAGCGGCATTTCTGGCACGCGCACGAAGTAGCCCGGCACCATGAACGGCGGTAACTTGTCCGCGATAAATTGCTGCAAGGTCTCAGTCGAAATCGTTTCCTCCGAAACATAATAGGCAACGAGCGCCTTGCCCCCCGGCATGTCAGACCGCGCGATAACAATCGTCGCGCTGATTCTCGGATGCTGCGCCAGGCGCGCTTCGATTTCACCAAGTTCGATGCGGAACCCGCGAATCTTCACCTGATGATCCGCGCGTCCGACAAATTCCAAAGTGCCATCGTGCAAAAACCGCACCAGATCGCCCGTCCGATAAAGTCGACCAACGCCAAATGGATTCGTGACAAACTTCGTCGCCGTCATTTCCGGCGCGTTCAAGTAGCCACGCGCCAAACCATCGCCGCCCGTATAAAGTTCGCCGACAGCTCCCTGTGGCACCGGTTGCATCTGCCGATCCAAAACGTAAACTGTAGTATTGCTGATCGGTTTCCCAATTGGCACCGGCCGCGAGCCATCCCAATCCTGCGGAATCAAATGGCACGCCGTAAACGTCGTGTTTTCCGTCGGCCCATAGCCGTTGATCAATTTCGTTTCCGGCAATTGCTTCAACGCCGTCAGCACATGCGAAACCGACAACACATCCCCTCCCGCCAACAACTGTCGCACACCTTTCAACGATTCAATCTGGTGCTCGACCATCTGATGAAACAAGCCAGACGTGAGCCACAACGTCGTAACACCGCTCTGTTTGATAGCTTTTCCCAACTCCTCAAGACTCGCTGCTTGCGGAGGGAAAATGACCAGTTTGCCACCATTCAGCAGCGGTCCCCAAATTTCCAGCGTCGACGCATCAAACGAAATCGGAGCAAACGCGAGAAATACTTCCTTTTCGGTGATTGAAGCGAAATTGTTATTCTTCACCAACCGCACCACGGCCCGATGCGGCACGGCAACGCCTTTTGGTTCACCCGTTGAACCCGACGTATACAAAACATACGCAAGACTCTCCGCATTCGTAATCTTCGCGTCGGAAGTCGGACGTTCTCCGCCGGAAGTGGACCATTCATCTTCAAAACAAACGATCGGCGCCGCAACTCCAGCTTCCCGCAATTTCTCCAAAAACTTTTTCTGTGCCAGCACCACCTTTGGTTTCGCATCCGCTGCCATTTGCGCCACGCGCTCGCGCGGATAATCCATATCCAGCGGCACGTAAGCTCCGCCGGCTTTCAGAATTGCGATCAATCCAATAATCGTCTCCGGCGATCGCTCCGCCGAAATTCCAACCAACGAATCCGCAGCGACGCCGCAACCGCGAAGATGATTCGCGATCGCATTCGCGCGCTCATTCAGTTCCCGGTAGGAAATTGTTTTTTCACCCGAAACCAACGCCGCCGCATCCGGCACCCGCCGGACCTGCTCCTCGAAAAGCTCATGAATCGTCGCATCGCGCGGGTATTCGGTCTGCGTGTGGTTCCAATCGACCAACAACTGATGCCGCTCTCGCTCCGTCAATATCGCCAGCTTCGACACCCGTTCATCAGGATTCGCGACAATACCTTCGAGCAACGTTTTGAAATGTCCGGCAACCCGTTCCGCATCGCTCAGATCAAAAATATCCGTATTATATTCCAGGTCACCGCAATAACCCTCGTCATTGTCGACCAGCGTCAGGATCAAATCGAACTTGGCCGTCCCCGTTTCAAACGGCAACGCCTCCGCGCGAATCTCTGGCAGCCGCAAAGGCGTGAGCGCCGTCGCCTGAAATTGAAACATCACTTGGAATAGCGGATGCAACGAACCCTGGCGCTTCACTCGCAACGCCTGCGCCACCATATCCAGCGGCACGTCCTGATTATTGAGCGCGCCCAGCACCGTTTCTTTCGTTCGCGCTACGACCTGTCGAAATGTCGGTTCGCCGGAAAAATCGCCCTTCAACGCCACCGAGTTCACGAAATACCCAATCAACCGCTCCGTTTCCTGTCGTGTCCGACCGCCAATCGGCGCGCCGATGACTACGTTCTCTTGTCCCGAATACCGATGCAGCAAAGTTTGGAACGCTGCCGCCAAAAGCGTAAACACCGTCACGTTCTCCGACTGGCTAAGCTTTCGAAGTGATTCACACAACGCCGCCGGCAATCGCAGCGCCAGACGCGCGCCGTTACCTGTCGGCGCGGCGGGACGAGGCCTGCTCCCCGGCAGTTCCAAAATCGGCAAGTCCCCCGCAAGCTGCTCCTTCCACCACGCCAACTGCTTGTCCAACGCCCCATCCGCACGCTCGCGCTGAGCCACCGCAAAATCCGCATACTGCGTCGTCAACGCCGGCAGGCGCGATTCACCACCCGCAGCAAACGCCTTATAAAATTCTTCAATCTCACGATACAGCAGGAAGAACGACCAATGATCTGCCGCGATGTGATGCATCGTAATCAACAGCACATGCTCTTGTGCACCGGCCCGAATTAACCGCGCGCGCATCATCAAATCCGTTTCAAGATTAAACGGCTTCCGCGCTTCCTGGCTGATCAATGTGCGAATGATCGCCTCTCGCGCCTGCGTTGCCAAACCCGACACGTCTTCCATCGGCACCTCCAACTGCGCCGTCGCACGAATCACTTGCGTCGGTCTCCCGTCCGCCGCCGTGAATCGCGTCCGCAAGATATCATGTCGATCCACCACCGCCTGTAAACTCTTCTGCAACGCCGTGACGTTCAGCAATCCCGTCAGCCTGAGTGCACTTGGAATGTTGTAAGCGGCGCTGTTCGGTTGCAGTTGTTCCACAAACCAAAGGCTCTGTTGCGAATAGGATAGCGGCGCGGATTCCCGGCGTCGCCGTGGCGCAGTCGGGCTTTGTCTGCTCGCCAACAATGATTGTAACAACCTCTGCTCCAACAATGCCCGGCTTTCCGGACTGAGACCCGCTACTGCGGGATCGTTCTGCTCGGTCATGAACTAAGAATAGCGAGCTGAAATCAGCTTTTAATCAGGGCAGACACGCTCAGAGCCTCAGCAGAATTGCCCAATAATTCTCAATAAAACGCTGACCAACGCAGTCAATTAAACTTGCTCATTCACAAGACTATGGTTTTATTCGCCCGCAGTTTTTCTAATCCGAACGCACAGAACATGAAGCGATTTTTAGTAGCAACCGTTTTCGCGTGCGCGACCGTCGCGCCTCTCTTCGCTCAAACAAATACACAGTCGCAACTCCTCGCGCCCGTGACCATTACCGGCACACCCGCGAGCGACATCCCGCAAGTCGAGTCCATCGCCGCCACCGCCTTGTCCGGTGCCGAAGTTGAGCGCGGCGAAATCAACAACACCCGCGACCTCACCGCCCGCACGCCAAACTTCGCCGTCTTCGACGCCAACAACGATCGCTCGCCGCGATTCTCTTTGCGCGGCTTTCGCGAAAATAATTTCGCCGCCGGCTCACCCGTCGTCGGCATGTATATCGACGACATCCCGTATTTTGATCTCTACTCTCGCGGCGTCCCGCTGTTCGATGTCGAGCGCGTCGAATTCCTGCGCGGCTCTCAGGAAACAATGTATGGCGCGAGCGGAATTGCCGGTGTGATGAACATCGCCACCACTCAGGCCAACAACGATTGGCATGGCCATGCTGAAGTCGGTTACGGCAACTACGAGAATCAGGACTATCGCGCCGGCATCTATGGCCCGATCGTCAAAGACAAATTGTTCGTCGGTGTTTCGGGAATTTACGATTTGCGCGACGGATTCGTTTACAACAATTTCAATAACTCACACCCCGATTCCCGCGACACTCTTGCCGGCAAATTGAGTTTGAAATGGACTCCAAGCGATCCCTGGAGCTTCACGGCAATCGTCAACGCCCAACGTTTCAATGACGGCTTCGTTCCGACCTTCGCCCCCGCCACGGACAAGGGACCATTTTCCGTCAGCCGTGATTTGAACGGATTTGTCGACACCGACTCCGTCAACGAAGCGATAAAAATTTCCTACACATCCCCTGACTTCGTCGTCTCGTCGGTCACCAGCCATCGCGATTGGCGTCAGCGGCTGTTGCAGGATTTCGATTTCTCGGCATTCCCGGCCGTCGAAGGTTTCTCCAATCCGAACCTCGAACAATGGAGCGAAGAACTGCATGTTTCATCCCCGGCCGACGCCGACAAACTGCATTGGCTCGCCGGGCTCTATTGGTTGAACGAAGACATCCATTCCGATTCCGGAAGCATTTCATTGGTCCCGATCCCATCTGCGTTCGGCCCGCTCCCGCCACCCAGCACCTTTACCACGCTGGCTCGTTCCGAAAACAACACCTACGCCGCATTCGGTCAGGCCACATATAATGTATGGAGCCAGCTCGACCTCACTGCTGGCGTGCGCCTCACCTACGATGATCGCCAGATGCGCCGCGAATCGATTTTCGGCAATCCGAATC
>Ga0265327_10004874_pt1 | contig 11600 bp, 9 predicted proteins | sample 41621metaG_FD_202089 | JGI IMG/M metagenome (GOLD analysis project Ga0265327, IMG submission 202089) | Rhizosphere microbial communities from Carex aquatilis grown in University of Washington, Seatle, WA, United States - 4-16-21 metaG | ecosystem: Host-associated > Plants > Roots > Rhizosphere >...
GCGTCAGCGACGACGCAAAACAGCCGAGCGACAGGAACATGCCGCCCGTCAGCAAAATGCCGAGGAACATCCCGCCCACCGTGCCGGCATCCAGCGCGGAATTTTGCCGGGTGAAATGCCGGATGATGAACAGGCAGGCCAGCAGCGGCAGCCACGCGACCAGATAAAAAATCAGGGCCCCCAAAAACTTGGCCGCCACCACCTGCGCATCGCCCACCTGCGTCGTCATCAGCGTTTCAAACGTGCCGCTCGCCTTTTCCAGCGCAAAGAGGCGCATGGTGATCACCGGCGTGGCCAGCAGCACGATCAGCCAGAAAAAATAAGTGCGGTAAAACATCTCGGTCACCGGCATCGGCGACGGGTCGGTGCCGAGGTTTTGCACCAGCACCACAAAGCTCAAACCGGTCAGCAGCGTCACGGCGGCGATGATGACGTAGCCCGTCAGCGAAAGGAAAACCGCCGTCAATTCCCGCCGCAGCAGGGTCCAGAAAATCTTCATTCCAGCTCCTCCTGATCCGGCTTGGTCACCTGCAAATAAATATCCTCCAGCGAATGCCGGCTGCGCGTCAGTTCGCGCAGCGGCCAGTGGTTCCGCAGGGCCAGCGCAAAGACCGCCGGCCGCAAATCCCGCCCGTCGCGCGGCGTCAGGGCGCAGCGGAAAAACTCGCCTTCGCCCGGCGCGACATCAAATTGCTCCACTTCCGGCATTTCCTCCCACGCGGCGTTCAAGGCCGCCGCCGGGGCCGCGATTTCCGCGATGACCTGGCTGCCGCCCGCCATCCGGCGCTGGAGATTTTCCGGCGTGTCCGAGGCCAGCACGCGGCCGTCGAACATGATCAGCAGGCGGTGGCACATCATTTCCGCCTCCGGCAGGATGTGGGTCGAAATCAAAACCGTGTGCTTCCCGGCCAGACTTTTGATCAATTGCCGCACCGAGCGGATCTGCTGCGGATCCAGGCCGATCGTCGGCTCATCGAGAATGATCAAATCCGGCTCGTGCACGAGGGCGTCCGCGAGGCCGACGCGCTGCTTGTAGCCCTTGGAAAGCTGGCCGATGACCCGGCGTTCCACATCCGCCAAACCGCATTGCGCCATCACCGTCGTCACGCGCTCCCGCGATTTTTTCCAGCCGAGGCCCTTCAGCCGCGCGCGGAATTTCAGATATTCCCGGACCCGCATTTCCGCATACAGCGGATTGTTTTCCGGCATGTAGCCGATGCGCCGCCGCGCCTCCTGGGAATCGTGAAACACATCAAAGCCGGCCACGCGCACCGTGCCGCTGGAGGCCGGCATGAAGCCCGCCAGCACGCGCATCGTGGTGCTCTTGCCCGCGCCGTTCGGCCCGAGCAGGCCGACGATCTCGCCGCGCGCCACGGTGAACGAAATATCGTCCACCGCCGTGCGACCGGCGTAGCGCTTGGTCAGATTGGAGACTTGAATCATCGCTGCATGAACCGTAAAAATCCAAACTCAGCATAGCCGAAAAATGCCGGCGGCGGCGAACAAAATTTGAATGATCATTCCTTAAACCGGCAGCGGCCGGCGGAGTTGCGTTCAAAATAAAACCCGTTCCCGGCGCCCGGTGGCCCCGACCCATCGGGGCTGGGCGGACGAAAAACGTTTTCCAAGGTCAGGGAATCTTTTCTTTCCGGCCATAACCCTTTGAAAATACCGGGAGATTTTCATAGAGCAGCGAACTGAATGAGGGATGATCCCAGTGGTATCCCTCGGGGCGGATTTTATCGAGAACCATCTTGGTGTATTTCATCTCCAATCCCATCCGGTCGTGGTAGTGGTGGTAAACCATTTCATAAACCGGCCGGAATTCACCCCGCTTATCACTGGATATTTTTTTGTTCAAGTGGTTGCCAAAAACATCCGGAACGGGATCATACGGCACCTCATAGTTGAGATTGTATCGGGCCGCATATTCATAGCCGGCGGCCACCCGGTGGTCGAAGGCGCCATAAAGGTCATCCCCCTGTTTCCAGGCCACTTCGCAAAGGTTGCCAAGGAATCCCAAGCCCAACTGGGTATGAGCCTGGTCGCGTCCGCTTTCCTGACATTGCCCCGAGGCGGCAATGTAATTGGGTATGGCACCATTGGATTTTCCGGTTTGTGCATACTTCAACGCACCTTCATACATGCCGCGGTTGTCCGTGAATATGCCGATGCACAGGATGGTCACAATCATTGAGGCATCCCAGTTGCCATTACTCCCCGGCTTGTAGCTTTTGATCAGCGGATAAAAAACCTCCAGCATCATTTTCTTGAACTGGTTCTGATCGGCGGGCGGCCACCGGCTGGAAGTGTGTTTGATTAATTCCGCCGCATTGCAGAACTTAAACCCGACAATCCCGGCCAGGAGCTGCTGGTCCGAACCTTGGATGGTTTGCAGGGTATAGGACCAGGCATTGATTATCTCAATGGCTTTATCCGCATGCCGCGGGTCCCCGGTCAAGACCCATTCAATCGCGTGGAGGTAAGCCGCCTGGGCATCGTGACCCAAGTCGTCGGCACCGAGGTTGGGATGGTTATAGGGCCCGCGCAGAACCTTGGCCCGCGGTTTTGCCTTCCAAGTGAGTTTCGCACGGCCATCCGCCTTAAGTTTTTCCCATGCGGTTTTCCATGGTTCTTCCCCTGACCCAGCCTTGGCCTTTACAAAATCAAGTTCTGCGCGGTTGACCAGCATGCCCGGATGGACGAACTGTCCAAACGCACTCATGGCCAGCAGAAAAACAAAAAGGACAGCAAAAACGATCCGGTGGTTGGGGCGAATGGTCATGGGGATAGGATGCGGTAAACCGCAACAATATTTCAACCGCCAAACCGGCCAGAAAACCCGCCAGGCCGGCCGCGCATGCCCGAAAATAATCCACCGGACCTGAATTTGCCCGCTTGACTTGCCGGCCCGCCGCGCAAAAAAATGGCGGCGTGAATTCCCGCGCGGAAAATTTTTACGCCGTCTGGCGCGAGGGCTGCCGCACCGTCAATGCGCTGCGCGACGGCGGTTCCGCGCCGCCGGAAAAACTGCTGCAGGCCATCTGGCAGCACCAGCGCCTCCAGCGCGACCGGCTGAAAACGGCGGATGGCCGCAGTCTCCGGGTGCTGCATCCGGGCTTTGTCAGCGTCGAGGGCGGGCCGGATTTTCGCGGCGCGGTTTTGCAGTATGAAAATGAAAAGCCGGTGGCCGGCGACGTGGAGATTGATTTGCAATCCAGTGGCTGGCGGGCGCACGGCCATGACCAAAATCCAAGTTTTAAAAATGTCATCCTCCACGTTATCTGGGAGGAAGTCCAGGGTCCAAAGTCCAAAGCCCAAAGCCAGCCCACCGCGCTGACCTTGAAAAGTGTGCTTGATGCGCCGGTGGCCGAGCTGGCGCTGGCGCTGGAAAATGAAGCCGCCCTGCCGGCCGCGCTGCGCGGCCAGTGCTCGTCGCCCCTGCGCGAACTCAACGAAGCCCGGCTGGCGGAAATTCTCCACGCCGCCGCCAGCGTGCGCTTCGAGAACAAGGCGAAGGCGATGCTGGCCCGCGCCAGGCATTCCGGCTGGGAACAAACGCTCTGGGAAAATTTATTCCGCGGGCTCGGCTACAAACACAACGTCTGGCCGATGCAAAATCTCGCGGAGACGAAACCGCGCTGGCGGCGGGGCGTGGATTCCGTCTTTGAAATCCAGGCGCGGCTGCTGGGGGTCAGCGGGCTGCTGCCGGAGGATTTGACCTGGGCGCAGAAAAGCTCCGACACCTTTCTCCGCCGCGCGTGGGATTGCTGGTGGCGCGACCGCGATGAATTTTCCGACTGTACTCTGCCGCGCGCGGCCTGGAAATTTCACGGCCTGCGCCCGGCCAATCACCCGCAGCGGCGGCTGGCGCTGGCGGCGCATTGGCTGGCGTCAGGAAACCTGGTGGCAAGCATTGAAGCCTGGTGCGCGGCGGACCTGCCGGACCTGAAATGGCTCCCCTCTCTGCGCGACATTTTCCAAATCGAGCATGACGATTTCTGGTCGTGGCACTGGACGTTCCAGTCGGCGCGGATGGCCCGCCCGCAGCCCCTGTTGGGCGAGGCGCGGGTGACGGATCTGGCGGTGAACGTCGTGCTGCCGTGGCTGTGGATTCGCGCGCAGGAAGGCGGCAACGAAGAACTGCAGGCGGAAATCAGCCGGCGATTTTTCCGGTGGCCGGCGGCGGCGGACAACTCCGTTTTGAAACTGGCGCGGCAGCGTTTGCTGGGCACCGCCCGCGCCCGGATTTTGAAAAGCGCGGCGCAGCAACAGGGGCTGATGCAAATCGTCCGCGATTTTTGCGAGCACTCGAACGCGCTGTGCGCGGACTGCCGCTTCCCCGACCTGGTGCGCGGCTGGGCGGCAACGGAACCGGCGGCGCGCGCAGAACGCGAAGGCGGCGTGGGTTAAAAAATCCGGCCCGGCTCCCGTCGCCGCCGGCCCGCCCGGCTATTTGATTTCCAGACCGGCGAACGGGGTGCCCAGGCCGCCGGACGGCGGTTCGTCGGCGACGGGAACCCTGGCCTTGGGCGCGGGCGCCGCGGCCGGGGAGGCGGAATTTTTCTCTTTCGCCGGCGCTTCGGGCGGCATTTCCCCCTTGTCTTCCGCGCGCGGATTTTTCGCGCGTTTGGCGCGCGGGAGCGGGCTGATCATCAGGTTGATGGCGCGGCCGATGAGCTTGGGCGGGAAATCGGGGTGGCCGAACGGCGCAATCTCGGCGATGAATTTCTTGACAACCTCGAAGCCGTATTCCGTGTGCTGCATTTCGCGGCCGCGGAATTTCAGGGCGACTTTCACCTTCATGTCTTCGCAGAGGAAATTCACGGCATGCTGGACCTTGATGCCGAGGTCGTGTGGGTCGATGCGGGGACTCAATTGCACTTCCTTGACGGTCGAGGCGTGCTGGTGCTTGCGGGAATCCTTTTCCTTCTTGGCGAGCTCGTAGCGGAACTTGCCGAAGTCCACCAGCCGGCAGACGGGCGGCTCGGCGTTCGGCGAAATCTCCACGAGATCCACGCCGTGCTGGCGGGCCATGTTGATCGCGTCGTTCAGCAGAACGATGCCGACTTGCTTGTTGTCCACCCCGATGACGCGGACTTCGCGGGCACGGATTTTTCCGTTGACCCGGATGAACGAGGCAGGATTGGAATTGCGCGGGGCAAAAGGTCGGCTCAAGCGACCCTCTCTGGTTGAGACTGAACGGTGATAGATTGCATCAAAACTGTCGTCTGGCGATTTCTTAAGATGGCGTCTAATTAAGGCATTGCGGCGGCGGCAGCAAGGAAATAATCGTTACAAAATCATGGCGATGGCGCATTCGGGGCGGTCTTGGCAACGGGGTGGTGATGATGGAACAGGCGTTTCCGGTTTTGGAACAGATACCAGACGATGAGCACATTTGCCGCCAGCAGCCCGCCGAGGGCGATTCGGGGATGCGTGAACATCCGATGCGCGTCCGTCTCCGGCAGCCGCCGGCGGATGAGCTCAAATATTTCAACGGGGATGAAGCAGGCCGATTCGCCGATGGCGAGCCAGATGGCCCAGGCGGCGCGCAAGGCCAGGCCGACGCCGCTGGTCAGCAAAAACAGCCCGAACAGCAGGGTGCCCGAGGCGATGACTTTGACATTCGCCGGGGTGAAGGTGTCCAGCCATTGGCCGATCTTGATGAAAAACTTCCGCCCCGGATCGAGCTGAACCAAGCGCAGGAAATCGTCGAACGCATCGGACAAATCCTTTCCCGCCAGCGCAAATATACCGAGCGCCGCCAGCAGCAACAGGAATCCTTTGCCGATTTTGAGGCTGGCGATGAGGTAGAGCGTGGGGGCGCGATTCGGCTTGGACTCGGGCTGGGCGACGGCGGTCATGAGGTTCATGAGGTTTTACGCCGAGGGCGAGACTTTGTTCTGCGACGCCTCGACTTTGATGTAATGCAGCACCACCGGCGCCAGAATCATCCCCGGCACGCCCATCAATTTTTCCCCCAGCACCAGCCCGATGAGGGTGAGCCACATCGGATTTTTGATGCGGTCCCCGATGATCTTGCTGTTCAAGAAATATTCCAGCTTGTGGATGACCATCAGAAAAATCAACGCCATCAGCGCCATGCGCGGCGAAAGGGTGAAGGCGACGAACACAATCAGGGTGTTGCTGATGATGTTGCCGACGATGGGCAGCAGCCCGCACAAAAAGGTCAGCGTCGTGATGACCGCGACATACGGGTAACCGTTCCAAAGCAAAAATGCTGCCGTCAACCCCGTGTTGATGGCGGAGACGATGATTTGTGCGCCGATGACCTTGGCGAAACTGCGGAAGAACGTCTGAAACCGCTGGCTTAATTCCCGCACCACCGTCGCGTAAAGGCTGTCCTGGGACGAGCCCGGCTCGTGCTCCGAACCCCAGCGGGCGCTGAGAAACAGGCTGGTCGCCACGACGAGGCCGATGAGCAGCTGCACGAACTTGAACGCCGTTGCCCGCGCGTGCCGCCCGAAGCCGGCCACGTCCTCCTTCGCCTCGCTGATGGCCAGTTTTTTCAGGCTCGCATAATCCGTAAACGGCAACTCGATGCCTTCCTGCTCGGCATAGGTCGCGACGGCGGGGATGGTGGTTTCCGCGATTTTGGGCAGGGTGAGATACGCCTGGTGCGAAAAATAAATCATCCCCCAGCTGATGAGCGCCACCATCAGGATATAGATGGACACCCCCAGGATCTTGCTCCGGCCAAAGCTGAACACTTGCAGCGCAAAGTATCCAAACAGCGCCGTCAGCAGCAGCGTGCCGAGATGCAGCACGGCGATGAGCACCAGCAACGCCGCCATGATGGCGTAGGAGATGCGGGCGGGCTGGTTCATGCGGGGAGATTAAAACATTCAACGCCCAACATTCAACATTCAATCTAATCTAATGGCGGCGCTCTGCCGAGACGCCGCTACAACATTCACATAATGACCACGGCGGACGCGGCTGGCCCGAGGGGCGTTGCTGGTTGCGCGTTGAATATCTGCGGTTTCAGCGCACCCGCGCCAGCAGCCAGTCCCGGAGTTCAGAGATTTTCAAACGCTCCTGTTTGCCGTCATCGCGGTAACGCAGCGTCACGGTGTCGAGCAGTTCCGGTTTTTCGCCGAGCGTGTCGAAGTCAATCGTCACGCAAAACGGCGTGCCGGCCTCGTCCTGGCGGGCATAGCGTTTGCCGATGCTGCCGCCGTCGTCATAATAGACATTCATCCACGGACGCAGCAGGTCGCGGACCGCGATGGCTTGCTTCACCAGCTCCGGCTTGTTCTTGAGCAACGGCAGCACGCCGACCTTGATCGGCGCGACGCGCGGATGGAACTTCATCGTGTACGTCGTCTCGCGCTTGCCTTTCGCGTCGGTTTCGGTGGTTTCGGAATAGGCATTGGCGATCAGCGCGAGGATCAGGCGGTCCACGCCGGCGCTCGGCTCGATGACATGCGGGATATATTGGCCCTTCGCCAGTCCGTTCGCGTCTTCCGTGGCCTGCTTCTGGATCTGCTCCGCCGTCTCGTCCGGCTTGGCGGACCTGGTCAGATAATTCTTCCGGTGCTCGTAATAGCGCCGCCAGAGATCGTCCTGCTTCTCCTTCGGCAACTTGCCCCACGCCTGGCGCAATTCATCGTCAAACACGCCCATCGGCTTGCCGGAGAAACGCTGGTGCTGCGATAAATCAAAATCGCTGCGCGCCGCGATGCCTTCCAGCTCGTCGCCCTTCACGTTGCCCTTCTCGTCCTGCTTGCTGAAGGGGAACTTGAACAAAATATCCGTGCAGGCGCGGGCGTAGTGCGCCAGCTCTTCCTTGGTCTGAATGTGAAAACCCAGCGTGTCGCGGGACAGGCCGATGCCTTCGTAGAAGCGCACGCGCTCCTCCACCCAGTATTGATGCCAGGCTTCCCAACCCCAATTGGGTTGGGGTTCCCGGTTCAAAGTTCCCGGTTCAGCGTTTTCCAGCCCTGAACCCTGAACCCTGAACACCGAACCATGAATGGCTTCGATGACTTCATCCGGCTTGATGAAAAATTCCAGCTCCATCTGCTCGAACTCGCGCGAGCGGAAGGTGTAATTGCGCGGCGTGACTTCGTTGCGGAACGCCTTGCCGATCTGGCCGATGCCGAACGGCACTTTCTGGCGCGACGTTTCCAGCACGTTTTTGAACTGCGCGAAAATCGCCTGCGCGGTTTCCGGGCGGAGATAGGCGACGTTGTCCTCGCTCTCGACCGGGCCGACGTAGGTCTTGAACATGAGGTTGAACGGGCGCGGGTCGGTCAGGTCGGTGGAATCGCAGTTCGTGCATTTCGTGCCGGCGGGAAAAACGAATTTGCCGTTCGCATCTTTGGTGAGCGCGCGCCCCTGGTCTTCGCAAAGCTGATCGGCCCGGAAACGCTTTTTGCATTTACGGCAGTCGCACATCGGGTCGCTGAACGTATCCACATGGCCGCTCGCCTTCCAGATGGCGGGCGACATGATGATGGTGGCTTCGAGACCGGCGACGTCGTCGCGCTGGCGGGTCATGGCGTGCCACCAGAGTTCCTTGACGTTGCGCTTGAGCTCCGCGCCGAGCGGGCCGTAATCCCAAAAACCGTTGATGCCGCCGTAGATTTCGGACGACTGAAAAATGAAGCCGCGGCGCTTGCACAGCGACACGATTTTTTCCATCTGCAAATTTTCTCTGGGTTCGGCCATAGGAAAGGACAGTTTTCGTCAAGTGCGCAACCGTGTCAATGCTGGGCGTTGAGGTTTTGGAAGGCCGGCGCCATTGGTTAAGCTTGAAAGTTCGAACCTGGCGGGTATTTTTCTTACGCTTGCGAAGCTCACAAAATAATTTTCCAACCACCACCCGGCGGGGCATGGCATGGTTTTTAATTTTTGCCTTGACCGCTTGCGGGATGCTGGACGCTTTTGCTCAAAGCAAGGGGGGCCGGAAAGGTTTAAATCCCAAGCGGGTATTAATTCTTTACAGCGAAGGGAGAGACACTCCCGGCGACATCGCCATGCAGCAGGCGTTTCAGATGGAACTGGAGAAACTCAGCACGAACCATGTTATTTTTATTGAAGAGCATCTTTATACGCGCCATTTCTCGAACCAGGAAGATTATAAAATATTTCAAGATTACCTCGGCCGAAAATATACCAAAAAAGATCTCGACCTGATCATGGTTTTTCCGAGCGGGGATTATACGCTGGCCGGAGCCTTGCCCGATGCACTATTTCCTGATGTGCCGGTGGTATTTGCCTCCGTCAATGATTCCGTAGTGCCCTATGATATCGGCAAGCTCGGCGTTACCGGAATTATCCAGCGCTATGATGTTCGCGGCACACTGGGCCTGATCATGCGTTTACAACCGGACACGCATGAAGTGGTGGTGATTGGTGGCAATTCGGAGGAAGATCGCAAATCGCTTGGCCGGATTATCAAGACAGCGCAGGGGTTGGAGGGAGTCCAGTTTAAATTCTGGACGAATCTACCTCTGCCCGGCTTGCAACTCACCGTAAAGTTATTGATGCCCGGCACCACAATATTATTGAGTTCATTCCACCGCGATGCCAGTGGCGAGCCTTATTCAACGCCCCAAGTTGCTCAAATGCTGGCACCTCTGGCTAGCGTTCCGATTTATGTCATGGGCGGAATGGCGGTTGGGAGCGGGGTGGTGGGCGGCGTCGTGGCCGATTCAGAAACCCTCGGCAAGCGAAGCGGACAACTTGCTTTCAAGGTGATGGGGGGCATCAAGCCTGAATCGGTGCCCATGGAAATCGAAACCAAAGGCACACCCATGGTGGACTGGCGCGCCCTGCAGCATTGGCACATCAGTGATAACCGTGTCCCTGGAGACTGCATTATTCGATACCGTCCCGATAATTTATGGGGCCTGCATAGAAATTTGATTTTATTTTCCCTGGCCGTGATTCTAACCCAGACCGCGACCATCGTCGGATTGCTCGCGCAGCGCAGGCGGCGCCACGAGGCGGAGCAGGAGATTCTTGAGCAGCGGATGGTGCTCGCGCATGTAACCCGCGTTTCGACTTTGGGCCAGTTAACCTCCATGCTGGCCCATGAGCTGGGCCATCCGTTGGGAGCCATTTTGAGAAATACGGAGGCGGCGGAAATATTTCTTAAAAATGAACCGCCGGATTGGGAAGAAATCCGCAGCATTCTGGAAGACATCCGCAAGGACGACCAGCGCGCCAGCCGGGTGATCGACCAGTTGCGATCGTTGTTAAAACGTCGCAGCCTCGAACTTAAAGCCTTGGATCTCGGTGAGCTGTTGAATGCCGTCGTTGCGCTGACCGAATCCGATGTGCGGGCGCGCGAAGTCAATTTGATTTTAAACCTGCCGCCCAAGCTGCCACCCGTATATGGTGATCGCATTCATCTGCAGCAAGTATTGTTGAACCTGATTTTGAACGGGATTGAGGCGATGGCGATGATTGAGAAGCGTGAGCGACAATTGACGATCGGCGCCGAAATCAAAAAAGACGGGCATATCGAAGTCCTGGTCAGCGATTGCGGAACTGGAATTCCGCCGGACAAATTGAAACAATTGTTTCAACCGTTCTTCACGACCAAGCCGGAAGGCATGGGCATGGGATTGGCCATTTCAAAAACGATCATTGATGCGCATGGGGGAACCATCGGTGGCGAAAACCATGCCCTGCGCGGGGCGGTTTTTAAATTCACCCTGCCACCCGTGCCCGGCAATTTATGATTCCCCCACCTGAGCCCGGGACAATTTATATTGTCGATGACGACGTATCCTTCCTGAAGTCAATCTCGCGATTTCTTCGGGCCTCGGGTTACCTGGTGCAGACTTTTGAATCGGCGGAAAATTTTATCAAGCAGTTGGCCCCGGAAATGTCGGGCTGTGTGCTGTCGGATATGCAAATGCCTGGATTGAACGGTTTGGAATTGCAGGCGGCCTTGGCCAGATCGGCCAACCCTTTGCCAGTCGTCTTTATTTCCGCCCAACTGGACCTTCCGAAGACGGTGCGGGCCATGCGCAGTGGCGCCGAAGATTTTATCACCAAGCACAGCTCCAAAGAGGAATTGCTGGACGCCATCCGGCGGGCATTGGAACGGGGCGCCCAGGAGCGGAAAGATCGCGAGCGGTTGAAAAAAATACGCGAGCGGTTCGAACTGTTGTCGGAGCGGGAGTTGGAGGTATTGGAACAGGTGGTGCGCGGCGGAATGAACAAACAAATCAGCGCCCATCTGGGAATCGCCATGCGCACCGTGAAACTGCATCGGACCAATCTGACCCGAAAGTTGCAGGTGCAATCGGCGCCTGAATTGACCCGGTTGGCGGAGGAAGCCGGCTTGTTTAAGCGCGACAAATCATCGTGACTTTTCCGACTCACCAGCGCCCAACATTCAACCTGGAAACCGCAGTTGATTTGCCGCAAAAAAGCGCAAAAGGCGCAAAGAAATTGCCGCTGACACGGTTTCTCATTGAGCAAACGCCTCCTCCGCGGGGTGAATAAAAATCAAGTCTCCAAACGCCATCCAGCCGGTTAGTTTTTGTGCCTTTTGTGCCTCTTCGCGGCTGGTAGTGTCCTAATTGGAACACGGAGCGCGGGTCTGTGACCCGCAG
>Ga0265327_10004875_pt1 | contig 11600 bp, 10 predicted proteins | sample 41621metaG_FD_202089 | JGI IMG/M metagenome (GOLD analysis project Ga0265327, IMG submission 202089) | Rhizosphere microbial communities from Carex aquatilis grown in University of Washington, Seatle, WA, United States - 4-16-21 metaG | ecosystem: Host-associated > Plants > Roots > Rhizosphere...
ATGTCGCCATCACCGGAGTTTTCGACATGGGGGTGGCGAATCCCCTGTCGGACCTGGGCCGAGATCTGAATAAAGCGCGCGTGGCTGCTATTGATGCAGGAAACCCCGAAATGGCCGCTCGATTGCTCGATGCCGGAATGGCGGCCAGCCATGCCTTGGAAGAGCAGTCGACCAATGGGGCCCAACTCGGAGTGGGATTGGCCATGGAATCCTACCTCCTGAAACGGGCCTCGCCTTCCGACGTGTTGCCTGACGGTCGTTCCGTTTCCCAGGCGCTGCTCGATCTTGAGCAACGAAATCAAAGCCTCTCGATTGCGACAAACATGGCGCTTGAACTCCTGCCGACGCTTTCCGACGAGGAGCTATTGAGATATGAACAGGAAGTCCGCGAAAAGGGTGACCTCCGGGCAATACAGAGACTGCGGGAGTCCAAGCGCTGAAACGCGCTGGTTATTTTTCCGCGACGAAAAAACGAAAACTGAAATTCGCAGAAAGCCCGCGGCGTAGGGATAAGGTTGATTTGACGCCGGATTCGGCCAGATTAACCAAGCCTCTAAAACCCGATGAAAGCTTTGTTTGGATGGACTCTCGCCGGCCTCGGCCTCTTGGCCGTAGCCCCGTTTGCGCACGCGCAGGCCGCAAACGGGCCGAAGGAGGACACCGTATACCTGAAAAAGGCCGCACTGCAGATCGACCAGCATGTGGCGAATTGGTACCGCAAACAGAAGCTGCCGGTCCCGGCCACGACCGATGACGCCACTTACCTGCGCCGCGCCTTTCTCGTTTCGATCGGGCGCATTCCCACTTCAGCCGAGGCACGCAGTTTCCTGGAAATCGGGGACGCGAACAAGCGCGAGGAGCTTCTCACCTACCTGCTTTCTTCCCCGGGCTACTCCAGCCATCTGACGAATTGGGCCTTCGACCTGCTGCGCCTCGCCGACAACCGCACTGGCGGCGGCGGAGTTTCCAACGCGCCCTATCGCGACTGGGTCAGGCGGGCGATGGCGGACAACATGCCGTGGGACAAGTTCGTGCGCTCCCTGCTGGAAGCCGAGGGCGATGCCTGGGATCCGAACACCGCCTGCGTGGGCTACTACACCCGTGACCGCGGGATGCCGCTGGACAACGTCGCCAACTCGATGCGGATCTTCCTGGCCTCCCGCATGGAGTGCGCGCAGTGCCACAACAACCACGCCAGCGAGGACGAGAAGCCCGAGCGCAAGGACTTCTACGAGCTCGCCGCTTTCACCAACGTGCAGGTGCCGCTGCGCCAGAACCTGATGCAGCCGCTGTGGAGCGAGCTTTCCAAGGGCGATGAACGCAAGAGCCCGGACTACGCTGCCGCCCAGGTGATCTGGGAAAAAGTCTATGGCATGAGCCTCGCCAGCGGTGGCCGCGGTCGGATCGAGCTGCCACAGGACTACCAGTCCGAGTACCACAATGGCAAACCGGGCGATGTCGTCGGCGGACGCACACCATTCGGAAAAATCGTGCTGATGTCCGACCGCCGCGATGACAACGGCGGCCGCAAGAAGCTGGCCGACTGGGTGGTGGACAAGACCGGCCCTCAGTTCGCCGGCAACATCGCCAACCGGCTCTGGAAGCGGGTGATGGGCAAGGCGGTGTTCGAGCCGGTGGACACGTACGTGCTGCCGGAGAAGTCGAACTACCCGGAATTGGAAACCTACCTCCAGCAGTTGATGGTGGACCTGCAGTATGACATGCGCGCCTTCCAGCACGTGCTGCTGCTCACCCGCACCTTCCAGTTCGCGACCAATCCGGACCCCTCGATCGTTCCCGGCGGAGATGACTTCCACGGCCGCAAGATCGAGCGCCTCAGCGCCGAGCAGATCTGGGACTCCCTGATCACGCTGGCCAGCGGCGATCCGGACAAGCAGCCGCGCCGCACGCTGGACACCCGTATTTTCGTCGGCGGCAAGCCGGTGCTGGTCGGCAAGAAGACGATGCAGGATCTCTCCCGCGAAGTGCTCGCCCTCCGTACCGAGGGTGAAGTCCGCGCTTATTTCCGAAAGTTCGCCGATGACGTGAAAAAGGACGGCGGCGGTGGCGGGGACTCGATGATGATGGCCTCGATCAAGACCTACAACAAGGACTCCCAGGTCCGCGCCTCCGAGCTACCATCGCCCGCGCCCGGCGATCATTTCCTGTATCTCTTCGGGCAGTCGAACCGCGAGGTGGTGGATGCCTCCAGCCGCGAACCGAACGTCGGCCAAGTGCTGTCGCTGATGAACGGCTTCGTGCAGCGCCAGTTGGTCAACAACCCGAAAGCCGCGATCTACAAGAGCCTGGAAGGCGCGAGCAATGACCGGGAAAAGATCCGCCGCCTCTACGTCTCCATTCTCAGCCGCCCGCCTACCGACGAGGAGATGGGCTGGATGCTCGATGAAGTGAAAGCCTCTCCTGACAAGGGCTATCGCAACATCGTTTCCGCCCTCGTCATGTCCTCCGAATTCCTCTTCCTGCAATGAACGATTCCGACTACCGCCGCCCCGACGAGCTCACGCGCCGCACGTTCATCACGAATGCCGCCCGGCTGTACCTGGGCGTCCACGTCCTGCCGTTCTTCGGCGCCTCGCAGGCCATGGGTGCCGCCACCGCGCCGGTGAAACCCGGCGGCGGCAAGGCCAAGCACGTCATCTACCTCTACATGAACGGGGGCATGAGCCACCTCGACACCTTCGACCCGAAGCCGAAAAAGAAGGACGTGATGGGCCCGATGGAAGTCATTTCGACCAAGGCAGACGGCATCCAGGTCGGCCAGTATCTGCCGAAAACGGCGGCGATGATGGACAAGGTGTGCGTCATCAACTCGATGAACTCGACCCAGGGAGCCCACGAGCAGGGCTCCTACATCATGCACACCAGCTACACGCTGCGCGGCACGGTCAAGCACCCGGCGATGGGCGCATGGGTGATGCAGCTCGGAGGCCGGCTCAATCCGGACATTCCCGGCTTCGTAGCGGTGGACACCTCGGCCGATCAATCGAGCGGTGGGTTTTTCGGTGCGAAGTTCGGGGCGGCCCTGATCGGCAATGCCACGGAGGGTCTCCAGGATTCCAAGCGGCCGGGTGAAGTGCAGCAGGAGGACTTCGACCACCGCCTCGCTCTCGCCGACAAGCTCAACAAGAAGTTCCACGAACGCTATGCCAACGCCGACGTGAAGGCCTACGAGGAGCTTTACCGCGAAGCGATCCGTCTGATGAACAGCAAGGATCTCGATGCCTTCGACATCCGCAAGGAGTCCGAAGAAACCCGCAAGCTCTACGGCGAAGGCCGCTTTGCCCAAGGCTGCCTGCTGGCCCGCCGCCTCGTGGATCACGGCGTGCGTTTCATCGAAGTCCAGCTCGGCGGCTGGGACACACATTATGACAATTTCACGGCCATCCAAGGCCGCTGCAAGGAGTTCGACCAGGCCTACGCGGCCCTGCTCGAGGACCTCCACAAGTCCGGCAAGCTGGAAGATACCATCGTGGTGGTGGCCACCGAGTTCGGCCGCACCCCGGTGATCAATACCGAGCACAAGCTCGGCCGCGACCACCATCCCGAAGCCTTCACCTGCCTGCTGGCAGGCGGCGGCGTGAAGGGCGGCTACAAGTACGGTGAGACCGACGCCACCGGCAGCAAGGTGAAAGAGAAACTGGTGAACGTGCAGGACTTCAATGCGACCATCGCCCAGGCCCTAGGCCTGCCATGGCAGATGAAAGTCATGTCCCCCAGCCAGCGGCCCTTCCAGATCGCCGACAAGGGCCAGCCGATCATGGATGTTTTTGCGTGATGGGGTAGCGTGAGTGGCGACACCGGGTCGGCGGAATCAGCACAACCCGGAGCGTTGACGTCAAGGCAGGGTCTGTTACTCTTTGGATGTTATGAGCGCCGGTGAAAACTCGTTCCCAGAACCACCGGCAGCTCCGTCTCCGGGACCTCTTTCGGCCCCCATAACCTTTCAACCGATTCGTTTAAAACCGTCCTCAAGCGACTACGCGACCTTCGTTCGGACGACGGCAGACGCCATGGGACTGACCGGTCCAATCACGACCAAGACGGAACCCGATGAGTTCTTGCTGTGGCTGGCGAACCTGGACTCATGATTCAATACAGGCTCGGTTTACTCCTCTGCGTTTTTCCCCTTTCAGCGAACCGAAGAAAGACTGGTCGCGTCCCTCCTTGCCGGCAGGCTCCAGACATGTTACACCCCTTTTGTGACCGCGCTCGATCTTCAGGCAATGTCCCGCCTTGAGAAGCTGCAGGCAATGCATCTGCTCTGGGAGGATCTCGCTCTCGATGAAAATGCAATCGAGTCCCCCCTCTGGCACCAGGAGGCCCTCGAGATAACAAGCGCCGAAGTTCGGGCTGGCCGCATCCGTGAAATCGATTGGGAGGTGGCGAAGCAGGAACTCCGTGATCGGGTCAAATGATCGTTCGCATCCTGGAATCCGCCTTGGAAGATTTAGATCGGGGCCGCGAATTCTATGAACTTCAAGGCGATGGATTGGGAGCATATTTTCTCGACAGCCTTTTTTCGGAGATCGACTCGCTGACACTATTCGCAGGGATCCATCGCGAAGTCTTCGGCTTTCACCGGTTGCTATCCCGCCGCTTTCCCTTCGCGATTTTTTATCGGATGAGGGACCGGGAGACGGCGGTCGTATGGCGTGTCCTGGATCTGCGCCGACACCCCGGTAAAATTCGCCGCGAGCTGGAATAGTCCCACCACTCTTCGATGTGATCCTCTGCCGACCCGATCCGGCGATGGAGGAATTTCTCCAGATCTATCCCGGCTAGCCCACTTGCGGGTCTGCCGATTCGCCATTACAGAGGGGCGTGTCCTTTCAATTGGTCAGCAATTACGAGCCGAAGGGTGACCAGGCGCAGGCCATCGCGAAACTGGTCAAGTCCCTGAAGGCGGGCAACCGCCACCAGACGCTGCTGGGCGTGACCGGTTCGGGGAAAACCTTCACGATGGCGAACGTGATCGCGCAGCTCGGGCGGCCGGCGCTGATCATGAGCCACAACAAGACCCTGGCGGCCCAGCTTTACTCGGAGTTCAAGAATTTCTTCCCGCACAACGCGGTCGAGTACTTCGTCAGCTACTTCGATTACTACCAGCCCGAGGCGTACATTCCGCGGTCGGACACCTACATTGAAAAGGACTCCTCCATCAACGAGGAGATCGAGCGGCTGCGGCTTTCCACGATGGGATCGCTGCTGACGCGGCGGGACACGATCGTGGTCGCCTCGGTTTCCTGCATCTACGGCTTGGGATCGCCGGAGGACTATGAGGGCGCGATGCTGCCGATCTGGGTGGGCCAGGAAATCCGGCGTGACGCGCTCTTGGAATCGCTGGTCGGCATGCTCTTCGAGCGCAATGACATCGCCTTCGGCCGCGGCAAGTTCCGGGTGCGCGGGGACGTGGTGGAGATCCATCCCGCCTACCTTGATGAGACCGCCATCCGCGTGGAATTCTTCGGCGACGAGATCGACCGCATGGCCACGATCGACACGCTGACGGGTGCGGTGATCGAACGCATCGACAAGCACACGTTTTTCCCGGCGAAGCAGTTCGTCACCTCCAGCGACAAGCTGAAGCGCGCGGTGGTGGAGATCCGCAAGGAGCTGGACGGGCAGATCGCGAAGTTCGAGAAGGAGGGCAAGCTTCTCGAAGCGCAGCGCCTGCGCATGCGCACGGAGTATGACCTGGAAATGATGCGCGAAATGGGCTTCTGCCAGGGCATCGAGAACTACTCGCGTCACCTAACCGGTCGCGAACCCGGCGCACGGCCCCACACCCTACTCGATTTCTTCCCGCGGGATTTCCTGCTGCTGGTGGATGAAAGCCACGCCACGATCCCGCAGGTGGGCGGCATGTATGAGGGCGACAAGAGCCGCAAGACGGTGCTGGTCGATCATGGATTCCGTCTGCCCAGCGCCCTCGACAACCGGCCGCTGCGCTTCGAGGAATACATGCAGATGACCGACCAGCGGCTCTACGTGACTGCCACTCCGGGACCCTTCGAGATCGTCAACTCGCGTCCGGAAAACAAGACCTACATCCCCGTGGATGAAAAGGACGCGCGTGGAATCAAGCTCATCGATCGCCGCAAGCTGGCGATCAATCCCAGCGGTAGCGACCAGTCCATCGAAAACTTCGACGTCACCAAGCGCGGCAACCAGATGATCGTCGAGCAAATCATCCGCCCCACCGGCCTGCTCGACCCGGTCGTGCACATGCGGCCGCTCAAGGGTCAGATCGACGAGACCATCGAGCTATGCCGCCAACGCGTGGAGCGCGGCCAGCGCGTGCTCGTCACCACCCTCACCAAGAAGACCGCCGAGGACCTCACCGAGTATCTGCAAGGCACCGGACTCAAGGTCCGCTATCTCCATTCCGACATCGATGCCGTCGAGCGCGTGGAAATTCTCCGCCAGCTCCGCGCCGCCGCCTTCGACATTCTCGTGGGCATCAACCTGCTCCGCGAAGGCCTCGACCTTCCCGAGGTCTCGCTGGTCTGCATCCTCGATGCGGACAAGGAAGGCTTCCTGCGAAACGACACCAGCCTGATCCAGACCGCCGGCCGCGCGGCCCGCCACCTGAATGGCGAGTGCGTGCTGTTCTGCGACACCGTCACCGATTCAATCCAGCGCCTGCTCGATGTGACCGAGCACCGCCGCACCCGGCAGCAGGCCTACAACGAAGAGCACAACATCACCCCCATCGGCGTGCACCGCGCGGTGCAGGAAAGCCTTCAGGTCTACTCGAACCAGCGGGAAAGCGCCGAAAAAATGGCGAGCTCCCTGGTGGCGGAGGATGAGGCCGAATACGACAAGGTGCGGGTGATCGCCGAACTCGAAGGGGAAATGCGCGATGCCGCCGCCCGTCTTGAGTTCGAACGCGCCGCCCACTTGCGCGACCAGATCGTGGCCCTCAAGGGCGATGGCAAGCAGGCCCCGTCGCCGAAGCCGGTCAATTATCCCAAAGGCCGCAAGGGAGGCCGCCGCTGAACCTTACTTCCGCAGCCACGCCTTGAAGGTGGCCTCATCCGCGGGCATCGGGATGGCAACCTTTTCGCGATCGGCGAGAATGGCGAGGCGTTCGGGAATCTCGACCGCGCCATGGCCCAGTTCCGCCTCCACGACATCGAGGAACTTCGCGGGATGCGCGGTGCCGAGGGTGATGGTGGCGGTGCCGGGATGGGTGGATCGGTACTTCTGCGCCGCGAGCCAGCCAACGGCGGCGTGCGGCTCGAGTTCGTAATCGAGCAGCGATTTCACCGTCCGCATGGCAGCGCGGGTCTGGTCATCGGTGAAGGTGAAGCCGGTGATCCGGCCGCGCATGGCGTCCCACGAATTTCCGAAGAGCGCCTGCATCCGCACGAAGTTGGAGGGAGCGCCCACATCCATGGCGTTCGAAATGGTGGCGATGCTCGCCTGCGGCTGGTAGTCACCGGTGCGGAGGTAACGCGGGACCACATCATTGGCATTGGTCGCTGCCACGAAGTGCTCGACCGGCAGGCCGAGTTGGACCGCCAGCAAGCCGGCGGTGAGGTTCCCGAAGTTCCCCGACGGCACGACGAAGACCGGCTTCACCCCTTCCGGGAGCTGGCGGGCGGCTTCGAAATAATAAAACGTCTGCGGCACCAGCCGCGCGAGGTTGATCGAGTTCGCGGAGGTCAGGTTGAGCGACTCCGCCATTTCCCGATCAAGAAACGCGGACTTCACCAGGCGCTGACAGTCATCGAAGGTGCCATCGATTTCGAGCGCCGTGATGTTGTCGCCGAGAGTGGTGAGCTGCTTCTCCTGAAGCCCGGAGACCTTGCCCTTTGGATAGAGGATCACCACCCGCGTGCCGGGCACTTGGTGAAAGGCGGAGGCCACCGCGCCACCGGTGTCTCCGGAGGTCGCGACCAGCACGGTGAGCTGCCGGTCATCACCGCGAACCAGCCACGCCATCAGGCGGGCCATGAACCGGGCACCGAAATCCTTGAAGGCGAGCGTGGGACCATGGAACAGCTCCAGGATATGATCGCCCGGTGCCAGGCCATAGACCGGAGCCTCGAACGTCAGGGTGCCTTCCACGATTTCCCGCAGGGCGGCGGCCGGCACGTCTTCCCCGAAGAACGCGTCCGCGATGGCGAAGCCGATTTCCTGAAACGTGAGCTGCCGCCAGATCTGCCAGAACTCCGCCGGCAGGACTGGCAGCGTTTCAGGCAGATACAGGCCGTTGTCCGCCGGCAGCGAGCGGAGGATGCATTCCTTCAGATCGACGGGAGAGACCTGGCCATTGGTGGAATGGTAGAGCATCAGAGGAAATCGAGGAGTTGATCGCGGGTCACATCGGTGTCCCGAAGGATCTTTAGAAGAAGGCCCGGCCCCAAGTTTTCCTTTCCATGCACAGGCACGGTGGTCCGGCGGCCGTCCGGGTGTTCAAGCCGATGATGGCTTCCTTTGATTCTCACGACAACGAACCCGGCTTCTGACAATGCCTTGATAAGCTCTGCACCCGTGATGGAGGGAAGCCCGCTCATGCTTCAACCGCAACTTGCTGAACTCCTACGAATTCCGAAATGTCGTGAGGACCTTCATCCTCCAAACATAGGGAAATTGCCTCCTGGATCCGCTCTATCAATTCGTCCATCGAATGAGCCTGTGTATGGCAGCCGGGAAGAGACGGAACGCTGGCGACCAACCAACCTGCTGAATCTCGCTCGATGACGACGTTGAACTTGCGGGTCATGCCTTTGACGATAGTTGGAAATCCAATAAGTGCGAGTTTGAAGCAAGGCAGGAATTATTTCCCGCCCTTCTCCTCCACGACGTGGACGCCGTGTGGATTGATCTTCGAGACGTAGACCTGGTTGCCCAGCGGGATGGCGGAAAAGACCTTGGCAATCGCCTCGCCGACCTTGCGGGCGCTTTCCTCGCCTTCGCACAGGGCGAAGACCGACGGGCCGGCTCCGGAGATGGAGAAGCCGAGAGCACCCGCGCTCAGGGCGGCGCGCTTGGCCTTGTAGAAGTCCGGGATGAGTTTCTGGCGGCGGGGTTCGGCGATCACGTCGTGGATGGATCGCGAAATGAGGCCGTAGTCCTCCTGAATGATGCCGCAAAGCAGGCCGCCGAGGTTGCCGATCTGCTGGGTGGCATTTTCGAGCGGGATTTCCTTCGGCAGGATCTCGCGGGCGACCTTGGTGAGAATCTCGATGTCGGGATGGACCACGGCGGCCCAGAGGTTCTTGGGAGCGGGGAGCTGGGCGACATCGAGCTCGTCATTCGAGCGAATGAACACGATGCCACCAAGAAGGCACGGCCCGACGTTGTCGGCGTGCCATGCTCCGTCGGCCGAGGCCTCGCCGGCCATGGCAAAGGGGAGAAGCTGCTTTTTCGTCAGCGGTTCGCCGATCAGCTTGTTCACCGCGAAGGCACCCGCCACGGCGGAGGCGGCGGAGGATCCGAGACCGGAGCCGAAGGGCATCTTCTTGTGAATCTCCATCTCGATGCCGCGATCGGTCATGCCGAGGTGCTTCAGGAGGTCCAAGGCGGCGACGCCGGCGGTGTTTTGGGCCGGGTTTTTCGGGAGCTTCCCGTTGTCACCGGTGATCTTGGTAATGTGTAGGCCGGGCTTGTCGCAGTGACGGACCACCACCTCGTCGCCGGGGGCGTCGATGGCAAAGCCAAGGACGTCGTAACCGCACGCGACGTTCGCCACCGTGGCCGGAGCGAATACACGGATTTCTTGAGAAGCATTCATGACCGCGCGGAGTCTGCACATCCGCCCATGGATGGCCAATGCCGCAATTCAGGAACTATGGATGTCGGGCAGGACGGGTTTTTTTTTCGCACGCGGCAACCGGCGCTTGGCGAAAATCTGCTGACGTTGCGCCAAGGGAATTCCGTCGTAAACCACGGAAACAAGATCCCTCAAGCGATTGGCGATCAAGCTTTTGGGATTCCATTGGTAGAGCCGCGTCCGGCCGACTTCTCTCGACACCAAGACTCCGGTTTCCTCAAATTTATCGAGCTGTCGTTGAACTGATAAAAGCGAAACTTCCATATCTCCGGCTGCGGCACGTCCGTAGGTCTCTCCATGATGGTAAAGATGGAGAAGAACCGAAGCCGCCGCCTGACTTCCCAAGAGCTGAGCAAGTACGCCGGTATTCATGACTTGAAAAGTAAATCGAATGACTTACTTTTCAAGTCAAATGACCGAGCCGGATTGGAGCTGCTGCAACGAGGAGGAGTTCTGGGCCTACATTGCGTGGCATTTGGATAAAGCCGGAATCGACTCTGTATTGGTGGGAGGAGCTGTCGTTTCGATCTATACCGAGGGCCTCTACCGGTCAGGAGACGTGGATCTCGTTTTGGAAAGCTTTCCGGGCAATGGTATTTCGGACGTCCTTGCGCCACTCGGTTTTCATCCCAGCGGTCGACACTGGTCCCACCCGGCCTGTACCCATCTCTACGTCGAGTTCCCCCCTGGGCCAGTGTCGTTGGGAGAAGAATTTCCAGTCATCCCGTCGGAGATTGAAAAGGACGGAAGGCGACTCAAGCTGCTGTCCCCCACCGATTGTGTGAAGGATCGGTTGGCCGCGTGGATTCATTGGAAGGCTCGTTCGCGGCTCGATCAGGCTGCCCTTGTTGCCATTCGACAACGAAAGGTGATCGATATCGAAAAGGTCCGGAATTGGTGCCTCAAGGAAGGCGCTCCCGATGCTTACAAGGATCTCGAAATCGCAATGCAAAGTATTGGCGGCGGTCTATGATGCCGCTCGCAAAAGTATGCCTGAATGGCTCGAACTTCAAAACAGCCCAAAGAACCATCCGCCGGAGCGGCTGCGCTTGTAGGACCCGTCACCGACGGAGAGGACCTCGACGTGGACGCGTATCAGGCCTTTGTCGCGAAAGCCGAGCTTGCGGGCGGCGCGGGGGGAAACGTCGAGCAGGCGGCCGGCGATGAAGGGGCCGCGGTCGTTGACGCGGATCTTCACGGTGCGGCCGTTCTCCAGATTGGTCACCTTGACCATGCAGGGCAGCGGCAGGGTCTTGTGCGCCCCGATCAGGTGCCAGGGCATCACTTTTTCCCCGAGCGAGGTGGTGCCCCGCTTCAGGCCCATGAACGAGGACTCGTTGTACCAGGAGGCGACGCCGTCTTCCTGATAGTGGAGCGCCTCCTGCACCCCCATCGGCTGATAAAACTCGCCGCGGGTGGTGTAGCCCTTCGTTTGGTAGCCGCGGTAGCCACCGGGATAGGCGCACGACGCAAACAGCGACGCAGCCACCGCCAGCAGCAGCGCGGGGGCAAACCGCCGGCCCGTCCGCGAAGTGGGACGGGCGCTCGAAGCGGTTTGCGGGGAAAGGTTCACGCCTTGCGTTCGCGGATCACCTGGAGGGTGGCGGCGACCTTTTCCTTCATTTCCTTGCCGGGCTTGAATTTGACCGCGGCACGGGCGGGGATCGGGACGTCCTTGTCCGGGTTCTTCGGGTTACGGCCGATCTTGGCCTTCATTTCGCGGACTTGGAAAGCGCCGAAATTGCGCATGACGACGGTGTCGCCTTGGGCGAGGCATTCCGTGATCTCATCGATGAGC
>Ga0265327_10004876_pt1 | contig 11596 bp, 4 predicted proteins | sample 41621metaG_FD_202089 | JGI IMG/M metagenome (GOLD analysis project Ga0265327, IMG submission 202089) | Rhizosphere microbial communities from Carex aquatilis grown in University of Washington, Seatle, WA, United States - 4-16-21 metaG | ecosystem: Host-associated > Plants > Roots > Rhizosphere >...
GCTTTACTCACCGGGCCGCCACCCCGCTTAATTTCCCGCTGTTTTCATGACCGCACCCCCCGCACCGCGCTTCCATATCGACAGTCCCGCCAACTGGCGGCCGGAAGTCGCTGGCATCGAGGTTACCGGCTGGCTTTTTCCCGGCGAGGGAGCGGTTTGCGTCGACCTGCGCGCCCGCGTGGATCGCCGGGTGTTTCTGGGAATTTACGGCCTCGACCGTCCCGACACGCTCGCCGCCTTCAGCGCCGGCGTGCCGTCGCTACGGACCGGATTCGTCCAACGCGTGCAGGTGTGGCGCGGGGCCAGGGAACTCGCGCTGGACTACCACGACGGCCAAAGCTGGCGGGAGTTCTTCCGCACCACCCTCGACACGTCCGCCCTGCCCTCCAGTGCCACCAAGCCGTCACGGGTCCTTCGCGCCGCGGTGGTTTACCAGACCCTGGCCCATCTCTACCGCCATTTTCATCGCGCGTCCTGGCCGCAACTCTGCCGCGAAACCGATGCCGTGCTCAACGAGGTGCTCATGCCCACCAGCGACATCGTCATCGGCGAGCATTTCCTCGGCTTCATTGAAAACCCGGGCTTCTGGATCAATGCCGGCTACGGCAAGTTCCGCATCACCGGCTGGATTTTCGGCACCAGCGGCGAAATCAAGCAGCTCAGCGCCACGACCGGCGTGCTCACCGAAAACCGCCTGGTCTTTCCCAAGGATCGCCCCGATGTCGCCGCGCACCGCGCGGATCACGCCACCGCGCTCAAGTCAGGCTACTATGGCCTCGTCGACATCCGCCCGGACACTCCCAGCCCGGCGAACCTGAAAATTTTCGCTGAGACGGGCGACGGCCCCCGCCGGCTCGCCTTTGCCCGTCGCATGTATCTGGATCGCCGCGACGAGCACAGCGGGCCCGTCCCGATTTTTCGCCAGCTTTATTTCCTCAAGGTCGTCGCCGCGATGCTGCGCGGCGTGCTGGTGGGCCGGTATCGCTTCGACAGCTGGAAGGAGTCCCGCGCTGAAATCTCGCGGCTGCAGCAGCACCTCGCCTCCACCCTGGGCCATGGCGAGGCGACGGCGGTGCCGGCCGAGATTGTCCGGCGACGCGACCAGGATCCCTACACCCGGTGGTGCTGGCACAACCGGCTCACGCCGCGCCTGCGCGCCGTGCTGGAGCAGGACGCCGCCGCCTTGGTCGCGGCCGGCGGCCCGCTCATCAGCGTGGTGGTGCCGGCCTACAATACGCCGGAAAAATACCTCCGGGAACTGCTCGAGAGCCTTCGCCTGCAGGTCTACCCGCGCTGGGAACTCTGCATCGCGGACGATGCGTCCCCGCAGCCGCACGTCCGTCGCATCCTCGAGGAGGCCGCCCGGGCCGACGCCCGGATCAAGCCCGTCTTCCGTGCGGAAAACGGCCACATCGCCCGGGCCACCAATTCCGCGCTCGACGTGGCCACCGGCGGGTACGTCGCCCTCCTCGACCACGACGACATCCTGCCCCACGACGCGCTGCTGCACGTCGCCCAAGCCATCGCGCGTCATCCCACGGCGGGCTATCTTTACACCGACGAGGACAAGATCGACGACACCGGCCGCCGGTTCGATCCGCAGTTCAAGGGCGACTGGAGCCCGGAGATGGCGATCACGCACAACTACACGCATCACCTCACGGTCATCCGCCGCGACCTGGTCGAAAAGGCCGGCCGCCTCCGGCCCGAGTTCAATGGCGCCCAGGATATCGACTTGTTCCTGCGGTGCTGGGAATTGATTCCCGCCGCGGAGGTGATCCACGTGCCGTTCATCGGCTACCATTGGCGGGCGCACGCCCAAAGCACCGCCACTCGCGGGGACCAGAAAAATTATCTCTTCGAAGCCGCCCGCAAGGGCATCGTCGAGGCCCTGCGCCGGCGCGGACTGCGCGCCGAGCCTGTGCTGCCGCAGATCGCCCAGGACTACGCGCTGTGCCTTTACCAGCTGAAATGGAACCCGGCCATCCTGCGCGAGAATCCCGTCACGATCGTCATTCCCACCCGCAACCGGGCCGACCTCCTTCGCACCTGCCTCGACTCCATCGCCCGCACCACGCCGCGCGAATCCGTGCAGGTGGTCGTGGTCGACGACAACTCCAACGAACCGGACGCCATTGCCTACCTGCAGTCCCTGCCGGTCCGCCCCGACTTGCGTTGCGAGGTCATCCGCGCGCCCGTTTCCCCCGAGGGCTTCAACTACTCCCGCCTCGTCAATCTCGGCACTGCGCGGGCGTCCACGCCCTTCGTCCTCCACCTGAATAACGACGTCGAGGCCCTCGCCCCCGGCTGGCTCGAGGATCTCGCCGGTTGGCTGACGGTTCCCGGCGTGGGCGTCGTGGGGGCGAAGTTGCTCTACCCCGATGGCACGCTGAATCACGCCGGCATCGCGCTCAGTCGGTCGGACGGCCTGCCCCATGTCCTGTTTGAAAAGGAGCCGGCCGACGACCTCGGCCATCTCTTCCTGCCCCACGCCGCGCGCAACGTCGCCGCCGTCACCGGCGCCTGCCTCCTCACGCGCACCGATCTCTATCGCCAGCTGCGGGGATTCGATGAGGAGAAATTCCAGGTCGCCTACAACGACGTGGACTATTGCTTGCGTGCCGAAGCCGCCGGCTTTCGCACGGTGTTTTCGCCGTCGGCCGTGCTCCGCCATGTCGGCAGCGCGAGTCGGGGGCGCACCTATGCCGAGCGGGAACATGTCGCCTATCTCGAACGTTACCGCGGCCACCGGGATCCCCACCTGAACGAGGCCCTGGTTTTTCCGCCGCGAAGCCTGCCGCTCAATCCCTATCACCAGCGCTACGCGCGGACCGTCCGGCCATTCCGCGCGCTCGTGGTCACCCATAATCTCAATTTCGAGGGCGCGCCGATCTTCATCTTCGAGCTCGCCCGCTTCCTCGCCGAACAGCCGGGCGTCACGGTGATGATCGCTTCCCCCAGCGATGGTCCGCTGCGCGCCCGCTACGAACAGCTCGGGCTCAAGGTCGAGATCTGGGACGTCGCGGAACTGCTCGGCGCCAAGGCGCCGGACGAATTCAACCTCGCGCTCCGGAAGTTTGCGGCGACGCGTTCGTGGGACAATGTCGATGTCCTGGTCTGCAACACGATGCTGGCGTTCTGGGGCGTGCACCTCGCCGCGCACCTCGGCAAGTCCTCCGCGCTCTACATCCACGAGAGCATTGCGGTGAAGCGCCTGTTTGCGCCCCTGCTACCCCCGCTGATGCACGCCAGCGTGGCGGAAGCCTTCCGCCTGGCGACGCGCGTCATCTTCACCGCCCAGGCCACGCGGGGAATTTTCGAGGAATACAACACCGGTGACAATTTCCGCTCGCTCAACAGCTGGGTGGACTTCGGCCGCATCGAGCAGTTTGCCGCGGAGCACACTCCGGCCGACTTGCGCCGCCAACACGGCCTCGATCCCGACGCCGTGGTCATCGCCAACATCGGGTCCATTTGCGAACGCAAGGGGCAGCACGTCTACATCCGGGGCATCGATCTGCTCGCCAAGGACCTGCCCGAGGTCGCGCGCGGCCGGAAAATCCAATGGGTGATGGTGGGGGCGCGCGAGGGACCCTACATGGAGTCATTGCGGGAGGACATCCAGCTGATGAACCTGCACGATGTGAAGATCTTCCCCGAGACGGGCGCCATCTACGATTTCTACCGCATGGCCGACCTGCTGGTCTGCACCAGCTTTGAGGAATCCTTCCCCCGCGTGCTGCTCGAGGCGATGGTCTTCGGCAACCGCATCGTCAGCACCGACGTCAATGGCATCCCGGAAATGGTGACCAACACCGACGAGGCTTACCTCGTGCCCGCCGGCGACCCCTTCAAGCTGGCCGCGGCGATGAAGCGCGCGCTGGCGGATCATCTCGCCGGTGACGGCAAAATGCTTTCGATGGCCCGCGCCCGCGCCGCGCGCAGCTACCACCAAGCCGCGACTCTGCCGCAACACCTGCAGATGATCCGCGAGGCCTGGCTGGGCTGAACGCGTCCCCATGCACGAAACCTCCTTCAGTTACTCCGATTTGGACTCGCTGACCACCGCCGCGGAGCGCGCAGCCGGCTGGCATCGGCTCCGTGGTTGGGTCTGGCCAAAAGCCGGCCGCCACTTCGCGGATGTCCGCGCGCGGCTGGCCGGCCGGGTGTTCCCCGGCGTCCACGGCTACGTCCGGGCCTCGCTCCCGCTATCCGTGCCCGTCAGCCGCAGCCCTATCCTCGCGGGATTCCATGTGGACGTGGAACTTCCACCGGGCACGATCGACGTCGAATTGGAAGTGTTGGAAATCGAGGGGCGGTGGACCCCGTTCCAAACCGTTCAGTTTCAGGTCGCCAGCCGGACGGAAGATTCCACGCCCGCGCCGCACCGGACGCCGGTGCTCTGGCATGATTTTTGCCGGTCCCTGGACCTGCTGCTGCGATTGCGCCGCAACCGCCCCGAGGCTTCGTGGTTTCAACTCGCCACTGGAATCGCGGCCAACCTTCCCGTCGTGCAGGACCTGCTGCCGCCGATTGCGCCGTTCATCGGCCACGCGGACGAGCCCGCGATGGTCAACAGCAGCCGCTTCGGCCTCGTGCCGGTGGTCGGCTACATGTTCCACTCGTCGCAAACCTTGCCGCGAATGTGGGTCACGGCGGACCTGCTGACGCTGCAGCCGTTGAAACTGGGCCGGGCCACCCCCAACCTCGTGCCGCACTTTCCGCAGTTTCCGGCAGCAGCGGCCGCGGGTTACGAGGGCCACGTCGATGTGCCCTCGTCTCTGCCCAACCCCGTTTCCGTGCGCATCTACGCCGAGTTGCCCGACCGCTCTCTCCACCTGGCACAGGTTCGCTTGACCTGGCGCCATGATGCCGAGCTGGAAAAAAGTCCCTACGCCGGCAGCAGCGTGGATGATTTCGACGCAGCGTTGGCCGCCTGGCGCAGCGCACTGCGAATTCGCGGGCGCGTGGTTGTGCAAGACCCCCAGTTCGACGCCTCGGTCGCCGTCCTGCGTCAGCGTTTTGCCCAATCCCTCGCCTCCAGCCAGGCCACGCCTCCCGTCGCTGGCCCGGAGATGCCCGGGCGCCCGCTAAGCCGCATCATCCTGGCCAGCCACAATCTCAACCTGGAAGGAGCCCCGCTTTTCCTGCTGGATCTCGCCCGTCATTTTGCCGCTCAAGGCATCAGCCTGACGGTGGTGAGCGCCAGCGACGGCGTCCTGCGGGCGCGGTTTGCCGCCTGCGGCGCAAAGATCCTCATCGTCGACCCCGGCGCCGTGTTCCGCGCGCCCGATGGCGCGGCCGCCCGTGCGGCGATCGCCCAGCTCGGCCAGGCCTGCAACTTCGCCAACGCCGACCTGGTCATCACGAACACTTTCACCACGTTCTGGGCGGTGCTGGCGGCCAAGGCGGCGGGCCAGCGGGTGCTGTCGTATGTGCACGAGAGCACGAGTCCGGCGGTCTTCTACCGGGACGATCTGCATCCCGAGGTGCTGGCGCTGGTGGACGCGGCCTTGGTTGCGGCCGACGCCGTCAGTTTCACCAGCGACGCGACGCGGCGCTACCACGCCTGGCCCAGCCGGCCGATCCACGCGGCACTCACCCCCGGGTGGGTGGATCTGCCGGTGATCGATGCCTGGCGGGCTGCGAACCCGCGCGAGGAGTTGCGCGCACGTTTCAACCTGAGACCCGGGGAACTGCTCGTCACGAACGTGGGCACAATCTGCGACCGCAAGGGCCAGCTGGGCTTCGCGGCGGCCGTGGACATTTTCAACCGCCGCCACCCGGATCTCGCCGCCCGCGTCCGCTTTGTGCTCCTGGGAGGAAGGCAGACACGCTACGATGAGATCCTGCGGGATGTCCTGGCCGGGTTGAAATTGCCGAACCTGTTCGTGCACCAGGAAACGCCGGATTTTCTCGCCTACTATGCAGCGGCTGATCTCACCGTTTGCTCCAGCCATGAGGAGTCGTCCCCGCGGGTGGTGTTCGAGGCGATGGCATGCGGAACGCCACTGCTCGCGTCCGACATCGCCGGAATCAGCGAAATCGCGCGCGACGGGCTGGAAGCCACGTTGGTGCCCGCCGGTGATGCCGCCGCGTGGGCCGAAGCGCTCGCGCGGCTGCTCCAATCCCCCCAGATCGGCCAAACGCTGGCGGCGCGCGCCCGGGCCCGGATCGAGGCCCAGTTCACGAGCACCATCGTCCTGCCTGCACATACCGCGCTCGCCCGGACGGTCGCCGCCGGTCAGTTTCGCTGAATTGGCCCGTTCCCCACGCCCCATGCATGAAACCGTCCAAGCTCTTTTGGTTCTGGATGACCATGCAAACGGGGCGTCGGTACCGGCGACTTCCCTCCGCTTGAAGGGGTGGGCTCTCGGGAAGCCCGGCTATTTTCTTACCGATTTGCGCGTCCGCCGCGAGGGCGTGATCTTCCCGGGCTTTTACGGCATTCCCCGACCGGATCTCGCCCAACACTTCAAGGCCCGCGAGGCCTGGCTGCCCGGGGGATTTGAGGTTGAGGTGACGCTCCACGAGGGCGTGAACCGACTGGATTTCGAAGGCTGCGAAATCACGGGCCAGTGGATGCTCCTGGCCACGGTGTCGATCAACGGGACCCCAATCGCGCCGGCGCCGCGGCCGGCTCCTCCGGCGATCGATGCCCACGTGTTCACGCGGGGGCTGCGGCTCGTGCTTCAGCAGGCGGCCGGACAGGACATCGCTTCTGCGGCCGACGCTGTCGCCGGTCTGCTGCCGCTGCCCCACGTGACCCGCTACCCGGCGCTCCCCTTTCATGGTCACCTGCACCATCCGCCCATGCTGCAACGCACGGAGTTCGGGCGCGTGATTGTCGAGGGCTGGCTCTTTCACGAAACGGAAAAAATCCGCCGCATTGCGGCAACCGTCGACCTCCAAGCTTGGCAGGTGCTGGAGCAAACAGGCTCGTTCCCGTATGTCGCTGGATTGTATCCCCAATTTTCCCATGCCGCCGCCTGCCGGTTCCACGGGGCGATCGACGTGCCGGCTCAGTTGCCTCAACCGCTCAGCGTGCGCCTGTATGCGGAATTGGCCGATGGCCGGTGGCACCTTTGTCACGTGGAGCGCACTCACCTTTATGGGGACGAGCAGGCCAAGGCGCCGTTCGCCCCTTTCAGCATCAGCACGTTCGTGCGCTCTGTCCGCGCCCTCCGCTCGGCCTGCCAGCAGCGTGGGTTCACGGTGCCCGTGAACCGCTGGTTTCTGCGGGGATTGCGGGAGGTGTGGCGGGAATATCGCGCCCGGTCCCCGCGGCGTCTCATCCCGGAACCCACGCTGGTTTCATCCGCGGCTCCGGCTTCCCCGCCCGGTCCCCTGCCTGGCCGGGTCCAGTTGGTTACGCACAACCTGAACCAGGAGGGCGCGCCGCTTTTCCTGCTGGAGTATGCCGCCTGGCTCTCCCGCCAAGGCGTGAAACTTTCACTGGTCAGTGCGGCCGACGGTCCGCTGCGATCCAGGTTTGAAGCCCTCGGGGTGGCGGTGCGGATCGTGGACCTCGGCGCCCTGTCCAAAGCCCCCTCCGCCACCGCCTTGCGCTCCGCGCTGGACGCGTTGGCGGGTCAGGTGGATTTCTCGGGCACCGACCTCGTCGTAGCCAATACGCTCTCCACGTATTGGGGCGTGCTCCTGGCCGACCGGGCCGGCCGGCCTTCGCTGTTCTACATCCACGAGAGCACCACGCCGGATTGTTTTTATTTCGGTTACATGGCACCCGCCACCCTGCCGGTCGTGAAGTCGGCCTTTGCCACGGCCACGCACGTGTCGTTCCTGACCGAGGCGACGCGGCGCTATTACCGGCCGCTGCTGTCGCGGGCAAATCACAGCTTGAACGCCGGTTGGATTGAGCTCGGCCGGCTGGACCATTTCCGGTCGGGGAATCCGCGAAGTGAACTTCGGGCCCGACTCGGGCTTTCGGCGGGCACGCGTCTCGTGGTCAACATCGGGTCAGTCTGCAATCGCAAGGGACAGCACATCTTTGCCCGGGCCGTCGACCTACTCTGGCGGCGCCAGCCCGAGCTCGCCGCGCAATGCGAATTCCTGATGGTCGGTGGACGCGACACCGCCTATGACCGCGCGGTCACCGCCCTGCTGGCCGACTTGAACCGGCCCAATCTCCGGATCGTGGCCGAGACGGCCGAGCCCTGCGTTTATTACGGCGCTGCCGACCTGTTCGTCTGCAGCAGCTACGAGGAGTCATTTCCCCGCGTGGTCCTCGAGGCGATGGCATTTTCCCTGCCCATCGTCAGCACGGACGTCCACGGCATCCCCGAGATGGCCCGCCCGGAACAGGAGGCGGTCCTCGTGCCTGCGGGCGACAGCTCCGCCCTCGCTGTAGCGATGACGCGCGTGCTCCTGGATGGGAGCTTGGCGAAAAGGTTGGGGACAGCGGCGCGGGCGAGGGTTGTCGCCAACTACGATGCCGGGCGTCTGCTGCCGCAACATGCCGGACTCGCCGCTGCCGCCAGCCGGCGCGCCGTCTAGCCGGGACGGTCTACCCGGCGGATACGGCGCAACTACTTCACTTCGATGCGGACGCAGTACGCCCAGTCGCAATTGTAGCTTCCGTTGGGGCGGGTGGAGAAGGTCACGGTTTCTCCCGGGAGCACGTGGTAGGGGATTGTGACATCCTGGTTGCCGCGGTCGGCCGCGTTCTTCAGCGGATCGAGCACCCGGCGGTAAATCTGTCGCCGGTGGCCGTCCGGCTGCTCGCCCGTCACGATGAATTCGACGCCATCCGTCTTGTCGCCGGCCTGCAGGTAGGCCTCGGCGACGATGCCGAAAACCCAGCGAATCTGCGTGGCCCCTGCGCCCGGGCGCACGGAGAGGTCCGAGTCGGGGTGTTCGCTGAGGACAATCGTGTCATCGACCGTAAAGTAACCGACGCCTTGTTGGAACCGGCCGTGATAAGGCGAGGGAAAGACATTGCGGAACGAGGCCCGCGCCTGCTCCGAGGAGATGTCAAACGGCACGTTGAGGGGCGCCTGCTCCGGCGGCTTCGTTCCCACGGTCAGTCCAAGATATCTCTCACTCGTGCGCAGCCGTTTCTGGACTCGGTCCAGATACCGCCGGCTCACGTAGATGTTGGTGTCACCCTGAGAAAACGTAGGGGCCGTGCGGTCCAGGTCGAATTGCCCGGCGGCGAGGTTAAGCAAGGGTCCGTTCGTCCTCGTCGGGCCAATCAAAACGAGGGCCGAGACCTCCTCGCCCGCGAGGTCGTTGAAGGCGCGGTGCAGGTAGGCCGAATCGAACTCGAGGCCGTTGCGAATCATCAGGGCCTTGCGCTGCGAGTAGAGCGGAATCATCGCCGCCCAGTCCGCTCCCGCCACGATGATGACGGAGTTTCGCGGGGTCGTCAGGCGCAGGGCCTCCGTGTACGCAAAGCCGCCGTTGGAGCGCAGGATCTGGTCCGCATGATAACCCTGCCAGTAGGTCCAAATTTCCGCATAACCCGTCGCGAAAATGAGCGGCCAGCAGAGCCAGCGCAGCCGCCGGCGGTCGAGCAGCCCCAGGAAAACGAAGCCCAGTGCCCCGCAAAGGAACACCGCGCACGAATAGTAATAGTAATCCTGGTAGCCGTAGGCGAAGGGGAACAGGAGCTGCGCGAGCAGAAAAATGGCGAAGAGGGCCAGCACCAACCGCCGGCCGTTCCGGAGGAAGACCATCCCGATCGCCAGCATCACCCCGATGACCCAGGGCGGCATGATCGCCTCCCGCCAGCGTTCCATGAACACCGCCCACATCTGGGCGGAGAAGCGCACTCCGAAATTGAGCAGGCCCCAATTGCCCGCGGCTTGGTTCTTGGCGGTGAACAGCCAGGCCGAGGCGTGCGCCGCCTTCAGGGCGTCCGTCACCGTAATCCACCAGCGGAGGGCGAGCAGGCCCGGGACAATCGTCGCCATGCCCCAAGCAAACGTCGCCAGCGCCGGCCGCCATCCGCCCGGCCGGCGCAGATCCTGCCATAGCCGCCAGGCGCCATAGCTGGCGGCGGGCAGCAACCACACGACCAGCGTGACGCTCTTGATCAGCGACGCCCCCAGGCCGGCGACAATCGCCAGCGCCAGCCAACCCCAGTGGCGCTCATCCATCGTCCGCACAAATCCCAGTAAGAACCACGCGCAGCACATCACCTCCATCGCGTCCATGAGGAAGGCCCGGGAATAAAAAACATAGACCGGACAGAGCAGGATCAGCGCGAGCGGCAGCAGCCGCCGCGCCCGGGAGAGCCCAAGTCGTCCGAGCAGCAGATACAGTGCGGGCAAGGTGAGGTAGAAGCAGGTGAGCGACACCGTGCGGGCGGCCACCACCTGCGACCAGCCGGTGGCCCGGCTGACCAGGACGACGGTCCACTCATAAACCGGCACCTCGAGCAGGATCGAAACCCACGGCTTCCCCACGACCGGCGTCTCATACAGCGGGGAAAAGTTGTTCTGCTCGTTGATGTAGTAGGAAATGATGGCCGTCTGCGCCTGCCGGAACTCGTGCCGGGGCATGAATCCCGCCGTCCAATTTCGCGTCGCGCAGTAAAACTGCATGAGCAGGGCCACGCCCAACAATCCGATCAGCAACCAGGATTCTCGCCGGGGGAAAGTGACGCCAGACATTCAATTTCAGACAACCCGCCCTCCCAACCGGGGCAACACATTATCTCACACGCTCCACTGCGCCCGCGCAGGGGCGGAGACGCGGCAGCGGAAGATTGACCTGTCACGGGCGCCGCCCAACTTCGCTCGTTTGACCGTGCCCCATGCACGTTTCGGCGCCACTCCTCTTCCTCCCCTGCCCAGGCCATGTCCCTGCCTCCCGGTTGGCAATTCGCCTTAGAAATTCATCCTCCTGGATGGGTGTTTCCCGCTGGTCCGTCCTGGGTGGCCGGCTGGATTTATGCCGGGGAACAGCAATTCATCACTGACCTGCGGGCGTGGTTGGACGGGCGACCCGTCCTGGGATTGCATGGGCTGCCGCGGCCCGGGCTGGACGAGAGATTCCTTCATCGCCCCGGCCCGCCCTATGCCGGATTTGTCGTGCTGCTGAATCCCCACCGCGGCGCCAGCCTGCTGCGGATCGAGGCGAGGGATCCGAGCGGGCATTGGCACGAATTCTTCCGCACCCCCATCACGGCCCACGCCGAGGCGGCCGACGCGCCTCCCGCCGGGAACCTGGCCTCCCGCCTCGCCCTGCTGCTGCCGGAGCTGTTGCGGCTGCAGACGCAGCGACCGAACCAGGCGCTCGCCGCGCTCGCCGACGAGGTCATCTCCGCGGCGCTGTCCGAGCCTTTGAATTCCCTGCCCAATCCGCCGTTCCATGGCGCCCTGGAGGAGCCGCGCGACACGGGTTGGCTGCGCTACGGGCGCCTGTCGCTCACGGGTTGGCTGGCTCATCGCACGGAGAAAATCCGGCGCCTCACCGCTCTGGCCGACGCGGTCCAGGAATCCACGCTGCTCCATGGGTTGCCGCGGGCGGATATCGGTGATGTCTTCGCCGACCTGCCCGGACGCGAACGCTCCCAGTTTGTCGGCCACGTCGATCTGCCAGCGAACCAGAGCGCGCCCGCATTGCTCAAGGT
>Ga0265327_10004878_pt1 | contig 11594 bp, 11 predicted proteins | sample 41621metaG_FD_202089 | JGI IMG/M metagenome (GOLD analysis project Ga0265327, IMG submission 202089) | Rhizosphere microbial communities from Carex aquatilis grown in University of Washington, Seatle, WA, United States - 4-16-21 metaG | ecosystem: Host-associated > Plants > Roots > Rhizosphere...
GCCGAGGCGCCGCCGGCCATCGCGCCGAACAGAATCGCCAGGGTGCACGCAACGAGGGCACCGGTCCGGGTGGCGGTGGGCAGGTGTCTCACCTTCCCGACCCCCGCTGCAATGCGCTCTTCGCCTTCCCGTAGCGCCGGTGGGCCTGGGCTTCGCAGCCGTGCCTGCGCTTGCCCGGCCGGAGTGTCCGCCGGCAGTGGCGCAGGGCAGCGGCAAGCTTCTGCGCCCGAGTGGGCGGCTTGACGGTTGTCTTCGAGGAGAGGACCTGATGCTGGGAGCTGACGTCGCCCGGACCGGGGTCGGTGGCGGCAGGCGGCACCGGGGCGGGGAGTTCGACGTGGCCCCCGCGGCATTTCGCGGCGTCGGAGCATTCGGCTTCTTCTGCCGCGGGCGGGGAGGCACAGGCGTGAGCTCCGGGCTGGCCGCAGACGGAGGCGTCATAGACATCCGCGTCGGCCTCCAGATCGGTAGGGGAGAGCGGGGCCGAGGTGATGAAGAAGGCGTCGTTCCCGCTTTCGCTGGCGTCCAGGAAGGCCGATTCCTGGGTCGATGTGCCGCTGGAGATGAGCGACACGCACCCGGCCGAGGAAGGCTGGAAGTCTTCACTGGCGCCGGTGCAGTCGCCGAGGCCCGCCGGCTCGTACTCGTAGACGTCGGCTTTGCCGTTGCGGTCCTGCGGGACGAGTTCTTCGGTGCTGTTGAAGAACATCCGGCCGCTGTCGTCGAGGTAGCGCGACTGGTAGTTCGCGGCCTGTGAGTTGTAGGGGGTCCACCCGGGGAGGTTGCCCGAGAGCCAGCGGTCGGTCCAGATCAGCTGGCGGTCGATCAGCGGGCCGATCCCTTCCGGTGTGTCTTCGACGTCGTGGATTCCGTGCGGCCGCTCGCCCGTCGGATTGCAGGAGGCGCAACGGACGACGTTCTGCCCCGAGTCGTAGAAGTAGACCTCCTCGTCGGCTCTGCCGCTGACCGCGTCCCGCGTGGGGTAGCCGGTCAGGCTCCGGTCGGACATGAACGCCAGCAGCTTCCCGTCCGGCGACACTCTGCTCGTGAGGCCGTTCAGCGGGCCGCGGCCCTCGTCCTTTGAGGATTTCGTCGACAGCCAGTCGGGCTGGTCTTCGCCCGAGAGCTTCGCGATGGCGTCAGGGCTACTCCAGTTCCCGCCTTCCAGCCGGGAGACGTAGAGCTCGCAGGTGGCAACGATCGGCAGGGCTTCTTCGGCCAGTTCGGCGGCTTCACCGGTGTTTTTGCTCTGGACCAGCCCTTCCGGGCGGCAGTAGCCCCGGGTGGCCCCGGGGGCCAGCGCGCCGTTGGCGACGTAGTAGATCGATTCGCCCGTCGAGCCGGCGCCGATCACGCCCTGCACGTCGCCGGCTTCGCCGTGGGCGGTGATCGCGGTCAGGTCGCTCAGGCGACATTCGATTTCGTGAGCCTGGTTTTCGATGATGTCGCACACGTAGAGGTCGGGCTTCGATGCTTCGGCGTGCGAGCCGATGGTCAACGCCGCCTGATCGGTGAAGAAGATCCGCGAGCCGTCGCTGCTTGCGGTCTGGTAGATCGGCTTGCTCGTGGTTGGGGTGACGCCCGGCTGGAAGACATCGAGGCGGACGGTCTCGGAGCGGCTCATGTCGCGCATGTAGAGGGCGCTGGGTGTCGTGCTGACCGAGCCGTTCGTCCCGTAGACGGTCCAGATCAACCGCGACCCGTCGCTCGAGACGGCATGGTCGGCCATGTTGTCTTTGCCCTGGACGATTCCCAGAACGGCGCCGGGGGCGGGCGTGCCGTCCGGGAGGACGCTGGCGAGCTTCAGCGTGCCGGCCGCCCACTCGTAGACGTTCCCCGTGCTCGGCACGGCTTCGGGCGTCAGGGGGACGCTCGAATCGAGCGCCACGTGGCTGAGATCGGGGCTGGCTCCGGCGAGCTTCACGTTCCCGCCGAAGTGGTTGCCTTCGGGCAGCTGTTTGCCGGCGACTTCGGCCGGTCCGGGAGGGTCGTTGGACGAGTTGACGAGGGCCGTGAAGCATTCTTCGCTCACCGGTGAACCCGCGCAGTGGGCCTGGCCGGCTTCGCCGATCGGGTCGAGCCGCAGGTAGGGCGTGCGTTCGGAGGCTTCCTGCGTGAGCGGCGGACGTTCGAGGCGCTGTGTTCCGGTCGTCTCAAGCAGCGAATGGGTCAGGTCCGTTGAGAACCAGAAGTACTCCGAGCGCTCGCCCGGGACGATCCCTTCGGCACGGTCCACCCGGGTGTCCAGGTCCCAGCTGCTCCAGCTGGTCCCCTTTCGCATCCCCAGCAGCTGTGTGAAGCCCGGCGAGTGGTTGCCTTCGGGTTCGACGGCTGTCCCCGAGACGGCGCCGTCGGAGATGTAGGCGAGCCCCGCTCCGTCGGGTGCCGCCTCGATCAGTCCGCCTTCCCGCGGGATCGCTTCGATGATCCCGTTGCCCTTCTTGGCGGGTGAGACCATGTCCCACCTGCGAGAGTCGGCAAGCACCAGGCTCGGGGGCGCCGTGTTGAAGAGCCTTTCCCCGCCGGGGTATTCGGTCAGATTCGTCGCGCCCAGAGCGTGGTTCTTCGCGAGGACGCGGTAGTGGTAGGTGCTCGCCGGGGTCAGGCCGGAGATGCTCTGGCTGAGCGCGACATCCCCGAAGGCCGATCCCGCGCTTCCCGAGGGCGTTTCGTGGCAGGCGCCTGTGCAGGCCCCTGCACCGGCACCGGTCCACGGCGGGACGGGTCCCGTGCCGTAGCGGAATGAGTAGACCGTCGGAGAACCTGCGGCGTTGATCGCGGCGGTGAGCGTCGCCGAGCTGGTGGTGCGCGCCGTCACGTTGAGGTCGTCGACCTTGGGTGGCCCGACTGGTTCAGGCGCGTAGACGAGGACCCGCCCGGTTCTCGCGTCCGGCACGTAGAGAAGTTCGCTGGCGCCGTCGACCCCGATCCCCGAGCCTTTGCTGAGCTGGCCTTCGCCCAGCGTTTCGATCGGGTTCAGGTCCGGTCCGTAGCGGGTCAGGAAGCTGATGTTGTCGACGTAGATATCGCCGCTGAGCGGATCGGTCGCAAAGCCGCTCTCGGGATCGCCGCTGAGGCCTTCCGTCAGCACTTCACCGAGACTGTTGAAGGCTCCCACCAGCGTTGGCGAATTGTCTCCGAGCGGCTTCTGTGCGAGCAGGAAATCGCCGTTTCGGTTGACGGCCACTCCTCGCTGGGGGGAGGTCACTTCTTCCGGTTCGAATTCGCCGGAGAATTCGTTTGTCAGGCCGTCCGTGAACGCCAGGACGACTTCTTCGTCGTAGACCCAGAGTGTCCCGTCGGGACCCACGGTCAGGCCGTGCAGTTCTTCTTCGAACCGTTCGCCTTCGCGTGTCACGCGGCCCAGGACGGTGCCGGTCGGCGAGAACTTCTCGATCCGGCCGGGTCGTTCGAGTTCTTCATCGGCGCTGAGGGTTTCGACGTAGAGATCGCCCGCCGAGGGATCCGAGGGCGAGGTCGAATTGTCGATCGCGATCGATCCGGCTTCACGGAGCTCGCCGCGGCCACCTCCGGCGAGTCCTTTCTGGCATCCCGATCCGCTGTCGCAGCGCTGGTATTCCTTGGCGCCCGTCCTGACGCCCCAGCCCCAGGCTTCGAGGAACTGCCCCCCTGCATCGAACCGGTCGATTCGGTTGTTGCCACGGTCGAGGACATACACGTCGCCCGTCTTTTCGTTGACGGCTGCGCCCGACGGTTCGCTCAGCTGACCGGCGCCCTTGCCGGGAGAGCCGAAGCTCAGCGATTCGCTGAGGACATGTCCCCGCCCCGAGTTCGCCTGGGCGGATGCACACAGCAGGAGGCATGCGAGAAGTGCCGCCAGAACGTGCAGATACGCCGATCCGAACAGGCCAGTAGACGTCCTCGGCGCGTGCGAGTGCGCCCCATGTTCCCTCATGCCGAGGCCACCCTCTCCCCCTCCGACTTCGAGAAACGAGTCTAGTGACCCCCGGGGGGTTGTCAAGCAGCGTACGGGCCGTTTCAGGGGCCCCGATCGACGCTTCCGGCTAGGCGGCGATCGTGAACCAGACGGCCTTGCCCTCGGTCATGGGCTCGATGCCCCACGACTCCGAGAGCGCTTCGACGACCCTCAGTCCCCGGCCGGTCGGTTCGCGGGGGGTTGGCGATCGCAGTTGCGGATGCCCGCTTCCGTGATCGCGCGCCTCGACCCGGATCGACCCGGTCCGGCGCTCGATCTCCAGCTCGAAGTCGGACTGAGCATGCTGAACGCAGTTGGTGGCCAGCTCGGAGACCATCAGCTCGATCGCCTCCCGTGTTTCCCGCGGCTGGTCCCCGAGCGTCTCACGGACAAAGCGGCGCGCCTGACCGACCGACTCTCTGCGGCCCGCGAAGCTGCGCCGCTTCCTCATGGCCCGACCTGGAGGATGTCCGTGAGGCCGGTGATCTCGATCACGCGTCTGACGATGGGGGAGGGGTCGCGGATCTGAACTGTCTCGATCTCGCCTGCCAGCTTCACCAGGACCGAGATTCCGGCGCTGTCCATGAAGCGCAGCCCGCTCAGGTCGAACACGACTCGCTGAGGGTGCTCGGCGAGGATCGCCGCGACGGCCGTCTGGAGCTGCGGGACGTTCGAGCTGTCCAGTTCGCCGGAGAGGGCGACGGTCGGTGCGGCGCCGTCGCCGGACCGGTCGATCCTCAGCTCCACAGCCTGGTTCTCTAGTTCTGCCATTGGATTCCCACAATCGCCGTATCGTCGTGGTGGCCGTCTGACGCAAGCTCCTGTGGGAGCTTGGCAATTAGATCCTCAAGACTTTCACCGTTCCCGGCGGCTGCACCCTGCAAACGCGCCAGGCCGGTGTCAATCACCTCTCCGCGACGCTCGACAAGTCCGTCGGTGAAAGCTACCAGCGTCGTGTGCGCCGCCACCGAGATATCGGTCTCGGAATAGTGCGATTCGCCGGCCACACCGATCGGTGCGCTGGGCGCCATCTCAACGAAGATCGCGCTGCCGTCCTGCAGCAGCAGTGGAGGCAGGTGGCCGGCGCTGGCGACCGTCAGCCGGTGGGCCTCGACGTCGATCAGTGCGCAGAGAACAGTCGCGAAGTAGTCGTGACTGGACCCGTTGACGTACTCCGAGAGCCGCGAGAGGATGACGGACGGCCGGGCGTCGTGAGCGGCATACGCAAGGGTCGCGTGACGCAGCGAGGCCATCGTGGTCGCTGCCCGGAGGCCGTGGCCGGAGACGTCACCGATCACCAGCAGCGCCCGGTGCTCCCCCGCGGCGACCACGTCATACCAGTCCCCGCCGACCTCGACGCCCGAGCTCGCGGCAACGTAGCGGGCGCTGACCTTCAGGCCTCGGACCTCGGGAAGCGTCTCCGGGAGCAGTGCGTGCTGCAGGGTCTGGGCGATGCTTCGCTGCTCGGTGTACATCTGCTCGATCTCACCCCGGGCCCGGTCCAGGCTTCCGGCGAGCTCCTCGGCCCGTTCCCGGCGCCGGGCGAGGCGGTCGGCCAGGATCGCGGCCACGATCGAGAGCGCCAGCCCGAACGCCACGACGATCCAGGGCAGGATCCGGAAGAAGGTTCCTCCCAGGCTTCCCCGGGGTGTGACGACCAGCGTCAGGGCCCGGTCGCCCAGTGGAACCGAGGATGAGGCGCGCCGGCCATCGACCGGCAGGTCTTGGAGGCTCGTGACCAGAAGGTTCGGTGTCTGGGTGGTGCGCCCCAGGTAGATGGCGTAGTCGAGATCCGAGAAGGCGGTGTTGCTCTCGAGTTTCGAGCGCCTGTTGACCGGAAGACGGGTTTCGCCGTAGACCAGGAAGCCGCGCCTGCCGCTCGTGGTGGTCAGGGCGTAGGCGATGCTCGGCTCCGACGCCTGCAGCAGGCCCTTCACCGTGAGGCTGTGGGAGTGGGCCGCTCGCGCAAAGAGCTCCTTCGCCTGGGCGCTCGTGATTTGGGGCGCGCTTCCGATGATGGTGACGGGGGCGGGGTGGGTGCCTCCCAGCCTCCACAGCGAGGCGGAGGCGAATTGCCCTTTCGGGCCGACCTGCGACTGGATCAGGGCTCGAAAGCGGGGGACGCTGCCCCCTGTGGCGTCGGCGAGGGCGGCTGCCGAGGCCATCTCCGTCTGTTTCGGCACGACGGCCGCGGTGAACAGCAGCCCCAGCTCTTTGGCTCTCAGCCCCAGCAGACGGTCCTCGTTGCGGTCGTAGAGGACTGCCGTCGTCACCGCCAGCAGCGCCGTGACCACCAGGCCGGTGATGAGCGCCACCAGGGCGACCGGCGACGGCCGCCAGGAGGGTTCGACTCCTACCCCGCTCGAGTCCATGGCCGGAGCTTAACCAGCGCACTGGCCGTCGGGCGAGGGTTGGCACCCACGATGCACACCCGTCGCTCCAGCGCCGGTTGGCGGGGGGCGCACGGAGCGACGGGTGGCAATCGGGATGAGGTGCAACAGGCTCCCGGACCGGGGAGTCCCGGAGGCCTCCCAAAACCTATTTTTCGGCCGCTTGGGAGTCCTCCGGGGTGAGCCGCAGCTCTGCGGCGGGAAACTACTCGGCGGCTTTGACCGGCTGGCGGATGATCGTCTTCAGCTTCTCGGGCGCCGCACGCCTCGGGTCGCTGAGGTAGATCTCGTGGTGCCTGCCGTGAGGCACGTGGCCCTCTTCGGCTATGAAGGCGTGCAGGCGGGTGATTGCCGGCCCCTCCTCGTCATAGGGGCCCACGTAGAGCATCTGAGCCGCGCGGCCCTCGTCGAGGCACTCGAGTCTGATCTGCTCGAGGGCCGGGAGCGGCTTGCGGCGTTTGGCGGTCTCGATGGCGCTCGAGAAGATCTCGGGCCCGACCTCCCGGGGTTGCATGATCATCATCGTCCAGTCCCAGTCGGCCTTGGAGATGAGCCCGAGCTCATGACCCCTCTCCGAGGACCAGAGTCCCTCCAACGGCATCACCTTGAAGTCGATTCCCTGGGGCTCGGCCCTGACAAGGAACTTCGCCGTGTAGGCGACGCTGAACAGGGCTTCCAGCGCGGCGGTGTATGCGGGCGAGGTGTTCGGGTCGCCCCGGCCATCGATCATCAGGTACGCCAGGGACGGGACCTCGACCATCGCCGGCTCGCGGCGGGCGGCGTAGAGCCCGTCGAGTTCCCGCCTCGGGTCGATCTTCGTCAGGGTCGTCATCGAGGTCTCTATTTCACGCCACGCGGTGGCGGAAGGCCTCAGTAGTGAGCCACAGTTCTCAGGCGGGATGCGCCCCGTGGCCGATCCAGGTCCGGCCCATCGGCGTTGCGGGGCCGTCCTCGCCTGCGCTCGCACGGGGCTTCTCCCGGCGAAGCCGAGCGATTCCCCGGAGGTTCGCCATCGCGGTGGGAATGATCGCCACGCGCGAGTCTGGATCGTCGACCCAGCGGACGGGCACCTCGGTGATCGACAGGCGGTGGCGCCGTGCCAGATAGAGGAGCTCCGTGTCGAAGAACCAGCCGCCGTCCTGGACGTCCTCGAGCAGTGGGGCGAGCGTCTCCCGCCGGGCGGCCTTGAAGCCGCACTGCGCGTCGGAGATGCTGATACCCAGAAGGTTCCGCAGGAGGATGTTGTAAGAGCGTGAGATCACCTCGCGCTTCAGCCCGCGTGTCACCTTCGACGCGGGCGCCAGGCGCGAGCCGATTGCGAGGTCGGTGCGATTCTCCAGCAACGGGCGGAGCAGGCCAGGGAGGCAGTCAAGGTCTGTGGACAGGTCGATGTCCATGTAGCCGACGACCTCTGCCGTGCTTGCTCCCCAGACGGTTCGGAGGGCGTTGCCGCGACCCTTCACGTCGAGGTGGAGAACCCGAACCCCCTCGAGCTCGCCCGCCAGCAGTTCGGCCCGCTCGAGCGTCGAGTCGGTGCTGGCGTTGTCGGCGATCGTGATCAGGGTCGAGCAGGCGAAGTGGCAGGCCATGTACTCGTGGAGTGCCCGGACGCTGGAATCGATGATCTGTTCCTCGTTGAAGACGGGGAGCACCAGCTCGATGGCCGGGGCCTCGTGCAGGTCCGGCGGGGAGGCGGAGTCACTCAGAGGCGCAGAGAGGGAGACGTCGGTGGTGGTGGTCATGTCCAACAGGATCGGACACTCACCTATTGATGGCATGAAGGGAACCTGAGAGGTTCCTGAATTACTCAGCCCCGGCGCTTTGCCTTCGGGCGGCTCAGGCTGCGTCTGGCCAGTCGGCCGGGCCCATCTGACCGTCTCCGTCCTCTGGGCGGTGGCTGCCGACGATGATCAGCTCGAGTCCCTCGGGGCCGGCCTCGAATGCGCGGACGACCTCGGGTGCGACACGCAGCACATCCCAGCGGCTCAGCTCGTGCACCTCGCCGTCGAGCAGCGCGTTGCCCGATCCGGCGACGACGATGTAGGCCTCCTCCTGCTCGCGGTGGCTGTGCGCAGCCGGGCTGCGGACGTTGGCGGCGTAGCTGAAGTGGCTCACGCCGAGGTCTCGCGAGTCGAGCTTGCCACGAGCGAGGCGACCCTCGATGCCGGGCGCCCGGTCACCCACGACGTTCTCCAGCTCAAGCAGGTTCACGACGGTATAGCCAGGCATTGTTCTCCTCCGATCGCGGGCTCCGGTTCGCTCTCACCCTAGCTGCGCGTGATCGCCCTCGCGGACCGTCCGGTACGGTTGCCCGATGGTTCTCTACACATGCGCTGTCGGCAAGTCCTTCGGTGGTCTGCCGGCACCGATCGCACATCCCTGCGGCCGAGCCGCCAAGGCCCTGGACGACGCAGGTCACACCTATGAGATGGAGGAGGTGAAGGGCGGCACCTTGAAGCTCTGGACCCTCCCCAGCCGGGCTCGCGACCGGGCCGAGGTCGAGCGGCTCAGCGGACAGCGAGCCGTGCCGATTCTCGTTCTGGACGACGGCTCAGTCGTCACCGGCACCTCGCAGATCGTCGGCTGGGCTCACAAGCACACCGCCGTCGCGGAGGCGTAGAAGCGCAAGGGTCTCGGGACCCGGTTCCTCGTCCCCTTGGGGCTCGCCCTGAAGAAGATCGAGTGTGAACGACGCACCGTTGTAGTGGAGATCATTCGATCGATCCCCAGACGGCGCGGGGCCCGGATCGACCTCGCCGAGCGCCGCCCGCAGCTCGCCGAGGGCTCGGGTGAGCTCTGCCGAGCCCAGTTCGCCCGGAAGGGCGATCACATATCCCTCCAGGCCCTCCGCTCGGGCGGCCCTCGTGAAGGCGAGCAGTGAGGGGGCCAGCTCTTGGGCGAGATCCCGCCCTCCGGCGCCGGGCCTCGCGGCGGGGCCGCCCCAGAGCCTCCTGCCCGCAACCGACGGCGGCAGCCGCGCCAGCACCGCGGCGGTGCTCGGATCGGAGTCCTCCCGTGCGAAGCGCTTCATGTCACGTCCGTGGATGACCGCGAACTTCTCGCTTACAGCGTGGGCGAGGTCCACCCGCAGCGTGCCACAGAGGAGCTCGAGCTCGCCGTGGAAGGCCCCGATCGCCTCTGTCAGCGAGGGCAGGTCCCCCGGCGAGCGCGGCAGCTTGGGCCCGTCGTAGAAGTTGACGACCCGCGCGATCTGCCCCGCGGTGATGAGGAGGCCCGCGGCGCTCCGAGGCGCGTCGAGCAGGGGCACCGGCCCCTGGGGGTCGCCGATGGCGATTCGGTACTGGTCGGCAAGTGCCGTGGTGATGATCCACAGGTCGGCAAGCTCGGACGCCAGGGCGCCCTCGCTGACTCGTTCCTCGACCAGCAGCTCGACCAGCTCTCCCAACTCCTCCAGCAGCCGGGCTACCGCCGCCAGCGGGCGCCAGTAGCCGCCGGCATCGAGCATCGTCCGGCGCACCTCCGCCTGCGCGGGCCCGGCCCCGGGGGGAGGCTGGTTCCCGGCCACGGCTCAGTCGACCTGCAGAAGCTCGACGCCCGCTGCCTCGAGCACGTCCTGGCCATCGAGGACGGCGTAGCCCGAGCGGAAGTAGAGCTTCGCCACGCCGGCGCCCGCGATCAGCTTGGCGCAGGGCGGGCAGGGGAAGTCCGTCACGTACATAACCGCGCCCTCGGTCTCGCGGCCCCGCCGTGCTGCATCGGCGATCAGGGCGGCCTCGGCGTGCACCGCCGTCGAGAGCTCGAGTCCGACGCCTTTGTAGAAGTTGCTGCGGGGATCCCCCGCGGCGTAGGCGCTCAGCCGATGGGGGAGATGCTCGTTTACGGCTGCCTCGGTGGTGCCGTCTGCGAAGCGGATCGCCGCGCCGACCTGGCGCCACCAGTCGACGCTCCCGCCGGCGGCCTCCTGGGCGGCGAGCGACAGCGCTGAGAGCTCCTCCTCCCCCGGGGGCGCGGACGGCGCAAGGGGCCGGAGCAGCTGGGCCGTCCGGGTCTTGTCCCAGCGCAGGAAGACGGTGTCGAAGCGGACCTCGCAGCCGGTGAAGAACCGCTCGGCCAGCTGGTAGCTGATGTCCTCGGCCGGCATCGTCAGGACCGGCTTCTCAGTGGCCAGGCGTTCGGCCCCCGCGAGATCCAGGACGCTCACATCGGAGCAGATCTCCCACGAGGCGATCGCTGGAGCGGCGAGCTCGGCCGCAAGAGCACGGATGTCCTTGGCCAGCGGGCGGTAGTCGGCGTGGAGCTCAGGGCCGATCAGATAGAGCGGCCGGCCCCGGCCGTGGGCCTCGATGAACCGCCGGTACCCCTCGTGGAGCACCGGGATGTAGGCGAGGAGCGCCTCGCTCATCCCCGGCGCAGGATGCTGTCGATCAGCCCCGGCAGAACCTCTGCGAGCTTCGGGCCGAGCTGCTCGCCCAGGTTCATGTACATCTGGCGGATCCGCTCGCTGGTCGTCACCGAGGCCTGGCGTTCGATCACCTCGATCCGCCCGCAGAGCTCGCCCAGCTCCTTCAGGTCCGTCTCGCTGTAGGAGTGATCCTCGGTCAGCACCAGCACATCCGGGCGGACCGCGGCGATCAGCGCCCAGCGCTCTTCGCCCTCGTCCTTCAGGTAGATCAGATCGACCGGCCGCTGGTAGGCCAGCAGCTCGAGCCGCTCGCGCTCGGGGACCATCGGGCGGTCATCGCCCTTGCGCCGCCGGATCTTCGCGTCGCTGTCGACCCCGACGGCCAGCACGTCTCCCTGCTGCTTGGCCCGCTCGAGGTACTTGACGTGACCGAGGTGGATCAGGTCGAAGGAGCCGGAGGTGAGCACGACCGCATAGCCCAGGCCGCGCAGGTGGGTGACCAGCCGGGTCATCTCCTCGAGCGTCGGAATCAGACGCTCCTCGAAGTTGGCGTTGGGGCTCAGGATGCCGGTGTTGACTGCCATTGATCTCTGCTCTCGGACGCCTTCTCAGGGAGGACGAAGCACCTTAGCGGCGTTCGCGGTCACGCCACATCAACCCCGGGCGCCATCCATCTGCCACAGGCTTCAGACTTGCTCGCCCACCGAGGAGAGAGCGACCCCGCACGATGCCCGACTACCTGCCATTCGACCAGCGCCGGCCGAGCACGGCCTACCGCGACATGCTGATCGCCATCCGCGAGCAGGGAACCCGTGTGCAGACCAAGCAGGGGGGCAGCGCCCTGGCGCTCGCGGGGCACTGCATGCGCTTCCCGATGGCCCAGGGGGCGGCCGTCATCACCGAG
>Ga0265327_10004879_pt1 | contig 11592 bp, 18 predicted proteins | sample 41621metaG_FD_202089 | JGI IMG/M metagenome (GOLD analysis project Ga0265327, IMG submission 202089) | Rhizosphere microbial communities from Carex aquatilis grown in University of Washington, Seatle, WA, United States - 4-16-21 metaG | ecosystem: Host-associated > Plants > Roots > Rhizosphere...
CCATCCGTATCCCGGTGCACATGGTCGAGGTCATCAACAAGCTCGGCCGCATCCAGCGCGAGCTGCTCCAGGACCTGGGTCGCGAACCCACGCCCGAAGAGCTGGCCAAGGAAATGGACATCACGCCCGAGAAGGTGCTGGAGATCCAGCAGTACGCGCGTGAGCCCATCTCGCTCGACCAGACCATCGGCGACGAGGGCGACAGCCAGCTCGGTGACTTCATCGAGGACAGTGAAGCCGTGGTGGCCGTGGACGCCGTGTCGTTCACGCTGCTGCAGGATCAGCTTCAGTCGGTGCTGGAGACCCTGTCCGAGCGCGAGGCCGGCGTCGTCCGGCTGCGCTTCGGCCTCACCGATGGTCAGCCGCGCACCCTCGACGAAATCGGCCAGGTCTACGGCGTCACCCGTGAGCGCATCCGCCAGATCGAGTCCAAGACCATGAGCAAGCTGCGGCACCCCAGCCGCTCGCAGGTTCTGCGCGACTACCTGGACTAGGCGACACACCAAGGAAGTAGCCTGACCAGCGCATTCGCCGCTTAGTCCAGAGATAGTGGACACGCACAGCGCTGCCAGTCAAGATATCGGGCATGGCACGACGTGCACCCGTACCTCTCGATTTGGCAGCGCTGCTGCCGTCGTGGATCCTGTCGCTGCGCTCCGAACGCAAGTCCGCAGCGACGATCAAGGTCTACGGCGACGGCGTGCGCGCGTTCCTGAAGTGGTGCGCCGACAACGGGCACTCCCCCGCCCTGGACCGCGAACTGATGAAGTTGTTCGTCGCCGACTTGCTCGACGCCGGCGCTGAACCGTCGACCGCGCGGTCGCGGCAACTGGCCATGCGGCGGTTCTCAGCCTGGCTCGAAGAAGAGGGCGAGATTGCCGATGATCCGCTGCTCGGACTCAAAGCTCCCAAGCTCGACACGAAAGTGACCGAGTCGCTGTCAGAGTCCGAACTCAAACGGCTCATCAAGGCGTGCGACGGCAAGGAGTTCCGCGACCGTCGCGACGCTGCCATCGTGCGACTGATGGCAGAAACAGGCATGCGCGCAGGCGAGGTCTGCGCGCTGACCGTCGATGACGTCGACCTCGAACGTGGTCTGGTTACTGTGCGGCGCGGCAAGGGCGGCAAAGGCCGCGTGGCGCCATTCGGCGCCCAGACTGGCCTGGCGATCGACCGATACCTTCGAGCCCGCCGCGGTCACGCACTCGCCGGCGCGGCGCCGCTGTGGCTCGGTGACCGGTCCAACAGCCTGGAGTACTACGGGCTGCATAAGACACTGAAGTACCGCGCAGAACTTGCCGGGTTGAAGGGTTTCCACCCCCATCTGTTGAGGCACACCGCGGCGTCGCGGTGGCTGGCCGCTGGCGGATCCGAAGGTGGCCTGATGGCAGTGGCGGGCTGGTCGACGCGCGACATGATCGACCGCTACACCCGGTCGACCGCTGCCGACCGCGCAGCAGCAGAGGCCCGCAATCTCAACTTGGGGGATCTGTGAGCGGTGATGGAGTGTTCCCCTACTACGACGGGATGCACGACGACGTCACTGGCGAGATCACTGTGTTCTGCGATGCCGAATCGCACGTCAGCTGGGAGCAGAAGTACGTGCGCCGCGGTGACGGTCCATGGTTGCCCGACATGTTCGAGAACATCGGCGACCCGCATGATCCCGAAGGCCAGATCCGCACGCCGCGGCGGCTCGGCGGGTTGGAGTATCTGGCCGACGATGGCACCAGCGTTCGCGTGTGGGACTCCGGTCGCGGCGTCGGCGATCGCGCGGGAGTAGACCGGTTCGTCGCCGAACTCGACCGCGCACGCGGAGCGGCCGGCCCCGACGACACGTTGGACTTCGCCCGCCGGTACCAACTGCGGTGTCCACTTTGTGGCGACAGGGTGCGGCGCGCCGATGCCAAGCTACAGCAGCACTTCAATCTCCTTTGGGCACAGGACATTACGCGAATATCCATCAGTGGTATCCGCGTGCTTGAGAAGTTGGTGTAGGTCGCGGGGCACACCGTCGGTGTACGGTGTGCTCTAGCGCGTCGGATGACCCTCCGACCGAACCCTCCGATGAAGGGCTTGCGAAGCATGCCCTCACGGAGGTTTTTTCATGTCGGACAACCCGGCACCCCGCAACGATCCACGTAGCCCCGCCGAACGTTCGCTCTGCGCTGCGATTGCGAGCAACGAGTCTTGGGCGAAGACCGCCGACAGGCCCGCCCGCACTGCCGCGGCTCGACGGGCGTTCAACAAGCGGTTTGAAGATCAGGTAGATCCCGACGGCGTCCTGACGCCGGCCGAGCGTGCGAAACGCGCCGAGAATGCCCGACAGGCGCACTTCCAACGGCTAGCGCTCAAGTCCGCGCAGGCCCGCCGCGCCCGCAAAGCGACTGCATCGTGAGCGCCCAGCCGGCCCTCGCCGACGAACTGCTCGCCGCCGCAGCCGCGGCACGGCGCGCCGGTGGTGCCGGTGCGCTGTGAGCGGGCGACGGAATCCGGTCGTCGTGATTGGTGAGCGGACGCGCAACGGATTCACGATCGTCAGCAACGAACTGATCCGCGTCGGCGGGCACAACACCGCCCTCGGGTCCGACGGGCTACTCGTGATGACATACCTGCTGTCTTGTGCGACCGCGCTCGGAGCGAACCAGCGGCCCTGGGAAACCTCGGTGCGCGCGATCGCAGAACACTACGGAATCGGTCGCGATCGAGTCCGGGCGGCGCTCGACCGAGCAGTCAAGGACAGCCGGCTTGTAATCCGTGGCTACCTCATCGACGGGCAGCTCGCGCCAAATCGGTCTATGTACGTGGTGTGCCACGGCGGTCGCCAGTTCACCGACGAAGAACTACTGGCCTGGTCGACGCCACTTGAAATCGAATCCAGCCGCCGGGGCGGTGCGAAATGACGTACCTCGACGTACGCAAGTGGTCCGGTTTCCGTACCACTTCGACACTTTGTATCGGCGTTTGTAGTGGTCCCGGGGGGGCTCCACTTGCACACCCTGCAAGTGGTCCGGTTTCCAGACCACCTGAGCCCACAAAAGTGGTACGGATTTCGGCCCCCATTGAATACCTACCTACTTACGTAGGTCTGAAGACCAAACCCATGCGGCCTAGCGGCCGCATGGATCTCACCCCCTACCGAGTCTGGTTGCCCCCACACCTTTTCCCAAACCAGCCACGAGGTAACCCACTGACCGCGCGCGCGGATGAAGCAGAGCCGCCGCCGGCCGAGATTCAGGGTTCGCAAAATCCGTGTGCGGTGACGTCATGAGCCGGCTCAGCGCCGTCGAGCTGGCCGCGCGCAAGGCGAGGGTCGCCGCTATCCGCCGGTGTCGGTATTGCGACCCATGTGGTTGGCGCTACGGCCCGGACGGCGACCCGATCGACCCGGCCGTCCGCTGCACCCATAGCGCGCCGGCGCCGGCCCGCGACATCACCGAGCCCATCCGCCAACCCGAACTGTTCGACACCGAGGAGTGACCACCCATGACCGACTACGACACCCCGCCTCTGCGCCCCGTCCACGCGACCCGCATCCCGTGGGAGTCGTGGCGCCCTGCCGGAATAGAGCTATTGCCGCCAGGCTGGGTGAATGTCCGACTGCGGGAGCGCGACGCACTGGGCCGCGAGGTGTACATCACCGAGCCGTGCCCCGGCATCGTGCACACGGAGTCCGCCGTGACCGAGACAGTGCTCCAGCACGCCGACCCTGGCGGCAGCGTTTGGGACGAGAATGGCGAGCTCTACGACGAGCACCCCGTCGTCGTGGACACGATCGCAGCTGACCCGCCACATCGCACCCGCTACTACGTCGCTCCGGACTGGGAGCCCGCGTACCTCGGTGGCGGCTACCTCGGATCGTGTCCGCTCGACATGGTGAACGAGCTACTGGCAGAACGCGGCTACGCCGACGCCATCCCACGGCCGAGCGCCCGATGACCAGCTGGACCCACCGACATCGAACCCGGCGGCACATACCCGACCAGATCGTCGACTCCGCCCGCGCACTGATTCTCGAAGCTCGCGAGGAACATTGCGTGTGCTGCACCTGCTGCCTCGTCTGCCAGACGTGCGGGTATCCCTGCCTCACCGCCCGCATGGCCGAGACACTGCGGCAGCTCACCAAAGACACCGGCCCATGACCGCCGTCGTCAAGGACCAGCGGGCCAGCCGGCGCGCCGTCCTCGTCTGCCACTACTCCGCGGAGTCACGACGTACGCCCACTAGTGAATTCACATATTGGACCGACGCCACCGAAGCTCGCGAAGCATCGGTCGAGCTCGCGCCCTGCGGCCCGCGCTGCATCGGCGTGCACACCGTCGCACGCATCGACACCACCGCACCAGCACGATCGCGCCCAGGCCGACCGCGAGGACTACGACCACGCCAACGCGCGCCGGCCACGACCGCACCGACTCCGACCAGCAACCCAGGGGCAGTGACCCCCAAGCACGCCGCCGCCGCACCTCACGGCAAGGGCACCGCCCCCCCTGGATTTTTTTCAAAAGAAAACACCGAGAGGAATTGAAGATGACCGACCGAGCTGACTTGGAGGCATGGCGTCAGGCCTTGTTTTCCGATGTGCCAGAACGACCTTCGGGCCCGCGGCATCAGATCACCCTGGCTGATGTCGAGGAGTATTCGCGCCGCTGGCAGGAGAACTGCAAGCGCGAACCCGAGTTCGACGCCGACGTCGTCACCGATCCTGACGGCCGGCCTTTGGCGGTCGGGCCGGCGATGCACGTGTTCGAGTTCAACTCGCTTGCGATCAGCGCGGCTGATGCTGACCGGCTCGGTATCGAGGCCGGACAATACCCGGGCGTGACGATCGTCCGGCCTCACTCCGAGAGGAACGACGCATGACCACCACCACCGAGACCGGCGGAATCGAGCCCAGCGGCACGGAGCCGGCCGAAACCGCAGTCGCCGACACCGAGAAGGCTGAAACGGGCGCACAGACCGATTCCGGCGTCGAGGACCGGGACGCCGGCGCCGACACGACCGACGCCGAGCTCGACGAGGACCAGGACGACGACTCCGGGGCTGGTCGTGAAGCCGCCAAGTACCGGCGCCGGCTGCGTGCCGCCGAAGCCGAGCGCGACACCCTGGCAGCGACTGTCGAGGCGATGCAGCGCGCCGAGGTCGAGCGGATCGCCACGGCCGACGAGCTGAAACCGGCCGCGCTCTGGGGATCCGGCGTGGAGCTGGCCGGCCTGCTCAACGACGACGGGACCGTGGATGCGGCAAAGGTGAACACGGCGATCGCCGCGACGCGGGATGCGTTGGGGATCCCGGAGCCGGTGCGAACGCGCTACCTCCGCGTGCCGAAGGAAGGTCTGCCTCCGAGACGCCCCGGCAAGCCGACGGGGCGCGAGGCGATGGCCGGCATCGTCATGGGCCGCGGTGTCGCCGGCGACGGCTAGACTCGGACGCTGCGGTCGGGGTTACGCCCGGGAAGGTCACCCCGACCGCAAGCACGCCCCAGGAGGGCAACCGCAAAGGCCTTGTAGGTCAGCGGGATTCACGAACAGATGCGCAGATTACGCACCTGCCGCTCTCCTGAGAGGTATTCACCGTGGCAACCACGACCACCATCACCAGCCCGCACGCATGGTCACCTGACGTCACCGGGTTCCTACCCGGCGACGTCGTGCCCGACGCGATCATCTTGGCCGCATCGACCATCGCCGGAACCGTCGAAGGCGACGAGCCCGCCGTGCGTATCCCGTTCGTCGCCGATGACGGCGACGCCGGGTTCGTCGCCGAAGGCGCCGAGATTCCCGACACCGACCCGGACCTCGACGAGACCGTCGTGTTGACCGGGAAGGTTGCGAAACTCTCCAGATTCTCGCGCGAGCAGTTAGAGCAGCCCAACGCCGCCAAACTGATCGTCGACAGCATGAGTCGCAGCGTCACCCGAAAGGGCAACCGAGCGTTTCTTGCTAACCCCGCCGGCGGGCCGGGTCCGGTCGGCCTGCTCAATGCCGGCATCACCGAAATCGTGACGCCGATCGAAGCGAACCTCGACCTCATCACCGAGGCAATCGCGATGATCGAGACCGCCGACGGCACAGCAACGCAAATCATCGCCAGCCCCGCCGCGTGGGCCGACTTGAGCCGGCTCAAGAAGTCCACCGACTCGAATGAGAGCCTGCTCGGCGCCGGCACGGAAACCGTCGAACGCCGGCTCGAAAGCCTGCCGGTGTTGGTCACCAACGCCATGCCCGCCGGCCAACTGCTGGTCCTCGACAAATCGACGGTCCTGTCGGCGGTCGGCGACGTGAAACTGGCACGCAGCGAACACGCCTACTTCTCGTCGGACTCGATCGGCGTGCGAGTGACGTGGCGTGCAGGCTGGAAGGTCCAGCGCCCGGGCCGCGTCGTGAAGCTGACCATCGGCGCCTGATAGCCAGCCTCCCGGGAGAGCGCGGCGCGGCCTTGCGCGCTCGTTCCCGATAGCTCCCCGGGAGGGACGGCGGGCCCCGGCGCGAGAACTGGTCTCTCCCGCCGGGGCCAGCCGTCACCCACAGCAAGAAAGGCATTCGCCATGACCGAACCGCTTCTGACGCCGGCGGATCTGGCTCCGTTCGCGAAGATCGAACCGGCCAAAGCGCAAGCGATGATCGACGACGCGATCGCCACCGCCGAACTGCACGCGCCGTGTCTCGTCGACCCCCAGCTCGACGCCAGCAAGGCCCGCGCCGCGAAAGCCATACTTCGAGGCGCGATCCTGCGCTGGCACGAGGCCGGCGCCGGCGCAGCTGTCACCAAGCAGGCCGGCATCTACGGCCAGACCGTCGACACCCGACAGCCACGCAAAGCGATGTTCTACCCGTCCGAAATCGACCAGCTGAAGCAACTCTGCCGGCCGGCCGACGACGACCGCGGCGCGTTCAGCTTCTCGCTGCTGCCGACCATGCCCCAGCTGTCCGCGCAGCAACAGTTCGAACGCGACCTCGACACCACCTGGTGACTCAGCGCGCCGGCCGGCGTCGTGGTCCAGGCCGACGGCGTGGGGTCCACTGCAACGGGCCGGCTCGGCCACATGATGGCCGAGTGACGAAGCGCGCGGAATACACCTTCGCTCTGTACGAAGGCTCGCTGGCCGAGCCTGGCGACGTCAACCCGTATGCCGGCCGGTCGCTGGTTCTCGCCAAATTGTGGATGCGCGGTTACATGCGGATGCTGCGCACGCGCCAACAATGGGGTGGCCATGCGACGCTCCCTGAATCCTTCGGCTAAGCAGCTGGGCATCTCCGACGAAAGGGCAGGCGCCTTCAGATGGAGCGGCCACCTTCCGCCTCGACTAGATCCTCTAGCTGCTCCGCGTAAGTGTCGAGGCTCCCGTGGATGTGCGCCAAAACCCAAAGCCCGTCAGCGATTTTTGCCAAATCCCACATGTAACCCGTGAACTCAGTCGAATCGTTCTCGCGACCGTATTGCAAAGCTTCACGAGCCCGCACCGCGTCTCCTGATCGGAGGCGAGCAAGCGCGAGATTCAGATACGTCATGGCCATAAGCGGTCCTGGAACGGAAGTTTGGATGGCCGATTCGAACAGTTCGGCGGCTTCAACTGGCTCGTCCGGCAAAAGACAGAACCCTAGGTTGTTGTTAACCTGCCGGTCGCGGGGGCGAACCTTCCGCATCATCCGATAGATCGATACCGCTTCAGAACGGTCGCCTCGCTCGAGAGCGTCAACAGCAAGCGGGTAGAACTGCTCGACGCGAATAAGTCCGCTAGCTTCATCATTCGACTGCTGTTCGCGACCCTCAAGGTGTTCCGCTCCGACTTCAGCCAACACCTGCGCAAGCACGTTCACATCGACGGCACGCTCGCGCATGCTCGCGGGGGCGCACAGTCCGGCGCGTTGCGAGTGGATGTAGCGCCACTCGCGTTGGAGGGATCTGCGACTCCACCCCTCCAGATACGTCGCAGTAAATCGGTCGACGAGCCATACCGCGTCGTGATCGCGCTCAGGCAGGTCATCGCCGAATTGGAGAAGTTCTTTTGCAGTGTGCCGGACTCGATGCTCTAGGACGTCTTCCAAGTCTGCATACAGGGCCCACGCAGTCAAAAGTGGACTCACCGCATGGATGACGCTATCGAAGTCGGGTTGCCCGCCGTCATCCGGCTTGCGATATGCGTCATCAGGCTTGATCTGACGAATCAACGCCATCCAGCCGAGGTCGTCATCTTCACCAGTCAGCAGCGTATTGCGGATGTGCCACACAACAGCGCTCGTCACGTGTCCGAAGAGGCCCTGTCGAATGACCTGCTCAGGATCCGTGCCGCGTTTCTTCAGCTCGCCGCAGATCTCCTCCACCTTGGCGATGCTCGGCATCTCGTCCGCATCAAGTGTCATCCAACCGAGTTGCAATCTAAGGCCATTGATCAAGGCCGTCATTCCCCAGCCGCTGATGTCTCGGTCGCGTTCTGTGAGGTAGATCTGTCGCGCATCGAACGGCAACTGCGCGCCGGTTCTACCGCGGCGTGGTCGAGGTCTGCGGATTCCTCGGACTACGGCGAATTCTCCGGCCAACGTCACGCTGCTGGAAGGAGTCGCAGCATGCGAGAGCTCGTCCCCCAAGATGTCTTTGCACTCCTCACCGCACACAGGTGTGCCGTCGCCCATCTGTTGGTAGAACGGGCAAGACGGAGTCAGTGCTGGTACATCGCATGCGTCACTAAAATCGGCAAGCGCGCGGTATAGCAGCCGCTCGCGAGGCGAATTGGACTTACCTTCACTCACCGGTAGGCGTCCCTCCGAGGCACGACTGTCAAAACGATAAGCGGATCTACGGTGTAGATGATGCGATGGGTGCGGCCAAGACGGACGGATCGCTTACCTTCGAGCCTCCCCTTGAGTTTCTTACCCAAAGCAGGTTCAGTTTGCAGCTTTTCGATCAGGGCCTCCGCCTTATCGAGCAGCACCTGAGGAAGTTCCTCAAGATCCCTCGTTGCCCGCTTGGTCCGCCTCGTCATCCGAGTAGTTCCGCCTCAGCCTCTTCGATCGCGTCCATCGCGTCATCGTCACTCAGAATATTCAGAGTTTCGACAAGGGACTCGTACTCCTCGTACGACAAAATGACTGCAACAGGCTTGCCGTGGCGCGTGACGGTATATTCCGTCGCGGTACTCACGACCTCGTCGATGATGGCCTTGATGTTGTCTCGCACCTCGGTGAGAGCGACCGATTGCGCTTCACCCGCCGTACGGGCCCCTGCAGTGTTCATAAGACGAGCGTACGCACTTCCGTACGTTTTACAAGTGTGATTTGAATCTGGCAATCGGGTGCGGGAACGCTCACCAATTAACCAGCCAGATCACATTCCGCCCAAAATGGTCGCTGCCACATCAAGCGCCCGGGCGACACCCGCGGCGTCGATGCAACAGGGGCCGCGACTGGCGCGCACTGCACCGGCTCGAGCCCGCAGTGACCGGACGGGGTCGTCGGCAGTGCAGGCATCGAAGGACACCGCGCCGGCAACAAGTCGAGCGTCAAACCATCTGAGGCCAGCGAGAGCCGACTCGGCGTGCAGCAGGCCGGCGAGGTCTTGCAGAGCCGGGCGGAACGCTGTCGAGCCGGTGGCAGTCTCCGCGGCCTCGACAAGAAGGTCGAGAGCGGCGGCCTCAGGGTCGTCTGGCGGGGTATTGGTGGGCGTTGCCATGCGGCGAAGCTAACTCAGCTAGTGGCGAATTATCAAGTGCTGCAACATAATTCGAATATATGCCGGATTCACACATACGTCGTAGTCGGACATATGTCGAGATCTGACAAATGCCGCGATGGGCAGTGCATGAGATAACGCCGCGCGGCGCGCCGGCAGTCAAAGATATTCGGGGTGTCCACGGTAGTCGTCGAGCTGCGTTTACCCAGGACCCGAACAGCGCATATCAGTCCCTAGTGCGGGACTACCTGGACTAGTCCCCCGGCTCAACGAAAGCGCCCTGAAACTTCCGGTTTCGGGGCGTCTTCGTTTGTTCGGCGATGGTCAGCAGGGGCACGCAGCGTTCTCCGTTGCAGATCCAGCCCGCGCCGCAGCCGTGGTCGCCGGTTTCGCCGCGACCGTTGTATCAGTTGAGTTTGCGCTGCCGGATGCCCCCGCCGGTCGAAAACCCCAGGCGGGAAAAGCCCTGCGTGTGAAAGGCTTTCGCGCATGCCGATCTCGCAGCATCCATTGGGCCAGGCCATGCTGGACGTCTCGTCCGAATGCTTCGCCGCGATGGCCGACATCCTCACCGTGCTCGGCGACGACCTCGCAAACCGCCGGCCTGACCTCCCCGGTGCGAACAGCTGCTACGCCATCGTCAACCACTGCATCGGGGTCGTGGACTACTGGGCCGGGTCTTTCATCGCCGGAGAGCGGATCCCGCGGGACCGTGACAGCGAATTCACCGCCACCGGGCAAGTCGACGAGCTGCTGAACCGCCTGACCGCCCTGCAGCGGCGTTTCCCCGGCTGGGTGGAGATTGCGGTCACCGAGGGAATCCAGGACCGCGGTCTGGCCGACGGGGTGCGCGGCGGCACCACCCGTGCCGCAGTGCTGGCCACCGCGAGCCCGGAGTGGACGCTGCTGCACATCCTGCAGGACATCGCGCAGCACGTCGGACATCTGGAGATCACCAGGGACCTGCTGCTCGCCGCGCGCGCGGACGGCTGACACGAATCGGCCCCCTTCTCCGCGGAGAAGGGGGCCGCTCGCTCGACGGTTAGTCGGTGCCTGCCGCGCCGGAGGTGGCGTGCGCCTTGGCAGCGTCGGCTTTCTCCGCAGCCGCCGCCTTCTTGGCCTCGGCAGCAGCCTTCTTGGCGTCAGCCTTCGCCTTGGCCTCGGCCCTCTTGGCCTCGGCGGCAGCCTGCTTTTCCTCGGCCTTGGCCTTCGCCGCAGCCTTCTTCGCCTCAGCCGCAGCCTTCTTGGCGTCAGCCGCGGTCTTCTTGGCGTCAGCCTTGGCACCGTCAGCCTTGGCCTGGTCGGCCTGGCTGTCGTCGACCTTGGCGTTCGTGTCAGCTTTGAGGTCGTCATCCTTGGCGTCGCCGGCCTTGGCCGGTGAGTCGCCCGCCTGCGCCGCAGTCGGAGCCTTGGCCGCAACCGGAGCCGGGGCCGACAAACCGGCCAGCGAGACCACTGCACCCGAGGCCGGGTCGGCCGTCTTGGCGCCTGCCGGAGTGGGAGCCGGCGTCAGCTTCTTCTGCAGGTTTTCGACAGCGGTGGTGACGCCACCGATGACCTGAGCGTTGATGGCCCGCGCGAACTTGGCCGTCGAGAACAACGCGGCGGCGGCACCGTGGTTGATCGCGGTCAGGATCTTGCCGACGTCACCGGTCTTGAACGCCGATGCGACATCCCGAACCACGCCGCCGAGCTGACGGGACAGCGTGCGGACCTGGGTCAACACCTGCTCGATCGGGCCCTTCTGCATGCCGGCGATCTCGACGCCGTTCCAGTTCACCAGGTTCCAGCCGTCCTCGGGGTTGCCCTCGACCACGACATAGTTGGTGTTGGACAACGGATGCTGGGTGAACAGCATGATCTTCTGCTCGGTGCTCAGATTCTTGGCGTTCATCATCGTCCAGATCATGATGGTGCCGCCAT
>Ga0265327_10004880_pt1 | contig 11591 bp, 7 predicted proteins | sample 41621metaG_FD_202089 | JGI IMG/M metagenome (GOLD analysis project Ga0265327, IMG submission 202089) | Rhizosphere microbial communities from Carex aquatilis grown in University of Washington, Seatle, WA, United States - 4-16-21 metaG | ecosystem: Host-associated > Plants > Roots > Rhizosphere >...
TACTACAGCGCCATGATCGTTGCCCTGGCCAGGACGGGCCTGCCACTGGCGTGGGTCTTCGTCGTCTGGCACCTGGCCGCCCTGGCCGTGCTGATCGCGAGCTTCCGCTCCCTCGTGCGGACCCTCGGCGTCGGCGCGGTGGCGTCGGCGGTTTTGCTCGTGTGGTTGATCTTTGTCCGGATCGGGACCGTCGGCCTCACCTTCACCTACCAAAACGCGCCGGTGCCCGCGATGTGGGCGATCGCGGCGGTGGCCGCGGGCGCCGCCTTGGCCGTGCGGGGACGCACCAGCGCGGCTTATGCCTGCTTCGGCGGTGCGGCGCTGCTGCAATTCCTCGTGGGATTTTACGCGGGCGTGCTCGCCTTGCCCCTCCTGTGGCGCGCTTCGCCTCGCCAGCGCGTGGGCGCCCTCGCCCTGTGGGCGCTCGGGCTCGCCTTGGTCTATCTGCCGATGCGCCTCGCGGCCACCACCGACTCGGGAGTGCTCGCCAGCCCCGCCTTCGTGGAAATCTACGCGCAATTGCACCTGCCCCACCATCTCGTGCCGTCCAGCTGGGGCTGGCCGATCTGGATCCAATTTGCGGTCTTCTATGCCGGCGCGGGTTGGTTTCTCCACCGGACGGCGGCGGGACGCTCGCCGACCGAACGCGTGGTATTCAACTTCACCATGGCCGTCATGGTGGTTGGCCTGGTCCTCAACTACGTGTTCGTCGAACTGCATCCCGTGGCCTTGGTTGCCAAGCTTCAGCCCGCGCGGATCACCCCGCTCGCGCAATGCGTGGTCCTGACCCTCCTGGCGCTGCGCGTGCAGACCTGCGTGGTGCAAAAGGACTGGTTACGCGCGTTGCTGCTGGCCCTCATCCCGCTGTCCCTCTTCCCCGGGCTGCTCCTGCTACTCGCGGCCGTGCTCACCACCGTCGGTCCGTCCCGCTCAAAATTCCCCTGGCCGACGGTCCTCCTCGCGATCGCCGTCGTGCTCACGTTTCAACCGTTCGAGGAGTCGTTTGGCGCGCGGACCCTGCGCTACGGGCTGTGCGCCGCGCTCTTCCTCCTCCAACTCATCGCCGCGTGGCTCGAGGACCGACCGCGGCGCCTCGCCGTCGCCGCCGCCCTCGCGGCGGCCGGCGCGGCCCTGTGTGCCCGCGCTTCACTCCGGCCGGATTGGCCGCCCTTCCTCATGATCCGCTTTGCCGTCGACGCCGCGCCGATTGACCCGGAAGGCATCCTCGGCCGGCGCTTCGGCGCCCGTTCGCATCCTGACGCCATCGTGCTCCTGCCACCTGACGGCGAAGCGTGGAGTTTCAAATTGCACGCTCGCCGGGCCGTCGTAGTGGACACCAAGAGCGTCCCCTTCTCCGATCGTGGCCTGCGCGAATGGCAGGTGCGGATGGAGGACGTCCTCGGGCGGCCCATCGTCCGCGGCATGGATCTCGACGCCGCGTGGAAGGCCCGGACGCCCGAGCAACTCTTCGCCGTCGCCCAGCGGTATCACGCGCGCTACCTGCTTACCCGGGACGACTGGCACCCCACAATGATCGGGCGGCGCATCGACCAGGAACAGGGCTGGAGCCTGTGGCAGCTCTACTAGAAATCGCTTCCGTCAACGTCCACCTGGACTAGCCTATTCTGCCGGCCGACCGGCCATTCCCAACATGAGTTCCCCTTTCTCGCGCGTCGACTGCGCTGCTCGGTGAAAACCGAGCGTTGGGTCTGGCTGACCGCGGCGGCGCTGGCCGTGGCTTTCTGGGTCTGGCGCGCCATCGTCGCGCCGCTGCCGTTCTACGCCTTCCAAAGCGATCCCGAGGTGATGTACTACGACAGCGCCATCCTGCTGGCCAACGGGCATGCCCTCGAGCACACCGACCATCCCGGGACTGCGCTGCAGTGCACGGGCGCGCTGATCGCGCGCGGACTCGGGCTCAACCTGCCGAGCGCCTTCGACCCGGCGGCGTTCCGGCGCTTCATGCTCGGTTGGAGACTGCTCGCGCTCGCCAGCCTGCTGGGCACGGGGTTCTGGCTGGCGAAACGACTTGCGGGACGCGGCGCGTTCGGGGTCGCGCTGCTGCCGCTGCTGTTCGCCTTCGACTATCAGACGCTGGCTTACTGGCTAACCTTCACGCCAGAGTCCGCCTTCTTCGTCCTGTATCTGCCGGTGGCACTGTGGTGTTTGCTGCGCGCCCGCGGACCTGGCTGCTCGTGGCGCGGGGGTCTCGGGCTGGCCGTCCTGCTGGGCTTCGCCACGACGATCAAGCTCACGCTCTGGCCCGTCACGCTCTTCGTCCTCGCGCAGCTCGCCCTGTCGCGCGCGTCGAGCGTTCCGTCGTGGCGGCGCTTTGCGGCTTACACGGGCGTCGCCGCGCTGGTCTTCGCGGTCGCCGCCACGGTGCTCGCCCACGACCCAATGGCACCCTGGCGCTGGGTGCTTGGGCTGATCGAGCACAGCGGGCGTTACGGTGCCGTCCGGGCGGAAGGCGGGGTTTTTCCGCCCTGGTCCGTGGGACTCGAAGCCCTGCGCCGGGCCTTCGCGTTGCAGGCCTACACCACCCTGCCCGTCTACGCCGGCATTCTCCTGCTGGCGATCTGGTCCGCGCGCCGCGATCCCGCGCGGGATTCCCGCGATCGGATCCTCGGGGCGAGTTTCCTCGCCGCGTTCCTCCTGCTGCTGGTGATGTTTCTCAAGCATCCCTACCAGGGCAAATACCTGATGCCGGCGTCGCTGCTGATCCTGCTCTACGCCACGGCGCAGATCGAAAGCGGCCCGTTGCCCGGGTTGCGGTGGATCCGGCCCCTCGGCGTCGTGCTGGGCCTCATTGTCGTCAACGCCGTCCTCTCCCAAAAGCTGCTCTACGATTTCGCGATTTCCCGCGACCAGCGGGTGTGCGCCCACATCGACGCGTGGCTCGCCCGGGTGCCCCACGACGCGGTCGTCATCAGCAGCCGGCTGCCTCACCCGATCCCGGCGTTCCGGGAAATGGCGCGGGGTCCCCTGCTGCCGCTCTACTTCCAGCATTTCGGGCACATCGAGCTCACGGGCACGACTTCGCTCGATTTTCAACGCGTGGCCGACCCGGCCCTGCCGGCCCTGCCGGGCGTGAAGCGCGCCATCGCCTTCCTCAACACGCCCACCCCCGACGCGCGGTGGGTACTGGTGGATGCGAACCCGTCCGATGCGCTCTTCGTCTACCTGTTGAAATGATCCTTTCTGTCCACGCTCCGGCCCCGAGCGGCCCGGAAAAAACTTCCGTCTCCCCCGGCGTGCGCTACCGTCTTTTGCCCGCATGAAGCTTTCCATCATCATCCCCTGTTACAACGAGGCCAAAACGATTCGCTCCATCGTGGAGCGCGTGCGGGCCGCCCCGGTGGCCGACAAGGAGATCATCATCGTGGACGACTGTTCGCGCGACGGCACGCGCGACCTGCTGCGCACCCAGCTCATGCCGCTGGTGGACAAGGTCATCTTCCACGACGTGAACCGCGGCAAGGGCGCCGCCCTGCGCACCGGCTTTGCGGCCGCCACCGGCGACGCCGTCATCGTCCAGGACGCCGACCTCGAATACGACCCGCAGGAATATCCCCGCCTGCTCAAGCCCATCCTCGAGGGCAAGGCCGACGTGGTCTTCGGGTCCCGCTTCATGGGCGCCGAGGCGCACCGCGTGGTCTATTTCTGGCACATGGTCGGCAACAAGTTCCTGACGCTGCTCTCCAACATGTGCACCGGCATCAACCTCACGGACATGGAGACCTGCTACAAGGTCTTCCGCCGCGACGTACTGCAAAAGATCACGCTCGAGGAAAACCGCTTCGGCTTCGAGCCGGAGATCACCGCCAAGGTCGCGCGGCTCAACTGCGTCATCTACGAGGTCGGCATCAGCTACTACGGCCGCACCTATGCCGAGGGCAAAAAGATCGGCTGGCGCGACGGCTTCCGGGCGATCTGGGTCATCGCGAAATACCGGCTCTTCCGCTGACCGCGGCCCTCACGCCGGCTTGATTCCATGACGGCGCCCGCTCCTTTCGCAGTCCTTCCTCTCGCCGTCCTCGGTTGGGCCCTGCTGCTGTGCCTGGTCGCCTGGGGCTTGCGCGGTCTTCGTGACCGTCCCGCCGGGACCTCGCTGGGAGCAAAATGGTGGCTGCTCGCCGCACTGACGCTGCTTTCGTTTCGCTGGCCACTGCTGCTTGTCCAACACCAGCTGAATCCCGACGAGAGTCAGCTCATCGCCGGCGCCATTACGTTGTGCCACGATCCGGTCTTCTGGCGTTCGGTGGACGGGTGCACTGCCGGCCCGGTGGATTTTTATCCCCTGCTACCCGCCGCTTTGGGGGATGGTCTCGGGAGCTACGTGGTCGCCCGGCTGCTGGCCCTCACCGTGGTCTGGGGCACCCTGGTCTTCGCCGGCGAATCTCTGGCCCGGGTGGGCGGCGCAGCCCTGGCCCGCATCGTCGTCCTCCCCGCGATCGCGGCAGTCGCATTCACCACCACGCCGGATTTCGTATTTTACTCCACCGAGCTCATGCCGGCGCTGTTGATCGCGGCGGCCGGCTACGTCGCAGTGAAGCAGCAGTTGGCGCCTTCGCCCCGGCGGTTGTGGCTGATGGGCGCATTGCTCGGCAGTGTGCCGTGGGGCAAGTTGCAGGCCATCCCGTTGGCCGCCGTCCTCTGGTTGCTGATCCTCGAAGGGGAACGACAGGCCGGCCGCGGGCGGGCGGCCCTCCCACCCCTCTGTCTGGGTGGCTTGTTGCCCAGCTTCGCCTGTTTCCTCCTCGCCGCGCTCACCGGCCAGCTGCCGAATTTGTATGTGCCCTATCTGCTCAACAACGTCGCGTATATGGGCCAGCCAAATTATACGTGGTGGGACATGGCAACAGGCCAATGGGCCAACGCCCTCTTTGACGGCTACCTCGCCTATTGGCTGGCGGGTTCGGCCGTGTGTCTCATTCCCCTCGCCCTCTGGTCCGTCCGCGCCGCGCCGCGCCGCGCGCGTCGCCATGTGCTCGCCACGACGCTGTTGCTCGCCGCCGCCATTGGCTGCGCGCTCGCGCCCCGCCGGCTGTTTGATCACTATCTCCAGTTGCTATTTCCCTCGGTCATTTGGTTCACGGGTGCGTTACTTGCCCTGCGCTGGTCGCACGCCACCTTGTCCGGAGCGCGTCTCCGTCTCGCCCTCTGCTTTCTCGTCTGCGCCCTCGCACCGCAAATCATCTGCCGCGTGGCCGCGCCGGACAAATATGCGGTCGTGAATTCCTACGCGATGGATCCGGCGCGCCGCGAACTCAACGAGCTGATCCGGTGGTATTCCGCGCCCGGCGAACCGCTCGCGATCTGGGGCTGGCGCTGCGCACTCTATGTTGAGGCCGGTCGGCCGCAGGCCACGCGTCAAGCCCACACCGAGACCCAACTGAGGGCGGTGCCCCGGCTGCGGTCCTATTTCATCCAGCGCTATCTTGCGGATCTCCAGGCGGCCAATCCGCCCGTATTTGCCGACGCCGTGGGTCCCGGCAATTTCGCGTTCGTCAATCGCGCCAGTGCACACGAGTCCCTCCCGCAACTTTCCCAATGGGTGGAATCCCATTACAGCCAGGTTGCTTTCGTGTCGGACGTTCGACTCTACGTGCGCAACGACCGGCTTGCGACGCGAGGCGTTCCGCCAGCCTCGGTTCGGCCACACCAAGCGCATGACTGACCTTGCCGCCCATTGGCCATTGCTGGTTCGCACTGCGGCAGGCTGGACCCTGCTGCTGGGGGCGCTGGGCTGGACCCTGCGCGCCACCCACCGGGCGGATGCCGCCAACCCGGCTTGGAAATGGTGGGCGCTCTGCGCGCTGGCGGTCCTGTGCTTCCGCTGGCCGCTGCTGTTCGTGCAGCACCAGCTGAATCCCGATGAGAGCCAGTTGATCGCTGGGGCGATCACGCTGCGCCATGACCCGGTCTTCTGGCGCTCGCTCGATGGCAACACGGGCGGACCTTTGGATTACTACCCGTTGCTCCCGGCTGCCTGGGTCGCAGGGTTTTCCAGCTTCGTGGTGGCCCGCCTGATCGGGCTCGCGGTGACGTTTGCGGGGCTTGTCCTGGCCAGCGAGACACTCGCCCTGCTCGCCGGAGCGTCGCTGGCACGCGTGGTCGTGCTGCCGGCGCTGGCGGCGGCAGCGTTCACCACCTGTCCGGATTTCATCTTCTATGCCACGGAGACGTTGCCCGCACTGCTGCTGGCGGCGGCCGCTTACGCCGCGGTGCGACAAGGCCGGACTCCGGCGCGGGGCTGGCTGTGGGCGACCGCACTCCTGCTGGGCAGCGTGCCGTGGACCAAGCTCCAAGCCGCACCCATCGGCGCCGTGCTGTGGCTGTTCGTCGTGATCCGGGAATATCGCGCCGGGCGCACGGCCAGCCTGCTTCCCCTGCTCAGCGGCGGACTGTTGCCGACTCTATTCTGCGTGGGGTTCGCCACGGTTTCCGGTCAATGGGAAAACCTGTATGTGCCGTATGTCCTGCAAAACGTCGTCTACGTCGCAGCCCCGCACTTTTCGTGGACGGAGAACGCCTCGGAGCAAGGCCTCAATGCCTTCTCGGACGGCTATCTCGGCTTCTGGCTCGCGGGTGCCACCGTCGCCGGGCTCGTCATCGCCGGCGGTTACGTTCGTTCCGCGTCGCCCGCCACCCGGCGCGTGGCGCTGGCGGCCGCCGTACTGTTCGCCGTCGCAGTCTACTGCGCGTTGGCACCCCGACGTCCCTCGGCGCATCACCTGCAGTTTCTCGTCGTGCCCTGGGTTTGGTTGACCGGCGCCGTGCTGGCCCTCGCGTGGACCGCCGCGTCCGATGCCACCGCGATCCGCCGCCGGCGGTGGGTGGCGATCGGGTTCCTGGCCTGCACCCTGATTCCGCTCGGTGGGTGGCGCCTTGCGGGTCACGACGCGTATGCGCAGATGAACGCGGACGTCCTCAGCCCCGCCCGGAAAAAGCTGAGCCTGCTGGTCGACCGCTATTCCGCGCCGGGCGAGACGCTGGCGATCTGGGGCTGGCGGTGCTCGCTTTACGTCGAGGCGGGCCGGCCGCAGGCGACGCGCCAGGCGCACACCGAGCCGCAGATCAATCCCGGGCCGTTCCAAGGCTATTACCTACGGCGTTACTTTGACGATTTTCGCGCGTCGAATGCGCCGGTTTTCGCCGATGCCGTCGGAGCCGGGGGCTTCGCGTTCACCGACCGGAACCGCGCGCACGAGTGCTTCCCGCCCTTGCGCGACTGGGTTCGCGGCCACTACACCCAGATCGCCGACCTCGACGGCACGCGCCTTTACGTGCGCAATGACCGCCTGTCCGACCGCGGATTCGCTACGCCCTAATCGCCATGTGGCTGGAACTCGCCTTCTGCCTGTTGTTTTTCCTCCTGCTGACCTTCGGGCTGGCGTGGCCCGGCGCGTCGCGCCTTCAACTCGATTCGGCGGAAAAACTCGCGGCCTCGGCCTTGCTCTCGCTGCTGGTGATCTTCCTGACTGCATTCGCGATCTTCGTCGCGCACCTCCCGGCCGCCACGGTGTGGATCCTGCCTCTCGCGGCCGTGATCGGTGTCGTGCGGCAGTGGCGGAGCCTAGCGGACACGTTGCGCGACGCCAACGCACGCGCGCTGCTGACGGGACAATTCCTGGTGACCGGTTGGTGCCTGGGCTGGCTGTGGTTTATCTCCAGCTACACCGGCGGCGGGTGGACGAGTGACTGGTTCGAGCACTGGGAGCGGACGTTGTTCTTTATCGATCGCTGGCCGACCGATTTCCAGTTCCTCGGCGTTTACGCCCTGCCCGCCCGTCCCCCCTTGGCCAATCTCGTGACGGGGTTCTTCCTCCAATTAGCCCAGTGCAATTTCGCACACTACCAGCTGTTCACGCTGCTCCTCAACACCCTTGCCTTCCTACCCGCCGCGCTGCTGGTGCGCCGGTTCAGCCGGCAGACTGGCGTCGCCGGCCCGTCCGGAAGCCGGGCCGCCGTGGCGGTGCTGGCGGTTTTGCTGATGCTGAATCCCTCCTTCGTGGAGAACGCGACCTTCGCCTGGACCAAGCTCACCGCCGTCTTTTTCATCCTGACCGGACTGTATTTTTTCCTCCGCGCGCTCGATCCCTCCGCGCCGCGCGCCGCCGGCCCACTCTGCGCCCTGGCCTTCGCCGCCGCGCTCCTCACCCACTATTCCGCCGGACCCTACGTGCTGCTGTTGGCCGTCGGCTGGTTCCTCCTGCAGCGCGGACGCTGGCGCGCAGCGGGCTTTTGGCGTCAATCCGGAGTCCTCGCGCTCATCGGAGGCCTCGTGCTCGCGACGTGGTTCGCCTGGTCGCTCGCCGTTTACGGCGCTCACACGACGCTGCTTTCCAACTCCAGCGTGACGGTGAAGGACGTGCATTCCGGCAATCAGCTGCTGCGGGTCGCCCTCAATCTCCGCGACACGATTGTCCCGCATTTCCTGCGTCCGCTCGACGGCGCCCTGATCACGCAATCCAGCCGCTGGGGCTACTGGCATGACTGGCTCTTCCAGCTGTATCAGGTCAACCTGTTCTTTGTCTTCGGCAGCGTCGCCTGGCTGGTTCTCCTCCGCGAACTCGCGCGCAGCTGGGGCGCGTCGCCCGCGACCAGCCGCTGGTTTTGGGCGCTGTTCACGGGCGGGGTGATTGTCCTCGGCGTCGCCGTGCACGGCGCGCGCGACATCTGGGGTCTGGCGCACATCTGCCTGCAGGCCGTGGTCGTGTTGGGACTGGCCTGGCTCGCGGCGCGCTGGGCGACGCTAACCGGCGCGTGGCGGATCGTGCTCATGGTGGGCACCGCGGTGGACTTCCTCCTCGGCATCCTGCTGCACTTCGCGGTGCAAAGTTACGCGCTAGACCGATGGCTGACGCCGGAACTCACGCCCGAGGCGATCCTGCGCAGTTACTCGGAGTCATCCTTGATGAATGCCGAAGCCAAGATGATCCACCACCTCGGGTTTTTCCATGACGCCTTCGGCTTCCGTGCCGGAGTCGTCCTGGGGTTCCTCGCCCTCATGCTGTTCCTGGCCCTGGCAGGCGCCCGGAATCGCGTTCGAGCCGCATGACGTCCTGGCTGTCGCAACGCCTCCATCCGCCGGCCCCCGCGCCCGCACCCGCGCGCGACCTGGCCCTCGAGGGCATGCGGGGCTTCTGCGCCGCGCTCGTGGTTTTCGCTCATCTGTTCCTGCCGCGCCCGATTCTCGACCCGGCGTGGTCACCGTCGCCGCGTTTCTCCTGGTTCAATCTGGGCTACCCCGCGGTCATGTTCTTTTTCGTGCTGTCGGGCTACGTCATTGGGCTCGTCACGCCCGAGCCCGCCACGGGGCCGGGCGTCCGGCGCTATGCCCTGCATCGCGCCGCGCGATTGCTGCCGGTCAACACCCTGGCCGTGCTGGCCTGCTGTCTGCTGCTGGCTTGGCCGGCGGGAAAGATCGTCATAGGCAACCTGCTGCTGCTCCAAAACGATGAGACGTATCCGCTGCTGGGACATTTCCCCGTGGTGGAAAACAACCCCAACTTGTGGAGCCTGAACTACGAGGCCGCTTTCTACCTCGGCTTCATCGTCCTGTGGTGGCGGCGACCGCGCGTGCACTGGGTGCTTGGCCTGCTGGTCATCCTCGTCGTCGCGCATGCGGGGGGTTGGCCGGTGCCGCGCCTGTTCGCCCGCTACGCCTGCGGGGCGCTCTTCTGGGTCAGCGGGCTGATGGTCGCTTGGCTCACGCCACCGCCTGAAGCGAACGGCGTTCGCACGGCGTGGCCCGCCGCGGGTTTGATCGCCTATGCCATCTGGATGTTCGCGCCGCTGCGCACGGTCTTGCTGCAGCTTCACCTCTTCAGCTGGGTCTGGCCCAACCCCACCCCAGTCTCTCCCCACCGCTGTGATTTCCTTCCCGCCTGCGTTTGGCTGCTGCTGACCCTCTCCGGGCGCGCGCCCCGGCTGCAGCGCCTCTTCGGCTGGCTCTGTCTTGCGCTGGCAGTCGCAGGCGCGGCCAGCCGCCTCTGGGTGGGCGAGTGGCGGGAAGTCGACACTGTCGCGGCGCTGGCGCTGGTGACGGGCGGTGCGCTGCTGCAGCGGCCCTGCTCGCTACATCCCATGGAATGGCTCGCGCCACTGGGTACGATTTCGTTCGGCCTCTACATCATCGCCGCGCCGCTGCAGCTGGGACAGCGGGCGCTCTTTCCCGCGTTCGCCGGTTCGGGCCTGACGTTTTCCATCCGCCTGATTGCCGTGGTGGCGGTCGCCACCGCCGCCGCCTGGATTCTCGAGCGGCGCGTTGCTCCGCCCATCGGCCGCTGGATCCGGCGGCTGGGCGCGCCAGCTCCGGCCCGGGAAAAGCAGCCGGCAGGCATGTCGTAGTCTCCGTGCTTGTGCTCGCCCTGCCGCCGATAATCCTCAGCCTTGCGTTGGCCTCCTTGCCGCCTCGCGGATAACTCCATGCCCGCCCCTGCCGCCAAAATCGCCGTCGTCATTCCCGTCTTCAACGAGGCCGCCGTGCTGCCCGAGTTGTTTGCACGTTTGGCCGCCGTGTTCGACGGCCAGCCGGGCGACGCGTGGACCGCGGTGCTCGTGGACGACGGCAGTCGCGACCAATCGGCGGCGCTCATCCGGGCGCAGTCGGCGCGGGATCCCCGCTTCGAACTCGTGGAGCTCTCGCGCAACTTTGGCTTCCAAGCCGCGCTTTCGGCCGGGCTCGGGCACGCCGCAAAGGCCGATGCGGTCGTGACAATGGATGCCGACCTGCAGGATCCGCCCGAGGTCATCCCGGCGCTGGTCGCCGCCTGGCGGGAGGGCGCGGAAGTGGTGCGGGCGACGCGACGCACGCGGGCGGAAACCGGCCTGCGCCGCGTGGGCTTCGATTTCTTTCACGCGCTCTTCGGCCACCTGTCGGACTACCCGATCGAGCCCAACAGCGGCACCTTCGGCTTGCTTGGCCGCCATGCAGTCGCGGCCTTTCACCAACTGCCCGAGCGCAATCGCTTCTTTCCCGGCCTGCGGGCGTGGATCGGCTTTGCCACCGCCGACGTGCCGTATGACCGGCAGGAACGTGCCGCGGGCCAGCCCCAGCAGACCTTTCGCCGCCTCGTGCGCTATGCCCTCGACGGCGTGTTCAGTTTTTCCCACCTGCCGCTGCGCTTGCTGACCTACGCCGGCGTCTTCATCGGCACCACGGGCTTTGCCCTCGGCCTGTATTACGTCATCAAGCGCCTCGTCGCCATCGAGACCGCGCCCACGGGTTTCACGACGCTCGCGGCCCTCGTGCTGTTCCTCGGCGGCGTGCAGTTGATTGCGATCGGCGTACTGGGGGAATATCTCGGGCGCGTTTACGACGAGGTGAAGCAGCGCCCGGTTTACCTCGTCAAGCCGCCCCGGCCGCGGACCTGAACCATGCGCGGCACCGCGGCGACGCTGGTGGCGGGCGGGTTGCTCGCGCTCTTCGGCTGGATGGCCGCCAGCGTGTCGCACGAACACAGCACGACCGCCGACGAGCTCTACTACGTCACCGCCGGCTACAGCTACTGGAAGCTCGCCGATTTCCGTCTGCCGCCCGAGGCGGGCAACCTGCCCCAGCGCTGGGCCGCGCTGCCATTGCT
>Ga0265327_10004881_pt1 | contig 11591 bp, 10 predicted proteins | sample 41621metaG_FD_202089 | JGI IMG/M metagenome (GOLD analysis project Ga0265327, IMG submission 202089) | Rhizosphere microbial communities from Carex aquatilis grown in University of Washington, Seatle, WA, United States - 4-16-21 metaG | ecosystem: Host-associated > Plants > Roots > Rhizosphere...
CAAACATGCTAATAGGATCGCCAAATAATGTATAATCAGATGAAATGTCTATTTGTCTAGTTGTTGTATCAATATATGGTTGTGAAATTTCATTTACTGAATACTTACCTTCACCTACCTTATTATATACTCTAAGATCAATTACATTCAATACACCACCAACATTATTGATTGTTTCGATCAACGAGGCCATATAAATGTTATCACCCATTTGGTATTTATTTATATCCATGAAGCTTTGAACATCACTTATTACTTGACTTATTATTTGTGATTGCGATAATTTTTTATCTACAAATAAATCAATTTCAAATGCTAGGTTTATAATTCGTCCATTAGTTATTTGAACATAATCATTTATCATTCTAAAATCTGCCAAATATGTTGCAATATTATCAATTAATGTACTGGTAGATGTATTTGTTAATCTTGAATCAGCATCTAATCCTAATATATAAGCTTTTATCTTATTTTGTTCTTCAAAAACACCACATCTGAATGGAACACCAAACGTTCCTGGCATTAAACCAATTCTTGTTTGATAATCTTTTATCGTTACTGCTCTATTTTGTGAAGAAAAGTTATATCTTGTAAGATTTCTGATTTCTTCAACACTTGGTTCGTTTCTACCACCTAACGCTGGAAATAAATTATTGACCTTCAATGAAGATTTAACTGCATTGTTAGTTGCTTGAACTGGACCATTAACAGTCATGTTAATAATTCCAAGATTCTTTAATACATTTGTTCCAATATTTGTATCAGCACCTCCACCAACTCTATATTTTATAAACATAGTTGTATTTGCTGTAGGTGTCTCACCAAGAGACATATTGTTTATAAAATCACCAATTTGATTTACAAGAGCTGCATTTGTATCAAAGTTTGATAAGCTACTTACGTCTTGACTACCGCCACCAAAAATAATCTTGGTAAATCCTAAATCAGTGTATTCACGAATGAATTTTTTAGTTGTTGAAACCCATTTTCCTGGTCTAATACCAGCATTATCGCTTGTTTTTGAATTGTCATCAACGAATATTTCATTCTCAGCTAATGAATCCATTTCAAACCACTTCTTATCCATATCTAGAAATTGATCTAGTGTTGGGTCTTTCGTAAAATTAGTTCCTTGCAATGATATAATTGAATCGATAGATAAAACATTATTATCTGGAAGAATAATCTCCAAGAATGGCTTAACATCATTTGCATTGATTACTCTTTTGAATATTTTTGTAAAGCCATTAAGAACTATTTCTCTTTTAACTATTGTATAATTTACAAGAATATTATTTGAGTTGAAATTTGGAATGATAAGTCTATTTGGTATTCCACCGATTGTGAATGGACTTGAAAAATCGATATCATTTGTAACTTCAAATACTTTACCAGCACCAGTTACTTGAGAACCAGACCTGATTAATGGAGCATACGATAAATCGAATGTATCACCAAGAACTGGTAGTGTAACTGAAAAATCAACAATAGTAATGCTTGGTCTTTTTCCTGGAATCTTCAACCCAAATGTTCTGGCCATTGATAAGATCGAGCTTCTTTCCTTAGCATAATCTATTTGTGTTTCTTGAAACATTTTATCTGTGTTGAATGATAACATATCACCAACCGCAGCATTTAATTCCAAAAGCATCATACCAACAGATGCATCATTAAAGTCGTTAAAGATATCTGGATAGTATTGTCTAGCCATATTAACCAAGTCAGAACGAATATCTGCAAAATTTCGTGACGTATAATTTATTCCTTTATTTGCCATATTAAATATTAATTATTATGAAGTCTGATGTTGTAAAAACGTCATCTGTTATTGAATAATCTAATCTTACAACAGCAGCATATTCACTTTCTGTTGACTGATCGACTGTTATTTGATTTATTTGGAGCTTAGGTAAGAAACGTTTTACAACAGTTTTAATCTCATCCTTTATCTTATTTAATGTTAGTCCATCTTCTGGTTCGAAGATAAATCTCAATAAATCAGTTCCAAAGTCTGGATTATATAACCTTTGACCTTTTCTAGTTAGAATCAAATGCATTAAATCAGCTTTTATTGCTGCATTTTCATCTGAATTTAAATCTAAAAAGAATCCTTTTGGGCTATCTTTAAATGGGTAATTTATATTGATGTATTTACCGTTTGCCATAGTATTATTTCTACATAAATATAATACTAAACTATTTTTATAAGTAAATATGGAAATAATTAGGACCTTTTATTTACATTTTGCCACTAACTTGCACATTTCAATGAATTGATCCTGTGAATAAGTCCTTTTCATCATATTAATTATTTTATGAACCCATTGTACATTTCCTTTTATATATCCTTTATTTGAATCAATTCGATCTAATGATGCTGTAGCTATTGTATAATCTTTTTTATTGTTTGTATCTGGAAATGTCAATATAAGTCCTGTTAAAGCACATTTTCTTTCTTGCTCTAAAAATAACATCCATATATATTGTAAATCAATATCTATTTCTTTTATTTTTCTAGTTCCTTTCGAACCATTTGCTGAACGAATTACTTTATTATAAAACCAATCAGCACTTATTTCACCAACTCCTTTCCAATGTGGTGATTTCACACCAGCTGGTGGTTTATAACAACCACAACTAGAATATCTGCTTCTTCTTAATGAAGTTCCTGTTCGTTTAGTCGTTTTTCCACATTCACAAATACATTCATACATAAGATGGCCAGCTCCTGTAACACCAAGTTCTTTTGTTACAGTTAGATGGCCAAAATTTTTATTAATCATTTCTATTTTTTCCATATTTCACAAGTTTATAATACTATTATAACGATAAATATTGTGAAATAAATAAAAGAACAAAAAAAAAGTAGAGAATTTCTCTACTTTTAATTTTAATATTTAATTTGATTATTGTCTAATTAAGTCTTTCTTATCAATATCAATTTCACACGAACCAGAACTGCAAGCAGCTTCTCCAGATAAATTTGTATTGTCTGTCATTTCTATAACCTTAGTCAAATCAACATTACTTAGAGATTTCATCATTTCTTCGTATTTTTCTTTTGAACAATCGGTAAAAGGAGCTTGAATATAGGAACCACCATCATAAGGTAATACTGAAATACCATTAAAATTCTCTCTATTATCCCACATCCATTCACCAACAACTGGCCATTCGTTTACTTTGTAAATAACCTTTCCATTAGGATCACGTCTATCTTCCATTACTGGTTGACCATAACTATCCAACAATTGAAGGCCATTCTCATCCAATTTAGATACCTTTTCAGTTTCTTTCTTGATTGATACGGTTACAGACACATTATGTGTGTTTTGACCATCTCTATGACCAGTTTTAACCCATTTAGTATTGAATAATTTAACTCGTTCTAATAGGTCCATAGGTGATTCAAATCTGAAGATCGAACCTTCTGGTGCTTTAACTGGAACTGAGATTACTGCTTGTTCTTTAGGTTTGAAAAATTCATCTTCAATTAACTCTGGATGATAAATGTTAAGATAAGTATAAATTGCTTCATTTTTACCAACACGAATTCTTCGTATGTAATAATTATTATGCCAAGCATGAATACCTGATGCTGTACCTAAAACTAATGAAGATGTTCCAGAAGGTTTAACTGTTGTTGTTCTTGCTGATTTATTTACTCCAATCAATTTAGCCACTCTAATATTTTCTTTCAAAACAGCTTTTGCAGCTGCTTCTAAATCGTATTTTAATACTTCACCAGAACCAATACCTGTCATTCCAACACCAATAAGTGCATCTTTTTCAGTAGTACGTTTCCAAACATCTCTCAAGTAATGGAAATTTGTGTATCCAGCTTGAAGTGTTCCTATGAAAGCAGCTGCTTTAACTCTATTTTCTAAATCTTCTTGAGATTCGATGTTAGATGCGTTTATTTCGCAAAGATTACAAAATTGATTTGGTCTTAATCCTATTTCACAACATGGATTAGTACCCCAATCTTTATCATTTGAAAAATATACACCTGGTTCTCCAGACCCACTTCCTTCAATTTTTTTCCAAAGATCAAAAAACTTATCTTCAGTTATTTTATGACGTAGTATTACAGCCGAATTATTAGCTCTACCTCTTTGTGGATTTAACTCCCACCAAGCTCCAACTTTAGCTGCAAGCATTTCTTCATCATCTAATGAGAATAAAGAAATAAGTGCTGCTCTACGTATACCACCAGTTAATACTGCATCAGCAATAAAACAAACGATATCATGAACTTCTATTGGTGTTAATTTGGTTCCATCTTGTTTTGCATCAAGAATTTTTTTAATGTTATGAATACAATCTTTCAAAGGTTGTGGTCCTGGTGCCTTACCACCACTAGTAACCAACAATGCACCCTTTTGTCTAATATCAGAATAATCAAAATCAGGGTCTGATAATCCTTCAAAATATGCTTTCATGAGTGTTTTAATCGCATCAGCCCATCCTTCAATAGAATCACCAATCAAGAAACGTCTGCTTCTATTTTGGTTTGGTTTTCTAATTTCAGGTAGGTTTTCAATGTGATGTTTTTGTACTGAGTATCCAACTCCTGTACCACCAAGCAATAGGAACATTGTTTCACTGAATGCTCTCCAATCATCAATTGGTAGATAAGCACAATTATAAATTCTATTTGGACTTATCTCAATTGATTTCCCCCCAAATTGAAGACTACGCATAGATGGTAGTACTTTTTTATCATATACAAATTTGTAAGCATCTTCGATTTCATCTTTTATCTGAGGATACTTTTTTTGATGCATGTTTTTGTTTCTAGTCACTAATTCATACCAAGTTTCTCGTCTATTTAACTCTGGTATGAATTTCGCATATTTCATATGAACTGTTATGTCCGATAATATGCTGGTTGATAAATCCATATTAATTATTAATTATTTTATTCATTATGTTGCCTCCACACCTTCTTCGGTGGGTCCACTAAGTGCTCTATTTCTAGCCTTCGTAGCTTCTAATACTGAATTAACTCTTTGCAAGTTCTTTGTATCAGTATCTTTCTTGTATTCCGTTGTGGTTCTTCCTCCTTTACTTTCACCCATATCAATTTGAATTGTTGCATTATCAAATTTAATATCTTGGAAAATAACACCATCCTTACCAAATCTTGATTTTAGAATTGCCATTGTAGCAGTTCCAGCTTCTTTTTGGTCAAGTGTTTTTGCTATAGATACAATAAAGTGACCTATTTGTCCTTTTTTGATTGATCCACCCATTTGATCAGCTTCTACTACTTCGGCTTTAATTGAACTTCTATTACCTTGTACTGCTGTCCATCCAGCTAAGTCTAGTTCTGATAGTAATGTTTCAAATTGCCTCATAATACTGCCCTCACCAACGTTAGCATCATCAAAATGCTTTGAAGGTTGGACGCAATCAATGTAATCTAATAGCACTAAATCTGGTCTAAACCCTTGGGCTATCAACTTTCTAATGTATTGTCTGATAATTGGTATTGTTGTACCATCGCTTGCAAATTTTTTAAGCTTTAATACACCTTTACCATTTCTAGACTTGCTGGCCATTTCATTGCACATCTTAATTAATTCATCTTTATGAAGAGATAAATTATTCAAGTCGATTCCTGACCAACAAGATAAATGTTTTCTTTGGATAACCTTTGGATTATCTTCAAAGAATATTTGTAAAACATTATAACCATCATTCATGGCTGTATTGCCTATCTTGGTCATCATAGTTGTTTTACCAACACCAAATGGTGCTAATATAACAGCCAGTTCTCCCTTTGATAAACCACCATCCATTATTTCATCTAACCCCTTAATACCTGTTCGTATTGGTTTTCTGAAATCATCTACTAAAACTTCTTTAATGTTATCAAGAACATCTAACCCATCATCTTTGTTATCACCATGTTCTAATGCTTTTCTTAATATTGATTCGCATTGTTCATAATTTTCAACATCTCCTTTATCAATAATTTTTTGAATCTCCTTTATTGATTTTTTCAATTCTTGTTGTTTGCAAAACTTCATTGCTACATCTTGCACTTTAAATGTATCATTTAAATTTGCAGATTCAACTTTACGTAATTGGGAAACAACATACTTTCTCTGCACATCATCTTTAATATCAGCTAAGAGTCTAAATTCAACACTTCCAAAATCTGGAATAATATCATCTGTTCTTTTAGCATCCTTTATAGTTGCAGCGATGATCCTTAAATAAGGATCATCAAAGTAATTTGGGTCAACGATGTCAATGATAGAATTTGCAAATTTTGTGTCTGTTAGTATTTGGGCCATCAACCTAAGTTGATAATCAAAACCCAAATACCCCAAACTATCCTTATCTATCTTTGCCATTTAATTTTTCACTTTCTTTAAAAACTCTTGTTATAATAAATATCTTAAAGTGTCACATTCGACTCTACTTTAGTATAATTTTTTTGGCTTAAAAAATGCCTAATTTCACTCATAATTGACGGAATAATTTCTTTTATATCTACAGCATATCTCACCTTTGGTGGAAATACATTTCCAGTAAATTGAGCTTTAGCCACCATCTTCTTATCTATCTTAATTTCAAATTGGAAATTATCTGCTTTTTCATAGATATTTTTAGTACCTTGATCTGGTTGAATGTTATAAGGATTGTAATTATTCCAAATATAATCAACTGATTTATTTTTCAAGAACTTAGGTATGATCCCTAATTCACCAATAGGCCCATTACTCATTCCACATATGTTTTCCATCAATTCTTTTATTTCAAGTGATTGAATGGAATCTTCATTGTAATCACGAATGTTGAAATATCTCTGACAAATGATGTGATCATTGATGTACAGGATGAATTCAAATCGTTGTTCTTCAATTGGTTTTCCGAAATTAGAAGACCACTCAGTTGTTCTTTTTGGTTGTGTTTCTGTTGTCATAAAATTGTTATTTATTTATTGTTTGTTGAATTACTCGTTATTTTCTCGATCTATTAATTTTTTAAATGGTAATAGATATTCTGGATATCTTTGTTCACCAATCGTTCTATCCAACCCATCTCTTTTCATCATTACAAGAACATTTTTAAGGTCTCTCCCAGATGAATCAAGAGTCCCATCAATTAATTGTTCTAAATCTTTTATACCATCTTCAGTCAACATTGGTCTTTTCAGATTTACAAGTCTTTCATTTATTTCATAAATGTTTTCCTTCTGAACACCATCTGTTATTTTGTTGATAATATTATCAAGAGTTTTAAGCGGTTTTAATTTCTTTGTTATTCTTTCCTCTTGTTGCTTTTTCGCACTATCAATAATATCGTCAATGGTTAATGATCTATCTTTTAATTCTGGAAATAAATTAATAAGTGTTTTTTCTTTAACACCTTTTATTCCTTTTATGGAATCACTATCATCACCAGATATGGTTTTTATCAGACGTGAGTTTTCGTGATTATAGCAAAAGTACGAAGAAAAGTTGGATGGGTCAACATAATTTTTCAAATCTAAAAAATAAATTCTGATATCATTGGAGATCAGTTGACAAAAATCTCTATCATGAGTTAAGATAGTTATTTTTTCGTTTTCTTTTTTTGTCAAACAATAATATGCAATGAAATCATCACTTTCAATCACTTCATGTTTTAATTGTCTAACATACATTTCATTCAAGTATTCCCAAACAAGTTTTCGTTGTTGTAATTCAGACTCATCAATTGGTTGAGTTCCATTGATATAATCTTTACCACGACCACTCTTATATGGTTGATAAATTTCATATCTTAACTTGCCACTGAAATTTCCATCCCAGAATACATATACTCTGTGATATAAATCTTCTGTAAGTATTTTACGAAGTATTGTTAGGAATTGATATAGACCACCGATGTGTTGGCCATGTTGATTATACTCGCTCTTGGCACCGAAATACCCTACTTTAAATAGGGCATTTCCGTCAACCAATAGTGTATTTTGTAGTTTTACGATTTGTTCACCGCTACGTGGTGGTCTTTTATTCAAAGCATTTAATTTAAAAGGTTAATAAAAAGTTTTTTTAATCCTCTTGAGGACCATCTGGTTCTTTTGTAATATCAAAATCATCCATAGTAGTATTAAGATGCTTCATAATATAATCTTTATGAATTCTTTTATAATCTTCAATCTTATCTGGATTCCAATAACCGTGTGGTGTTGATGCAATAACACCTTTTTGTTCTACACCATTAACATGATTTTTTTCACATCTAATTTTTGTTTCAGTACCAAATTGAAATTCTTCACCACCAGATTTTGCTTTAAGTTTATTAGTACTATGTGATAAAATTCCACCAAAGTGAAATATCATTCTTGGAGCACTAAAAAACGCCTCACCACCTTTATGTTTAATTACTTTATTTTCATTATCCAACCATACTTGTTGAACTATAACAAAACTATTAGTATATGGCATATCAATTCTTTTAGTATTTGGTATTCTACCATAAATCAAAGATTTAAAACAAGCACCAATTGCACCAGCAGTCCATTGATTATTACTTGAATTTGACATAGCTCCTTTGAAACAATTTACTGACCCAACTGAATCCCAAAAGAATGCTATATCACGAGTGATTTTCCCTTCATCTTGTTTATCTAAAATATAGTTCATAAAGTTAGCGATATCTTCAACAACAACTTCATGTCTTAATTTTTTGGTACCATTTTTTGTTGATGAGTAGTCAAATGTTTCATATCTTTTCAAAAGATCATCACCACTCATGAATAAGAAATTTCCTTTTTGTTTTATTTCACCTGTTTCTTCATCAATAACTTCTTCATATTGAACTCCACAATTTCTAGCATGTTCCCAATTCCAATTACCTTCAGTTTCAAAAATTACAGGAAAATCACCTATTTTTTGACAACCAGCAACACCTTCATATATAGCGGTTGATTTTCCTGTATTAGAATATCCTCTAAAAGAAGTAAAATATCCTTTAGGTATACCTGGAACTTTTAATGCATCATGAAATGCTTCTGAAAGAGGTATCCAAGTCAATTCTTTATTTCTTACATCACGATTTAATCCTTCATCATCCTTAAATTCATCTGGATTAAATGGTTTTTTATTAATTGGTGGTTTTTTACCGCCATCACTATTTTTCTGTGGTTTTTTAGCCATTTTTCATATTTTTATACTTTTGTTATTGTTTTGAACAAAAAGAGGTGATTTCTCACCTCCATTTTGTTAATTGTGAAACACCTATTAATAAATTTCAAAACTTATATTTTCATAATTTCCTTTTGTCGATTCTATTGAATTCACACTACATATTAAATTTGTATTTTCTCGTTCAAAAATTCCGTCAACATCATTAATTCCTTTTGGAATACAAAGTACCATATTATCATACGTCATTATTTTTTGAAAATATTCTTTACGTTTAAATGTATCATCTAATTTTTTATAAAGTTTATTTTCATCTTCACCCCAATCTTTTCCATCTTTAAAATGTTTTAATATTAATTCTAAATATGTTTTATATAAATAATTACATCTATAAACATAAGCTTCTTCAGCTGTTCTATATTCAAACGTTGCTGAAATATCAAAAAATGTTTTGAGATAATTAGACAAACTATTTTTTGTTTCAAAATCTGATACAAAAATAATGTTTTCGTTTTCTTTCATTACAAAACAAAATTTATTGTTTAATAATGCTTTTTCTAATTTTGATGTTAAATTTGTTTTTATTATTGTTTCCATTATTTTCTATTTTTAAATCAATTAAAAAGGATATATTTCATATTGAACTGGACCTTGATTTTCATTAAAGGTAAAACTACCTTTTGTTGCTTTATTTTTATCTACTTCACAAAATATTTTCATAGTGTTAACTTCATAAATTGCATCAATAAAATAATCTCTTGAAATAACACTAGTTATTTCATCATAAGATAGTAATGATTTTAAATGTTCATTTATATCTAATGGAATTGTTTCAATCTGTTCTAAATCAAATAAAAAATCATCTAAATATCCATGATATTTATTATTACAAGCTGTTAAATAAGCATCTTCACCTGTATAAAACACACTCCAATCATTTCCTTCATCAAAATTAATTTTTATATAATCAATCAAATCATCTTTGTTTTCAAATATTTTGATATGTCTGATAATACCATTATCTCTTCTAACAAAAATATTTTTATTATCCAATAAATATTTTGCTAAATCTTTATTTAAATCACTCTTTTCAATAGTTTTCATTATTCGTTTTTTTAATATTCATACTTAAGTTTACATTCATTAAAATATTTTAAATGTTTTTCTTTTGTATCTAAAAGAATTCCATCTAATGTTCTATACATCATTCTTTCCTGATCATAAACAACATATCTATGTAAAAAACCATGATCTTTAATTGATAATTCTATAATATCCAACCAATCTTCTTGATTATATGACCAATGATGCAAATCAAAATCTGGACTTTTGGTTAAATATAACTCCCCATATTTATAAGCCATGTATTTTTCTGGAAATTTTTGATTGTATTTCTTAATTGTTGCTTTCTTCTTTTCATAACTTGGTTTCCATAAACCTCGATATTCAAGTCGATGATACTTATCTCTATGTCTTTTCTTTTCAGCTAAAACCCATTCTGGATTTTTCCTCAATTCTAATTCATTTTTTAATGTATCATTTTTAGCACAACTTTTACATTTATTAATATGTCCATCAGACATTTGACTATGTTTATAAAATTCAGATATTGGTAGAACCAATTCACATTTAAAACACTTTTTTTTTTAATTTCTTCCATTTAAACTTTCTAAATATTTATTTGTTATATTAAATAAATATTTAGAAAGGTAGAATTATTTTTACATTTTAGAAGGGAAGATCGTCTTTTTCTTCACCTTCTGGTTCTGCAACTGTTTCGCTTGCTTCTGTTGTTGTTGTTGTTGCAGCTTTTACATTTGCTTTAACATTTTCAACACCCATTGTCAATTCTGCTTCTAAATCATTTTTTGTTTCAGCTTTTACAGCATCTTTAGATACAAATTTCTTTTGTTCTTTATCCCAAACTGGAGCACTGCCTGTTTTAACAATGATTTCCATGTAATCGTAATTTCTTACTGAATACACATCTTCCCATGTTCTTGTGTCAGATAACCAAGTTTTTGCTTGATCAGCATTTTCAGAAAGAACGCTTGGGTCCAATGACGCAACTGCTGATACAACTGGAACATTGCTTTGATTTCTGTTGATTGTCAACAATAAATCACGACCAGTAGATGGGTCTGTTACATCTTTTTTTATTGCGTTTAATACACCAATGATTTTATCATAAATTCCTTCTTTACGATAGTCATGGTTGAATCTCCAAAACTTAACACCATCAGCTTCATTATCTCTGTCGATAACTTTAACTATGTACAACATTCTAGCGTTGTATTTTTTAGCTAATTCTTTGTCAGCTTCTTTTCCAGTTGCAAGTAAAGCTTCACGAGCTTCACAGAATGGACATGCTTCACCTTTTTCATGTTTTAAACATGGGAATGTTTTCCATTCTCCGTCAACTTGTACCTTGTGTGCATACATTTC
>Ga0265327_10004883_pt1 | contig 11588 bp, 6 predicted proteins | sample 41621metaG_FD_202089 | JGI IMG/M metagenome (GOLD analysis project Ga0265327, IMG submission 202089) | Rhizosphere microbial communities from Carex aquatilis grown in University of Washington, Seatle, WA, United States - 4-16-21 metaG | ecosystem: Host-associated > Plants > Roots > Rhizosphere >...
CTGGATTCTGTGGCTGCGTGAGAATTCGGTTCCGGCAGACGCCGTTGTCTGCCTCCCCTTTCCAACGGGGTACACCGTTCACGACTACCAGGAGACCGCGGTCTGGATGTACTGGGGGACGCTGCATCAGCGCCCGCTGGTGAACGGGTATTCCGGATTCTTTCCCGCGAACTTCGTCACTCTGAAAGAGGAATTGACCGGCTTCTATCATCACGATGGTGATGCGAGCCTGCCGATGCTCCGCTTTTACCCGTGGGACAGTCCGGGCCTGAAGCGGTTGAACGAATGTGGCGCCCGCTTCGTGGTCGTCCGGCGCTCCTTCGCCAGCCGGGACGATGTCTGGCAGCATTCCATCACCAAGTTCCGCTGGTCCTGGGTGACTGCGGACGAGCAGCAGCAACTGGACATCTACGAGATTCTGCCCGTCGAACCGGAGTGAGTCCTCTGGTCGGGCGAAATCGATTGTGGGACTCGATCCCGACAACGGTTCCGCGGCGCGCTCTATTTCCTGCGGGTATAGCGAATGCAGGCGGCCTGCCACATCGAACGGCAGGCGCCGACCGGGCGTGCCAGCTGCCGCGCGGTGACCGGCTGAAACCAGGTGAATGAGATCACGATCAGGGCCGCCGCGGAACCGAGCAGGCTCATCCGCAATTCATCGTTCTCTGCGAAGGGCATCAGCCAGGGGCGGTACCAGGCCTGTGGCATGACCGCCGGCGCCCGCGTTACCGCGGCATCTCGAGGAGAAAGTCGCAGGCCCGAATCAACCGGGATAATTTCTTCCCCCTGCCGGACCGCATCAAATTCGATTCGAGTCATCTCGGCCGCAAACTCTTTGTCACGCCGGATGGCATCAACCACGCGCTGCAGTTGCTCGTTCTGTTGTTCCAGTTGAACCAGGCGAAACTGGTTGGCTTCGTACTCTTCCCGCAATCGAGCCTGATCGATCAGCTTGGGAGACAGCCCGACGGCCGCAAACATCACGGTCGCCACCAGCAGGCTCAACCAGAATAACAACGAAATCACGAATCCAGTCAGGGTCTCTGGAGCCGGTTGCGCGGCGATCGGTGCAGTTCCATGTTTCATAGTGGCGGGCGGGCAGAATCGATTCGGCCGCATACGTCAGAGTTACTCTGTGGCATCATCGAAACTTGCGCGAAGCAACTTGAATTCGACCAGATTCTCTCCCTTTCGCGGCACAATCGGCAGACTCACACAGCAGCGAGTTTTCACGTGCCGCTGGCTGATCCGGTTTCGGCGTGAAGAAACAAAAAGATCCGGCTGCACGAGGCAGCCGGATCTTCCATTCATTAGAGCCAAGCTCATCAGGGCAGGGATTACAGGCCCTTGGAAATCACGAGCTTCACCAGGTCGCCAACGCGGTTGCTGTAGCCCCATTCATTGTCGTACCAGCTGACCAGCTTGAAGAACTTGCTGTTCAGTTCAATGCCGCTTCCCTTGTCGAAAATCGACGAAGCCTTGCTGTGAATGAAGTCGCTGCTGACGACTTCGTCTTCGGTGTAGTCCAGGATTCCCTTGAGGTAGGTTTCGCTGGCCTTCTTCATCGCGGCGGCGATTTCGGCGTAGCTGGTTTCCTTGACGGTCTTGACCGTCAGGTCCACAACCGAGACCGTCGGAGTCGGGACGCGGAACGCCATCCCGGTCAGTTTCCCCTTCACTTCGGGGCAAACCAGGGCGACGGCCTTCGCAGCGCCGGTGGCACTGGGAATGATGTTCTGAGCGGCGGCACGGCCACCCTTCCAGTCCTTCTTGCTCGGACCGTCGACCGTCTTCTGGGTCGCGGTGTACGCGTGGACGGTGGTCATCAGACCTTCGTCTATGCCGAATTCCTTGAGCAGCACATGAACGACGGGGGCCAGGCAGTTCGTCGTGCACGAAGCGTTCGAGATGATGTTATGCTTCGCGGCATCGTACTTGTCGCAGTTCACGCCCATCACGATGGTGATGTCTTCACCCTTGGCCGGAGCCGAGATGATCACCTTCTTGGCGCCAGCGACGATGTGTCCCTTGGCCTTTTCGGCTTCGGTGAAGAGGCCGGTTGATTCGATGACAATGTCGACCCCGAACTGCTTCCATGGCAGATCGGCGGGAGACTTGGCGCTCACGACGTGAATGTCGCGACCATTCACGATCAGGACATCATCTTCGGCTTTGTCAGGGCTGGACTTCTTCGAACCGACTTCACCTGCAAACCGACCCTGAGTTGTATCGTACTTCAGCAAGTAGGCCAGGTTGTCCGCGGGAACAATGTCGCCGACGGCGACGACATCGACGTCTGTGCCGACCAGCCCCTGCTCTACCATTGCCCGAAACACCAGCCGCCCGATGCGGCCAAATCCGTTAATCGCGACCTTCACCGCCACAATACATCTCCTGAACTTTTCGGCCATAGCTGTGGCAGAAGTGGTTACTCGCCATCATGTTGCGAGAAGTGACTTCCATGGACAGCCGACGGGCCTTTGGGAATGTCTGCCGGACAGAGCGTCGATCATCGACGCGGCACATCTTCACAAGTCGTGCCAAGCACAAGACTTCAGCCAGCGACGGCGTGGATTATAGTGGCCTGCCTGTCTACAGACAAGGAACCGGCAACCGACCGGACTTCGGACTTCCACAACCCTACATTCGACGCGTTCCACGCTGCCATCACCGAAATCGCGTCACCCGAATGAACTCGGCAGCTCATGCCGGACGATGGTTTCCCTGTCGGACCGGGGTCAAATCTGACTGGTCGGGATCACGGTCCGTGTCAGTCCATCCAATCCGTCGCCCCCCAATTGTTCTGCTGGAAGTTCAGGCATGAAGACTCGCGATGACCTCTATTCCGTCCTGTCTCTTGGCTGGGAATCGTCGCGTCAGGTCTGGCGAGTTCTCCAATGGCGTGACGACGTCCCCTTCGACCCCGAGTCCATTGGAACGACCGGCCGCGACATGGATCAGCTTGCGTTTGACCTACGTCGCCTTGGCTATGGAAAACCGTCGCGACTCGCTTTCTCCGCGGCTTTCGTCCTGAATGGAATTTCCAACCGGACGATTCAGCTGGATCCGGACTTGGTCAACAAGACGCTGCAGATTGTCTCCATCCTCGCGGAAATGCTGCTGGAACTGGAATCGACAGCCCAGATTACCGTCCAGGAACCTGTCGAAATCGTTGAACACTTGAAGTCCCGCTGGGGCCTGGTTCAGGAATCCGACGATCAGTCCAACGCCAACTTGCCTCGCCCCCACTTTCGGCATCGAGTTGACGATCCGCGACATCCTCTGGAAGCGGCGCTGCCGGAACTGGTTTCGACATGCAACGAAATTGCGATGGTCAGCGAATCTCTGCTGAACCAGGTTCTACTCGAGGGGACATTTCCCCACACCACGAAACTCAGCCGGATCCATCACCTGGGAACACGCCTGCGGGACCGCATGGCGGGATTACCCAAACCATCAGCTCGCCAAGCTTCGGCATCGACGGCGGCTCAATCCATCGAAATCAAACCGAGCGAACACATTCGAATCGAGCAGGCCGAAGAACCCGAACCAGCGGTGGAAGAGCAGGCTCACATCAATTTGCCGTTGACGCATGAACCCGCGATTCAGGCGCATCGCGTTGATGGAATTCCCCGAGTCCTGATCATCGACGAGTCCCCGTTCTTCAGAATGCTTCTGACCACAGCGATCGAGTCGGTCGGTTACCAGGTCGAATCCGCGCCGAACATCGCGGCCGTTCGACTGACCGGTGATATCGAGTCGCAGGATCTCGTCTTTCTGGCAGCCACGGGCCTCGTGGCCGAAGATCACGAATGGCTCGGCACTTCGCTGCAGACGTGGAACGCGAAGCTGGTCACGTTGACATCGGAAGACGTCACGGCGATGCACGCGATCGGGATTGCGTGCCATCAAGTCGCCCGGACGGACCTGTCGGGACTGCTCGCATTCATCAAATTGCAGTTGGGCCCGGTCGAGTCATCCATTCGAATGACAGCCTGATCTGCCGACGACAGCCCAATCAATCTCACCGGTGCAGCGCCCGATTGCGGCGTCAGGCGGGCAACGGCCCTCATCACGGGATGAGGGCCATTTGTGAGCAACTTTACATCAGCGACCAACGGGAGCGGCAATTGCAGCTTCCGAGCGGCAGCTCGAATCGGGTTGAGGGGGGCCCCCTCATCATCAGGCCTGGCTGACAGCGTCTTCCTGAGCAATCCAGTCCTGCAAAGCCCGCACTTCGGGCATCGGATGTGCCCTCAAGGCCTTCAATGCGTGAACCACGGCGATGCAGCCTGGCAGCGTCGTGACGCACGACACGCCGTTCATGACCGCCGCCGCCCGAATCCGACCTTCGTCGGTCCGGGCTCCCTTGCCACTCGGGGTGTTGAAGATGAACGCGATCTGCTTGTTGGCCATGTAGTCCAGCAGATTCGGGCGTCCTTCCTGCAGCTTCCGCACGGTTTCGACTTCCAGTCCGAAGTCACGGAAGACACGTGCGGTTCCACTGGTACACAGGATGTGGAATCCCATCTCCTGAAGCTGACGAATCTGCGGGACCAGCGCCTGCTTGTGACGTCCGGCCAGGCTGACAAACACGGTCCCGGTCTGAGGCAGCTTGGTACCCGCCGCAATCTGACTCTTCGCGAACGCGATCGGGAATTCGTCGGAAATTCCCATCACTTCGCCGGTCGATTTCATTTCGGGGCCAAGAATGATGTCCACACCCAGGAAGCGATTGAATGGGAAGACACTTTCCTTGACCGACGTGTACGTCGGCACAATCTCCTGCGTGACACCCTGTTCGGCCAGTGTCACCCCGGCCATGATCTTGGCGGCAATCTTCGGCAGCGGAACATTCGTCGCCTTCGAAACGAACGGCGAGGTCCGGCTGGCGCGTGGGTTCACTTCCAGGATGTAGACCAGGTGATCCCCATCCTGCTGCTTGACGGCAAACTGCAGGTTCATCAGGCCGCGGACCTGCAGCGCCTTTGCGAGCGAGTAGGTCGCCTGCTTGATTTCCTCGACAACACTGTCCGGCAGGTTATACGGGGGCAGCACACAGGCGGAATCCCCCGAGTGAACTCCCGCCTCTTCAATGTGTTCCATGACGCCCCCCACCAGCGTGAGGTGACCATCCGAAACCGCATCGACGTCGACTTCCACCGCGTCTTCCAGGAACTTGTCGACGAGAATCGGGCGATCAGGTGAGGCATTGACCGCTTCGGTCATGTACCGCGTGATCGTGTCGTCGTCGTAACAGATTTCCATGGCCCGGCCGCCGAGCACGTAGCTGGGGCGAACCAGGACCGGATAACCGATCTCATTCGCGATGCGCCGCGCGCCGTGGGCATCGATCGCGGTGCCGTTGGGGGGTTGGCGCAGGTTCAGTCGATCGAGGATCTCCTGGAACCGCTTGCGATCTTCCGCGGCATCGATCATGTCGGGACTGGTCCCGATGATGTTCACCCCGGCCGCTTCCAGCCCGCGAGCCAGGTTCAACGGAGTCTGTCCGCCAAACTGGACAATGACTCCGTCCGGTTGCATCCGGTCGCAGATGTTCAAGACATCTTCGGTCGTCAGTGGCTCGAAGAACAGCAGGTCCGACGTATCATAGTCGGTGGAAACCGTTTCCGGGTTCGAGTTGACCATGATGCTCTCGATGCCAAGCTCTGACAGCGCAAACGCTGCCTGACAGCAGCAATAGTCAAACTCGATCCCCTGTCCGATTCGATTGGGGCCGCCGCCGAGAATGATGATCCGCCGTCGGTCTCCCTTCGGCGGAGTCTCATCTTCCGACTCGTATGTCGAGTAGTAGTACGGAGTGTACGCTTCGAACTCGGCGGCACAGGTGTCGACCTGCTTGAATGTGGCGACGATCCCCAGCGACTTTCGATGGCTGCGGACATCGATTTCGGTCGAGTCCCACCAGAACGCCAGTTGTCGGTCCGAGTATCCGTTCCGCTTCGCTTTCAGGATCAAGTCACGTGGCACATCTTCCAGCCGACCGATCTGACGCAGTTCCCCTTCCAGTTCGACCAGTTGCTGCAACTGATCCAGGAACCACGGATCGATATTGGTCAGTTCGTAAATCGTTTCCAGCGACATCCCCGCCTTGAAGGCGTAGCGGATGTTGAAGATGCGATTTTCATTTGGCCGGGCCAGCTTGCTTTCGATTTCATCCAGACTCGGCTGCTGCGGGGTCCCCCACAGATCCTTTTTTCCGCCCCCCAGCCCAAAGTGACCGATTTCCAGACCTCGCAGAGCCTTCTGCAGAGATTCCTTGAATGTCCGGCCAATCGCCATCGTTTCGCCGACGGACTTCATCTGCACCGTCAACTCGGGATCCGCTTCCGGGAATTTCTCGAAGGTCCAGCGAGGAAACTTCGTCACCACATAATCGATGGACGGTTCGAAGCAGGCGAGCGTTTCTCGCGTGATATCATTGGGAATTTCGTCCAGGCGATATCCGACGGCCAGCTTCGCGGCGATCTTGGCAATCGGAAATCCGGTCGCCTTGGAGGCCAGGGCACTCGACCGGCTGACGCGCGGGTTCATTTCCACGACGACCATGCGGCTGGATCGGGGATCGATGGCGAATTGCACATTCGAACCGCCGGTTTCCACGCCGATCTCGCGAATGCATGCGAGCGTCGCGTCGCGCATCCGCTGGTATTCTTTGTCCGACAGTGTCTGGGCCGGTGCGACGGTGATCGAGTCCCCCGTATGGACACCCATCGGATCGAAGTTTTCGATGGAGCAGATGATCACGACGTTGTCGGCCACGTCGCGCATCACTTCCATCTCGTACTCTTTCCAGCCAATGATGCTCTCTTCGAGCAGCACTTCGTGGATGGGGGACAGTTCCAGTCCCTTGCGGACCTTTTCTTCAAATTCATCGCGGTTGTAGGCGATACCGCCGCCGACCCCACCCAGGGTGAAGCTGGCGCGGATGATCATCGGCAGACCGATTTCGTCAAGCGCCTTCCGAGCTTCGTCCATGTTATGGACGATCTGGCTGCGGCAGACTTCCAGGCCGATCTTGATCATCGCCTGCTTGAACGAATCGCGTTCTTCCGCCTTGGCGATGACGCTGGCCTTGGCGCCGATCATCTCGACCCCAAACTTCTCCAGGATCCCATGACGGGCCAGGTCCATACCTACGTTCAGTGCCGTCTGGCCACCCAAGGTTGGCAGAATCGCATCGGGCCGTTCGACCTCGATGATCTTCGCCACGTATTCCCACGTGATCGGCTCGATGTAGGTCCGATCCGCCATCTGGGGATCGGTCATGATTGTGGCAGGATTCGAATTGACCAGTACAACCTCATACCCTTCATCACGAAGGGCCTTGCAGGCCTGAGTACCAGAGTAATCGAACTCACATGCCTGACCAATGACGATCGGGCCGGAGCCAATAATCAGAATTTTACGGAGGTCGTCGCGACGAGGCACGGCGGCAGTCCTTGCGGCGGAGCGAGGCGGAGGCAGGACGAATCAGCAACCGTTGCTCCCTCGGTGCCAATTCGCGCAAAAAGCACCCGAGGTTAACATGCGGCGCTTGAGATTCAAGGAAGTCGACCGAGTCTGTGGAAAATCTCATGAATGTCGCGTCGTAAGTCTTTTGAGAACAGGGGCCGACGAGTTTTTCTGGTGGCCTTGCAGTTCCGTTAGCCACCTCAAGACAAAAAGACTTGACTTCATCAGGCGAATTCATCCCACTGTCTACTCAATCAGGTGATTCCCGCTTCGCAGATCGGTAATTCACCTCCCGCGTCGCAAGACAAACGCCCCTCCTGAATGATCGGAGTCTCTGGAATGGTGCTCAGTTCCAGGTTTTTGTATCGCGTTTGGTTTGCCGTCTTCGTGACCTGCTCGTTGGCCGGGCCCCTCTCCACATTCGCTCAATCGGATTCAAAGCCCTCTGCAGCGCCGGCGACAGATTCCCTGGGAGACCCCTTGCCACAGGGTGCTCAACTTCGACTGGGGACGCTCCGATTTTGCGCTCCGTCCTCGGTTCACGGACTGGCACTGTCCCCCGACGAATCGTCCATCGTCTCGTTCTGCAATGTGTTGATCGTCTGGAACACAAGAACAGGGCAGGAACGATGGCGGGCCAGGAAGGAAGACTTTGGGTTCGAGGCGGCAGGCACAGGCTACGGAATCCGTTCAATCGCCTTTTCCGATGATGGTTCCCATTTCTATACCCCGGGAGCAGGGAATCAGTTCCATATCTGGGAAACCAACACAGGGATGCGAAAAACCGTCACGCTGACTTCCATCAAACCCTTCCCCGGTTTGGATCAGAATTTCCATTCGATCGATGTCTCCCGAGATGGAAGCCGGGTGGCCCTCGGCAACCTGGCGGGAATGCACGTGTGCGACCTCCAGGGCCGGCAAATCTTCCTGGTCGGTAACAATCCCAAGCCCGCGGCCGACATGGACAGCGATGACCGGCTGACATTCACGGGTGAATCGAGTCTCGGCCAATTCTCGCCGGATGGAGAGACTCTGGCGGTGGTCAACAGCGATCGATCGTCCGAAATTCAATTATTCCAGTCTGAAGATGGCCGGAAACTTGGCACGATTGAACTCACCGCGCGTTTGGTCCGACTGGATTTCTCACCGGACGGCAGTCAGATCGCCGCAACCGAACGAGACAGCGCGATCCGCTTGTATGACGTGAAGACCGGCAAGCCGCTGTGGACTCATACGGTCAAACTCGCGAATCCCTTTGAAAACTACACTTCGGCAGTGGCATTCAGTCCCGATGGGAAACAAATCGCCGCGGGTGCGACCGATCTTGCCATTTACCTGCTGGATGCAAAGTCCGGGGCAGAGACCGGAAAACTGAGGGGGCACCACTGGTATCCGTGGACTCTGGCGTACACATCCGACAGCCAGACCCTGTATTCCTCGGGGTGGGACAGGGCCATCCGATCCTGGAACCTCAATACACAGCTTCAGCGTCCGCTGCCGTTTGGAATCCGTGCCTCGTCCGTTGTCACAGTCTCGCCCGACGGCCGCTTGATCGCCTACGCCGACGATTTGCAACGCGTCCGCATCGTCGATTCGACCGATGGAAAAGAACAGGCAGAAATCCAGGTCCTCGATATGAAATATTCACGGCTTGCCTACTCATCCGATGGGCGATGGCTCGCAGCCGGCGGGACTCGAGACGACCTGGTTCAAGTCATCGTCTGGGATGTCGAGACGATGAAACAGCGACATTCCTGGTTCTGGCCCAAGGGGAAGGATCCTCATTCGACAATCGAAGAGCTTTGTTTCAGTCCGGTCGGGAATCAGCTGGCTGCGGCAGTGTTCCGCCAGAGTGCCGTCTTTGCGTGGGATCTGTCGTCGGGGCAGCAATTGATCCGACTGGACCATCCGCAGGTCTACGGACTGTCGTTCAGCCCTGATGGACAAACCCTCGCGACCGCCGGCTGGGATTCCAACGTCCGGTTCTGGAATACGGAAACGTGGGGCGAGCGACTGGCGTTCGCAATCGCGGATCACGCGAAAAAGGGACGCGGCGATCTGCGGATGTATACGGTCCACTATTCACCTGACGGATGTTTGCTCGCGACTGCTCATCTCGATGGGACCGTGAGGATCTGGCAGGCCGACACGATGCAGTTGCGGGGGACATTTGAATTGCGAGGCCGATTCCTGTTCGGCGCGATGACGTTTTCTCCTGACGGACTCTGGCTGGCGACAGGTTCAGCATCGGGTGATGTTGAGATCTGGGATCCGCTGACGTGCAAACGCGTCCATGCCGCGGGAAAACACCAGACCTATCTGTATACGGTCTGCTTTGGGAAAGACTGCCGCTCGGTCGTCGGCGGCAGTTCGGACAGCCTGTGTTACCAGTGGAACCTGAGTCCGGCCGACACCACTCCTCCTGCGGATTACGACAAGCTGTGGAATGACCTGGCCAGCGAAAATGCCAACGATGCCAACCGGGCGATGTGGATATTGGCGGACACACCGGACCAGGCGGTCCCCCTGCTGGCACGGCGCCTGGAGAAAGTACAATCCGTGGTGGACCCCGCCCGCCTGGTCGGCGATCGCTCCGAGGAAGAACAGGAGCGGCGCAAGCGAATGACCACCCTGCTGGCTCAAAAGGATCCTCAAATCGAATTGGCCATCGTCATCCGCCGAGCGGTTTCCGTCTTGTGTGGCATCGGTTCTCCGGAAGCAAAAGCGCTGCTGAACGATCTTGCCAGCCGCGACCCGAATGGCGAACTGTCACGGATCGCGCGGCGAGGACTCAATCGACCGTAGCCTCCCGGCTCGCGAGTCATTCCTGCGGGACTCGTTTCGCGGAAACATCTTCGATCTCTTCCTTGCCCTGCATGGGGATCGTCACGATTTGAGCAGCATCGAGCTGGAAGGATTTCAGGTTGACCATGCGGATTCGGCTGTTGTCAAAAGTCCGGAAGTAGTAGCACAGGTTTTTCAGGTCGGCGGCACTGGTCCAGAGGGTGTAGTCCGAAACTTCCTGACCATGCTCCACACCTCGGGCGGCCCCCTTCGGGATGTCGAATTGATTCAGGATATGGAAGGCCTGCAGCACGCCGTCACGGGCCGTTTCCACCGGCAGCGCGGACTTGGAAAATGCGACGGCGCGCACGAATCGCGATGGTGGAGTGAAATCCCCTGGCAATCCCAGCATTCCACTCCCTTGTCCCAATCCGTGGACCGTGTTTCCAGCCAGGTCGATTCGCTCCACGTTTTTGGCGGACAGAGTGACGTAGTTACTCAGGTTGGTCATGTGCCAGTCAAACGTGGGAGCGTTTGACATGACTCCCAGCGGGTTGTCATGAACTTTCAGTTCTCCGCCGACGTATTCCAGGACGGCACTGCTGCCCGTCTTGTCCGACACAATCATGTGGACCGGCGGGACAATCTCCATCTCTTTCTGCACGACCGCCCCCACCTTGATGCGTTTGGCCGCGGCCACCGCTTCCTGCACGGTCTGGCAGTTGCCCAGCAGAAAGACTCCCAGTTCCCAGGGAGCGATCGCGCGGCTCACATCGTCGTCTGCCACCTCCTGATACTTGGCAAAACCCGGAAAATAGAACAGTCCGGCGGAGACTCCGTGTTCATTGATCCCATCGATCACCACTGGAAGGTTGAACGCATTTGCGCCGACGATGGCATAGCGCGTCTTCCATCGAAGTCCCGGTTTGTTGCCTGGCGCCGTCCCGACATAGTCCTTCCCGCGGGGGATGACGATGATGTTCGACTTCAGGTCAGCGGCGAATTCGAGTGTGCGGGCGAAGATCACGGATCCGTCCCGAGGCTTGATGGTGATCCCCGTGCAGGCCAGCGAACCGGCCGCGTTCAGGCCAAGAAGTGCACCAATCCCCAACAGGACGAAGACTCGATTCCAGGATTTCATGACATGTTCCAGGCGAAGAGTGACGTGGATTCACTCAGGACAGAGTGTCGCTGCTTGAATGCAACGCGAAAACGGACCACGACGTTATAGTCGACGGCGGCGGTCCGCTGCCATCAGGATGGTCCCCAGCATGATTCCGATGCCAGTACAAATGACCACGAACGTGGCGTACATGGCCCAGAATTCC
>Ga0265327_10004884_pt1 | contig 11586 bp, 7 predicted proteins | sample 41621metaG_FD_202089 | JGI IMG/M metagenome (GOLD analysis project Ga0265327, IMG submission 202089) | Rhizosphere microbial communities from Carex aquatilis grown in University of Washington, Seatle, WA, United States - 4-16-21 metaG | ecosystem: Host-associated > Plants > Roots > Rhizosphere >...
CTGATGCTGTTCCTGGGACTGGAGTCCTTCACCTTTGCCTTCTACATTCTGGTGGCCATCGAGCGCAACTCCCCCAGGGGCGGCGAGGCGGGACTCAAGTACCTGCTCAACGGGACACTCTCGGCGGCCATACTGGCTATGGGCATCGCCCTGGTCTATGCCGGCAGCGGGACGTTGCAGCTGGCCGAACTGGCGGCACAGGGGGCGGCCCAGCCGTTCAGCGCTCTGGTACTGGCCGGCACCTGCCTGATCCTGTTCGGCCTGGCGTTCAAACTTTCCCTCGTGCCGGCCCACCTCTGGACTCCGGATGTCTACCAGGGGGCAACGGCTCCGGTGACGGCCCTGCTCTCCACCGCTTCCAAGGGAGCCAGCCTGGCGGCAGTGCTGCTGCTGATGCCGCTCCTTTCCCTGGGGCATGCCGGCCATACGATCCTCTGGTGGCTGGCCCTGCTCTCCATGGTCTGCGGCAACCTGGCAGCCCTGGTGCAGACGAGCCTCAAGCGCATGCTGGCCTGGTCGTCCGTGGCCCAGATGGGGTACGCGGCCCTGGGTCTGGTGGCAGCACCTGCCGGTGGCCTGGCTGCTGCGGCCTTCTATGTCGTGCTGTATGCGGCGGCAGGACTGGCCACCTTCGGGGCGGTGGCGGTGCTCTCGGATACCACCGAACGGGACGGAATCGAGGAGTATCGGGGGTTGGGATACCGGAACCCGCTGCCCGGCGCGGCCCTGGCGGTCGGCCTGTTCTCCCTGGCCGGCATACCCCCTGCGGGCGGCTTCATAGCCAAGTTTGCGGTATTCAACGCTGCGCTGCGGGGGGGAGAGGTCACCCTGGCGCTGGCGGGCATCCTGACGGCGCTGGTGGCGGTCTTCTTCTACCTGCGGGTAGTGGTCACGCTCTACATGCAGCCGGCCGATACCCCGGCGTCGGAGGCCCGTCCGCTCCTGATCTCGGAGATCCTGGCCCTGGTCGTCCCTACGGCTGCAACGCTGCTCCTGGGGATCTACCCTTCAGCGTTGCTGGATCTGCTGCTGACCATGCTAGCGGGCGGATAGCAGGGGAAATCCGCCACAACCCATATATCATACAGAAAGGCCCCTCAGGTTTTCCACTCCTGAGGGGCCTTTAACTTCCTGATGGTTCAGCACCCCAACGGTTTAGTAGCCGGGCGGTGGCGGTGTTCCCGGTGGCGGATAGGCCGGGGCCGGAGGTGCATAGTTGTCATATTCCGGAGGTGGAGGCGGTGGCGTGGCCATGCGATGCCGATATGTCCGCACTGCGCCGGGTACCTGGTTGCCGTGGGAATACATGCATTGCACATAGGCGTTGTCATACCGGCGTTGCGCCTGCGCTCCATACACCCGGCCCGAATCGGAGCCGATGGCCGAGCCCAGAAGCAACCCCGACCCTGCCCCGATGGCCGCACCTGCTCCCGCATGGCCACTGGCGGCACCCAAAAGCGCGCCGACACCCGCACCGGCCAGCGTCCCAATGGCCGCCCCACCGGCGGTATTCTGATTCTGGACATCCTGTGGTGATACGCCTATGGCTTGTTCAGCCCATCTGCGGCATTTTGCGTCTTCTGTCTGGAACTGGTCAAATGATTTGCCAGGTGCCGGCAATACCCTCACGCTCGGGCCGGTGGGAAACGTGGCACACCCGCTCACCAGCATCACCATTACCACCAACAAAACTAGCTGCATGCGCTTCATGGTTTCGTCACTCCTTCCTCTGCAGAGGCGGCGGAGAAGGGACAACCTTCATCCAGCCGTTCGGGCACTGTTTCACGTAGGGGTAATACCCCTTGGAGTCCTGGCAGTAATACCAGTAACTCGACTCCTCCGGTTGTGGAGCCGGCTGGACATATATCTCGGGCGCTTGCTGCTGGATAACCACAGGCGGCGGTGCGTAGTAGGGATAGTACGGATAGGCCGGCCCCCACCACCCCGGACCCCACGCAGGTCCGATCCAGACGCCTCCATGGAAGTGTGCGGCCTGTGCGGCCACGACACCCACCAGGAGCAGCGCCGCGACGGTCAATGAAATACGGATAAGCCTTTTCATCTGAGCCTCCATATCTGTATCAATTTCTTTCTTTACTCAATTCTAGCTCATGCCAGGTAGGACGGCAAGCTTCCTCCCTCTCTCCTGTGGTTGCACAAAACCTGTCACCCGGTTTACCTTCTTTGCTACTATAGACTGATGTATGACGCAAAAGGTTACAAAATAAGGCTGCGCAGCACAAAGCCGGCAGCCTTATCACCACAAATATAATGTCGCCAGGGTCAGTAGAACAACAACCAGGCATCCAGGAAGAAGAACAGCCAGCCGATGGTGGCCACCAGGGCGATATGCCAGAGGTAATGCCGTTTGGTCAGGCTGGCGATGGATGAAAGCATTATGGCGATCTGCAGGAAGATCAGCGCATAGGCGAAGTTGCCCCCCATGTCCTGGGACTTGAGCTTGCGGCTGGCGATCTCCTCGGCCTTGGCCTTGATCTCCTTCTTGTCGCCGTCATAGCGCTTTATCTCCTCGCCGTATTTGGTCAGGGTTTTTTCGTACTCGTTGACCACCAGCGGCGGGAGCTTCCGCCTGTCGGCCAGGTATTGCAACTCCAGTGCCTTCCTGCCCATCTCGAAGGTATGCAGCTTGATGCTCTTGGCCTGGTAATAGGCCCACTGGTCGCTCTCCTGCCCCTGGGCCATGATGGCGCGGGATGAGTACTTGCCCATGTAAAGCGTGGTCAAGGCCGCCAGGACCGCCATGATAGCCGTGGACAGGGCCAGCCACCCCTGCCATTTCTCCTTCTGGTCCGCCATTCGTTATCCCTCCTGATGAATAAGTTGCACCGGTAAAAATTTGATTCCAACCTTGTCCGGCTTAGGATAATCACGCCACCATACTTTTGTAAAGGGGTGCGTCACATGAAGAGCGGCGTCCGGGACACGGGGATGATACCGGCCCGTTCGGCCCGTTCCAGCAGGCAGTGGATAGCCCGCTCCCCCTCGTCGCCCAGATCAACGGAAAAGTCATTGACGTACAGCCCGATGTGGGCGGCGCAGACATCAGGGCTCATCTCCTGGGCATGCTCGCAGATGTAACGGGCCGCCTCGTCGGGGTGGCTGCGGGCATACGCCACTCCGCCAGCCAGGGCCCGCTCGATGGCGGCAATGGTCGCGCTGCCCAGGGAACGCCGCGCCACGATCCCCCCCAGGGGGATGGGCAACCCGGTATCCCCTTCCCACCACTCCCCCAAGTCGAGCAGCTTGTGCAGGCCGAACCCCTGGTAGGTGAAGCGCGACTCGTGGATGATTACCCCGGCGTCGGCATCGCCGTTCAGTACCGTGTCCATGATCTCGCTAAAGGGCATCACCACGAAATTCGTCAGAGCCGGGTCATACAGCCTCAGCAGCAGCAGGGCGGTGGTGTAGCGCCCCGGCACCGCAATGGTCCTGCCGGCCAGATCCCGGGGGTCCATAACCTCCCGTGCCACCAGCAGCGGCCCGCAGCCGCGTCCCAGGGCACTGCCGGAGCGGAGCAGGGCATATTCGTCACGGATATGCCCCAGAGCGGCATAGGAGACCTTGGTCACATCCAGCTCACCCTGGAGCGCCAGCTGGTTCAGGGTCTCAACGTCCTCAAGCCGCTCCCGGTAGGAGAGCCCGCCCGTGTCCACCAGACCGTGCACCAGCGGGTAGAACATGAAGGTGTCATTGGGACAGGGGGAAAAACCGAGGGTAAGTGGATTGCTCATGGCAGTAACCGCCCATCGTCGATGATAACCTGCTCGCTGCCGTCCGCCAGAATGGCCGTCAAGGTCGGGCGATAAAAGACGTAATCCTCGTGGAACGGGGCGCTCACCCGCCCCCCGAAGCCTGAGTTGTCCCCCAGGGCGATGTGGATGGTGCCCATTATCTTCTCCGCCTCCAGCACGTTGTCAGGCCGGGTGGCCTTGTCGTTGGTGCCGATACCCAGTTCGGCGATGTTGCGGCAGTTGGCGTCTTCGCTGAACTTGGCCTCCAGCTTGGCCCGGTGAGGATCGTTCCCCTCGATGCGGACCACCTCGCCCTTTTCCACGATCAGGGTCAAAGGCTCGTCCAGCTTGCGAGTAGGCCCCCACTCGATCACCATCCTCCCGTGGCTTTGCCCCTCCAGCGGGGCCAGGTAGGCCTCACCAGCCGGCAGGTTGCCGAAGCTGCCGGCTAGCGTCAGCAGGCCGTCGTCCCCCCCGGCGTGGCGCCCCTGCTTGCAGATGTGCATGTCGGTGCCGTTGGGGCAGGTAACATGCAGCCACTCGGCAGCGTTGACCGCCGCCACCAGCGCTGCCGTGCGCCGCGCCAGGGCCGCCCAGTCCACGGTCATGGCGCTGTGGAACATGTCCGGGTCAAAGTGCGGCAGAGAGGCGAAGCGCGCCCCGGCAGCACAGGCCAGGGCCCGGTAGCGGGTATGGCTGGTGGAGTTGTTGGCCATGGCGATAATCACGTCGGCCACGGCATCTTTGTGGGCCAGAACAATTGTCCGTGCGGCTGCGATCTCGTTGACCGCTGCCTGTTTGGCCAACAGCTTTGCCAGCAAGCCGGCAGCCTCCAACTTGCTAACCGTATCCGGCCCAAAGGTCGCCAGCCAGAGGGCGACCGGCGGCTCGGCCCCCGAGGCAAGGGTGGCTGGAAACTCGACAAAGGCGCCGCTGGCGTAGGCAGCACTGGCAAACTGGGCCGTAAGGCGGGCAGTAGCATTGAGCCGGCCGCGCCGGTCCCGGTCGGCATCGGAGGGTGACTCGTCGGGGCGGATGGTGTCGCTGAACACCAACACCCGCTCTCCCGGCCGAATTCCCATATTGGTTTCAAAAAGCGATCTGAATGCTCTATCAAGGCTAGCCATGGTGTCGGTCTCCCACGATCGATTAACGTCTCTGCTCTCTATACCACAGAAAGAATAAAAGTTGAAATCCAGATGACATACGTATGACATGTCGAGTTATTTTTCCCTTGATTTCCGGGGCATTAATATGCTAATCATGCATACTGTATACAATTTTTCAGCCAGGCTTTTTCCAATAATTGCAGACACTTAACCCCCGCATGACGGGGGCCGGTTTTCGGAGGTTCGTGTGGCACAGGTAGTCTTTTCCACGTGGGGCAGAGAGGTAGTAGACAACAGGAACGTTTCCGGCGAGCCACAGGCGGTCAGCTTCAAGCTTCCGGTTGCATTCGACGGAGAGCGCCCGCTGCGCGCATTCATGGGATGGGACGGCATCATCCTCTTTGACAAGGACGTGGATGTGCCGGCCATGACGGCCGAGTACATGAAGCGGGTCCAGACCCTGTACTGCTGCGGCAAGTGCACGCCGGGCAAGAAGGGGACCAAGGTGCTGACGGACCTGCTCCAGGGCGTGCTGGCCGGTACGGCCAAGGAGGCCGACCTGGACAAGGTGGCTGACCTGACCGACCTCCTGCTCAACTGCAAGTGCACCCTCTGCCAGAGCGCCACGGTGCCGGTATTAGATGCGGTGCGGCATTACCGCGCCGACTTCGTTGCCCGCCTGAACGACCGCCGCGAGCACACGGCCGCTGACGAGTACATCCACAAGATCACCGCACCCTGCATGGACAAGTGTCCGTCCCATATCGACATCCCCCACTACATCGAGGCTATCAAGAACTACCAGTTCGCCGAATCGCTGACAACCATCCGCGAGAGCATGCCGCTGCCGTCCGTCTGCGGCCGGGTCTGCCCGCACCCCTGCGAAACCGCCTGCCGGCGCAAGAACGTGGATGACTCCATCAACATCATGGTACTCAAGCGGACCGCCTCGGATTACGAATGGCAGCACAAGATCACCCCACCCATGCAGCCCAAGCCACGGAAGAGCAAGAGCATCGGCATCGTCGGCGCCGGCCCTGCCGGCCTGGCCGCCGCCTACTACCTGGCCCTGGAAGGGTACCCGTGTACCATCTACGAGGCGCTGCCCGAAGGATTCGGCGGCGGCATGATCGCCGTCGGCATCCCGGCCTACCGCATGCCGCGCAACCTGCTGCAACGCGATATCGACATCATCCAGGCCATGGGGGTGGAGATCGTCTACGACTGCCGCGTGGGCAAGGACATCTCCCTGCCGGACCTGAAGAAGAAGCATGACGCCGTGTTCCTGGCGCCCGGCGCCCACCGCTCCAAGCCCATGGGCGTTGAGGGTGAGGACAAGGGGTACAAGGGGTTCCTGCCGGGCGGCATCGACTTCCTGCGCGAGGCCTACATGGGCAGGCCGACCGGCATGGGCAAGAAAGTCTGCGTGGTGGGGGGCGGCAACACCGCCATCGACTGCGTCCGGGTGGCCCTGCGTGAAGGCGCCGAGGAATCGGTCCTGGTCTACCGTCGCTCCCGTAAGGAGATGCCGGCCGACGTGTGGGAGGTGGACGGCGCCGACGAGGAAGGGGTCAAGTTCGAGTTTCAGGTACTCCCCACCAAGATCATCGTCAACGACAAGAACGAGGTCACCGGCGTCGAGTGTGTCAGGATGGCCCTGGGCGAGCCGGATGCCTCCGGCCGCCGTCGCCCCGAACCGATGCCCGGGAGCGAATTCATTATCGAGTGTGATACCGTCATCCCGGCCATCGGTCAGGACCCGGACCTGGGCTTCATCCCGCCCGACATGGGGATCGATATCACCAAGTGGAATACGGTTGTGACAAAATACGTCCCGTTGAAGGACGCAGCAGGCAAGGATCTGAAGGACGGCATGGGCAACATGCTCTCCCGCTCGCTGATCACCGACTGCGATGGCGTGTTCGCCGGCGGTGACGCCGAGATCGGCCCGCTGACCGTGGTGGCCTGCGTCGGCAACGCCCACCGCGCCGCAACGGTCATCCAGCGCTGGCTGGAAGAGGGCAAGGTGTATCTCAGCAGCGACGACATCTTCGACGACCTGCTGACCTACCTGGGCGTGTATGACAAGAACGAGAAGGTGGCCTGGCTCGATTCCGCCAGCCGCGCCAACCAGAAAGAGGTTCACGGCAAACAGCGCGCCAGCCTCAAGAACTACAACGAAGTGGAACTGGGTTTCTCCGACAGCACGGCCCAGGCCGAGGCGGATCGGTGTCTGAGGTGCTACCGCATGGCCATGGTAACGGTCTAGGGAACGATACACTAATCATAGATGGATGGAGATATAAAGGCATGGCACACACAGAGTCCAGCGAGAACACGACGGCAACATTGACCATAGACGGTCGTCAGGTGACGGTCCCCGAGGGAACGACCATCCTGGCGGCGGCGGCCGAACTGGGGATCAAGATTCCGACCCTCTGCTGGCTGGAGAAGGTCTCGACCACGGGCGCATGCCGCATCTGCGTGGTCGAGGTGGAAGGGGTGGATCGCCCCATGACCGCCTGCAACACCCCGGTCAAGGCGGGCATCAACGTGACGACCACGTCGCCCCGCCTGGAGCAGATCCGCAGGAAGACCATGGAGCTCTTGCTGGTCAATCACCCCCTGGACTGCCCGGTCTGCGATGCGGCGGGCGAATGCGACCTGCAGGACACCTGCTACGGCCTCCATGTGGATCGCAACGAGTACGGCGCCGATCTGGAAGCGACCCCCATACGCTACGACTGGCCCTTGATCGAAAACTGCACCACTCGCTGCATCATGTGCGAGAAGTGCGCCAAGGTCTGCCACGAGATCGTGGGGGCCGACGCCATCGAGGTCAAGAACCGCGGCGAGTGCGCCATCATCGACACGACGGACGGCAAACCACTGGACTGCGATTTCTGCGGCAACTGCGTCAATGCCTGCCCCACCGGCACGCTCATCAGTAAACCTTTCAAGTTCCGCGGCCGCCCCTGGACCTTCACGGTCACACCGGGCATTTGCGCCTTCTGCTCGTCCGGCTGCCAGATAGAGTACCACTCCCGCGACGGACGCATCGAGCGGGTAACCAGTTCGGATGTCGGCTTCAACCGCGGTAATCTCTGCATCAACGGCCGTTTCGGCTACAGCGCCTTCAACTCCAGCGGCAGATTGACCACGCCGCTGCTCAAGCACAGCGACGACACCCAGCAGAAGGCCGGCTGGGGCCAGGCGTTGAGCGCGGTGGCCCTGAAACTCAAGGAGATCCTGACCGCCAGCGGCCCGAACAGCGTGGCGGGCATCGGTTCAGGGCGCCTGACCAACGAGGAGAGCTACCTGTTCCAGAAGTTCCTGCGGGGAGCGGTCGGCACGAACAACATCGATTCCGAGGCGCGCCTCGGCTATTTTCCGGCCCAGGTCATCCAGCACGAGATGCTGGGGTACAGCGGCGCCACCTATGCCATGGACGCCATCGAGCAGGCCTCGGCCGTGGTGGTGATCGGCGCCGACCTCAAGGGTGAGTCGGCAGGATTTGCCTACCGCGTGATCCAGGCCGCCACCAAGAACAATGCCAAGCTGGTGCTGGCCACCAGCCGCGCCACCTCCATGAACAAGTTCGCCAACGCCTTCCTGCAGTACCGTCCCACCAGCGAAGCATGGCTGGTGGCCGGCCTCAACAAGGCGATCCTGGCCGAGGGGGTGGAGAACAAGACCTTCATCGGCTCCAACACCAAGGAAGCTGCCACTCTGGCCGCATCCGTGGACGCACTCTCCTTTGATCAGATCTCTGCGGTCTGCGGCGTGACCGAGACCGAACTGCGCGAGGCGGCACGGCTGATCGTCGGCAATGGCCGCACCGCCGTCATCTACGGCAGTGAGGTGATGCGCTCCGCCGACAGCGCAGCAGCGGTCACGGCAACAATCGATCTGGCCATCCTGACCGGCGCGGTCGGTGTCGACGGCGGGGGCATCTATCCCTTGGACGAAAAGAACAACACCCAGGGGATGCTGGACATGGGGGTCTGCCCCGAGTACCTGCCCGGCTACCATAGCTATGTCCATGGGGCCGCACGCTTCAACGAAGCATGGAAGGCAGCCATCCCCACCACCCCTGGCAAGAACCTGTTCCAGATCATGGCCGGTATCGAGAGCGGCGAGATCAAGGCCCTGTTTGTAGTGGGGAGCGACCTGCTGCACTCCCTGCCGGACAGGAACCGAGTCATGAAGGCGTTGCAAAAGCTGGAACTGCTGGTGGTGCAGGACCTGTACCTGACCGAGACCGCGCGCCTGGCCCACGTGGTACTTCCGGCGGCAACGGCGGCTGAAAAGGGAGGTTCCTTCACCACGGTGGACAACCGGGTGCAATGCTTCAGCGCTGCCGTGGCCCCGGCCGCCGAGGCACGCAGCGACGCCAGGATACTGACCAAGCTGCACGACCTTGTGGCTCCGGTGGCGGCTATCGCCGCAGCCTCTCCGACCGATCTGCAGCACGAGATAGCAACCCTGACCGGCCTCTACAACGAGGTCTGCGACCACGAAGGGTGCCGCATGGGACGGGCCAAAAACCGGATCGGCCAGCCCGCACTCTTCAAGGCGTTCGCCCCGGCACCTCTTGCCGCACACGACGCCGGCCGGCCCTTCACTCTCCAGATCGGCCCGATCCTGCGCCACAACGGCAGCTACACCACCTGGTCGGAGAACAACCTGGCGGTGGCGGGACAGGCCTATGTGGAGATTTGCACCCGCGATGCCGCTACGGCGGGGATTACCACAGGCGACAGCGTAAAAATCACCTCCGGCATCGGTAGCATTACCCTTGCCGCCAGGGTAAGCGATGACCTCCAGCCCGGTCTGGCGTTCGTGCCGGCCCATTTCCGTGAGGCACGGGTGAACCAGCTGACAACGGCCGCGACCGGGGCAGTGGCCGTCAAGCTGGAGAAGGCCTGATCCAGGGTAATACCGCCAGCCGATAATCGACAGGAAAGCGCCGCTCCCAGCGGCGCTTTTTTTATGGGTCCGCACCCTTGTAAAATATGACGGTGCTGCTATGATGACCCTACTTCACCTTTGAATGGGCGTGACCATGCGTAACCGTAGCAGAACCCCATGAGCCGGGATCTCCGCAAGGGGCGGCGTGAGCTGCTGGCAGGGGAGACCAACCTCTGTCCCCGGGGACAGGGACGTGGCGGGCAGGTGAGTATCTGTCTGATATACCCCAACCGTTATGGCGTTGCCATGAGCAGCCTCGGTTTCCAGACGGTGTACAACCTGCTGGCCTCCAGCCCCGGTGTGGCGTGCGAACGGGCCTTTCTGCCCGAGCGGGATGATCTGGCGGAACAGCGGCGCAGTGGCCAGCCGCTCTGCTCCCTGGAGAGCGGGCGCCCCCTGGCGGATTTCGACGTGATCGCCTTTTCCACCTCCTTCGAGCCGGACTACCTCAACATCCCCCTGCTGCTGAACCTGGCCCGCATACCGCTTCTGAGCAGCGAACGGGACGGTTCCCAACCGCTGGTTCTGGCCGGCGGCGCGGCTTTCATGATCAACCCGGAGCCGGTGGCCGACTTCCTGGATGTGATCGCCATCGGCGAAGGGGAGGAGATCGTCCCGCTCCTCGTTGACGCCCTGCTGTCGCCAGGCGGCGGCCGGGACGAGCTGCTGCGCTCCCTGGCCATGCTTCCCGGCCTCTACATCCCGGCCCTGCACCGGCCGCGCTACGAGGCTGGCCGGCTGGCCGCCTTCGACCGCAGCCCCGGCACCCCGGAGCGGATCGTGCGGGCCTGCCCTTCCCTGGAACCGCACCAGCCGGCCTGCTCGGTGATCCTGACCGATAACACCGAGTTCGGGGACATGTTCCTGGTGGAGGTAAGCCGCGGCTGCCCCAGGGGGTGCCGGTTCTGCACCTCCGGTTTCATCTACGGTCCCTTTCGCCAGCAACCGCTGGATCATGTCATTGCTGCCGTGGACAAGGGGCTTACCCACCGCTCCAAGATCGGCCTGGTGGGTGCGGCGGTATCGGATTATGCCCATATCGGCCGGGTCTGCAGCCACATCGTCGAGCAGGGAGGGAAGGTGTCCGTGTCGTCCCTGCGCATCGACCGGCTGGACAGCGCCATGCTGGATGCCCTGGTGAAGAGCGGTCACAAGACCATCTCCCTGGCACCGGAGGGGGGGTCGCAACGCCTGCGGGACCTGATCCGCAAGAACCTGAACGAACAGCAGATCCTGGACGCCTGTGAGATGCTCATCTCCCGCGACATCCTCAACCTCAGGCTGTACTTCATCATCGGCCTGCCGACGGAAACCGGGGCCGACCTGGCGGAATTGGTGCGGCTGGTAGGGGTCATCCGCGAGCGGGTGGTGGAGCGGGCCAGGGCCAACAAGCGCCTGGGGGAGATCATCCTTTCCATCAACCCCTTCATCCCCAAACCGTTCACCCCGTTCCAGTGGTGCGGCATGGAGCCGCTTCCCAGTCTGGAGCGCAAGGTGAAACTGCTGGAGGCCGCCTTTCGCGGCATGGCCAACGTGCGCCTCAAGGTGGAGGGGCTGCGGGAGTGCTACCTCCAGGCCCTGTTGTCCCGGGGCGACCGCGGCCTGTCGCGCCTGCTGGCGGCCATGGTGCACGGTGCAAACCTGAAGAAGGCGGCCAGGGATTGCGCCATCGACACCGACGCCATAGTCCAGCGCACGATACCGGTTGATGAGCTTTTGCCGTGGAGCATCATCGGCGGTGACGAGACGGGGGT
>Ga0265327_10004885_pt1 | contig 11584 bp, 10 predicted proteins | sample 41621metaG_FD_202089 | JGI IMG/M metagenome (GOLD analysis project Ga0265327, IMG submission 202089) | Rhizosphere microbial communities from Carex aquatilis grown in University of Washington, Seatle, WA, United States - 4-16-21 metaG | ecosystem: Host-associated > Plants > Roots > Rhizosphere...
GGAACTTCGCCCAGGCCGGCATGATGGGCATCGCCTACTACACCATGTACCTGGTGATGTACCGCCTCGGCTGGCCGGCGCCGGTCGGCATCCTCGCCGGCATGGCCATGACCATCGCCGCCGCCCTGGCGATGGAAGTCTGGGGCCTGCAGACCTTCCGCCGCCGCAAGTCCGGCTCGCTGACCTTCTTCATCTTCACGCTCGTGGTGTCCGAGTTCGTCCAGTACATGCTGGCGATGCTGTTCGGCACCGAACCCGTGGCACTCACCGCCATGCTGATGTCGAAATCGACCATGGTCGGCGGCATCGTGATCAGCGAATGGGACCTCAAGGCGCTGGCCATCGCGGCGGTGGTCCTTGCCGCGCTCTACGTGCTGCTCAAGAAGACGCGCCATGGCAAGTTCATGGTCGCGGTGGCCGACAACCCGCATCTGTCACGGCTCTACGGCATCAACGTGCGCCCGGTCTATGCGCTGACCTTCGTGGTCGCCTCGGTCATGGTCTGCACGGCGATGTACCTCTTCGGCACCCGCGCCTCGATGGTGCCGACCACGCCGCTCGAGATGATGCTGTTCGCCGTCATCGCGGCCCTGCTCGGTGGCATGGGCAACGTGTTCGGTGCCGCCTGGGCGGCGCTGTTCCTGACCCTGCTGCGCTCGCTCAGCATCCTGGTCATTCCGTCGGCCTGGCAAGGACTGATCCTGTACGCGCTGCTGTTCATCACGATCCTGCTGTTCCCCAACGGCGTGAAGCTGCGCTTCAAGCGCAAGCCCAAGCCCGCGTCGCCCGCCCAGCCTGCCAGCGCCTGAGGCGCCACCACTGAACACCACGCCATCCCATCATGGAATACGTCATCTCGCTGCTGGTGCTGATCGGCCTCTACGTCATCCTCAGCACCAGTTTCAACCTGATCATCGGCTTCGGCGGACTGGTCAGCATCGCCCACCCCATCTTCTTCGCGCTCGGCGCCTACACGGTGGGCGTGCTCAGCTCGCAGTTCGAGCTTCATCCGGTGCTCTCGATCGCCGCCGGCGGCGCGGTGGCGCTGCTGGCGTCGTTCATGCTTTCGCTGCCGTCGCTGCGGATCTCGGGCGACTACCTGATGATCACCAGCATCGGCTTCCAGCTCGGGCTGATCGAGATCATCAAGAACCTCGACTTCCTGGGCGGCGCAAGCGGCCTGAGCGGCATCCCGAACATCGTCGACGAGCATCGCAGTGTGGTGTTCGCCGTGATCTCGCTGGTGCTCGCCGTGGCCAGCGTGCTGACGGTGCGCTGGCTGGTGAAGGGCCCCTACGGCCGCGCGATCCAGGCCATGCGTGACGACGAACTTGCGTTCTCCGCGCTCGGGCGCAACGCGATGAACCTCAAGATGACGATCTTCGCGCTCGGCTCCGGCATGGCCGGCGTGGCCGGCGGCGTCTACGCCTACTACTACCAGTACCTGACGCCGGACCAGTTCCAGATCCTGCAGTCGTCCATGATCCTCACGATGGTGGTGGTCGGCGGCATGGGCTCGGTCTACGGGCCGGTCGTCGGCGCCGTGCTGCTGCTGGCGCTGCCCGAGGGCATCACCTTCCTCAATCTCCCCTCCCAGATCATGGGTCCGCTCCAGGGCGTGATCTTCACCCTGCTGGTGATCGTGTTCCTGTTCCTGCGTCCGCAGGGCCTGATCACGCCGGCACGCAATCGCTGAAGGACCGCACGCCATGACCCATACCGTGCTCTCCCTGAAGAACGTCTGCAAGAAATTCGGCGGCGTCGTCGTCGCCGACCATATCGACCTCGAGCTCCATGCGGGCGAAGTCATGGGCCTGATCGGCCCGAACGGCGCCGGCAAGACCACGCTGTTCAACCTGATCTCGGGCATCGTCACGCCCGACGAAGGCAGCATCGCGCTCGACGGCAAGCTGCTGACCGCGTTGCCCCTGTACCAGCGCGCGCGCCTGGGCGTCGCCCGCACCTGGCAACACATGCGGCTGTTCGGCTCGATGTCGGTGCTCGACAACATGATGATGGGCCCGCGCCGCTACGCGGGCGAATCGCTGCTGCGCATGATCTTCGCCGGCAAGTCGGTGCGCGAGGCCGAGCGCAGCGCGCGCGACCAGGCGCTGGCGGTGCTGCATCGCATGGGCCTGGAAGCGCTGGCCGACACCAATGTCAACGACATCACCTTCGGCCAGCAGAAGCTGATCGGGCTGGCCCGCGCGCTGATGAGCAACGGCCCCTGCCTGCTGCTCGACGAGCCCATGGGCGGGGTCGAAGGCAGTGCCTACGAAACCATGCGCGCCATCGTGCGCGAGGAAGCCGAGGCCGGCCGCGCAGTCTGCGTGGTGGAACACAACGTCTCGTTCATCCGCGAGCTCTGCAGCAGTGCCGTTTTCATGGTTCAGGGCCGCATCCTGGAGCGCGGCAACGTCGCCACCCTGCTCGAGAGCAAGGCCCTGGCCGAACTCTATTTCGGGAAGTAGCGCGCCGGCCCCACAGCGCAGAGAGACCTCACACCATGCTGCAACTACAAGCTATCAACGTCCACTACGGCAAGCTGCACGTCCTGCACGACTTCTCGCTGACGATCGCCGAAGGCGAGCGCATCGGCATCTTCGGCCACAACGGTGCCGGCAAGACCACGCTGCTGCGCGCCTGCGTCGGCGATCTCGACGAATGCACGGGCAGCGTGCGCTATCGCGACCAGGCGGTGGCGCCGGGCGAGGTGCACCGCAACGTCGGCTACGGCATGGGCTTCGTGCCGCAGGGCCACAACGTGTTCCGCGACCTCACGGTGGCGGAGAACCTCGAGATCGCCGGCCTGCGCCACGCGCAGGAGGCGCTGGCCGAAGTGCTCGAGGTTTTCCCGCTGCTGCGCGAGCGCGCCGAACAGGTCGCCGGTTCGCTCAGCGGCGGCCAGCAGCAGATGCTGGCGCTCGGCATGGCGCTCATGACGCGGCCGTCGATCCTGCTGCTGGATGAGCCGACCATCGGCCTGGCGCCGGTGATCGTGCGAGACGTGCTGCGCAGCGTGACGCAGATCAACCGCACGCGCGGCACGACGGTGGTGATCGTCGAGCAGAACGTCCAGGCCACGCTCGAGAACGTCGACCGCGCCGTGGTCATCAAGTCCGGCCGCATCATCTTCGACGGCGCCAGCAGCGAACTGCTCGAGCAGGAGAGCCTGTGGGAACTGTTCTGAGCGAAGACGCCGGCGCGGCCTTCGAGGCCTACCTGCGCTGGGCGGCAAGCATCGAATGGCGCGACCTGCCGGTGGCGGCGCGCCGCCGCACCGTGCTGGTCCTGGCCGACGACATGGCCGCCGCCTTCAGCGCGCTGCACGAGCCGCAGGTGGCACTGGTGCACCAGCGCCTGCGCGCACAGGCCGTTGCCGACGGCCCGGCCTCGCTGCTGAGCGCTGGCCGCCCGCGCGTTTCGGTCGCGCAGGCCGCCATGGGCAACGGACTGGCGATGGGCTGGAATGAACTCGACGAGGGTTATCGCAAGGCGGTTTGCCACGCCGGCCTCTACGTGCTGCCGGCGCTGCTGGCGGTCGCCGAGGCCGAGAACGCATCCCTGCAGGATCTGCTGCGCGCGCTGGCGCTCGGCTACGAGACCGCCACCCGCGTGGCCCGCACCTGGCGCTTTCCTTCGCTGAAGATCCATCCGCACGCCCTGCTGGCTCCCGTGGGTGCAGCGGCCGGCGTGGGCTTCCTGCGCCGGCTGCCGGTGGAAGCGCTGCTGTCGGCCGTCGGCAGCGCCGCGACCATGGGCATGGCCGGTCCGTTCAATCACGCGCTGAAGGGCGTGCTGGCCCGCAACACCTGGGCCGCCCAGGCGGCCGTGGCCGGACTCAACGCGCTGGAATGGGCGCACTGCGGCATCGGCGGCGCAGCCAGCAGCCCGCATGACGTCTACAGCGTGGCGCTCGGCGCCGAGGCCGATCTCTCGGTGCTCGCGCCCGGCATCGAAGACGGCTGGGCGGTGGAGTCGGGCTATCACAAGATGAATGCCTGCTGCCAGTACGCGCACTCGACCATCGAGGCCGTGCAGCAGCTGCTGCAGCACAACCCGGCGCTGCGCGGCGGGGCGATGGTGCGCGCGATCGAGGTCGACGCCCATCCGCTGGCCTTCGCGCTCGACGACGCCCAACCGGCGACCACGCTGGGCGCCAAGTTCTCGGTCCCGCATGCGGCGGCCGCCGCGCTGGTGCATGGCAACGGCGAGGCCGCCTCCTTCGATGCCGCCTCCCTCGTCGATCCGCGGATTGCGCGCCTGCGCGCCGCGACACGGCTGCGGCCCTTCGAGGGTCTTCGCCCCTGGCCCGAGGACCGGCCGGCGCGCGTCACGCTGACCACCGAGGCCGGGGCGCAGTTCAGCGCCGAATGCTGGAGCGCCCGCGGCGGCCCCGACCGCCCGTTCTCCGAGTCCGAACTCTGGGACAAGCTGGACGCCCTGAGCCGTGCCCATGCCCCGGCCTACACCACGACCCTGCGTCGAGCCCTCGACGCCGCCGCCGACACACCGGACAACGCCGCACTGGCGCTGCCCTGGCGCAACTGGCTCGACCACTGCCTGGCGCCCGACGCAGCCTGAACACATTGAAAAGAAAACCATGACACACACGCAAGTACAAGCCGCCGGCGACACGCCGCAATGGGATCTCGAGGTCGACGTGCTGGTGATCGGCGCCGGCGCCTGCGGCATGGCCGCGGCCATCGCCGCGCACGATGCCGGCGCGCAGGTCGCGATCGTCGAAAAGCAGGAGCGCCCGGGCGGCAACTCCTCGCTCTCCACCGGCTCGGTGCCGGGCGCCGGCAGCCGCTTCCAGCGCGAGGCCGGCATCGAGGATTCGCCCGAGGTCATGATCGCCGACCTGCAACGCATCGCCGGCGAAAGCGACCTGCCCCAACTGACGCAGCGCATGGCCCGCATCTCGGCCGAACTGTGCGAATGGCTGGTCGACCAGGTCGGCGCCCGCATGGCGCTGATCACCGACTACTGCCATGTCGGCCACACGATCCCGCGCCTGCACGCACCGGTCTCGCGGCGCGGCCAGGACCTGGTCGATGACCTCGTGGCCGCGGTCGAGCGGCGCGACATTCCGCTGGCCGTCAACAACCCGGTGCAGACGCTCTACCTCGACGCGAACGGCGCGGTGGTGGGTGCCGGCGTCGGCGGCGAGGGCGGGGCGTCCTCGCGCATCGGCGCGCGCAGCGTGATCCTGGCTTCCAACGGCTTTGCCGCCAACCGGGAACTGGTCGCCAAGTATTGCGGCGAGATCGCCGGCGCCGAGTATTTCGGTGCCCGCGGCAGCGAAGGCGAAGCCGTGCTGTGGGCCGAGGCGCTGGGCGCCCGCCTGGCCAACATGGAAGCCTACCAGGGCTACGCGGCGGTGGCCTACCCGCACGGCTCGCTGCTGTCATGGACCACCATCGAAAAGGGCGGCGTGCTGGTCAATGCCCGCGGCGAACGCTTCGGCAACGAAGACCTGGGCTATTCGGCCTACGCCCGCCATGTGCTGGCTCAGGACACGAACGTCTACGCGGTGTTCGACGAACGCATCATGACCCTGGCCTCCAAGGAAGACGAGTTCCGCGAGCTGGTCGAATACGGCGGCCTCAAGAAGGCCGACAACGTGGCCGAACTCGCGGCCTTCTTCAAGTTGCCGGCCGACACGCTCGGCGCCACCCTCCAGGCCTTCAATGCCGCGGCGGGCGGCCAGGCCGAAGACAGCCTGGGGCGCAAGCGCTTCGGCATGGCACCGCTGACCGGGCGGCTCTGGATCTGCCGCGTCACGCCGGGCCTGTTCCACACGCAAGGCGGCCTGGCGGTCGATGACGAGGGTCGCGTGCTGCGCGAGGACGGCACGGCGATCCCGGGTCTGTTCGCGGGCGGCGGCGCGGCCGCCGGCATCAGCGGCCGCGCAGGCGCCGGCGGCTATGCATCGGGCAACGGCCTGCTGACCGCCGTCGGCCTCGGCTACCTGGCCGGGCGCGCAGCCGCGGCCGAAATCCCCGCCGCCAAGGCTTGAGGACGCGAGCCATGGCGGCGGCCTCGATCTCCCTCTCCTCGCGGCTGGCGCAGTTCGCCCATGAACTGACGCTGGACACCCTGCCGGAGCCTGTATTGCATCTGGCCCGGCTGCACCTGGCCGATGCGCTGGGCATCGGCCTCGGTGCCGCCGCCGTGCCCGCCCATCGCCAGTGGCTGACTGCGCTGCGCCATGAGGCGGGCGCGCCGGGCGCGGCCACCATGCTGGGCTTTGCCGGCGGCGTGCCGGCGCCGGTGGCGGCGCTGCTCAACGGCAGTTCGATCCACTCGCTCGAATACGACGACACCCACATGGCGTCGATCGTCCACGGCAGCGCGGTCATCGTGCCGGCCGCGCTGGCCGCCGCCGAGGCGCACGACCTGTCCCTCGACGAGGTCGTGCGCCTGGTGGCGGCCGGCTGGGAAGTGCTGGTGCGCATCGGCGAGGCCAGCCCGGGCGGCTTCCAGCGCCGCGGCTTTCAGGTCACGTCGGTGGGCGGCGTGCTGGTGGCGGCACTGATCGGCGCGGTGGCGCGCGGTGCCAGCCTGGAGCGCAGCGTGGCGGCCATGGGCATCGCCGGCAGCCAGGCCGGCGGTATCTTCGAGTTCCTCAGCAACGGCTCCAACGTCAAGGCCCTGCATCCGGGCTGGGCGGCACATGCGGGCCTGTGGGCCGCGGCCTGCGCCCAAGGCGGCATGAGCGGCCCCGAGACCGTGCTCGAAGGCCGCTTCGGGCTCTACACCACCTATGCCGACGACGCCGAGGCCGGTGCTCGCCTGGAGGCCGGCCTGCAGGACCTGGGCAAGAACTGGAAGCTGTCCGACGCCGCCTTCAAGCTGTTCCCCTGCTGCCACTACATCCATCCCTTCCTCGAATGCGCGCAGCAACTGCTGCCGCGGCTGCCCTCGCTCGACGACATCGCGGCCGTGCATTGCCGCGTGGCGCCGGGCGCCGCGACCGTCATCTGCGAGCCTTGGGAGGCCAAGCAGCAGCCGGCCAATGGCAATGCGGCCAAGTACAGCCTGCCCTACTGCATCGCCCGCATCCTGCTCGGGCGCCCCGTCGACATCGAGACCATGACCGCGGCCGGCGTCGACGCCGACGCGGTGGCGCTGTCGCACCGCATCCACTGGACGCCGCGCGCCGACAGCGGCTTTCCGGCCCGATTCGATGCCGACCTCAGCATCGTGCTGGCGGACGGCAGCCGCCTGCATCACGCCGTCGACCAGGTGCTCGGCAGCCCGCAGCGACCGGCCGCCGCGCAGGCAGTGCGCGCCAAGTTCGAAGCCAATGCCGGCACCTTGCTCGGTCCGCAGGCGCGCCAAGCGGCCTGGGACGCAGTGCTGCAGGGCGGCACGCTTGAAGCCTTGCAACAGGCGCTGCGCTCGGCCGCCGCGTAGTCCTTGCGCCCGATGACCACCTCCGCTTCTTCGCCGCGTCTGCCGCTCGACCTGGTCACCGGCTTCCTGGGTAGCGGCAAGACCACGCTGATCAACGCGGTGCTGCGAGATCCGGCGTTCGCGGGGACGATGGTCATCGTCAACGAGTTCGGCGACACCGGGCTCGACCACCTGCTGGTCTCGAGCGCCGACGACCAGGTGCTGCTGCTCGATTCCGGCTGCCTGTGCTGCGCCGCGTCGGGCACGCTGCGGGACACGCTGATCGATCTGTTCGCGCGCCGCAGCAGCGGCCGCGTGGCGGCCTTCGATCGCATCATCGTCGAGACCAGCGGCCTGGCCCATCCCGCGCCGCTGGTCGCCTCGCTGCTCGGCGACTCGGCGCTGATGCCGCGCTGTGCGCTGTCGCAGGTGCTGACGCTGGTGGACGCCAGCCTGGGCCCGGACACACTGGCACGCTACGCCGAGTCGCGGCGCCAAGTGGCTTTTGCCGACCGGCTCGTGATCAGCAAGACCGACACCGCCGACGAGGCTCGAATCGCCGCGCTCAGCCAGCAGCTCGGCAACATCAATGCCACGGCACCTACCTTGCACTGGCGCCGCGGCGAGGCGCCGGCGCCGCTTTTTCGCGCCCCGCAGGCCGCGCCCGACCCGCGGCCCGCCCAGGCTTGGCTGCGCGGGCCGCTGCGGCCGCAGTATGCGGACGGCAGCAGCGACCCCGACAGCCACGGCAGCGCCTTCGGCCAGATCCGCACCCATGTCATTGCGCTCGACGGCACGGTGAACTGGGCGGACTACGCCGCCATCAGCCAGGCCCTCTCGGCCCGGCTCGGCAAGCGGCTGCTGCGCTGCAAGGGTCTGCTCGCGCTGGGCGACGGCACGGCGCCCTGGGTGGTGCAGGGCGTGCAGGGCTACTTTGCGCCGCCCGAACGGCTGGCCGCCTGGCCCGACGGCGCGCCGCGGGGCTTCCTGGTCTGCATCGGCGAAGCCATCGACCGCGCCGAACTCGAGGCCATCCTCGCGCCCGCTTCTTCTTCCCTCTCATCGATTCTCGAAAGCAATTCGCAATGAACAACAGCTTCATTCTCCGCGGCGGCACGCTGGTCAGCGCCGAGCGCGATCCCGCGGCGCAGGACATCCTCGTCGAAGACGGCCGCATCGCCGCCCTGCTGTCGCCCGGCACGCCGGTGGCGCCGGGCGTCGCCGAGCGCCGCATCGACGGCCTGCATGTCTTCCCCGGCCTGATCGAGGCCCATATGCACTTCGGCTTTGGCGAGAAGATCACCGAGTACCAGACCGAAACCGCGCACGCGGCCATCGGCGGCTTCACGACCGTGCTGGCCTACTTCCTCAACAACGAGGCCTACGGCGATGTCTACCACCGAGAACAGGCATATGCCCGCCCACGTGCCCACACCGACTACGGCTTTCACTTCAGCACCGCGTCGGAGCTGCACGTGCGGGAGCTGCCCTCCTACGTGCAGGACCACGGCGTCACCTCGTTCAAGTACTTCATGAACTTCAAGGGCGAGGAAGGCCGCTACCTGGGCCTGGACGGCACCGACGACGGCTTCTTCAATGCCCTGCTGGAACGCGCGGCCGGCGTCGGCGGCGTGACCGTGGTCTGCCACACCGAGAACATCGAGATCGTGAATCGCCTGCGCAATGCGCAGCTCGAACGCGGGCTGGACAACCTGCAGCAATGGGAGGCGATCAAGCCGCCGATCACCGAAGCCGAGGCCTGCATCCGCGCCATGTTCCTGGCCGAACAGGCCGGCGCCACCATCTACATCCCGCACATGAGCTCGAAGCTGGGCCTGGACGAGGTGCGCCGCTGGCGCCAGCGCTACGACCGCGTCTTCGTCGAGACTTGCCCGCACTACCTGACTCACACGAGCGACATGGACCTGGGCGGCATGGGCAAGGCCAACCCACCGTTTCGCAGCAAGGCCGAGCAGGACGCGCTGTGGGAAGGCCTGTTCGACGGCAGCATCGACGTGGTCGCCTCGGACCACTGCCCGCGCAAGCGCGCCACCAAGGACAAGTCGCTGTGGCTCGCCTCCCAGGGCTTTCCGGGCACGGCCACCATCCTGCCGGTGCTGCTGCACGAGGGCTTTCACAAGCGCGGCCTGCCGCTGCAACGCATCTGTCAACTCGTGGCGGCCAACCCGGCACGCATCTTCGGCATCGACGGGCGCAAGGGCGCGCTGCGCCCCGGCATGGACGCCGACATCACGCTGGTCGACCTGAACCTCGAACGCACGGTCCGCCACGAAGAGCTGCTGTCCTATTCGGACTACAGCATTTACGACGGCTGGAGCTTCAAAGGCTGGGCGGTCGAGACCATCCTGCGCGGCAAGACCGTGATGCAGGACGGCAAGCTGACCGGCACGCCGGGCGACGGCCAGTACCTGTTCCGCCGCAACGACGGCAGCGTCGAGCTGCAGGCCGCCTGAAGCCGGCCCCCTTACCACCCCCATACGGAACACACACACCATGAACATCTGGGACGACGTCATCAGCGCGGAAGAGCAGCAGGCCTACGCCGCAGCCGGCTTCGGCCGCCCGAGCGGCCTGGGCCAGCGACCGGCACTGCTGATCATCGACGTGCAATACCGCACCGTCGGCACCGAGCGCAAGCCTTTCTACGAAGCGATCAAGGAGTTCCCGACCTCCTGCGGCGAAGTGGCCTGGGACGCGGTCGAATCCATCGTGCCGCTGATCGGGCTGTTCCGCGAGCGCGGCTGGCCCGTGATGTATCCGCACGTCGCGCCCAAGAAGGCCGACGAAGGTGGCCGCCTGGCCGAGAAGGTGCCGGCGATCATGACCGTGGCCGCCAAGGGCTATGAATTCCCGCCCGAGATCGCGCCGCAACCGGGCGACGTGATGCTGCCCAAGAAGCATCCGAGCGCCTTCTTCGGCACTGCGCTGTGCAGCCACCTGATCGACAAGCAGGTCGACAGCGTGATCGTGGTCGGCTGCAGCACCAGCGGCTGCGTGCGCGGCACCGCGGTGGATGCCTTCTCGCTGAACTTCAAGGTCGCGATCCCGCAGGAATGCGTGTACGACCGCAGCATCACCTCGCACAAGGTCAACCTGTTCGATCTCGGCCAGAAGTACGCCGACGTGCTGCCGACCGCCGAGTTGATCGCCAAGCTCAAGACCATCGCCTGACCCTCTTCCATCAGAACCATGACTGTCTCCCTCACACCCGGCCAGCGTTTCCGCCTTGCATTGCAGGAAGAGAAGCCGCTGCAGATCGTCGGCACCATCAACGCCAACCATGCACTGCTGGCGCAGCGCGCGGGCTATCGCGCCATCTACCTGTCGGGCGGCGGCGTCGCTGCCGGCTCGCTCGGCCTGCCTGACCTGGGCATCAATACCCTGGACGATGTGCTCACCGATGTTCGTCGCATCACGGACGTCTGCGACGTGCCGCTGCTGGTGGACATCGACACCGGCTTCGGCCCCAGCGCCTTCAACATCGCGCGCACGGTCAAGAGCCTCTCGAAGGCCGGCGCCGCCGCCTGCCACATCGAGGATCAGGTCGGCGCCAAGCGCTGCGGCCACCGCCCCGGCAAGGAAATCGTCTCGACCGCCGAGATGGTCGACCGCATCAAGGCGGCGGTCGATGCCCGCACCGATGACAGCTTCTTCATCATCGCCCGCACCGATGCCATCGCCAGCCATGGCATCGAAGCCGCACTCGAGCGCGCCGCGCGCTTCGAGGAGGCCGGTGCCGACGGCATCTTCGCCGAGGCCGCGCACGACCTCGAGACCTTCAGGCGCTTCACCTCGCAGCTGCGCACGCCGGTGCTGGCCAATATCACGGAATTCGGGCAGACGCCGATGTTCACCGTCGACGAACTGCGATCGGCGGGCGTCGGCATCGTGCTGTACCCGCTGAGCGCCTTCCGCGCGATGAACCGGGCCGCCGAGAAGGTCTACACCACGATCCGCCGCGACGGCACGCAGCAGGCGGTCATTGCCGACATGCAGACGCGCGAAGAACTGTACGACCGGATCGGCTACCACGCCTTCGAACAACGGATGGATGCCATTTTCAAAGGCGCGTCTTGAGATGCGCGGTCCCAGCGCCGGATTTGCTGAACATGTCAAGGGCTGGGATATCGCGATCGTGGCACTTGTTTCGATGATCATCCTG
>Ga0265327_10004886_pt1 | contig 11581 bp, 11 predicted proteins | sample 41621metaG_FD_202089 | JGI IMG/M metagenome (GOLD analysis project Ga0265327, IMG submission 202089) | Rhizosphere microbial communities from Carex aquatilis grown in University of Washington, Seatle, WA, United States - 4-16-21 metaG | ecosystem: Host-associated > Plants > Roots > Rhizosphere...
GATGACGCATCCGCAACTAATACCAAGCCGTCGGCCCCCTTGAGCATCATCTTCCAGGCAGCCTGGTTGGAAACGGTCCCGTGGAGCGTATAGATCTGAAAACGGATGTGGTAGCCGTTGAAAAGCGGCAGTTCGAACGGGGTGAAATCAAAAAAGAGCAATGCGGAACCGGCGGTTGGCAAGACCTTCAGTTCACCCCGCAACGATGGCTTGATCCTGCCATAGACATAACGCAACGACGTACCCTTCCCCGCCCCTTCCGGGCCAAAGTAGACGATCTTCGCGTTTATCTCCCGCTTTGCGTGATTAATGATTGCCATCTTTGCTCCTGCGATCAGCTTTTTTTCTTGGTCTGTAGCAACCGCCGGGCCTGGCTGGAGATCACCGACGGGATGTTCTTGCTCTTGGCATAGGCAGCAATATCCTTCTCACCCAGGGTTGAGAGATAGCGCAGGGCATTGGGCACCGGCGTTCGGGGATTCTCTACCAGCGCCTTACGGATCTTGATGTTCTTGACCCACTCCTTGTTGGCACAGATCAGGCGCATGATTTCGTCGTTCTGCACCCCTGTTTTCACCAGAGTCAATATCTCCGCGTCGGTGATGCGGGGATTCTTGATTACGCTGCCAGAAACCAGCTTGTTGGCATCCTTGATGAGCAGGGATCGCCACTCCTTGTCGCCTGTCAGCGCCGCCTTTATCTTCTCCGCAATCCCCATGGTCAGGGACTGCTTATACTTGCTCAGGAATTCCTCGCCTTTCTCATCCAGAGGTTCGGCATCCACTTCCTCTGTTTCGCCATCGTCGTCCATCGGCTCGCCATCCGCGCCGTTCTGGTCGTTGTCCGTCCCTTCATCCCCATCTCCCTCAAACGGAGAGCCCGACAGAGGTACACCCACCGGAAGCTTTTCGTTCACCATGGCAGACCGCAGGAGAAATTCTCGCGCCCCAGGGGAGAGTGAACTGCTCTTCATGAGCTCCCCTGCCACACCAGGATTGTCATGGTGAACCCGCACAATCACATCGAGGATGGCTGGATGAATCTCGACACTACAACGGATGAACTCCATCAGGGCTTCCGGCGGCAGAGCCTCAAAAACAGCACCGGCCGCGCCCTTAATCACACTGTCGCCATCCTGCATCAGACAGAAGATGAGCAGCACCCGGTCCTCTGAGGCGAGTCCCGATGCCGCCCCGAGTCCATTCAGTTTATCGTCGACAGTGAGTCCCGGCCGGACAAACGCCGCGATTGCCGGGGATATTTTCAACCTCACCTTTTCAGCCATACGCGCCTACTGACGGCTGAGGGTCGCCTTGAGCCCGGCGTCCTTCAGCTTATTCAGGACAGCCTCGGCTGACTTCTTATCGCTGAACGTACCGGCTGTCAGCTGCTTGGAGGGGATGGACACCTCCGCCCGTTTCACGGTCAGGGTAAACCCGACGGCAGTCAGACGCTCCTTCTCCGACATGGCCCGTGTGTCCAACAGGTATGAGCCTGCATAAACAGCGAATTTACCGCCATGTTCGATGATGAACGCATCGGAGGTGTATCGTTTGAGCTTGTCCAGTTCAGCCCTGGCAACGCCCCGCTCGTCATACTCCGCCAGAAAAAGGCGGTTCATGGGCGTTTTCCTCTTTGCCCCCGGCTGAACAGCCGCTTCGCAGCCGGCCTTTCTGACCCGCACCATGTCGGCGGCCAGAGCATCCTCCAACAGGTAGCTACCCACAGCCACCGTCCAATGGCCGCCGGCGGCCTCAGCAGGTTCCGGGGCGGGTCTTTTCGCCGGCTTTAGCGCGGGCTTTTTCGCCGTGGCCTCATTCTTTTCAGCAGGAGCAGCAGGGGCCACCTTTTTCTGGGCCACGGTCGGCTGTTTTTTCTCGGCAAGGGCAGGTTTCTTTTCCTCAACCTTGGCCACCACCTGTTTCTGCGCCTGTTTCTCAGGCGCCACCGCCGGCGCCTTTTTCTCCACCGGTTTTGGCGGTGCGGGTTTTACGGCCTCGGCCTTGGGTGTGGCCACCTCTTTTGGCGCTGGCGCCACAGGTGTGGCCTGACTGACCTTTGGTGGCTCGGACTTGGCCGGGGCTATCGCCTCGCCCTTTGCCCCCGGGGCAACCGCAGTGGCAGCCTTGGCCGCATCACCCTCACGGGCAGGCAACGGCTTCTTCACCACCTGGGGAGGAGGCACCTCGCTGGGTTTCTGCTCCTCCTGCGGCCTGATCAGACCTGTAAAGAAGTAGATATACCCGAACCCTCCAACCAACAGAAGCAAAACGACCAACAGGATGTTTTGTCGCCCTTTTTCGCCGCCGCTAGCCTGCTTTGGGCTATCCCCTTCTTTGCTGAATTTGAAATCCATCGCAAACCTCCCTGTCGGTATCGAAGCTTCAAGTAAAAAGTTGAACGTTTCAAGTAATAAAACACCATGGCAGCTTGAAACTCAAAACTCGAACCACCATATCAGACAGCGCCGTTCTGTTCTATTTCGCAACCCCAGCCTCGGCAATCACCTTCTGGGAAAGGTGAGTCGGCAACTCCTCATAATGGGAAAATTCCATGCTGAACAGTCCCCGGTCGCTGGTCATGGACTTGAGGTCGTTGGAGTAGGCCAACACCTCGGACATGGGTACCACGGCACGGATGATCTGGGAGTTGGCTTTGGGTTCCACCCCCACCACCTTGCCGCGGCGGGAGTTCAGGTCACCGATCACGTCCCCCATGTTTTCGTCCGGCACAGTCACCTTCAGGTTCACGATCGGCTCCAGCAGCACCGGTTTGCACAGTTCCATGGCTTTTTTGAAGGCCATGGAACCGGCCACCTTAAAGGCCATTTCAGAGGAGTCGACGGTATGGAAGGAGCCGTCGTAGAGCGCAACCCTGAAATCCACAACCGGGTAACCGGCCAGAAAACCGTCAATGCATGCCTCCTGAATCCCCTTGTCAACCGCCGGGATATACTGGCGCGGGATCACGCCCCCCACAATCTTGTCATCGAACAGATACCCATCCCCACGGCCGGTGGGGGACATCTCGATCCAGCAGTCGCCGTATTGGCCGCGTCCGCCGGACTGTTTCTTGTACTTGCCCTGCACCTTGGCAGATCCGCGAATGGTTTCCAGGTAGGGTACCTTGGGTGTTTTGAGAAGCACTTCCACGCCGAACTTGCGCTTCATCTTCTCCACGATCACCTCCAGGTGCACCTGCCCCATGCCGGAGATGATGAACTCCTTGGTCTGTGTGTCGCGGTGCGACTCCAGGGTCGGCTCCTCCTCGATCATGCGGTGCAGAGCATTGTGAATCTTGTCCTCATCGGCCTTGGTCTTGGGCTCGATGGCGTAGGAGATCACCGGAAGGAGTTGCTTGGCCGGCTCATACACGATCGGCTTTGCCGGGTCGCACAGGGTGTCGCCGGTGATGGTCTCCTTGAGCTTGGCCACTGCCACGATATCCCCGGCAACGGCCTGCTTTATGGGATGCTGCTTCTTTCCCTCCAGTTCGTAGATCTGGCCGATGCGTTCCTCCACCCCCTTGGTGGAGTTGAACACCGTGGAATCCGAGTTGAGCACGCCCGAATAGACCCTGAAGATGGTGATCTTGCCGGTGTAGGGATCCGAGGTGGTCTTGAACACCAAGGCCGAGAACGGCTCCTTCTCGTCAGGGGCGCGTTCGATCATGTCACCGCTCTTGGGGTGCGTCCCGACCGCCTTGGTGCGGTCAAGGGGCGACGGCAGATAGGCGCAGACAGCGTCCAGAAGCTGTTTTACACCAATGTTCGAGGTGGCGGACCCGCACAACACGGCGGTAAAGGTGTTGCGCATGGTGCCGACCCGCAGGCCATCCAGGATCTCCTCCTCGGTCAATTCGCCCGCATCCAGATATTTTTCGGTCAGGGCGTCGTAGGCCTCGGCCACGGTCTCCACCATGTGCTCACGCAGGCGGGTCGCCTCGTCCAGCAACTCCGCGGGAATCGCACCCTCGGTAAATGTCCCCGACCCATCCTTGACATAGAAAAAGGCCTTCATACGAATCAGGTCGATAACCCCTTCAAACTTGTCTTCGATGCCAATCGGCATCTGGATGGCAACACCACGGGCCCCCAGGGCCTTTTCCATATCGTCGATGGCGCGCAGGAAGCTGGCCCGTTCCCGGTCCAGCTTGTTGACAAAGGCGATGCGGGGGATCTCGAATTCGTTGGCCCAGCTCCAGATCTCCTCGGTCTGGGCCTTGACGCCCGAGATTGCCGAAAGAATAACCACCGCGCAGTCCAGGGTGCGCATGCAGGCGCGGGTGTCGGCGATGAAGTTGCCGTAACCGGGGGTATCGACGATGTGGATGGAATGGCCGTTCCACTCACAGTGGTCCAGGGCCGAGGTGATGGATATCTTGCGTTTGATCTCCTCGGGTTCGAAATCCATGGTGGAGGTGCCGTCATCCACCCGTCCCAGTCGGTCGATCATTCCGGTGTTGAAGAGGACCGCCTCGGCCAGCGAGGTCTTGCCGGCGCCGCCATGCGCGATGATACCCAGGTTACGAATCTTGCTCGTCTCAAACTGTCCCATCTGATCTCCTCCTTGAGTGGATATAAGAAACAGCTGTTACCTGTTGCGTTCGTAGAGAATCCTCAACCCGTCCAGGGTAAGGAAATCATCCACCTCTTCGATGGTGCTGGATTCCGGGGCAATCAGGTTGGCCAGACCGCCGGTGGCGATAACCCGGGGGATATCGTGACTCTCCGCCTTGATGCGGGTGACGATCCCGTCCACCAGACCGACATACCCGTAAAAAACCCCGGCCTGCATGGAGTTGACCGTGTTCTTGGCGATAATCTGGGGCGGTTTGGCGATATCCACCCGCGGCAACTTGCTGGCCCGCTGAAAGAGCGCCTCCAACGAGATTGCCAGGCCGGGTGCAATGGCGCCACCGCAATATTCGCCCTTCTGGTTGACATAATCAAAGGTGGTTGCTGTGCCGAAATCGACGATAACCAACGCCGACCGGTGTTTCTCATACCCCGCCACTGCGTTGACGATACGGTCTGCGCCCACCTCGCGGGGGTTGTCGTACTGGATCGGCATGCCGGTCTTGATGCCCGGTCCGACTACAAACGGGGTGAGATGAAAAAAATCGTGGGAGATGGCTTCCATTACGCTGGTCAGGGGCGGAACCACGGAGGAGATGATCGCGGCGCTGATGGACGCAAACCCGAGGCCGGCCTGGCTGAACAGGCTGTGCAACAACACGGCGTATTCGTCCGAGGTGCGCGACTTGTCGGTGGAGAGGCGCCAGTTGCGCACACGCTGCAACCCTTCGTAGATCCCCAGAACGATATTGCTGTTGCCGACGTCGATAACTAGGAGCATTTCACAGTACCTTCACATCCCCGCTGAGAATCCGTTCAACCCTTCCGTCCATCCTCCGCACCAGCAGCGCTCCGTCAGCGTCAATGCCGTCGAACATGCCCCGGACAACCTCCGAACCGGCATCACTGACGACCAGCTCCCGGCCGTGGGCGTTGCAGCGCAGCTGCCATTCCTCCCGCACCGGGCCGAATCCCTGGGAAAGAAAGTTTGCATAGAGCCTGTCCAGCTCGTTCAACATGATAGCGGCAAAACCTGCCCGGCTGACCCGCACCCCCATTTCCACCAGCAGTGATGTGGCAGGGTGGCGCAGGTCCGAAGGAAACTGCGCCGCTGTCATGTTCAGATTCACACCGAGCCCGAGGATGACAAAGTTTATGCCGTCTGTTTCGGCGCTCATCTCGTTTAGCAGACCGGCAACCTTTCTAGCGCCTATCAGCACGTCATTGGGCCACTTGATCTCCGCTTTGAGGCCGGTGGTCCGTTCAATGGACCGGGCCACCGCAACGGCGGAGAGAAAGGTCAATTGCGCCGCCTCGTGGGGCATCACATGGGGACGCAGGATAACCGAACAGTAGAGATTTACCCCTGCCGGAGATGACCAGGCTCGTCCGCGACGCCCCTTGCCGCCACTCTGGGCATCGGCCATGACCACCGTGCCCTCGGGTGCCCCCTCCTCGGCCAGCCGGAAGGCATCGCTATTGGTGGACCCCGTTTCGGCCAGGCAGACAAGGCGCCGGCCCATAATGGAACTCTTCAACCGGGCAGTTATCTCCTCCCGGCTGAGGAGATCGGGGGCGGAAACCAGCCGGTAGCCACGGGAGGGAACCGCCTCTATCACGTAGCCGGACTCCCTGAGCGCAGTGATATGCTTCCAGACAGCGGTGCGCGATACCTTGAGCGTGCGGCTGATCTCCCCCCCGGAGACGTATCCCTCCTGCTCACGGAAGAGGTTCAGAATGGTGCCGGCCTTCGGGTGCATCGCTCAACTCCTTCACGACGTCATATTTGAGATGATAACAAGAAGGCCAAGGAGAAAGCGACGGAGACATAGTATGTACTATGTTGAGGAGCTTTCGATGAGCCAACGCAGTTAGCGCTCAAATATGGCGGCGTGTTTAATCCAAGAGCATGGAGATATCCATGGCCCGAGCCGAGTGCGTCAAGGCGCCGACCGAGATGATATCCACTCCGGTATCGGCGATGGCACGTATGGTCTCCAGGTTGACCCCGCCCGATGCCTCCACCTGCGCCCGGCCCGCAATAGTCGCTACGGCTCTAGCCATGTCGGCCAGCGCCATGTTGTCCAGCATGATGATGTCGGCTCGCGCAGCCAGCGCCTCGTCCACCTGTTCCAGGGTTTCGGTCTCGATCTCGATTTTAAGGGTGTGGGGGATATAGGCGCGGGCACGGCTGATCGCCTCGCTAATGCCCCCGGCCGCGGTGATATGGTTTTCCTTGATAAGGACGCCGTCGTACAGGCCGGTACGGTGATTGATGCCCCCCCCGACCCGCACCGCATATTTCTCCAGTTCCCGCAGGCCAGGGGTGGTCTTGCGGGTATCCACGACACGGGCCTTGGTCCCCTTGACCGCCTCGACATAGCACGCGGTCAACGTAGCTACACCGCAGAGGCGTTGAAGCAGATTGAGGGCAACCCGTTCCCCCATCAGCAGATCGGCGGCATTACCCCGCAGGGTGGCAAGCAGGTTTCCCCGGGCCGCCCGGGCCCCTTCCGGCAGGCAGGCGGAAAAGAGCATGTCGGGATCAAGCCGGCGAAAGACCCGTTCTGCCACAAAAAGACCGGCAACCACCATCTCCTCCTTGGCAACAAGGCGTGCCGAGGCGGGACGTGTGCCGGACACCACCGCCTGGGTGGTTATGTCGCCGGTATGGATATCTTCGAGCAGAGCCTGTTCGATGAGGCGGTCAAGAGCGAGCATGGTGGTCCACCTGACAAAAAAAGTGTGCCCGTATATACCACAGGTCAGGGGGGCGTATCAACCGCAAAACCTTGAACCATGCAGCTTGTCGGCGTAAACAATAAACAATTGACGATGGGTATGTCTGCCTGTATAGTAATGCGCTTGAAAAAGGTATACTACACCGTGCAGAGGAGTGGCATTATGCTGAAAAGGATCATCCTGCTTACGATGGCGCATGTGCTGTTGTTTGTGGCCGCCGCCAGTGCCGCAGAAACCAAAGACATCCGCTTTACCTTCAAGAACGCCGATCCGGTGGTCTTCAGCCACGAATTTCACCTAGCCAAATACAACAACAAATGCAAGGTGTGCCACGACGCCATCTTTAACCTGCGTGCACGCCGGCACTTCACCATGGCCGAGATGGAGAAGACCAAAGGCTGCGGCGCCTGCCACAGTGGCTTCAAGGCATTCAGCGTGTCCAGCGAGAGCGACTGCGTCAAGTGCCACAAGGGCAAGCCCCGTGAGGTAACCTATCGCATCAAGGGATTGGGCGAAGCGGTATTCAGCCATAGCATTCACATCGCCAAGACCAACGGGGCCTGCAGGAGCTGTCACAACGGCAAGGTCATCACCGGCAAGGCAAAAGCGGTAACCATGGCGGAAATGGAAAAGGGAAGGACCTGCGGCACCTGTCACACCGGCAAGAAGGCCTTCAGCGTGACCGCCAACTGCAACCGCTGCCACAAGGGGCTCACCCCCAAGGATATCACCTTCAACATCACCGGGGTGACGGCTGCCACCTTCAGCCACAAGGTCCACACCCAGACCTATTCGTGCAAGGAATGCCACACCAAGGTATTCCCCTTCAAGGCGCTCGTGGGCAAGGCCACCATGGCCGACATGGAAAAGGGCGCATCCTGCGGCACCTGCCATGCAAAGGGCAAGGATGCCTTTGCAACAACCGGCGACTGCGGCAAATGCCACAGGGGAATGAAACCGGGAATCATCACCTTTAAGACCGACGCCGGCGTGGCAACCTTCAGCCATGAGTTCCACCTGCAGGCGTACAAATGCGCCGACTGCCATACCAAGGTATTCCCCTATAAGGCGCTCGTCGGCAAGGCAACCATGGCCGACATGGAGAAAGGCGCGTCCTGCGGCACCTGCCATAACAAGGACAAGGACGCCTTCTCGGTCAAGGACGATAAATTTTGCGATAAGTGCCATAAGATGTAGCAGTTGCCAGTATCGAATGGAAAAGGCGTCCCCGGAACCGGGGACGCCTTTTTTTGTGTGGCGTACAGAGCAATGAGCCAAAGGGATGGATTAGGCCTTGCGATGATCGGTCACGTAGCAACTGCCAACGGACTCCTTGGCCAGCTTTTTCAATTCGGCGGCCATTTCGGCCACCTTGGCTGAGTGCCGGATCTTGGAGGAACGCATGGGCACGACTGCGATTGAAAGCGACAAAAGGGGTATCCGTTCCTGCTCCCCCTTGCGGTTGGTGCCAGTATAATAGCCCCGCGTCTTTGTGTCCTCATCGAACATATCAAGCACGATACGGTCGAAAAAATCGATGATGGTTTGGCATACCGCCTCGGCCCGTTCTGACGGTAGAATAAAGACAAAATCGTCACCGCCGATGTGCCCGCAAAACCCGCCGCCCGAGTCCCGCACCGCATTGAATATGATACGCGAAAGCATGCGGATCACCTCATCGCCATGGGAAAACCCGTACACATCGTTGTAGGGCTTGAAGTTGTCGATATCCACGTAGCACACCGTCACATCCGTAGCCATGGCCTCCTCGATGGCCTTCTGGATAGAGGTGTTGCCGGGAAGCCGCGAGAGGGGATTGTTGTCGAAGATACGCTTGATACGGGAGAGGGCCAGGGAGATCCGGCTGAATAACTCGTCGAAACGAAGCGGCAGATGGATGAAGTCATCCAGCGGGCAATGTTCCCATTCCACGGTGTCGCACTCTGTCTGGACGATCAGGCCGATGATGGGAATGGCGCTGAAAAAACTGTCGTTGCGGAGGGTAATGATGATGCTGGCACAGGCGTCGCGGTCGGAGTGGAGATCGACGATCAACAGGTCAGGCGGGTCGGAGTAGAACGCTCCCAGCACACCCTCGATTGATGAGATGGTGGTGACTTGAAAACCCTTGCTCTGCAAGCGCAACTGGAGATGAAGCGCAAGCTGGGCATCCGATGACAGACATGAAATCCTAGTCGGCTGAGCCATTGCTGCCTTGCAACTCAAGGCTGAAATTCTTAACCTCCACCAGCTTGTCTTCCAGTTCGTCGATGATTTCAGCCATCAGTTGTTCGTTGAATTTCAGCACATCCCAGGCGACCTGCTGGATCTGCGGGACGTAACAATCTCCGCTGTCCCCGAAACCGCTGGCCTTGACAAGCACGTCGGCAATGTGCACCACGGCGGTCTTCATGCGGTGGTTGCCCGATTGGGCAACATCGTGGTGAAAGGTGATCGGTTCACTCAGCTTGTCGGGCAGGAACCAACTCTTGGACAGCCAGCCGCCGACCTCGGCATGGTCGGTGTCGATAATCTCCCGCTCCGCATCCCGCATGTACATCCCGTGGTCATGGATGGCAGCGCGGATCAACTGTTCCGCTTCACTGCACTTGAGGCTTATGATCACCTTTCCGATGTCATGGAGCAGGGCGGCGGTGGATATCTCCTCGCATTCCGGCAGGTTGAGCTTGCGGGCGATCAGGTTTGCCGCCACGCCGACCCCCAGGGAATGTTCCCACAGGCCGAGACTGTTTTTCTCCATGATCTCAAAGATTGAAGAACTGAGCGCCAGGCTTTTGACCACGTTGACCCCCAGCAGGATCATGGCGTTCGAGATGGTGGAAACCCGATAAAAACCGTAGGAGGGGGAATTGGCCAGTCTGAGGATGCGGGCGGACAGCACCTGGTCCGAGGAGACGATTCTGGCCATCTCCTGTACCGAGGCCTTGTCGTTTTCCGTCAGGGAGTTGAGCTTGTTGACGACACCAGGCAGCGTGGGGAGTGTCTTGGTGTCCATGATGATCTTTTTCAGTTCACTCCGCTTGTTGCCCACCACTGTCTCCCATAGATCGTTTCAGCTGCTCTACAAATATTTCATACACTTTATGTGTCAGGGGGTCATTGCGAACCTTCTCGAAACGCCGGTCGAGTTCGGTCAGCATATCTTTCAGCGAGCGGTCGCCGTCTTCCCATACCGGATGCCCCTCCACGTAGACCGCCTGTACATCCAGATGATCGAGACGCGCGATAAGGGCATCCGTCAACACGGTTTGTTTGCCGCAAATAGGCATGCCGACGGGACTGTCATTGCGAAAGACATCCCGCGCGAGCACCATTCCCGCCGCAGCACGCATCAAAGGAATTTTCTGCATGGAATTAAGTACCTTGTTCCGCATATCCAAGCACGGATGGATGTTGCAACCATCGCTAGATATTAAAGAACATACATCGTAAAGTCAATGTGTGATTGCGGTGTCCCATCCGTGTCCCGACCTGTTCGGCAACACCAGTACCGCACGGTTCCCTGCCCGGATTCACCACGACAACTCAACGTTGTCGTTACGGCGTGGCGGATGCGGGCTCTTGCCATCGGCCAGCCTTTTCCCCTTCCCCACCAGCACGACCCCGGTAGCGGTATGCATGATAATCTTCCTTCCCACCCGGCCGCCCACATCGCTGGCGGCAATCGGTATGCCGTATTCTTCCAGCATCTGGAAGGCGAGCATGATGTTACGGTCGCCGATCATGAACATCTCGTGGCCGGTTCCCATGACATTGGCGCCCCCAAAAACCTTGGCAACCAGGTATTCCCTTCTGCATCCCATTGCCAGCACCCGTGCAAGCAGTTTTTCAATGGCTATATTGCCGAATTTGGGGGTTGCCAGACCCTCGCCGTTCCACAGCGGCAGCATATAATGGTTTATTCCGCCCAAGCGCGCCACGGAATCCCACAGACAGACAGCCACACACGACCCCAGCACGGTGCTGATCAGATAATCCTGCGGTGCGGCGAATAGGGTGCCGGGGAACAGGAAGTGTTTCAATGTCGTTTCGTCGCTGCCCACGGCTGCCTATTTCTCACTCATTTCATCGAAGAGGAACAGGGTGCCCCCTTCGGAAAAAACATTGTCGCCATCGGCGAATACGTTGGGCGGAAACGTGACGGTAAAAAGGGTTCCCTGCCTCGGCGCACTATCCACAGAGATCGTCCCCTGCAAAAGATCCGTGAGCGCCTTGGAAATGCTGAGCCCAAGCCCATGCCCG
>Ga0265327_10004887_pt1 | contig 11579 bp, 9 predicted proteins | sample 41621metaG_FD_202089 | JGI IMG/M metagenome (GOLD analysis project Ga0265327, IMG submission 202089) | Rhizosphere microbial communities from Carex aquatilis grown in University of Washington, Seatle, WA, United States - 4-16-21 metaG | ecosystem: Host-associated > Plants > Roots > Rhizosphere >...
AACCATCGGGGAGGAAAAGTTCGCGGGCGTCGAGGCGCTCGTGCGCTGGGAGCACCCCAGGCTGGGGTTGCTTGCGCCGGGCAAGTTCGTGCCGGTGGCCGAGCGCGAGGGGATCATGCGATCGCTGACCCTCTGCGTGCTCGAGCTCGCCCTGGCCCAGCAGCGCCAGTGGCTCAAGGACGGTCATGTGATCCCGGTGGCGGTCAACCTCTCACCGGCCAGCCTGCTCGACACCCGTCTGCCAGAGGAGGTGGGGGAGCTGTTGCAGCGCTACGAGGCAAAGCCCTCGGACCTCGAACTTGAGATCACCGAGGAAACCCTGATGAAGGACGCCGGCCGGGCACTTGACGTGATCGCCCGGATATCGGAGATGGGGGTCAGCTTCTCCCTGGACGACTTCGGCACCGGCTACTCCTCGCTGGCCCAGCTCAAAGAGCTCCCCGTGAGGACGCTCAAGATCGATCGCTCCTTCATCACCAACATGACCGGCAACCCTGACGACGCGAACATCGTGCGCTCGACCATCGAACTCGCACACAGCCTCAACCTGACGGTCGTCGCCGAGGGGATCGAGACGGCCGAGCATCTCCGGTCACTGGGCGAGTTCGGCTGCGACATCGCTCAGGGCTTTCACATAGCCCGCCCCATGCCGGCGGGAGACGTGCCGGTCTGGATCGCCAGGCATACCGCCGGCGCCTCGCGACAGCACCAGCCCGCTCACTGAGTTTCGCCTCGCGTACGCTGCCGCGATGCCCACCGCGGAGCCCGGCCCCTCGCTGACGGAGATCGCTCGTGAGTGGGGCCGGATCGGATGCATCGGGTTCGGCGGCCCGCCGGCCCACGTGTCCCTCTACCGCGACCTGTGCGTCGTGCGCCGCCGCTGGCTGACCGAGGAGCAGTTTGAGCGGGCCCTGGCCGCGACCAATCTGCTGCCCGGCCCACAATCGACGCAGTTGGCCATCTACTGCGCCTGGCGTCTCCGTGGAGGGCGCGGAGCGATCGTCGGCGGCCTCGGCTTCATCCTCCCGGGGCTGATCATGATCCTGGCCCTGTCGGCTCTGTTCCTGGCGGGGTCGCCACCCGCATGGGTTCGAGGAGCCGGCCTGGGAGCAGGCGCAGCCGTTGCGCCCGTGGCGGTGTTCGTCGGCATGGGTGTCGCGCTGCCGATCTGGCGCCGGGCCGCGGACTCGACGCGCCCCCGTCTCGTCCTCTACGCGCTGGCCGGCGCTGTGGCCGCCGCCCTTGCCGGGCCGGGGCTGGTGCTGGTGATGTTCGCCTGTGGCGGAATCGAGATCCTCTGGCGGCGAGGCCGGGACGGCACGCTCGCCGGGCACATCGCGCCCCTTGCGGCACTGGCGGCGGAGCCCGGCGGGACAGGCGCGCTGATCTGGACGGCGTTGAAGGTCGGCGGGCTGGCCTTCGGCGGGGGGTTCGTGATCGTGCCGCTGATGCAGTCGGATGCGGTCGGGACCTACCACTGGATGACCGAAGGCCAGTTCCTGAACGCTGTCGCCCTGGGGCAGATAACCCCCGGGCCGCTGACCCAGACGGTCGCCGCCGTCGGCTATGCGGCGGGAGGCTTCCCCTCGGCGCTGCTGGCGGCGCTGGTGGCCTTCCTGCCCTCGTTCTCCTTCATCCTCCTCGGAGCCGCGCGCTTCGAGCGGCTGCTGGCAAACGAGGGGGTTCGCACGTTCCTCTCCGGTGCCGCTCCGGCGGCGGCCGGAGCGATCATCGGCTCGTCGATCCCCCTGGCCGGGGCACTGAGTGAGGCCTGGCAGGTCGTGCTGCTGGCGGGTGCCGCGCTCGCTCTGGCGGCGCCGCGACGGAGCATCGTTGGAACCCTGTTGGCGGCCGGAGCGATCGGGTCGATCGCCGCCCTGCTGGGCGCCCCGCTGCCCCACTACTAGGCTGGGGCGGCTCAGCCCCCGATCGGACGCGGCGGGGCGATCTGCCAGGCGAAGGCCAGCATCGATGAGGCAGTGAGGTCGATCGCCGGCTCGACGGTCGTGTAGGACTGCTCGTTGTCGGCGAAGACGGCTGAATTGTCGAAGCGGGGGAATTCATCGGTGCCACCCGCAGGGCAGGGCCGCATGCCCGCCACTTCGCCTGAGCTGGCTTCGTCGCTGGGGCCCTCCACCACGGCACCGGCGAGGACCGGCGGCGTGCCGTCCAGCGACCCGAGCAGGTTGGCGAGCTGATGCGAGGGGCAGCTCGGGTAGACGGTGCCGTCGCCGACGATCAGCGATGCGCCCCAGGCGTTGGCGCCAAGGACGTTGCCCAGCCAGCGCTCGCCCAGGTTCGCGAAGGCGCTCTGCCCGGTCAGCTCGTCGTACTCGCCGGCCATCACGGCGAGGCCGTTCCCGTGCGAGGCGGTGTCCGCGCTGGCCCAGGGGAAGCCGAAGCCGAAGGGGTCGGACTGCGCCTGCTCCGAGGCGACGCTCAGCTCGCGCCGAAGGTCGGCGACGAGGCCCGATTCGCCGACGGCGAGGCCCGATGGGCTGCCCGCGGCCCGAAGTGCCCGGACCAGCTCGAAGTGGGCCAGTCCGCTGACGTCGTACAGGTTGAGGGAATCCGAGCTGTGTCTGGCGTGCTCGATGTACTGGCCCGCCCAACTCGCCGCCTGTCCCAGGTAGAACGCCGGCTGGGCGTGCGGCAGGCCGCCCGGAAGCGTCGTCGCGGAGGAGAGTGCGTCCGCCAGCTCGGTGGCTCCCAGCTCGAGGTCGTCGCGCCATTCCCGCTCGGGATAGAAGCTGAAGGGGATCGCCGTCAGGAGCTGGTGGCGTGGATGGGTGTCGGCCAGCCCGAAGATGTGCTCGCCGGCCCGCAGGCAACGTTCCGCGAGCGGCAGGTCGCTGTCCTTGAAGACCTGGAAGCAGAGCCCGAATGCGGCGGCGTCGCGGCCGGCGATGTTCGGACTGACCTTCGATCCCGGGGGGCCGGCCCTGAAGACGGGGCGATGGCGGATGTAGCGGTACAGGGGATCCTGCCCGCCGAAGCCGTCGTCGGCCTGAGGCAGCCGCCAGATGTCGTGATCGCTGGCCGTCAGGCGGTTCCCCGAGCCGATCCCCACCTGGTAGAAGAGCGTCCCCGTCGCGTCGTCCCACATCCGCAGGAGCCATTCCACCCCAAAGCGTGCCTCGGAGGTGAAGTCGGCGCTCGATCCGGGGCCCATCTGAGCGGGGAAGTCGCGCACCCCGGCCAGCATCTCGTCGACCGTGTAGCTGGTGGTCTGCACGAACTTCAGGTAGTCCCCCGCGTCCCACCACCCGCCCGAGGCGTCGATCGTCCGCTTCAGCGAGCGGAGCTTCTTCTTGAACGAGCCTTCCGTGTTGACCTTCGGCGTGGCGTAGGTCATCGCCGTGGCGTCGTTCAGGTGGCCCGGCGCGGTGCGCAGGGGCGAGGGAATGAATTCGGGACCGTCTCGCTCGTTCTCGTAGAACGAGAGCGCATTTCTCAGTGGCGTTCCGTAGAGCGCCTGCGCCGGTGCGATCTGGAACAGCGGAGAGCTCGCGGGGGCCGCCCCTCCGAGGATGATCCGGTAGGAGCCACTGGCCTGCACCTGGTCGAAGTCGATCGTGTGGACGTCCGGGAACGAGCTGCTCCAGGTCCCGGCCGGGACGCCGAGATTCCCGGTCATGGCAGTGGTCCCGTCAGAGCGTTCGATCCTGAACGGTGCGCCCGTGTCCGAAACGCTCGCGATCACGTAGGCGCGCTTGGCGGCCGTCGGCGCGTAGCCGACCTGGTTGACCCTCACGAAGGCGGCCGGAGACTCTGCCGCGCCGGCTGTGGCGCTCATCATCGCCGCTGCCGCGATGCTCGCGGCCAGGACCATTCCAGCTCCGCGTCCTCCGTGACCGGCACGCCATCCCATGGCCTCAGTGTTACCGATCTGGCCCTTCCCCGGCAGGGATCAGAGTGCTGAGAGCTGGAGCGCGATCAGGCCTGCGATCGACACGAAGCAGACGATGTGCTCTCTGAGGATCCCGCGAGCCAGAACGCTCTGCGCGGCCGGTGAGTCACGTCGGCGGCCGAGCCTGACGGCGCTGGGAACTGTCCGCGTGCCCGCGAGGGAGATGGGCAGGAGCGCCAGGAGCAGAGAGGCCCAGACCGCCCAGGCGGGATCGAGGCCGCCGGTCAGCTCCACGACGATCGCCGCCAGTGTCCCGATCATCGCCGCCGCGACCAGGCGGTTCATCGGCCGCGCCGCCGTGGTGACCCGCGCGTAGTAGGCGGAGATCGATGCGAGCACCGGCTCGGGCAGCTCGGCCCCCTCGTGCCGGGCCGCCTGGACGTCGAACATCAGGTCGAACCACAGAACCGCCAGCAGGAAGCCGGCCCCGGCGGTCACGAAGGCGCTCACCGGCGCTCGTCCATCAGGTGCCCAGGCGTACGCCCACGTGGGGGTGCAGCCGCAGCTTGGCTTCGGAGTAGGTGTTGCTGAGCTGGCTCACTTCTGCCTGCGTGAGCGAGGAGCCGAAGCTCTGCGGGCCGCCCAGCGTTTCGTAGCCCGCCTGGAGATGTTTGCCGATCTGAGCCAGGGCGAAGTGAGCGTCGTAGACGCTCTCGATGTAGAGAGCCACGTTCTTCCTGGCGAAGCTCGCCGAGGCCGGCGGGCCTTCTTCGACCTTTCCGAGCGCGTAGTCGATCAGCTTCCAGCCACGAGCGGCAAGGCTCCGCGAGCCCCGGTAGGTGCCTGCCAGGCCGGCGGCGACGCCTGTGAGAGCACGGGAGCGTTCTTCGGTGAACGGCGCCGGGAGCGGGAGAGCGCCAGCCCGCAGTGCGGCTTCGCGGATCAGCCTGCGCGTCGCGGGCGGGGCCGATGCGGGAAGCCCGTTCGCGACCGAGGGCCAGGCCGCTCGTGCGGTCTGCGCCTCGCGTTCGACTCCTGTCTCGGCGCTCCTGAGCGCCTGTGCCGCGACGACAAGGTCTTCCCGCTGGAGGCGCAGTCCTGTCTGGGTCGCCGTCTTGCTCGAGCCGCAGCCCGTGGCGATCAGCGCTGCGCAGCCGGCTGGTAGAAGCGCCGCCCTTACAACCGAGCCGCGCCGCACGGTGCGGGTCTCCCGCGAATCAGGAGACCTTGAGCAGGTCGACCACGAAGGTCAGTGCACTGTTCGGCGGAATGCTCGGGTTGCCGGTCTTCCCGTAGGCGAGCGGTGCCGGGATCACGAGGATCCGTCGCCCGCCGACTTTCATGCCGACGACGCCCTTGTCCCAGCCTTCGATGACCTCGCCCGTGCCGATGACGAACAGGAACGGTTCTTTCCGTTTCCAGGAGGCGTCGAAGATTTTGCCGTTCTTCCAGATCGCTCCCACGTAGTTGACGTAGACGGTCGAGCCCTTTTTGGCTTCGGCTCCGGTTCCGACGATGACGTCCTTGGTGATCAGCTTGGTGGGCGTCGCGCCAGTGCCGGCGGCGATCGTCGGCTCGGTCGCGAGCGGCCCGCTGGTCGGCGTCTTGGGTGCCACCACTTCACCGGCTTTGATCAGCGAGCTGTCAGCTTTGTTCTCGTTGCCGATCGTCAGGGTGCTCGATCCGCCCGAGCTGCCGCCGCAGCCGGCGATGAGGAGTCCGGCGCCGAGCGTCGCGAGAGCGGTCAGGGCGCGGGTACGAGTGGGGGAGGTGGCTTCTCTGAAGTAGTTCACGGTCGCGCAGCCTACCGGAACGGGATCCGGTCGGTCGCCGCTCCCCGCTCGGCGGTAGGATCAGCGGTGGACCGTGCTAGGCGGGGATGTAGCGGCGCCCTGAATCCGCAATCCGCTCTAGCGGGGCCGAATTCCCCTTCGAGGGGTTCCGCTCCGGTCGCTCCGCAGTCCGGGGCGTCGATGGTCCGGGTCCCGCGCGGTGTTGGCTCGCGAACCAGGTCAGGTCCGGAAGGAAGCAGCCTTAAGCGATCACCGGCAGGCGCAGCGGGAGTCCCCGGACCGGAGCCGCGGGCAGCGACAGGCGGCCGGCAGATGGAGTCTCGAAGAGGGGTGCACGGTCCACTAAGAAGGACAGCGCTTGAAGATCAGCCACGAGCGGTTGGAGGCCGACTCGACGAAGCCCGGCGGGACAGAGACCGCCTCGTGGGGGTCGCGCTTGTCGAGCTGGTAGTCGTGTTCGACCTCGACGCTCGCCGGGTCCGTGTAGACGCCGAAGGTGATCTGGCCGACCTGGGCGCTGCGGATCCGCTCGGGGCTGGCCTTCAGATAGAGCGCCAGGAGGGGGATCGGCGCGTGGTTGGGAACACCCACCGGGCCGCATCCGAGGTTGATCGCGCCGGGCCCCACAAGTGCGGTCAGATCGTCTTCGATCCGTTCCTGGCGGGCCAGTTTCGTGAATTCACGGTTGGCCATGCGGTACTGCGAGGGGGCGAAGATCAGGAGGGCAACCATCACCAGGGCGCCCAGCGCCATCCATGGCCTGCGCCGTGGGTCCCCCGGCTCAAGGACGGTCCAGCCGAACACGCCGGCGCCGCAGAAGATGCAGAGGATCGCGGCCGCCATGAACGCATAGCGGGTGTTGATGGGGAGGCCGACCACCGCGAACAGCGCGAAGACCAGCACCGCCAGGACTCCAATGACGGCGCCCGGGAGGGCACGCCGGGAGACCCAGCGGAGAGACAGGATCCCGCCGATCGCGGCACCCAGCAGCACCGGGGGCCGAAGGATCTCTCCGATCCGCCGGGGGATGTACTCCGGGACGTTGGCGATCCCGGTGGTCCGGTCGAGGGTGGATGCCGTGTGACGGGTGTTCGTCAGCGACCAGAACGGCTGCCCCGTCACCAGCAGGTCGCTCCCCAGCCAGATCAGCGGCCCGGCGGCCGTGAGCAGCGTCAGCAGGACCATGCTCCGTCGCTCGCGGATCGGCTCGCCCTGTGGCAGGCGGGAGCGCAGGGCAGAGGGAAGCAGTCCCAACATGTAGAGCCAGTAGAGGCCCGAGAAGACCCAGGCCTCGGGTCTGAGCAGCCCCGCCAGAGCCAGCAGCGCGAGCACCGGGGCGCCGGCCCGAGGACGGCGGACCTCGACGAGAACGGCGCCCAGGACGAACATCAGATAGGGGATGTCCAGGTAGGCCCGGACCCCGTAGGAGAGGATCGGGACGCGGGTCAGGAAGATCAGTGCGGCGAGCACTCCGGCGGCCACCCCGAACCATCGCCGGGTCAGGCTGAAGATGATCCAGCCGCAGGCGGCCAGCGCACCGAAGGCCAGGGCCAGGGTGACGTCGAGCTCGGCGTGGGCACCCAGCGGATAGAGCGCCAGCCCAAGGAGCTCGAGCAGCGGATGAGGGGTCGGCGCGATCGGAACCCCGTAGGCGGGGGTTTCGCCGCGCGCCAACTGCCCTCCCCAGGTCAATGCGTAGAGCGTGTCGTAGTTGGCGAAGGCGACGCCCGCGATCAGCCGCAGGACGATCGCTCCGACCACGATCGCCGAGAGTGCGCCGAGGTGCCCGCGCAGTCGTCTGATCGGGTCTCTCACGCCGCGGACGCTACCCGCTGAGGGCTTGATCGAGCCGTCCCGGCGGCCCGGATAGACTCAGCCGACGGTGTCCGTAGAGCAGCAGCCACAGGAGCAGGAGCGATCCCTTTACCGTCGGCACCGGCCCCGCAGCTTCGCCGACGTCGTGGGCCAGGAGCCGGTCGTCAGGACTCTGCGCCATGCGGTCGAACGGGAAAAGGTCCACCACGCCTACCTGTTCGTCGGCTCGCGGGGGACCGGGAAGACCTCGATGGCGAAGATCCTGGCGGCCTGCCTGAACTGCGAGCAGGGCCCCACAACCGAACCCTGCGGCCGCTGCGACTCCTGCCGGGCGATCGCGCAGGCGACATCGCTGGACGTGATCGAGATGGACGCGGCATCGAACAACTCGGTCGATGACATCCGCGATCTCCGCGAGAGCGTCGCCTACGCCCCGGTCAGCGGTCGCCGGAAGATCTACATCCTGGACGAGGCCCACATGCTCTCGACGGCGGCCTGGAATGCCTTTCTGAAGACGCTCGAGGAGCCGCCGCCCAACACGATCTTCGTCCTGGCCACGACGGAGGCCAACAAGGTGCCTCCGACGGTCGTGGATCGCTGCCACCGGTTCGATTTCCACCGCCCGACGGTGACCCAGATCGCAAGCGTCCTCTCGAGAGTCGCCGAGTCCGAGTCGATCGAGATCCCTCCCCCGGCGGTCGCAGCCGTCGCCCGCGCCGCGACCGGCAGCTTCCGCGACGCCCTGGGGACGCTCGAGCAGCTGGTCACCTACAGCGGCTCGGTGATTGCCCTGGAGGACGTCCTGGCCGTGCTGGGCGTCGCTGACTCTCGCCTGCTCGCCGAGGCCGTGGACGCGGTTGCCGCGGGCGACGCGAAGCGGGCCCTGCGAGCGCTCGAAGAGTGCCTCGAGCAGGGCCGCGATGCCTCCTCATTCGCAACCGACCTCGAGGGGCGGGCTCGCGAGCTGATGATCGTCCAGGCCCTCGGCGAGGTGCCGGCTGAGCTTTCCCTGACCCCCGAGGCCGACACGGCGCTGGCCGAGCAGGCCGAACGGGTACCCCACTCGACGGTCCTCCGCCTGCTCGAGCTGCTCGGAGAGGGCCTCGAGGCGATCCGCGCGGGGGCCGACTCCCGGACGCGCCTGGAGCTCGCGCTGATCAAGGCCGCGCGCCCTGAGATCGACGGCTCGCTGCGGGCGCTCCTGGGGCGTATCGAGCGACTCGAGGAGGGAGGCACCGTTCAGGCTGCCCCTCCCCGCGAGATCGCTCGTCCCGCGGCGCCTGCCGTTGCGCCGCTCGCCGGTGCGCCCGCTGCCGCGCCCACCCGGCCGCCGGCTCCGCTCGCCGAGCAGGAGCCGCCCCAGGCCGCCGCGCCGCCGCCGCCCCCCGATCCCGTGCCGCCCTCGGCGCCCGCTCCCGCTCCCGCTCAGCCCGAGCAGCAGGCATCACCTGCCTCTGAGGCCACCCGTGACCCGGTGGCCGAGCCGCCGACGGGCGCGGCCCCTGCAGCTGTCATGGAGCAGCCGGCGGTGCCGGGCGCGCCATCCGTCGCCTCCCTGTCCGAGCTGTGGCCGGCGGTGGTCGACCTGGTCCGCACCGAGAATGCCCTGATCGGAGCGTTGATCGCAGAAGCCAGGCCGGTGGAGATCCGCGAGGAAGAGCTGACGATCGCCTTCGGATCTCCGTTCCTCAAGAAGAAGGCCGAGGACCCGGCCAACAGGATGATCGTGGGTGAAGCGCTGAAGGTCGTCACGGCCACCCGCTGGAAGCTGACCTACGAGCTTCGGGAGGATCTGGGCGAGGGCGGCTCACAGGCACCCGAGGAGGAGCACTCGGAGGAGCGCTGGCTGGCCCGCTTCATGGAGGAGTTCGACGCCGAGGAGGTGCCCGGCGAATGGGGATCGGCCCACGGAGGAGATGCCGCGGAGACCGGCGAAGCACATACCGCTACCGGCAACGAGAAAGGCGCCTGATGGCAAAGCAACCCCGGATGCCCAACGTCCAGCAGATGATGCAGCAGGTACAGAAGATGCAGAAGGACATGGAGGTCGCTCAGGAGGAGCTGGCCAACGAGATCGTCGAGGCCTCGGCCGGCGGCGGCATGGTGACGGTGAAGATGAGCGGCGGCCTGGAGCTGAAGGAGATCCAGATAGATCCGGGGGCCGTCGACCCCGAGGATGTCGAGATCCTTGGCGACATGATCATGGCGGCCGTCAACGAGGCGCTGCGCAAGGCCCAGGAGCTTGCCGAGCGCAAGATGGGCGGCGCAACGGCCGGCCTTGACCTTGGCGGGCTCGGCGGGCTGGGGCTACCGGGGCTGTGAGCACGTCACACGCGCCGCCGGTCCAGCGGCTGGTGACGGAGCTCTCAAAGCTTCCTGGCGTCGGCAACCGGACGGCGCAGCGGCTGGCCTTCCACATCCTCCGGGCCTCAGATGAGGACGCGGTGGCGCTGGCCGAGTCGATACGCGAGGTCAAGGAACGGATCCGCCTCTGCGAGGTCTGCTTCAACCTGACCGACGAGGTGCGCTGCCGCATCTGCGAGGACCCGCGCCGCGACCAGGAGCTGATCTGCGTCGTCGAGGAGCCGGGCGACGTGATCCCGATGGAGCGGACCCACGAGTACCACGGCGTCTACCACGTGCTGGGAGGGGCGCTGTCGCCGATCGACGGGGTCGATCCGGAGGATCTGAAGATCGCCGAGCTGCTCGGCCGCGTCGACGCTCCGGGCGCGGCGGTGAAGGAAGTCGTCCTTGCCACCAACCCCACGACCACCGGGGAGGCGACGGCCCTTCACATCGCCGAGGAGCTGCGCCGCCGGGCGCCGGACGTCAGAGTGACGCGGCTGGCAAGCGGCCTGCCGGTCGGCTCGGACCTCGAGTACGCCGACGAGGTGACCCTGGGCAAGGCCTTCGCCGGACGCCGGGCTGTGTAATCCTCGGGACATGTCCGATCTGATCTGCATGAAGTTCGGGGGCACCTCGGTGGCCGATGCGGAGCGCATCAAGCGCGCCGCCCGGCGGATCGTCGAGAAGCGCGAAGAAGGCCACTCGGTGGTGGCGGTCCTCTCGGCCCGGGGCAAGACGACTGACGAGCTGATCACGATGGCCGAGGAGGTCTCCGATCGCCCGGATCCCCGCGAGATGGACATGCTGCTCTCCTCCGGCGAGCGGATCTCCTGCGCGCTCTGCGCGATGGCGATCAACGACCTGGGTCACCGGGCCATCTCCCTGACGGGCTCACAGGCGGGGATCGTGACGGACGAGTCCCACACCAAGGCCCTGATCCTCGACGTGAAGGCCGACCGGATCCGGGCTGCGCTCGAAGAGGACCACATCGTTCTGGTGGCCGGGTTCCAGGGCGTCTCGCTGACGGCCAAGAACGTCACCACGCTCGGAAGAGGGGGCTCCGACACGAGCGCCGTGGCGGTCGCCGCCGCGCTGGGAGCCGAGGTCTGCGAGATCTACACGGACGTCGCTGGTGTCTACTCGGCCGACCCGCGAATCGTCCCCGATGCCCGCAAGCTCGACTTCGTCTCCTTCGAGGAGATGCTCGAGATGGCCGCCTCGGGTGCCGGGGTCCTGCAGCTGCGCTCGGTCGAGTACGCGCGCAACCACGGCGTGAAGATCCATGTCCGCTCATCATTCGACGCGGAGCCCGGTACCGTTGTCGTGGCCGAAGGAGAAACGATGGAGCAACCGCTGATCACCGCCGTGACCCACTCCGTTCAGGAGGCCCGGGTCACCCTCACGGGCGTCCCCGACGCGCCGGGCGCCGCCGCGCGCATCTTCGAGGCGATGGCGGGGGCCAACGTGAACGTCGACATGATCGTCCAGAACGAGCCCGCATCGGCGGGCGGGCAGGCCGAGATCTCCTTCACGGTCCCACGCGAGGATCTGCGCACGGCCCAGTCGGCTCTCGAGCCGCTCACCGGGGAGGCCTTCGCCGAGCTGACGACGCACGAGGAGATGGGCAAGGTCTCGATCATCGGCGCGGGGATGCGCTCGCATCCGGGCGTCGCGGCGAAGGTCTTCGGAGTGCTCGCCGGCGAGGGAGTCAACATCGACATGATCTCGACCTCGCCGATCAAGATCTCCTGCGTGATCGACCGCGACCGGGTCGA
>Ga0265327_10004889_pt1 | contig 11577 bp, 9 predicted proteins | sample 41621metaG_FD_202089 | JGI IMG/M metagenome (GOLD analysis project Ga0265327, IMG submission 202089) | Rhizosphere microbial communities from Carex aquatilis grown in University of Washington, Seatle, WA, United States - 4-16-21 metaG | ecosystem: Host-associated > Plants > Roots > Rhizosphere >...
GTCATCCAGTGCGGCACGATGAACCTGCAGGGCATCGTCGCCTTCCAGAGCACCGGCTCGATCTTCGGCTGGAGCGGCATCGGCTTCCCGTTGATCCTCACGCAGTTCATCGGCTTCTTCCTCTTCCTGATCGCGTCGCAGGCCGAGCTCACCCAGACCCCGTTCGACATGCCCGTCGCCGAGAGCGAGCTCGTCGCCGGCTACATGGTCGAGTACACCGGCTTCCGCTTCCTCTTCTTCTTCATCGGTGAGTTCGGCACCGCGTTCGCGTTCTCGGCCATCGCCGCCACCCTGTACCTCGGCGGCTGGGCGCTGCCGGCATCGTGGGGCATCGACCCCGGGGTGATGCGCTTCCTCGGTCCGCTCGTGCTCTTCGCCAAGATCATGGCCGTCGCCTTCCTCATGTTCTGGGTGCGCTTCACCTACCCGCGCCTCCGGGAGGACCAGCTCCAGGCGTTGGCCTGGAAGTTCCTGATCCCCATCGGCCTGCTCAACATCCTGCTCACGGGTGTCTTCAAGGTGGCGATCTAGCGATGAAGAAGCCCAAGCTCCCCGGCGTCATCGGCGGCCTCGGCATCACGTTCAAGACGATGCTGAAGCCGGCGGTCACCGTGCAGTACCCGCACGAGCGCGAAGACCCGCCCACGCGGGCGCGCGGCGTCATCGCGCTCAAGGAGGAGAACTGCACGGTCTGCATGCTGTGCGCGCGCTCCTGCCCCGACTGGTGCATCTACATCGAGGGCCACAAGGAGAAGCGACCGCCGCGTCGTGAAGGTGGTCGCGACCGCACCGTGAGCGTGCTCGACCGCTTCGACATCGACTACGCCCTGTGCATGTACTGCGGGATCTGCGTCGAGGTGTGCCCCTTCGACGCGCTCTTCTGGAGCCCCGACTACGAGTACTCCGAGTCGAACATCGCCAAGCTGCTGCACGACAAGCGCAAGCTCGGCGAGTGGATGGAGACGGTCCCCGAGCCCGAGCCGCTCGAGATCGGCGCCGAGGTCAAGAAGTAGTGGTCGCGCAGAACGTCGCGTTCTGGATCCTCGCGATCGCGATGGCCGGTGCGGCCATCGGGGTCGTGCGTTCGCAGAACGTGGTGCACGCCGCGCTCTACCTCGTCGTGGTGCTCGCGGGTGCGGCCGCGCAGTTCATCCTGCTCGCGGCCGAGTTCGTCGCCTGGGTGCAGGTGCTCATCTACATCGGCGCCATCGTCATCCTCTTCCTCTTCGGCATCATGCTCACGCGCGCACCGATGCGTCCCGAGGGGAGCATGGACAACAGCCAGCGGCTCGCCGCCGCGGTGGTGAGCCTCTTCCTGTTCGGCGTGATCACCGCCTTGTTCGTCGACGCCTACGGCGGCAAGGAGATCAAGCTCTCCGACGACCTCGTGCTCATCGGCCGTTCCAGCAACATCGCCTCGAGCATCTTCCGCGACTACCTGGTGCCCTTCGAGGTGGTCTCGATGCTCCTGCTCGCCGCGCTGGTCGGCGCCGTCGTGATCGCGCGGAGGGACTGAGCGCGATGGCCCTCAACAACTTCCTCATCCTCAGCGCGTTCCTGTTCTGCACCGGGATCTACGGCGTCCTCGCGCGCAAGAACGCGGTGCTCGTGCTCATGAGCATCGAACTCATGCTCAACGCGGTGAACATCAACCTCGTGGCGTACTCGGCCTTCCACAAGGCTGTCGCCGGGCAGGTCTTCGCCCTCTTCCTCATCACCATCGCGGCCGCCGAGGTCGGGATCGGACTGGCGATCGTGTTGCTGATCTACCGCAACTCGCACACCGTCGATCTCGACGATGCCGACCAGTTGAAGGGCTGATCTCGACGTGCTGAATTACGGCTGGATCATCCCCGCGATCCCCGCGGTTTCGTTCCTCCTGATCCTGTTCTTCGGGAAGCGCATGCCGAAGAAGGGCGCGGAGATCGGGATCGTCGCGCTGAGCGCCTCGTTCATCCTCGCCTGCGTCGCGGTGTACCAGTGGATCGACCGGGTCGAGAGCGCGACCGGCGGTCACGCGAGCGGGTTGCGTGCACTGGGCCGGGGCGTGTTCGGTGCCGAGGGCGCCGGTCACGGCGAGGCCGTGGTCACGCCGGTGATCCACCACTTCACCTGGTGGCAGAACGGTGGCATCGAGTTCGGCGTCGGCATCCGCATGGACGGCCTCGCGGTGATGATGCTCTTCGTCGTCACCCTCATCTCGCTGCTGGTGCACATCTACAGCACCGCGTACCTCGAGAACGACATCCGCTACACGCACTACTTCGCGATGCTCAGCCTGTTCACCGCGGCGATGCTCACGCTCGTCGTCGCCGACAACACGCTGCAGCTGCTGCTCGGGTGGGAGGGCGTGGGCCTCTGCTCGTTCGCGCTGATCGGGCACTGGTGGGAGGAGGGCGCCAACAGCCGCGCCGCGCTCAAGGCGTTCCTCACCACCCGCACCGGCGACATCGGCCTGATGATCGGCATCATCATCCTCTTCTTCGCCGTCGGCAGCTTCGACATCGGCCGCAGCAACCTCTACGCGCTCACCCCCAACGCCGACCACGGCATGCTCCTCGCCGCGTCCGCGTGCCTCTTCATCGGCATCATCGGCAAGAGCGGCCAGTTTCCGTTGCACACGTGGCTCCCGGACGCCATGGCCGGTCCCACGCCGGTGTCGGCGCTCATCCACGCAGCCACCATGGTGGTCGCCGGCGTGTACCTCGGCGCCCGCCTCTACCCGGTCTTCTTCAACGGGTTCTCGATCGGCCACGGCGGCGTCAACTTCATGGTCCTGATCGGTGGGATCACGATCATCATCGGCGCGCTGCTCGCGTTCGTGCAGGACGACATCAAGAAGGTCCTCGCGTACTCCACCATCTCGCAGCTCGGCTACATGGTGATGGCGCTCGGTTCCGGCGCCTGGGTCGCGGCGGTGTTCCACCTCTTCACCCACGCGTTCTTCAAGGCGCTCCTCTTCCTCGGCGCCGGCTCGGTGAGCCACTCGGGCTCGCACCACTCCTTCGACATGAAGAAGGACATGGGCGGGCTGCGCAAGTACATGCCGATCACGTTCTGGACCTTCATGATCGGCACGCTCGCGCTCGCCGGCATCTTCCCGTTCGCGGGGTTCTGGTCGAAGGACGAGATCCTCGTGACCGCGGGCCGGTCGGGCTACGACATCTTCCTCGTCGTGGGTCTCGTCGGCGCGTTCCTCACCGCGGCCTACATGACCCGGTGTGTGTACCTCACCTTCTTCGGCGAGTACCGGGGTCACGGCCACCCGGAGGAGTCGCCGCGGGTGATCACGGGGCCGCTGATCGTCCTCTCCGTGTTCTCGATCGGCGCGGGCGTCCTCGCGTGGTCGGCGTGGCCCTTCCACCTCGAGAAGTTCAAGGAGTGGGTCGAGCCGCGCGTGTCGTTCCCGGTCGTCGTGCATCCCGGCTTCGACTATTCGAAGGCGGCGATCTCACTCGCAGTCGCGACGCTCGGTATTGGTATCGCCGCCTTCTTCTGGTTCAAGCGGGAGGAGATCGGCGCGCTGAAGGGGCTCACCCAGCGCAACAAGGTCGCCCACGCCGGGTACACGTTCCTCGTCAACAAGTACTACCTCGACGCGCTCTACGAGAACGTGATCATCGCGTCGATCAAGGGCGGCATCGCCAATGCTGCCTATTGGGTCAACCAGCACGTCATCGACGGGGTGGTCAACGGCGCCGGGCGCGGCGCCAAGATCGCCGGGAAGTTCACCTACGAGAAGCTGGACCAGCGCGGGGTCGACGGGGTGGTCAACGGTGTCGCCGAGATCACGGGCGAGAGCGGCGGTCTCCTGCGCTACCTGCAATCCGGTCGTGTCCAGCGTTACGCGTTGTTGCTGTTCGGTGCGGTGGGGCTCCTGAGCCTCTTCCTGCTACTCGCCAACTCCTGATCCGAGGGGAATCGTTCCAATGGACTGGTTCGACAACTGGGCCCTGACGCTGGCGGTGTTCATCCCCATCGTCGGCATGGTGATCGTGCTGTTGATCCCGAAGGCCGAGGAGAACCTCATCAAGGTGGTCGCGCTGTTGACCACGTTGCTGACCGCCGCGGTCGGCATCGGGATCCTCGCGAACTTCAACCTCGACGACGGCGGTCTCCAGTTCACGGCCAACGAGCGCTGGATCGACGTGATCCACAGCCGTTACCACGTGGGACTCGACGGCATCTCGCTGCCGCTCGTGCTCCTCACCATGTTGGTGACGGTCTGCTGCATCATCTACTCCTGGAACCACTTCCCGGAGCCGCACAACCCGAAGGCGTTCCTCGCGCTGATCCTGCTGCTCGAGACGGGCATGATCGGCACCTTCGTCGCCCAGGACCTCATCCTCTTCTTCATCTTCTTCGAGGTGGTCCTGCTCCCGATGTTCTTCATGATCGGGGTGTGGGGCGGTCCGAACCGCGAGTACGCGTCGATCAAGTTCTTCCTCTTCACGCTGTTCGGCTCCGCGCTCATGCTGTTGAGCTTCCTGGCGCTGTTCTTCCTCTCGAAGGTCCACACCTTCGACATGGTCACGCTCACGCACCTCCACGGCGACGGCATCGTCCACGGCACGCAGCTGCTCGTGTTCGGCGGTATGTTCCTCGGCTTCGCGATCAAGGTGCCGATGTTCCCGTTCCACACCTGGCTGCCCGACGCGCACACCGAAGCGCCCACGGTCGGCTCGGTGCTGCTGGCCGCGATCATGCTGAAGCTCGGCACGTACGGCTTCATCCGCATCGCGCTCCCGATGCTCCCGAGCGCGGCGCAGTCGTGGGCACCGTGGATCGGCCTGCTCGCCGTGATCGGCATCATCTACGGCGCGCTCTGTTGTCTCGCGCAGCGCGACATGAAGCGCCTCATCGCGTTCTCGTCGGTCGCGCACATGGGCTTCGTGATGCTCGGCATCGCCACCCTCACCAGCTTCGGCATCAACGCCGCGGTCTTCGGCATGGTCGCCCACGGTCTGATCACCGGCATGCTCTTCTTCCTCGCCGGTTCCATCCAGGAGCGCTACGGCACCCGTGAGATGAGCCGCCTCGGAGGTGTGCTCACGCAGGCGCCCCATCTCGGCTGGCTCCTCGGGTTCTCGGCCATGGCGTCGCTGGGCCTGCCCGGCCTGGCCGGGTTCTGGGGCGAGTTCCCCGCCATCCTCTCCTCCTACGAGCCCAAGCTGCCGTTCGGCCTCTTCAACGGCCTCGACGGCACCCTCACCACCTTCCGCGTGTACATGGTGGTCGCCGCGGTCGGTACCGTCCTCGCCGCCGGCTACCTCCTCTGGATGTTCCAGCGGGTGGCCATGGGCAAGGTGAAGCCCGAGTTCGAGGACGCCCACATCCACGACGTCCACGTGTCGGAGTGGATCGCGTGGGCGCCGCTGCTCCTGCTCATCGTCGCGTTGGGTCTCTACCCGCAGCTGCTGTTCAAGATGACCGACCTGCCGGTGACCCATCTGGTCAACGGGCTCTCGAGGGCGCTGTAGGTGAATCCGCACGTCGACTTCCACGCGATCGCGCCGGAGCTCGTCCTCACGGCGACGATCCTCGTCGTCCTGATCGCCGACCTGATCTGGCCCGAGCGCTCACGGTTCGCGAGCTCGCGCATCGCGTCGGTCGGTGTGCTCGCGGCGCTGATCCCGGTCATCACGCTCGCGGCCGACGGCACCGATCGCGTGATGTTCGGCGGCGCGTTCGTGGTCGACCCGTACGCGCTCGCGTTCGAGGGGTTCTTCCTGGTCGTCACGTACGTCGTGCTGCTGATGTCGTCCGACTACATCTCCGACGGCGACTACCACCAGGCCGAGTTCTACTTCCTGATGCTCACGTCGGTGCTCGGCATGCTGGCGATGGCGTCGGCGCGCGACCTCATCTCCATCTTCGTGGCGCTGGAGACCATCACCATCCCCACGTTCGTCCTCGCGGGTTGGCGCAAGCACGACTCGAAGTCGAACGAGGCGATGATCAAGTACTTCATCATCGGTGTGCTGTCGTCGGCGATCATGCTCTACGGCATGTCGATCGTCTTCGGCGAGACCGGCGGCTCCACGCTGCTGGTCGACATCCGTCGATCGATCATCGTGCACGGCACGTCGACGCTGCTCGGCGTGGCGATCTTCCTCACCATCGCCGGCTTCGCGTTCAAGGTGAGCGCGGTGCCGTTCCACTTCTGGACCCCCGACACCTACGAGGGTGCACCCACCCCGGTCACCGCCTTCCTCTCGACCGCGTCGAAGGCCGGCGGGTTCGTGGCGTTGCTCACGATCATCCGCTACGGGTTCTTCCCCTCGCAGGACTCCTGGGAGCCGGTGCTCTGGGTGCTGGCGGCGGCGTCGATCATCTACGGCAACCTCGTCGCCCTCCGGCAGACCAACATCGTGCGGATGCTCGCGTACTCGTCGATCGCACAGGGTGGCTTCATCCTCGTGCCCCTGGCGGTGGCCGGCGACGGCGGCGCCGCGCGCGTCTCCTTCGAGGCCGTGCTCATCTACCTCTTCATCTACGCGGCGATGAACCTCGGCGCGTTCGCGGTGGTGATCGCGGTGGCGCGCCGCACCGGGAGCGCCGAGATCGAGACCTACGCCGGCCTCGGCACGACCGGACCCGGGCTCGCGATCACGCTCACCATCTTCCTGTTCTCGCTCGCGGGCATCCCGCCGTTCGCGGGCTGGTTCGCCAAGTTCGTGATGTTCCGCGCCGTCCTCGACGCCAACTCTCCGTCGGCGATCACCCTCGGCATCATCGCCGCGCTCGGTTCGGTGGTCGCGTTCTTCTACTACGCCGGCGTGGCCCGCAAGATGTGGTTCCACGACCCGGCCCCCGAGGCCCAGGCCACGCCCCGGCCGATCCCCGCCGCGCTCACGGTGGCCATCGGCCTGTGCGTGACCTTCACCATCGTGGTGGGCGTCTACCCACAGATCGTCGCCCGCATCGGCGAGCTCGCCTTTCCCATCTGACGCGCGTCTCACGAACATGCGACAGAGTTGCGTAGTCCCGCAACTTTGACGCAGAAACGGTGGGGATGGTGACGGCGAAGGACGCGATCGTCGAGCGGATCCGACGGGAGGGGCCGATCGCGTTCGACGCGTTCGTGGAGCTCGCGCTGTACGGCGAGGGCGGCTTCTTCACCCGGGGACGGGGCGCGGGTCGCGCCGGGCGCGACTTCGTGACCAGCCCCGAGGTCGGCACGCTGTTCGGCACGTTGGTGGCGCGAGCGGTCGACGGTTGGTGGCGCGCCGCCGACGCGCCCGATCCGTTCCTGGTGATCGAAGCGGGCGCGGGGCGCGGCCGACTCGCCGCCGACGTGCTCGCCGCCCCACCCGACTGCGCCAGCGCGCTGCGCTACGTGCTGGTCGAGCGGTCGTCGGGGCTGCGCGCCGCCCAGCGCGAGCTCCTCACCGTCGAGCCGTTCGAGGACGCGCTCGGTCCGATGATGCGCGACGACGAGGACGCGCCGGTGCCGGTCACGGGCATGGGCCCGATCGTCACCGCGCTCGACGACCTCCCTGCGGTGCCGCTCGCGGGCGTCGTGCTCGCCAACGAGCTGCTCGACAACCTCCCCTTCCGCGTGGTCGAACGGCGCGCGGGCACGTGGTGGGAGGTGCGGGTCGCGGCCGACGGTGACGAGCTCGTCGAGAGCGTCGTGCCGGCGACGAGCGAGCTCGCGGTCGAGGCCGACCTGGTCGTGGCCGACGCGCCCGACGGGGCGCGCGTGCCCGTGCCCACCGCATTGGTGACGTGGCTGCGCGCCTGCGCCGTGGCGTTGCCGCGCGGACGTCTGGTGATCATCGACTACACCGCGACCGGTGCCGAGCTGGTGGAGCGGGGCGAAGTCGGTTGGCTGCGCACCTACCGCGAGCACGGGCGGGGCGTCGCGCCCCTCGCCGCGCCCGGCGAACAAGATGTCACCGCCGACGTCCCGACGGAGTTCCTGGTGCACGCGGCCGGACGCGTCGGCCTGCACCTCGAGCGCGACGTCACCCAGGCCGGGTGGCTGCGCGAGCTCGGCCTTGACGACCTCGTCGACGAAGCGCGGCGCGAGTGGGACGCCCGCGCCCACGTGGGTGACCTCGAAGCGGTTCGCCACCGCAGCCGCGTCACCGAAGGGGCCGCCCTCGTGGATCCGTCCGGCCTGGGTGCCCACCGGGTCCTGGTGTTCTCCCGCTGATCCACGCGCCCACCGACCCCACGCGGACCGGTCGCGCGACGGAGCGAGGGCAGCGAGCGACGGGGACCGGGCGCGTAGGGTGACGCCGCTAGCCCAACCGGTGAGACCACGGGGGTCTGTGATGGCGGAGAAGTCGGACACGATCGAGTCGCTGCTCGCCGAAGGCCGCACGTTCCCGCCGCCGCCCGAGTTCGTCGCACAGGCCCGCATCGCCACCCCTGACGTCTACGCCGAGGCCGACGCCGATCCCGAGGCGTTCTGGGCCCGGCAGGCGGGCGACCTCCTCGACTGGTTCGAGCCGTGGCACACCGTGCTCGAGTGGGACCTCCCGTTCGCCAAGTGGTTCCTCGGCGGGAAGCTCAACGCGTCGTACAACTGCCTCGATCGCCACGTCGAGGCCGGTCGGGGCGACAAGGTCGCCTACCACTGGGAGGGTGAGCCCGGCGACACCCGCACCATCACCTACGCCGATCTCCTGCGCGACGTCTCGCAGCTCGCCAACGCGCTGAAGGCGCTGGGCGTCGAGAAGGGCGACCGGGTCAACATCTACCTGGGCATGGTCCCCGAGCTGCCCACGGCGCTGCTCGCGTGCGCGCGCATCGGCGCCGCGCACTCGGTGGTGTTCGGTGGCTTCTCGTCCGACTCGCTGCGCGACCGCATCCAGGACGCCGGCGCCAAGGTGCTCATCACCGGCGACGGCGCGTGGCGTCGCGGCAGCATCGTGCCGTTGAAGGAGACCGCCGACCTTTCGGTCGCGGAGTGCCCCACCATCGAGAAGGTCCTGGTGCTGCAGCGCACCGGCCAGGACGTCGACATGGTCGACGGTCGCGACGTCTGGTGGCACGACCTCGTCCCGCAGCAGTCGACCGAGTGCGCACCCGAGCCCATGGACAGCGAGGACCTCCTGTACCTCCTGTACACGAGCGGCACGACCGCGCGGCCCAAGGGCATCATGCACACGACCGGTGGCTACCTCACCCAGGTCGCGTGGACGCACCAGAACGTCTTCGACCTGCGGCCCGACACCGACGTGTACTGGTGCGCGGCCGACGTCGGCTGGGTCACGGGGCACTCCTACATCGTGTACGGGCCACTGATGAACGGGTGCACCGGGGTGCTCTACGAGGGCACCCCCGATCACCCCGGCAAGGACCGGCTGTGGGACATCGTGGAGCGCTACGGCGTCACCATCCTCTACATCGCGCCCACCGCCATCCGCACGTTCATGAAGTGGGGCCCCGAGTTCCCCGCGAGCCACGACCTCTCGTCGCTGCGACTGCTCGGCAGCGTGGGGGAGCCCATCAACCCCGAAGCCTGGGTCTGGTACTGGCAGCACATCGGCGGTGGTCGGTGCCCGATCGTCGACACGTGGTGGCAGACCGAGACCGGCGCCATGATGATCACGCCGCTCCCGGGTGTGAGCACCACCAAGCCGGGGAGTGCGACCGGCCCGATCCCGGGCATCGGTGCCGACATCGTCGACGACGCCGGGGAGGCCGTCGGCGTCCCCGGCGGGGGATACCTCGTGCTCACCCACCCGTGGCCGTCGATGCTGCGCGGCGTCTGGGGTGATCCGGAGCGGTACCGCGACACCTACTGGAACCGGTTCCCCGGCCGTTACTTCGCGGGCGACGGCGCCAAGCGTGACGACGACGGCGACTACTGGCTGCTCGGGCGGGTCGACGACGTCATGCTCGTGTCCGGCCACAACATCTCGACTGCGGAGGTGGAGCACGCGCTGGTCGGCCACCCCGCGGTCGCCGAGGCCGCAGTCGTCGGTACGAAGGACGCGACCACGGGCCAGGCGATCAGCGCCTTCGTGATCCTGCGCGCGGGCAACGACGCCAACGACGCGCTGGTCGCGGCGCTGCGTGACCACGTGGGTCACACGATCGGTCCGATCGCCAAGCCGAAGACGGTGCTGTTCACCGAGGACCTGCCCAAGACGCGCTCGGGCAAGATCATGCGCCGCCTGCTGCGCGACGTCGCCGAGGACCAGGCGCTGGGCGACACCACCACGCTGGCCGACCCCTCGGTGGTGGAGGGGATCAAGGCCCGGTACCTCGCGTCCGCCACCGACGAGGACTGAGGAGTCGGAACGGCGGTGTCGCTCTCCCCCGGGACGGGTCACGTCCCCGACTACTGGACCTGGCACGACGGCCCGGTCGAACCCGGCCCTGCGGTCGTCGTCGACATCGACGGCGTGCTCTCCGACGCGGTCAGCCGTCAGCACTACCTCGAGGCGCCGCGCCGGAACTGGAACGCCTTCTTCGAGGCCTGCGGCGACGACCCGGTGATCGAGGAGATGAAGGTGCTCCTCGACCTGCTCGATCCCGAGCTGCGGATCGTGCTGCTCACCGCCCGGCCCGAGCGGGTCCACCACCTCACCGAGGCCTGGCTGCGTCGCTACCGCATCCGCTGGGACGTGCTGCTCATGCGTCCGTGGGGCGACTACGACATGGCCCGCGACTTCAAGCAGGCGTCGGTGTGGGACCTGCGCAACTACGGCTTCGAGCTCCGGCTGGCCTTCGAGGACGACCGTCGCAACGTGGCCATGTTCCGCTCGGAGGGCGTGCCCTGCGTCTACTTCCACAGCGGCTACTACGACTGACCACCTCCTCTCCGCCCTCGCTCGCTCCGCTCACTCCGTCCCGGGAACGCGCGCGGTCCACGTGGCGTTGCACGGACGTCGGGTCCATCCCCCGGACCACGAGGTGGAACGAGATGCGCAACGCAGTGAAGACAGCCGTCCTGCTCGCCGCCCTGGGCGCGCTGTTCATGATCGTCGGCGGCGCCATCGGTGGGAGCACGGGCCTGGTGATCGGGCTCGGGATCGGTCTGGTGTTCGTCGGCGGGTCGTACTGGTTCAGCGACACGCTGGCCATCAAGGCCGCCCGGGCCCGGCCCGTCACGCGCGAGGAGCTCCCCGAGGTCTACGCGATCGTCGAGGAGCTCACGCAGAAGTCGGGCCTGCCGATGCCGAAGCTCTACGTGTCGCCGGAGATGCAGCCCAACGCGTTCGCGACCGGGCGCAGCCCGCACCACGCCGCGGTGTGCGTCACGCAGGGCATCCTGCAGGTGCTCGACCGTGACGAGCTGCGCGGTGTGCTCGCGCACGAGCTGTCGCACGTCCAGAACCGCGACATCCTCATCAGCTCGGTCGCGGCGGCGGTCGCGCTCGGCATCACGTTCCTCGCCCGCATGGCGATGTGGGGCGCCATCTTCGGGGGCGGCAACGACCGCGACGGTGGCAATGCTTTCGGCGCGCTCGCCATGGCGATCCTCGCTCCCATCGCGGCGATGATGATGCAGATGGCGCTGTCGCGCAGCCGTGAGTTCCAGGCGGACGCGAGCGGCGCGCACCTGTTGCACGACGGTGAGCCGCTCGCCCGCGCGCTCGAGAAGATCGACGCGTA
>Ga0265327_10004890_pt1 | contig 11576 bp, 10 predicted proteins | sample 41621metaG_FD_202089 | JGI IMG/M metagenome (GOLD analysis project Ga0265327, IMG submission 202089) | Rhizosphere microbial communities from Carex aquatilis grown in University of Washington, Seatle, WA, United States - 4-16-21 metaG | ecosystem: Host-associated > Plants > Roots > Rhizosphere...
AGCCGTATAAGGCATATCCTCGACCGGAACGATGCGGGATACAACGCCCTTGTTGCCATGGCGGCCCGCCATTTTGTCGCCCGGTTGTATCCGGCGCTTAACGGCAAGATAAACTTTGACCATTTTGAGCACGCCCGGAGCGAGATCGTCCCCCATGGTGATTTTCTTGCGTTTTTCTTCCAGACGCTGATTTATCTCTTCGCGCTGCAGTTCCAGTTGGGCTGCAGCTGCTTCTATATTGAGATTGACCTCTTCGTCCTTGACGCGAATCTGCAGCCACTGCGCCGGTTTCAGGCCATCCAGATAGGTTTTTTCGATGACCGTGCCGGACTTGAGTCCACCCGGACCGCTTTGCGATATCTTGCCGAGCAAAATCTGTTCGATGCGCTCGAAAATATCCTTTTCTATGATACGCAGCTGATCGGCCAGATCTTTCTTTACATGCTCAATCTGAGTTTCTTCTATCTGCTGTGCGCGAGCGTCCTTTTTGACTCCGTCGCGGGTGAAAATCTGCACATCAATAACGGTCCCGTCCATGCCTGACGGAACACGCAATGAGGTATCTTTCACGTCGGAAGCCTTCTCGCCGAATATCGCGCGCAGCAGCTTTTCTTCCGGCGTCAACTGGGTTTCTCCCTTCGGGGTAACCTTGCCGACCAGGATATCTCCGGCCTTGACCTCTGCGCCGATATGCACAATTCCCGACTCGTCGAGTTTGGCCAAAGCCGCTTCGCCGACATTGGGTATGTCCGCTGTAATTTCCTCAGGTCCCAGCTTGGTGTCTCGCGCGACGCAGGATTTTTCCTCGATATGTATCGTGGTAAAGCGATCGTCCTGCACCACACGCTCGGAGATCAGGATGGAGTCTTCGAAGTTGTAGCCGTTCCATGGCATGAAGGCTACCAGCAGATTCTGCCCCAACGCCAGCTCACCCATATCTGTCGAAGGCCCGTCAGCCAGGATATCGCCCTTGGCGACCTTATCGCCGGGCCTGACCAGGGGTCGCTGATTGATACAGGTATTCTGGTTCGAGCGCGTATATTTAACCAGATTATAAATATCGACGCCTTGTACGCCCGCTTCCGTTTCTTCGTTGTTCACACGCACTACAATGCGGCTGGCGTCGACCGACTCGATAAAACCGCCGCGCAACGCGACAACGGCCACGCCGGAATCCTTGGCCACGATACGCTCCATACCGGTGCCGACCAGCGGTTTCTCCGCGCGCAGGGTTGGAACGGCCTGACGCTGCATGTTCGAACCCATCAATGCACGGTTGGCATCATCGTGTTCGAGAAACGGAACCAGCGAAGCCGCCACCGAAACTATCTGCTTGGACGATACGTCCATGTAATTGATTTTATCCGGCGTGGACAGGGTAAATTCGTCTCGATACCTACTTGAAACCAGATCGTCCTTCAGACGACCGTTTTCATCCATGGAGGCGCTGGCCTGTGCGATGTAATACTTGCCTTCCTCAATGGCCGACAGATATTCGATCTCAGTCGTAACGAGTCCGTCAACCACTTTCCGGTACGGCGTCTCCAGGAAACCGTATTCATTGGTACGCGCATAGACCGCCAGCGAGTTGATCAATCCGATATTCGGTCCTTCGGGCGTTTCGATAGGACATACGCGTCCGTAATGGGTGGTATGAACGTCACGCACTTCGAAGCCGGCTCGCTCTCGGGCAAGTCCGCCCGGCCCCAGCGCCGAGACGCGGCGTTTGTGGGTAATCTCGGATAGCGGATTGCTTTGATCCATAAACTGGGACAGCTGGCTTGAGCCGAAAAACTCCTTGATCGAAGCAGCAACCGGTTTAGCGTTGATGATTTCCTGCGGCATCAACCCTTCGGAGTCTGCCAGGGATAAACGCTCCTTCACCGCGCGCTCAACACGCACCAACCCCAGACGGAACTGGTTCTCGACCATTTCACCGACCGAACGCACCCGGCGATTACCCAGGTGATCGATATCGTCAACCTGTCCATTACCATTACGAATATTGATCAGCTCCTTCAACACATCGATAATGTCTTCCTTGGACAACACGCCGGAACCTTCGATTTCGACGCGCCCCAAACGACGGTTGAACTTCATGCGACCTACCGCAGACAGATCGTAACGCTCCGATGTGAAAAACAGATTCTCGAACAATGCCTGGGCCGCCTCCCGCGTAGGCGGTTCGCCGGGACGCATCATGCGGTAGATTTCCACCAGCGCATCAAGCTGATTTTCCGTGGTGTCGATGCGCATCGCATGCGACATGTAAGGTCCACGATCGAGATCATTAACAAACAATACATCTATGCTTGTCACTCCCGCAGCCATTATGCGGGTGATCATTTCTTCTGTTACCTCGTCGTTAACCTTGCCCAGCAACTCGCCGGAAGCGGTGTCGATCAAATTGCGAGACAGAATTCGGCCGACCAGATAGTCGCGAGGAACTTCGATCCTGTTCAATCCCGCCTTTTCCATTTGGCGGATATGGCGAGCAGTGATACGTTGGCCCTTCTCAACAACAACCTTGTCGCCGACGCTGAGATCGAAGCTGGCTATATCGCCGCGCAAGCGTTCAGGAACAAGATTCAGGAAAATATTACCGACTTCGAAGCTGAATTGATTGGTATCGAAAAACTCTTCGATAATCTGCTCGTTTTCATAGCCAAGCGCACGCAATAAAACGGTTGCAGGCAGCTTGCGCCGGCGATCGATACGCACGTAAACGCAATCCTTATGATCGAACTCGAAATCCAGCCATGATCCGCGGTAAGGAATGATCCGCGCGTTAAAAAGCAGCTTTCCGGATGAATGGGTTTTTCCTCGATCATGATCGAAGAACACGCCCGGAGAACGATGCAACTGAGAAACGATGACACGCTCTGTTCCGTTGATAACGAAGGTTCCGGTATCCGTCATCAATGGGATTTCCCCCATGTAGACTTCCTGCTCGCGGATATCCTTTACCACTTTCGCGCTGGCGGGCGACTCCTTGTCGTAAATGACAAGACGAACCAGAACGCGCAACGGAGCGGCATAAGTCGCTCCACGCTGCTGGCATTCCTTTACGTCGAAGGCCGGTTCTCCGAGGCGATAACTGACATACTCCAGCACGGCATGCCCGGTATGACTCGCGATAGGGAAAACGGAGGTAAGCGCGGCGTGTAAACCGTAGTCCACTCTGCCGACATGCCTGGTATCCGCCTGCAAAAACCGTTTATAGGAATCAACCTGGGTAGCCAAAAGATAGGGTACTTCGAGAACGTCCTGACGCTTGCCAAAACTTTTACGAATTCGCTTTTTCTCAGTGAAAGAATATGCCATTTTTGGTTCCTTACCCACTAAATTTGCCTGAACTGGATACTGCGGAGTATTTGCGACACCTCGGCCTGCAATTGAAGCCGCGTCGCGTAGCCTGGACATCCCGAGGACGCCTTAGCTCTGAATTCTGATTGATGCACACCCCCGACCGCATGCATCGTAAGTGTAACGCCAAAAGGCCGGCAGCAGCAGCTACCGGCCAATGGGTCTATCTATAAAGTACTTGGTTTGACCCAACTTACTTGATGTCAACAGCTGCGCCAGCCTCTTCCAACTTCTTCTTCAGCGAGTCCGCGTCAGCCTTGCTGACGCCTTCCTTGACAGAAGAAGGCACGCCTTCTACCAGGTCTTTCGCTTCTTTGAGGCCCAGACCGGTTACTTCGCGAACAACTTTGATCACGTTAACCTTATTCGCGCCAAAGCTGGTCAGTACCACGTTGAACTCGGTTTGTTCTTCCGCTGCGGGCGCAGCGGCAGCTGCCGGAGCCGCAACAGCAACGGCGGCTGCAGCGGAAACACCAAACTTCTCTTCCATCGCTGAAATCAGATCAACGACTTCCAGCACTGTCATATTGGAAATTGCTTCCAGTATATCGTCTTTTGAAATAGCCATTATTAACTCCAAAATTCTAAATCAACCAAGCAGGCACTAAGCCGCTTGTTTCTGGTCTCGTATTGCTGCAACCGTTCTTGTCAGTTTCGCGTGCGGTTCTGCAAGCGTCCTTACAAATTTCTCGATTGGTGCCTTCATAGTACCCATCAATATCGCAATTGCTTCATCTCTTGTCGGCAGTTTCGACAGCCTTTCGAGTTCGGATGCGCCGTACTGTTTGCCGCCAACCGCAACAAGCTTGGTTACCAGCTTGTCGTGAGTTTTGGCAAATGCGCCGATAACGCGCGCAGCGGAACCCGGATCTTCCAGAGAAAAAGCCAGCAACAGCGGTCCGATCAAACCGTCCTGCATGCAGGCGAAATCGGTCCCTTCGACAGCCTTGCGCGCCAAGGTGTTCTTGACAACGCGAAGATACACGCCGGATGCGCGTGCGGTCTTCCGAAGCTCGGTGAGCTCCGACACTGTCAAACCGCGATATTCCGCAGCAACTGCGGAATGGGCTTGAGCGGCAATAGCAGCAACTTCGGCGACGACAGCTTTCTTGTCATCTATACGCAATGCCACAGTTACCTCCATTTCACTAAATTCTGAATGTTTTTAATCACTCAGAGCCAAACTCCGTATTAAACCGGAGCACTTACGGCTCCTTCGCCACTATCAGGGCTCGGGTATACCGTCTGCGCAGGCATGATTAAGCAGCTTGTTACAGGTGCGCCTGCGGTCTTTGACGGTCGCCTACAGCAAGCCGCGGCGACCCAAAGTTTTTAAATTGCAACCCTCATCAACTCGTCCGTGTTATCAGGATTTCGGAACATTCTCCGTTCGGCTTAGAGTAATCTGAGATTGCAAATGCTTCTATTTTGTAAGCACCTTTTTTCTTAGCAGGCGCTTAGTTCTTAACCCTTCTCACATTGAAGAAGGGATACAGCGCGGGATCAGAACAAACTAGACGGCCAATCCGCTATGATCGACCGAAAGACCGGGACCCATCGTCGAGGAAACGGTTACCTTTTTCAGGTAAATACCCTTGGAGGTACTCGGCTTAAGTTTTTTGAGGTCGACCAATAATGCTTCGAGATTTTCTTTCAGCGCGGCTTCGTCAAAGCTGATCTTGCCGATCGTACAATGAATAATTCCCTTTTTATCTGTTCTGTAGCGTACCTGGCCCGCTTTTGCATTTTTCACTGCAGAAGCTACGTCCGGGGTCACCGTACCGACTTTCGGATTGGGCATCAATCCGCGCGGACCGAGGATCTGGCCAAGCTGACCTACCACTCTCATCGCGTCGGGTGCTGCGACAACGACATCAAAATCCATCTGCCCGGCTTTGATTTGTGCTGCCAGATCATCCATACCTACGATATCAGCGCCTGCTGCTGTCGCTGCATCGGCTGCCGGCCCTTGAGCAAAAACTGCTACCCGCACGGTTTTACCGGTTCCGCGCGGCAGAACGGTAGCACCGCGTACTGCCTGGTCGGATTTTCTGGGATCAACGCCCAGATTTACTGCCACATCGACCGACTCGACAAACTTGATTTTCGACAGCGACTTCAGCAATGACAAGGCTTCAGTAACCTCGTAGACCTTGCCGGCTTCGACTTTTTCGCTGATTTCCTTAAGTCTTTTCGTTAATTTGGCCATTACACACCCTCCACTTCCAATCCCATGCTGCGCGCGCTACCCGCTATGGTGCGGATCGCCGCATCCAGGTTCGCTGCAGTAAGATCGGGTTCTTTTGCCTTGGCAATTTCCGCCAGCTGTTCGCGCGTTACTTTGCCTACCTTATTGGTATTGGGGTTGCTGCTTCCGCTTTTAAGTCCTGCCGCCTTTTTCAGCAGTATTGATGCCGGTGGCGTTTTTGTAATAAAAGTGAAGCTCTTGTCGCTGTATACTGTGATCACGACGGGAAGAGGCAGGCCTTTTTCCACGTTCTGAGTCTGTGCATTGAACGCTTTACAGAACTCCATGATATTCACACCGCGCTGGCCTAATGCCGGTCCGACCGGAGGGCTTGGATTTGCCTCGCCTGCCTTCACCTGCAATTTAATATAAGCAGTTATTTTCTTTGCCATTTCAACTCCTGTGGGTCTAGCGCCTGAGCTATCAGGCTCCCCTTTTCGAACATGTAATTAAATTGTATTATTTTTGATTGCCCAGGACAGATCCCCGCAGCAGCAAGGGAGAACCTACCCCTTTTCTACCTGACCGAAATCGAGCTCGACCGGCGTAGCACGCCCGAATATAAGCACGGATATGCGCAGTTTGCTTTTTTCGTAGGCAACCTCTTCGACCACGCCGTTAAAGTCCTTGAAGGGACCATCGACAACGCGGACTACTTCTCCCGCTTCGAACAGCACCTTGGGCCGTGGACGACTGGTGCCTGTTTCGACTCGATTCAAAATCGTATCGGCTTCTGCATCCGTAATGCTGCGAGGATGATCCGATGTGCCGCCGATAAAGCCGAGAACTCTGGGAATATCCCTTAGGAAATGCAGCATCTTTCTATGCTCTTCAGACTGTTCAGCCGGCTTCGGAATTTCTTCCATCTGCACCAGAACATAGCCTGGAAAGAACTTTCTTTCGCTTTTGCGTTGTTGGCCGTTACGCATTTCCACAACTTCTTCGGTTGGCACCAACACCTTGCCGAAGTAGTCTTCCATGCCGTCCCTGACTATCCTTTCCTCAAGTGTTTTCTTTACCTGATTTTCAAAATTCGAAAACGCTTGAATAACGTACCAACGTAACCCCATTTCAAACCCTCTGACCGGTCAGCAGACCGACGCCCCAGAACAACACCATATCCAGCAACCAAAGGATAAGCCCGACGATAAAAACCAGCGCAACCACAACCAGGGTCGATTGCATTGTCTCCTGACGCGTTGGCCAGATAACTTTCCTTACTTCCTGCCGAGATTCCTTAAGATAGGACGCAGTAATCCTGCCTATTGCAGTAGTCAGCACTATACCTACCGATACACCACCGATAACCAGGATGCCGAGAACTCTGTAAAGAGTCGGATAAGCTGAGAAATAGTAAAATCCTGCAATCCCTGCCACAAGCAAACCAATAGAAAGTATCAGTTTTGTAGTGTCGATTACCGACGACTTACCCGGTTGTTGTTGATCTGACATCGACGCACTCTGCGGCTGTTGACGAGACTATTCAGTCTTGCGAGGTGAAAATGGCAGGCCAGGAGGGGCTCGAACCCCCAACCGCCGGTTTTGGAGACCGGAACTCTACCAATTGAGCTACTGACCTATACCTGCACGCGAGTCCCGGCACTGCATTTACAGTGCCGCTCAACTCCGTTATTACTTAACTTTTTACTCAAGAACCTTGGAAACCACGCCCGCGCCGACAGTGCGACCACCTTCGCGTATCGCGAAGCGCAGACCTTCTTCCATTGCGATAGGAGCTATCAACTTCACATTGATTTTCACATTGTCTCCCGGCATAACCATCTCCACGCCTTCGGGAAGAGTGACCGCGCCGGTCACGTCCGTGGTGCGGAAATAGAACTGAGGACGGTAATTACTGAAGAACGGGGTATGACGACCGCCTTCATCTTTGGACAGCACATAAATTTCAGCTTCGAAATGGGAGTGCGGTTTAATCGTACCCGGCTTCGCCAGTACCTGACCACGCTCCACATCCTCACGCTTGGTGCCGCGCAGCAATACGCCGACATTATCGCCAGCCTGACCTTGATCAAGCAGTTTGCGAAACATTTCAACGCCGGTACACGTTGTTTTTACAGTATCCTTAAGACCGACGATCTCAACTTCTTCGCCTACCTTGACGACACCGCGTTCGACGCGACCGGTGACCACCGTTCCACGGCCAGAGATCGAAAATACATCTTCAATCGGCATCAGGAACGGAAGATCGATCGGACGCTCGGGCAGCGGAATATAGCTGTCCATCGCTTCAACCAGCTTGATTACCGCCGGCACGCCGATTTCGCTTTGATCGCCTTCCAGCGCTTTCAGCGCGGAGCCGATAACGATAGGCGTATCATCACCGGGAAAGTCGTACTTGCCAAGCAGTTCGCGCACTTCCATTTCAACCAGCTCGATCAGCTCAGCGTCATCGACCATATCTGCCTTGTTCAGGAAGACAACGATGTACGGAACGCCTACCTGCCTAGCGAGGAGAATATGCTCACGAGTCTGCGGCATCGGACCGTCTGCAGCAGAACAAACCAGAATTGCGCCATCCATCTGCGCCGCACCGGTAATCATGTTCTTTACATAGTCGGCATGACCAGGGCAGTCCACATGAGCATAGTGACGCTGCGTCGACTCATACTCCACATGCGCCGTTGCAATGGTGATGCCGCGAGCCCGCTCTTCAGGAGCCGCGTCGATCTGATCGTAAGCCTTGAACTCGCCACCATGCATCTCGGCCATAACCTTGGTTAATGCAGCAGTCAGCGTTGTCTTGCCGTGATCCACATGACCGATCGTGCCTACGTTAACGTGCGGCTTGGTACGCGAAAACTTCTCTTTTGACATCCGCCATTCCTCTCAAAATAACTGAATGAAACTTCATTTATAAAAATATGGAGCCCATAACCGGACTTGAACCGGTGACCTCTTCCTTACCAAGGAAGTGCTCTACCGACTGAGCTATATGGGCGCAACTGGAGCGGGTGATGGGAATCGAACCCACGCCATCAGCTTGGAAGGCTGAGGTTCTACCGTTGAACTACACCCGCTTAACTAAAATAATGGTGGAGGGGGAAGGATTCGAACCTTCGAAGGCAGAGCCGTCAGATTTACAGTCTGATCCCTTTGACCGCTCGGGAACCCCTCCTTAAAATCAGTCCTTCATTATCTACCGGAAAATTTATTCAGTCAAGCTTTTTTTAAAACACAAAATATATATTCTTCTGATATCGCTAAGGGACGCTATGCATTTCGCCAACAACCCGATCCAGTTTACCGGCGATAATTTCCGGAAAAAAACCGGATGCGCATTCAACTGCGCGCTCCAGCAAAACAGAATCAGCCGGACTGGGCGGCGTCAGAACATAACCCGCGACGGCTGAGCGCTCGCCCGGATGACCAATTCCGATTCTCAGCCGCCAGAAATCCGATGATCCGAGGCAGGTGATAATATCACGCAGACCATTATGCCCGCCATGACCACCGCCACGCCTCAATCTGAGGGTGCCGGGCGCGAAATCCAACTCATCATGAACGACCAGTATCTGCTCAGGCTCTATACGGTAGAAACGCGCCAAGGCGGCTACCGCGCCACCACTACGATTCATGAACTGCATAGGCTTCAACAGATAAACCGCTTCGCCTTCACAATCCATGCGCGCGAGCCCGCCCTGAGTCCGCGCATCAGCAGAAAAAGATGCACCGGCGCGCTCAGCAATTTCATCAACCACCCAAAACCCGGCATTATGCCGGGTTCGCGCATATTGCGGCGTCGGATTACCGAGACCGGCAATTAGCCTGAAATTACAGGGCACGCCAATCTAAAGCTGAGTTCGCTTTACTCGGCCGATTCAGAGGTGCGCGGCGCATGAATCGCAGCCACCAGCTGATCATGGTCGGCGCCATGCTGCAACTCGGGAATTTCCACGCCTGAAGGCAGCTTCAAACCGGAAAGATGAATCGCGTCGCCAATATCGAGATCAGCCAGATCAACCGAAATAAACTCGGGCAAATGTTGAGGCAGACATTCAACCACCACCTCAGCCAAACCATGTGCTACCACACCGCCGCCTCGTTTAACGCCCACAGCAATATCCTGATTAATAAAGTGCAATGGAACATGAACGCGCAACTTATCCTTCTCGCTTACGCGCAAAAAGTCCATATGCATGATAATCGGGCGGCTAGGGTGCCGCTCCAGCGCCTTAAGAATAACGCGCTCCTGCTTGCCATCGAAGTTCAAGCTCAGTATGTGCGAGTAGACCGCGTCGTTGCTTAAACGCTTCACCACCTGATTATGATTCAGGTTTAACTTGAGCGGATCGGCGCCGCCGCCATAAACAATCGCAGGAACCTTACCTTCCCGGCGCGTACGGCGCGCATCGCCCTTTCCGGTTCCCGTTCTCAATTCCGCATCAAAATCAAAACTGCCTACCATCTTTATTCTCCAAATACTCTAAGCAGGTTAAAAAACTGTAACTATTCAGAGTACCGAACAATTACAAAAAAAGATCTAATCAACGTACAACGAACTAACCGACTCGCCTACGGCAATACGCCGTATGGTTTCGGCCAGCATCTCCGCGGCACTTAAAACACGTATGCGTTCGCACGCCGCGGCGTCGGAGCGCAGCGGAATGGTATCAGTCACGACCAACTCATCCAGCACCGACGAATTAATATTGCGAAGAGCGGCCCCGGACAGTACGGCATGCGTACAGTAGGCAACCACCTTGATCGCGCCGTGCTCCTTTAATGCCTGAGCCGCTTTACACAATGTACCCGCAGTATCAACGATATCGTCCACCATGACGCAGGTACGCCCGCGAACGTCGCCGATAATATTCATAACCTTGGATTCATTGGCGCGCGGACGGCGCTTATCGATTATCGCCAGATCGGCGTCATCAAGCCGTTTCGCCAGCGCTCTTGCCCTGACGACGCCGCCCACATCAGGCGATACCACCATTAAATCCTGGTACTGCTGACGCCAGACATCTCCCAAAAGAATAGGAGATGCGTAGACGTTATCAACCGGCACATCAAAAAATCCCTGTATCTGATCTGCATGCAAATCAACTGTCAACACGCGATCCGCGCCCGCACTGGTTATCAGTTTCGCCACCAGCTTTGCGGAAATGGGCACGCGCGCCGATCGCGTGCGGCGATCCTGACGCGAGTAACCGTAGTAAGGTATCACCGCCGTAATCAGCGAGGCCGACGAACGCCTGAAAGCGTCTATCATTATCAGCAACTCGACCAGATTCTCATTGATGGGCGCGCAGGTCGGCTGTACTATAAATACCTCTCTGCCCCGCACATTTTCTTCGATTTCAACGGCAATTTCACCATCGCTGAAGCGGCCTACGCTGGCCATCCCCAAACGCATATTGAGCTTGTGAACAATGCCTTCGGCCAAGGCAGGATTGGCGTTTCCCGAAAACACCATGAAGGACGAATCTATCATGCAATCACTCTCTTGGAAGCTCTATCGCGGACGAATAATTGCCGGTACTTTCACTAAGAATAAAAATGGCTGGGGTGCCAGGATTCGAACCTGGGTATGCGGGGATCAAAACCCCGTGCCTTACCGCTTGGCGACACCCCAAAAAAGATTTCAGACGGGTTCTATCCCCAGTCTGGCGTGCAACGGCGAAATATTGCTGCCCTTCGCTACAAATACCTGCCACTCACCCGATGCAAGTCGCTCGGCAGCTTGCCGCGCGTCTTGTTCATGCTCCAACACTGCAAACACGCAAGCTCCGGTTCCCGTTAATCGTGAACTTCCGCATATCCGCGCCAGATTAAAAAGCGCATCCTTAACCAGCGGATAGCGTTCCGTGACAACAGGCAGACAATGATTTTCTTCATTGCCCCTTAAAAATTCAGCTATTGTGATCGATTTATTATCCCGTGTCAATCCGGGCGCGTTAAATATCGCGCCGGTGGCAACCTGACAATGAGGCGCAAGCAC
>Ga0265327_10004891_pt1 | contig 11574 bp, 5 predicted proteins | sample 41621metaG_FD_202089 | JGI IMG/M metagenome (GOLD analysis project Ga0265327, IMG submission 202089) | Rhizosphere microbial communities from Carex aquatilis grown in University of Washington, Seatle, WA, United States - 4-16-21 metaG | ecosystem: Host-associated > Plants > Roots > Rhizosphere >...
TGGTGGCGTTCTGGTAGGAAGCGCCTCGCACCGTGCGGGCGAGATGCGCCGCGTTGAACCAATCCTCGCAAAGTTCATACACATTCCCGCTGAGGTCGTAGATGCCCAGGGCGTTCGGGGTAAAGCTCATTACCGGAGCGGTGGTGGCGTAGCCGTCCGTGTAACCGTCAATCTTGCCGTTGAGTTCCTTGCCAGGAAGTTTTTCCCAAGCGGCGGAGTCCGCGAAGTTTCCGGCATCCTTCGGCGGCGGCCAAGCCGAGCCCCAAGGGTAAATATCCCAGAGCTTGTCAGAGAGAGTCTGTGGCGTGGCGCTCAAGTCTTCCCGATCGCCAATTCCAACGGCGATGCTCCACTCATGGTCCGTGGGAAGCCTGTATTTGCGCCCTTCCTTTTTGGTCAGCCATGCGCAGAAGGCGTGAGCGTCATTCCAGCTTACATTTACCACCGGGTGGTCATCCCGCTCGCTGACAGGCACGCCGGCGTCACTGGGATGCCGCCATGAGTCATCCACGCCGCTGTTCTCCGACGCATAGTGCGCGTAGTCGCCCTTGCGTGTTTCATGGATGCACATGAGGAGGTTGGTGCCGGGCACGGGCACGAATTTCATGCCCAGTTGGTTCTCAAAGGGAACATCCTTTGTCGCCTCAGCCATGGCGGTAGTGCTGCGTGGCGACGGGCTTGGCGGTGTGGCGCTGGAGGTGCCGGGTTCCAGCACGCATCGGAAGCCGTAGTTGGGATAGCCAACGGCGGCAACATGCGGAGGACGGTAGGAGGAGAGCAGATTCTCCTGAAGGTTGTTCGCCCACGAACCGCCGCGCAGCACATGGGTTTCATGCTCTTCGTCATACCAGTCTTCACACCACTGCCAGACATTGCCACCTAGATCGTAAAGCCCCTGGGGGTTCGCAGCAAAACTTCCCACCGGCGATGTTTGCGAATATCCGTCCCAGTATCCGGGAATCACTTCCTTCATCCAAGATTTTTCCTGGGGCAGCTTGGGTCTCAATTCTTCGCTGGCGTAGTTGCCCGCACCGGCTGGCGGCGGCCATTGTGTACCCCATGGAAACACGCCAGCGAGCATCCCGCTCTTTTCGTTCGGTGGTCTTGCGGGGTCCTCGCGATTTCCGATTCCCACCGCGCAACTCCATTCATGATCCGTCGGCAGGCGGAAGACGTCTCCTGCGTTGATCCTGCCATCTTTTCGTTCACGTTCGGTAAGCCATGTACAAAAGGCGCCGGCATCATTCCAACTGATGAACACCGCGGGGTGGGTCGGACCTTGCTCGAAAACTGCCTTTGGCCACTCCCGCATGGTTTCCTTTGCAAAGACTTCGTAGTCCTGCACGCGCGTGTCCCAGATACTGAACAGGACCTTGGTCCCCGGCACGGGCACGAACTTCATGCCCAAGGAATTCACGAGCGGTGCGTTTTTGCTGGCGACAAGGGGCGAGAGAGGGGGCGTCGCGGGGAAGGGCGCGGAAGCAACCGCGGTGGCGGGAGAGATGACGCAACGAAAGCCGTAGTGGTCAGAGCGGGTATTGGGCGGGATGAAAATGCGGCGGGAGGAGAGGGGATAGCGGGTGCCAAAGTCGAACCATGAACTGCCCCGCAAAACCCGACCAACCTGGGCGCGGTCCCACCAGTCCTGGCACCACTCCCAGACGTTCCCGCCGAGATCGTAGATGCCCAATGAATTGGGTTTGAAACTCATGACCGGGGAGGTGGTGGGGAAGCCGTCGGGTTCTTGACCGGGGAATTGTCGCTTCCACTGATCATCGCTGTAGTTGCCGGCATCCTTGGGCGGGGGCCATGCTGTGCCCCAAGGGTATTCTGACTGGATGCCTTCGTTCAGGTCCCCAGGCGTGAGCGATGCCTTTTCGCGGCTGGCGATGCCCACTGCCCAGCTCCACTCCCGGTCCGTGGGCAGGCGGTAATTGAGCCCTTCGCGTTTGCTGAGCCACGCGCAAAAGGCGCTGGCGTCATCCCAGTTCACCATGACTACGGGATGGCTGTTGTCCTTGCTGACCGGCTCGCCGTTCCATGATACGTTCTTCCACGCGGCGTTGGTTCCGGGATTCGCGTTCGCATAAGCCGCATAGTCACCTTTCCGCGTTTCGTGAATGCACATGAGGATGTCGGCGCCGGGTACGGGCACGAATTTCATGCCGAGGGAGTTTGCAAAGGGCGACTCCTTCGTGGCACTTGCCGGGTTGGGGACCGTGGCCGGAACATTGTTCGGTGCGATCACGCAGCGGAAGCCCATAAGCACCGAACGAGTGGCCGGGCTTGTGCGGGAGCGAAAGGACGACTGCAGCACACCGCGATCGCTTCGATTCCATGATGCGCCACGGAGCACCCGGGTGGTCCGGTCCCGGTCGAACCAGTCCTCGCACCACTGCTGCACGTTGCCTCCCATGTCGTAGAGCCCAACACGATTGGCGGCAAAGCTTCCCACCGGCGAAGTGTTGGCGTAGTCATCATGATAGTTCGGTATCACGCCCAGATATTGTCCGGCTGCCAGAGATTGCGTCAGTTCGTCACCCGCAAAATTGCCAGCCTTCTCAGGAGGCGGCCAAGTATCGCCCCAAGGGAACGCATCGCTGATTTTCCCGCTGTTTTCAGAGGGCAGTTTCGCCCCATCCTCTCTCTCTCCAATGCCCACGGCGCAGCTCCATTCGTGGTCGCTGGGGAGACGGTATCTCCAGCCGGTCGGCAGAATCCCTTTGGCCAGATCCCGTGATGTCAGCCATTGGCAGAAGGCCTGGGCATCATCCCAGCTCACATTGATGGCGGGATGGTTGGGCTCCTGCGCAAAGACGGCCTTCAGCCATGAACGTCCCGTCTCTTTCGCAAAGACTTCGTAGTCCCGCACCCGGGTATCCCAGATGGCGAAGAGCACCTTTTGCCCGCTCGTTGGTCCGCTGATGATCGGCACAGGCACAAACGGCATGCCGAGCGAGTTGACCAAGGGCACGTTCTTGCTGGCGACGAAGGGGGAAAGGGGTGGTGCTGAGGAAGGAGGGGGCGCGGATGTGGTATTGTCGCCGTCGTTGGAGGACTCCGTGCCGGGCGCTTTTGGACTGGATGAAGATGAGAACCAGCCGTGCTGAACCATCGCAATGGCGATCATGGCCAGTGCCGCGACCGCTACCAGAGGAAGCACCCATGCGCGAGTGGCTGGGCGGGCGCGGCGCGCTTTCGCAGGAGGAAGGGACGCCTTTTCAAAGGCGGGTTGGGCAGTCTGCTTTTTTGCCGGGGCCTTCTGCTGTTTGGGCTGTGGCGTGGAACGGATGCGGTCCACATCGATGCGCATTTCACTGGCCTGCTGGTAGCGGCGCTCCGGCTCCTCACGCATGGCTTTGACCACCACCTCGTCGAGCCGCACATCCACCTGCACCTTCATGGAGGGCGGATCGAAGACGCCGCGCGGGCGGCGGCCTGTGAGCATCTCGTAAAGCATCACGCCGAGTGCGTAGATGTCCACTCGGTGATCGCCCAAGCCCGCGCGCTGCTCCGGCGCCATGTAGTCTGGCGTGCCCATGACGAGATGCGAGGCCGTGAGATTGGCTTCGAGTTCGCTCAAGGGACGTGCCAAACCAAAGTCCGCGAGCTTGGCCTGACCTTCCTGCGTGACGAGGACATTGGCCGGTTTGATGTCCCGATGAATGACGTGCTGGCTGTGAGCATACTGCAGTGCCTCGCAAATCTGCACCGTGAGTTCGAGTGCCTGCGTCGCCCCGAGTGCTCCCGTGGTGATGATCCGCGCCAGGTCCGTGCCATCCACGAACTCCATGACGAAATACAGGTGACCTTCCGTGGTCTGGCCGAAGTCGTGAATGCCGACGATGTTCGGATGATGCAGCTTGGCGAGGGTGCGCGCCTCGCGCTCAAAGCGCGCCACAAATTCGTCATTGGCCGCGAGCTCGGCGGGCAGCAGCTTGATGGCCACAAAGCGGTCCAGCCGGGGCTGCGCCGCCTTGTACACTGCCCCCATGCCACCGTGGCCGATAAGCGCCTCCACGCGGAACTGCGGGAGCAGCTTCGCCACATGCTCGGCACTGGGCGGTTCCCATTGACCTGCCGCCGCCGGTGTCCGCAATCCATCCACGAAAAGATCGCGCGGACTGAGCCCACCCAGCTCAGCGAGGCCGTCATTCGGAATCTCGGGGTCTGGGGCGGGTGGGGACTCGTTCACATGTAGAGATTGGGAATTCGCAGACCACGGTTGCAGTCCGGCGCCAAATTCTTCAGACGCAGCCCATCAACTCCGCCAGTTCATCGCGGATATTTTGGGGCGAGGGATCGTCGAGCGTGACCGCCACCTGGTCGAAGAGCAGGGATCGCCAGCGGTCGCGCAGGCGGGAGACATGGCTCTTCAACGTACCCACGGGCATCCCGAGATTTTGCGCCACCGTCTCGTAGCGCTGCTCCGGGAAGATGCGGAAGCCCAGGAAAGGCCGCAGGGCGGCGAAGAGTGCCTCTTTGCCCTGCGCCTTATGCTCTTCCTCCAATATTTGGAGGGAAAACTCCAGCACAGTGAGCGCCCAGCGACGCTGGAAAAGACGGTCCGGCGTGAGGTTATCCGCTGGCTCGGCGGCATAGCGGCCTTCCGCCCATTCCGCATCAAAGTGCACCAGAAGATGCGCGCCACGCTTCTGCGCCATCGCCTTGTCCCGCTCGTCCCCCAAGTAACGGCGCACGCAGGTGAGGAGAAAGGTGCGCAGCTTGCCCTTTTCCGGATCGGCGGCAATGAGGGTGTCCTTGTCCAGCAGCTTGGCAAAGAAACCTTGGGTCAAGTCTTCCGCGTCATGCGGGGAGCGACCAGAGCGGCGAATGAAGGCGTAGATGGGATACCAGTAGGAATGGCACAGCTGCTCCAGCGCCATCTTCGCCACTGTCTCGTCATCGTGACGGATGGAGCGGATGAGACTCCAGCGCGTGGTTTGAAAAGAATGGGGACTCGCGGGAGGGAAAACAGGCATCTAGGTGCTGGGGTGATCCAAGAGAGGGTGGATGGCGCCGTCAGGAGAAGGAAGCATGCCGCATCGGGTGGAGTCTGAGGACATTCCGAATTGCCCGACATAGTGTCGGCGCAAAGCCCTTCGGCAAGCGGAATGGAACAGTGCGCGGCGAATTTCACCGGCGCTTCGGTCTGAGGTACTTGATGCTCTGGCGGCAGCTATTCGCCACCCTTCTTTTCCTTTTTCCCCTTCTTCCCGCCCTTTTTGTCCTCGCCCGCGGGCTTGTACTCGTGGGCCCAGTTTTGATCCACGAGTGCCTTGAGCTCCTTCACGGTGGCAGCGTGTTTTGGGTCCGTGGCGAGATTGGCGAATTCATGCGGATCGTTATCCTGGTCATAAAGCTCCACGCCTTCCTTGCCGCCGTCCCACTCGGTGTAGCGCCAGCGCTCGGTGCGCACGCTGTGACCGGCGAACTTGCCGCGCCACACCTGGGTGAAGGCGGGCTTGTCCCAGGCGGCGCTGGGATTTTCCAGGAGAGGCTTGAGCGATTTGCCCGCGAGATTGCCGGGTGGCGTGAGGCCGGCGAGCTCGGCGAGGGTGGGATAGAGGTCCACAAACTCTACGGTACGCGGGGAGACGACGCCGTTGCCCTTGGCGCCGGGCGCCACGATGATGAGCGGCACGTGGGCGGATTCTTCAAAGAGGCTCTGCTTCATCCAGAGGCCGTGCTGGCCCAGGTGGTAGCCGTGGTCGCTCCAGAAAACGACGACGGTGTTTTCCCAGAGGTTGTTTTTGTCCATCGCCGCCAGAACTTTTCCGATCTGCGCGTCCACAAACGAGATCGCTGCATAGTAGGCCTGCTTGCACTCGCGCGCCTGATCCACGGTGACTCCGAAAAGCGGCGGGTTGGTGGACTGCAACGCTGCCTTCGGCTTGGTCTCGCGGTTGCCTTCCGGCTCCTTCGGGAGCTGGATTTGGCCCATGGGGTATTGCTGAAAATACTTCGAGGGCGCGATGTAGGGTGTGTGCGGTTTATAGAAGCCGATGGCGAGGAAGAAGGGTTTGTCCTTGTGTTCCTTGATGAGCTTGATGCCTTCGAGCGCGACTTTGCCGTCGGTGTGCTCCTCGTCTTTGCCTTCCTTGTCGCTGAGGAACGCCATGGCGCTGCCGAGTCCGCGCGACGGCGTGTAATTCATGATGTCGTTTTCCAACACCAGCTTGTCGCGTCCCGCGGGATTTACGAAGTGGTTCCACGAGGCCGGGTCGTCGAGACCGCTGGTGCCGATGTCGCCCGGATTGCCGTAATGATAAATCTTCCCAACGCGCGCCGCATAGTAGCCCGCCTTCATGAACATCTGCGGCAGCGTCACCACATCCGGCATCACGGTGCGGAAGTGCTTTTTCAGGTCATAGATCTGCGTTGTGTCCGGCCGCAGGCCCGTCATCAGCGAGGACCGGGAGGGGGAGCAGAGCGGGAACTGACAGTAGGCGCGGTCGAACCGCACGCCCATCTTTGCGAGGCGGTCGATGTTCGGCGAGGAAACCTGCGGCACGCCGTAGCAGGCGAGATCGCAGTTCATGTCATCCACGGCGATGAAGAGAACGTTGAGCGGCTTGCTGGCGGCGTGAACCGTCATGCTCCAGGCACAGACGGTGAAGACGAGGACGAGACCTGGGAGCAATGGCATTTTCATGGAGGGAAGGCGCGGATTCGGTGATGCTTATTGGCCGCCGGCGTGCAGCATTTCTTTTAACTTTGCGAGGGTCTTGGCGGAGGAGGGGGCGGCGGCGAGGTTTTTGTATTCACCGGGATCGGCGTCCTGGTCATAGAGTTCTGCGCCGGAGCGGCCTTCATCCCATTCCGTGTAGCGCCAGCGGTCGGTGCGTATGGTGCGTCCCATGATCTGTTTCTTGTCTTTATTTTCCGGATCGGTCTTGGTGAGGTTGTACTTCACGCCACGGGTCACTTGGGTGAAGGCCGGATGATCCCATGGTGCGTTCACGTTTTCGAGCAGGGGACGCATGCTGTAGCCCTGCGTCTTGGCGTCAGCGGAGATGCCGCAGAGATCGGTCAGCGTCTTGTGGAGGTCCACCAACTCCACAATCTTTTGACAGGTCTTGCCGCTGTTTTGGCTGCCGGGCACCGCGATGATAAGCGGCACATGCGTGGCTTCTTCAAAGAGGCTCATCTTCTGCCACAGATTCTTTTCGCCAAGGTGATACCCGTGATCGCTCTGGAAAACGATGATGGTGTGATCGGTGAGCTTGAGGCGGTCGAGCGCATCGAGCAACCGGCCCACTTGAGCGTCCATGAAGGTGGTCGAACCGTGATAGGCCTGGAGCGCCAGCTTTTTCAAATCGTCATCCATGGCGAGTTCAGCGGGGCGGTGGCTGGCCAGCGCGGCGGCGGGGAAGAGTTCTTTTAGATTGGGCGGGACCTGCGGGACCTTGATCGTCTGCGGCGGATAGAGGTCGAAGTAATGCTTCGGCGCCACATAAGGCGTGTGCGGACGATAGAAACCCACCGCGAGATAAAAAGGACTGCCGCTTTTGGCATTTTCCTCAAGCATCTGGATGGCGGCGGTGGCGCCCTTGCCGTCGGTCTGGTCTTCGTCTGCGCCTTCGGCGGCGAGCCAGCTCATCGTGCCGCCGGTTTCTTCGAGTTTTTCGGCCTTGCGGGTGGTGGCCTTGCCGTCCTTGAGCGTGAGCAATTCGATGGTGCTGAGGTCATCGATGTCGCGGCCCTTGGGATTGATGAACTTGTCCCACGAAGCCGGATCGTCCAATCCGCTGGTGCCGATCTGCGCGGGCACGGCGTAATGGTAAATTTTGCCAACGCGCGCCACGTGGTAGCCGCCCTTTTGAAAGCTCTGGGGCAGGCTCACCGCGTCCGGCACGTTCTTGCGGAACTGGGTCGCATTTTCATAAACCTTGGTCGTGTCGGGCCGCAGCCCGGTCATGAACGAGGCGCGCGAGGGATTGCACAGCGGAAACTGGCAGTAGGCATGCTCAAACCGCACACCGTGCGCCGCCAGCCGGTCGATATTCGGCGACTTCACCATGGGATCGCCATAGCAGCCGAGACGGGTGCAGAGGTCGTCCGAGATGATGTGGAGGACGTTGTACTTTGGCTTGTCCGCGGAAAAACTGGCGGCGTTGACAAGCAGCAGAGAAATCAGAAGCGCGAAGCGTTGCATCATAGGGAGACGTGGCTGGAGGCGTCTCCCGTTGACGAAAGGTGCGTACGTTGTCTTTCACCCATGATGGGCGCGCTCCGCACAAACCTTGTTTTCTTGCGCCGCACGTCATCTCGTTCCACGATGGCGCGCATGCCGTCCGCCTTGTCCGATTCCTCCATGGTCCGCCGGGCCGTGCTGGCCAGTTTCATCGGCACCACGGTGGAGTGGTACGATTTTTTTCTCTACGGGACAGCGTCGGCGTTGGTCTTCAACAAGCTGTTCTTCCCCAATATTGACCCGCATGCGGGCACCATGGCGGCCTTTGCCACGTATGCGGTGGGATTTTTCGCGAGACCCATCGGCGGGATCGTCTTTGGCCATTTCGGCGACAAGATCGGCCGCAAGTCCATGTTGGTGACCACGCTCATGCTCATGGGCATCGCGACCTTCTGCATCGGATTGTTGCCCACCTATCATCAGGCGGGCATCCTTGCGCCGATCCTGCTGGTCACGCTGCGTTTCGTGCAGGGCTTCGGCGTGGGCGGCGAGTGGGGCGGGGCGATGCTGATGGCGGTGGAGCATGGCCATGCGTGCAAACGCGGATTCCTTGCGAGCTGCGTGCAGGCGGGCATGCCGGTCGGGCTGCTGCTGGCCAACGCGGTTTTCAAAATCTGCTCGCAGCTCGATGAGGCGAAATTCCTCGCGTGGGGCTGGCGCATTCCGTTCCTGCTGGGGATCCTGCTGCTGGGCGTAGGCATGTTCATCCGTCTGCATGTCATGGAGAGTCCCGTCTTTGCCGCGCAGCAGGAGGCTGCTCCACCGCCCAAGATGCCGGTGCTGGAAGTGCTGCGGCATCAGCCGCGCAACGTGCTGCTGGCGATGGGCGCGCGTTTCGCTGAGAACGCCTACTTCTACATCTTCACGGTCTTCGTGCTAAGCTATGGGACTTCACAGCTTGGCCTCGCGAACAACACCATGCTCAACGGCGTACTGCTGGGTTCGGCGATTCAATTCTTCGCAATCCCGTGGTTTGGCGCGTTGTCGGACCGCATTGGAAGGCGTCGCGTATATCTCGGCGGAGCCATTGCGCTGGCGCTGTTTGCGTTTCCATTTTTCTGGATGGTGGACAGCAAGGTGTCCGTGGTCGTGATGCTGGCCATCGCGCTGGGATTGATTGGTCACTCCGCCATGTATGGGCCGCAGGCGGCGTTCTTCCCGGAACTTTTTGGCACGCGGGTGCGCTACACGGGGGTGTCGCTTGGCTACCAGCTTGCGTCGCCACTCGCGGGAGGCCTGGCGCCCATCATTGCTACGGCGCTGCTGGGATGGGCAGGTGGAAAGCCATGGCCCATCGTGATTTACCTGCTTCTGAATTCCGCGATCACCATCCTCGCAGTCTGGCTGGCGGCGGAGACCAACCGTGGTGATCTGCGGAAGTGAGGAAAGTAGTTGAGAGCTTTAGCTCGTGAGTATGACTGCGCCACTGACGGCGAGCTGAGGCTCCCGACTACATTTTACCGCTCCAGCGCCATGGCGATGCCCATGCCGCCACCGACACAAAGGGAGGCGATGCCGCGCTTCAGCTGCAGGTCCTCCATGAGATGGAGCAACGTGACCAGCACTCGTGCGCCGCTGGCACCGACCGGATGCCCCAGGGCGATGGCGCCGCCGCGCTGATTAAGTTGCTCCATTCGCAGGCCAAGCTCCCGCGCGCAGGCCAGCGCCTGCACCGCAAAGGCCTCGTTGATCTCCACGGCATCCACTTGGCTTAAGTTCCAACCGGTTTCCTCGCAGAGCTTGCGGATCGCGCCGATGGGCCCGAGGCCCATCACAGTGGGATCGCAGCCCACGGCGCAGGCGGCGATGATGCGGGCGCGCGAGGCAAGATGGTGTTGCTTCAAGGCAGATTCCCCAGCAAGAAGCACGAGCGCCGCGCCGTCGTTGATGCCTGAGGCGTTCCCGGGTGTCACGGTGCCGTCTTTCCGGAAGGAGGGCTTGAGCGCGGCGAGTTTTTCCAGAGTGGTGTCGCCGCGAGGATGCTCGTCGTTTTGTTGCAGTCCTTCCTTTGTAGGGATGCCCACGATCTCGCGTTTGAAGGAATCGGCGCTGGCCACGGCGCGCTGCTGGCTCCGCAAGGCGAAGGCGTCCTGATCCTCACGCGTGATCTTGAACTGGTCCGCGATGCGTTCCGCAGTCTCGCCCATGCCAAGCTTCACGACGGGATCGCTGAGACCGTCGGCGAAGAGCGAGTCCACCAGGGCGCTGTCGCCCAGTTTTTTGCCGAAACGCAGGTCGAGTGCATAGTGAGGCGCGCGGCTCATCGATTCGACACCGCCAGTGAGCACGAGGTTCGCTTCGCCGTTGGCGATGGCATCCGCGCCCAGCGCTATCGATTTCAATCCCGATGCACAGGCCATGTTCACAGTGTATCCGGGAGACGCTTGGGGCAGGCCGAGTTTCAGGCCGAGCTGGCGCGCGACATTCATGCCGGAACCTGCCTGGATCACTTGGCCCAGGATGACCTGATCCACGGAAGCTTTCAGCGATTCGGGCACAATCGCCTGCGCGATGTGCAGCGCGAGATCGGCGGGCATGAGCGATTTCAAACCGCCGCCAAAACGTCCGATGGGCGAGCGGCGCGCGTCCGCAATGTGGATGGGCTGGGCGTATTTCATGAGGGATCAAAGCAGGAGCGTGGCATGATGCGTGGCGCGGGATCCATGATGGGCGTGAATCCCATCCAAGGCAGGATGTCTTTGGCAATATCGATGCCTTCCGCCACCTCATTCAGGCGCATGCCCTGCGGTGTGAGTTCCAGCACGGCACGTTCCGTGACATAGAGCACCTTCTGGCCGCGTGCCAGGGCGGAGGGCCCGTGGAAGCAGATCTGCTCCACCTGTTTGACGAATTTCACAAACTTGCCTTCCCGCACAATGCGCAGCTTCCCATCTTCGGAGGCTATTTCCAATTCGCCCGCAGTGAAAGTGCAGCAGAAAACCATGCGTCGCGCGCAGGTGGAGATATTTACGAAACCGCCAACCCCGGCAAAGCGGCCGCAAAAACAACTTACGTTCACGTTGCCCTGTTGGTCGATTTCCACCGCACCCAGCGCGGAGATGTCGATTCCGCCACCATCGTAAAAGTCGAATTGCGCCGGCTGGTCGATCACGGCCTCGGGATGGCGGCTACAACCGAAGCTTAATCCGGAAGCGGGCACGCCGCCGGTGGGACCCGCTTCCACTGTGAGGGTGAATTCGTTGAAGCGGCCCGTTTCCGCGGCAGCGGCTGCCACCGTTTCGGGCAGGCCAATGCCGAGGTTCACGATGTCACCTGCGTGGATTTCCATGAGCGCGCGGCGTCCGATGATCTTCCGCTCCGAAAAGGGAAGCGGTGCCAGCGACTCCGAATCGCTGGCGGTGGTGACGTAAGTCTCA
>Ga0265327_10004892_pt1 | contig 11574 bp, 10 predicted proteins | sample 41621metaG_FD_202089 | JGI IMG/M metagenome (GOLD analysis project Ga0265327, IMG submission 202089) | Rhizosphere microbial communities from Carex aquatilis grown in University of Washington, Seatle, WA, United States - 4-16-21 metaG | ecosystem: Host-associated > Plants > Roots > Rhizosphere...
GAGCGGCGCGGTGGCGGCGAGGGTGGCGGATTTTAGGAATGATCGACGGTTCATGGTGTTAAGTGTGTTTAATGGTGGACGATGGGAGCAATAGAAAAGTTACACGTCGCAGATTTGGATGGCTTGCCGGAGTGAGGCGATGCGGTCGGGGTTTACGGGGTTGAATTCCTGCGCCACATAACCTTTGTAGCCGGTGGCCACAATGGCGCGCATGATGGGCGGATAATTCAGCTCCTGCGAGTCGTCGATCTCATGGCGGCCGGGCACGCCGGCGGTGTGGTAGTGGTCGAAATACTGGTGGTTTTCCTTGATGGTGTCACACACATCGCCGTCCATGATTTGCATGTGAAAGATGTCGTAGAGCAGCTTGAACCGTTCCGAGCTGATGCGCTTGACCAATTCCACGCCCCACGCCACGTGGTCGCATTGATAATCCTTGTGGGTGTGCTTGCTGTTCAGCAATTCCATGCACACCGTCACTTTGAGTTTTTCGGCGATGGGCAGAATCCGCTTCAAGCCGATGGCGCAATTTTCCAGACCTTTGGCATCATCCAATCCGTCGCGGTTGCCGGAGAGGCAAATGATGCGTTCGAAACCGGCGTCGGCCGTTTCCTTGATGCGTTGTTCGTAAGCCGGCACCAATTTATCGTGATGCTCAACGCGGTTAAATGATTTGGCGATGCCGCCGAGACCATCCACCAGCGGGTTGGAAACCATCGAGCAGACGAGGCCGTGCTTCTTGAGGGTTTCAAAATCGGATGGTGCGATCAGGTCAATTCCTTTCAGCCCCAGCTTTTTCCCGATGGCGCAGGCTTCGTCGAATGGGATTTTTCCAAAAACACCGCGGCAGGAGCAGTGATTGATGTTGCCCTTGAGCTTTATGGCGAGCGCCTCTTCGGCGGCGACGCGGGTGGTGAAGGCAGAGCTGAGCACCATCGGCGCGGCGGCGGTGAGGGTGGCGGTTTTAAGAAAATTACGACGGTTCATATTTTGAGAAGTTATTTGGTTGAATCAAATGTCGCAGATTTGCACGGCTTGGCGGAGGGACGCGATCGGATCGGGGCGTTTGGGAATAAATTCCTGTGCGACGTAGCCCTTGAAGCCGGTGGCGACAATCGCCTGCATGATGCGGGGCCAGTGCAGTTCCTGCGTCTCGTCAATCTCGGCGCGGCCGGGCACGCCGCCGGTGTGATAGTGGCCGAAATATTGGTGGTTTTCCTTGATGGTGTCGCAGATATCGCCGTCCATGATTTGCATGTGGTAAATATCGTAGAGCAGCTTAAAGCGCTCGGAGCCGAGGCGCTTGACGAGTTCCGCGCCCCAAGCAACGTGGTCGCACTGGTAATCCTTGTGGTTGCGCTTGCTGTTGAGCAGTTCCATGCAGAGGGTGACCTTGAGCTTTTCGGCGAGCGGCAGGATGCGCTTCAAACCTTCGGCGCAGTTCTCCAGGCCTTTCTGGTCATCAAGGCCGGCGCGGTTGCCGGAGAAACAGATGAGGCGCTCGAAGCCGGCGTCCGCCGTGGCCTGGAGTTGCTTCTCGTAGGCGGTCACGAGCTTGTCGTGATGCTCGACGCGGTTCCACGCCTTGCCGATGCCCCCGAGGCCGTCAATCGTCGGATTGGAAACCATGGAGCAGACCAGACCGTATTTCTTGACGGTCTCAAACTCTCCGGGCCCGAGCAGGTCGAGCGCCACGAGGCCCATCTCTTTGCCGGCGGCGCAGAGGTCTTCGAGCTTGACGCCCTTGTAGCACCAGCGGCAGGCGCTGTGATTGATGTTGCCTTTGAGTTTGGTTGGCGCAGCGGCTTCGGCGTGTGCCAGTTTGGGGAGCAGCGGCGAGGCGGCCGCGGCCAGCGCGGTGGACATGATGAATTTTCGGCGGTTCATAATTTTATTGCGTGATGCTTAATCGTGGACGGGAATCGTTTGGTGAATTTACACGTCGTTTATTGGTAAAATCAAGCCGTGTGTTCCAGAAGTTTTTTCCACTGCCGTTGCCAGCCGATGAAAAACACCGCGATGACGCCAAAGTGTGCCAGCAGGGTGTAGAGCAGGAGCCGCCATCCCGGGTCGTTTTGGTCAGTCAAGGCAATGAATCCCGGTGCCAACAGTGAAATCCGGGCGATGGCTGCATTGGAAAAAACGCCAGCCAGAATCAGCGGAATCACGCACAGGACGAAAAGCCAGAGCGCCACAAAACCCAAGGCGCGGCGCTGATGCCGCAACCGGCAGAATTCCAGCAGCAATGCGAAGATGAGAAAAACTTCGGCCAGATTGACCGCCGTCACCAGAAAAATTTTCCAGGAATTTGCCGGGGCCAACATGAATTGCGGCAGCAAGGCGGCGGCGGCGGCCGCGGCGAGGGCAATGGCCAGCGAGGCAGCGCTGCGGGAAAAAATGGCGCCGAAGTTTTTGAAACCAAGCCGCATGGATTCCACGCGGACGTGTTCCGGTTGCGGGCTGGCCATGAAAATCAGGATGCCGCCGATGAACAGTGTGCCGCCATGAACGATGGGCAGCAGGGCTTCGTTGTCTTTGTGGTTTTTGATGGCCACGGCCAGATTCGGGAAATGGCCGCGCCACAGATCCCACAGCAAGGCGTGTTGCGAAATAAACAGAATGCCGAACAGTGCGAAAGCCTCCCACCGCAGCAACAGCGGCTGGAAAGGATTCGCGGTTTTGCGCGCCAGCGCGCGCCAGATGAAAAGGCTGATCACCAGCTGCAAGGCCAGACTCAATGCCACCGGCGGAATCGGCAGGCCGAAAATTTCCGGCGGACTGCACCAATCGGTGGCGTAACTGTTTTTTTCTGGTTGCTGTTCGCTAAAAAGATTCCCGATGCCATAGACCGGCAGGAGGAGGTCAATCAGCATCCGGCTGGGTGCCATTATGGTTATCGGCCAGACAAATAACAGCCCCAGAAAAATCAGCAGCCCTGGCGAACGTTGGAATGCCATGCCGGCGAGCAATCCCAGCAACCCGAAAAACAAGGCCGTGCTGGCGATCAAGGTCTGGGTTCCGAGCCAGAGCAGGATTGGCAGGTGCCCGAGCAGAACAATGAGCAGGCCAAACCCGGCCAGGGCCACCGCCATATAAAATTCCCGCAGGGCCGAACCGAGCCAGTAGCCGGCGAGGATTTGCGTCGGCTTCAGGGGGGTGAGGCGGTTGCTGTCCCACAGTCCGGCTTTGCGATCTTCAGCCATGGCGCGGGAAATGGCGCTGAAGCCACCCATCACTATCACCAGAATTTCCACGCCGACAATCCAGCCGTAAAAAACCTTCCCCGCTTCCTGTGGGGTCTTGAAAGAATGGGATGAGTCACGCAGGCTTTCCCCCAGGCCAAGCAGCAGACACAAGCCGATGAGGGCGGCAATCAACACCGCCGCCAGCACGCCGTTGCGGTGCACCAGGCGTTTGCGGGTGAGGAAAATGGGGTTCTCGGAAAGTTTCACATCAACTCCTTGGCGCCGGATTGCAAAAAGATTTGTTCCAGATCATCACCGATGCCGCGCCATTCGGCAATGCGCACGCCTTGCATGACGAGCGTCTTGAGCAGTTCATCCAGTGCCTCCGCTTCGCCAACAAAGTCGAAGGTTGCGCCGGCGCCGACGGTTTCGAGATTATTTAAGTTGGCGCCTTTCAAGATTTCCAGCGCCTTCGCCGCGTCGCCCCGCCATTTGACGGACATCCGCCGCGTGCTCATCTGCTGGCCGAGGTCGGCGATGTTGCCGAATGTCACCAGCCTGCCGCGTTCCATGATGGCGGCCTGGTTGCAGAAACCGGAAAGCTCGGTGAGGATGTGCGACGAAATCAGCACGGCTTTGCCGGCGTCGCGCAGTTGCAGGAGGATTTTTCGCAGCTCGATGCGGCCCAGCGGATCGAGGCCGCTCGCGGGTTCGTCGAGCAGCAACACCTGCGGGTCGGGCAACAGCGTCTTGGCGAGGACGAGCCGTTGCTTCATGCCCCGCGAAAGTTCTTCGCACAGCGAATCGCGTTTATCCGTGAGCCAGGTGAGCTTGAGACATTCGTCAATGCGCTGGGTGCGATTCGGCACGGCGAAGGCGCGGGCGAAATGTTCCAGAAATTCCGCGGTGGTGAGCTGGTCGTAGGTCGGGCAGAAATCCGGCATGAAACCAAGGCGGCGTTTCAATTCATCCGGCTCGCGGGCGAGTTCGTGGCCGCTGACGCGCACTGAGCCGCGCGTGAATTCTTGCAGACCGGACACCGCGCGCATCGTTGTGGTCTTGCCCGCGCCGTTCGGGCCGATGAGGCCGCAGATGTCGCCCGGCTGCATCGTGAGCGACAAGTCATTGACGGCCACCACGGCGGGGAAATCCACGCGCAGATGCTCAATGGTCAGCAACGGTTCGGGCATCGGGCGACTTTAGTTTCCGCCCCGGGAAAGGCAAGCGTGAATTAGAACCTCTGCGCCTCCCAATCGCTGCCGGGCCTGACGTGCGGTTGAAATTTTATTTGGAACCATCGTCGCCGGCACGGTAATGCAGCACTTTTACTTTTTCCAACGTGACGAGACCGCCGCCCAGCATTTTTTCCAGAGTGGGCAGGAAGGAATTGATTTTCTCCTCGCCGTCCACGATTTCGATGACGAGCGGCAAATCCATCGAGAGGCGGAGAATTTTCGCGGTGTGCAGGCGGCTGGCTTTGCCGAATCCCATCGGCCCGCGCAGCACCGTCGCGCCTGCCAGATGCTGTTCCCTTGCCGCCAGCACGATGGCTTCATAAAGTGGCCTGTGTTCCCAGCGGTCACTTTCCCCGAGAAAAATACGGAGCAGGAGGGCGTCGGTGGGGATTTGCATATCAGTTTCCTTTCATCGAATTGAACATTGAGCCAAGTGCGAAGCCAAGCCAGACGGCGATCATACACAGCCCGACGGACAATAAAACATTTCCGCCGGCGTAAAGCCATTCGCGTTCGCGCATCAGGTTCAAGGTCTGCAGACTGAACGAGGAAAAGGTGGTATACCCGCCGCAGATGCCGATCATCAGAAATTGCCGCATTCCGGGAGAAATCATCGCGCGCCCGTCGGGATCCGAATAGGCCGCGAACACGCCGATAAGAAACGAGCCGGAGACGTTGACCGCGAGTGTGCCCCACGGAAAAGTCTCGCCCCAACGCGCCGCAATCAGGCCGCCAAGGCCGAACCGCGCCACGCTGCCCAGCGCGCCACCGATGGCCACCCAGAGATACGCGATCATAAAGTTATCCGGAATCTTGTCTTTGTTGCCGGTTCCGCGCAACCGAAATACGCCCGCTCAACTTTTCTTTCTCACGTCCACATGCATGCGGGAAAGTTTCTGATACAGCTTGCCGCGCCGCCGCACCGGCCACCAGTCGTAGAGATAAATCTGCATCGGCCGCCACATCGCCACCCAGCCGGCGATGGTCAGGCTTTCGTGCGCGATGCTGCGGAACGTGCCGAGATCGCCGCCGCCGATCTCATGGCTCGCCATGAGGCACAGGGATAAGAACGTCAACCCGATCAACAGGCTTTTCTGCCCGTCGCTTAAGAGCCGGCGCAGTTCCATCCGGTTCATCCGGGCGCGGTAGGCGAAATAATGATGCACGCCTTGCTCGACAATCTCCTGCGAGTTTTCGCTGGCTGAAAGCTCGGCCACATGCACCACGAGCGAAACGGGTTCATTCAGCGGGAATTCGCCGACCCAGCTCAAAATGAATTCCTCCGCGTCGCCATCCAGATCTTTTTCCGGGAAGGGTGCGGGATCCATGGTGTTGAACAACTGCCCGATCTCGCGCAGGTTCAGCTCGATCTTGTGCGGGGCATATTTTGGTTTATCGCTCATGGCTTTGGTTCAATTAACCACGGAAACGGCAAAAAAGCCAAGCGTCTTGCGATTTAATGATTAACTTCACCTCCGGTTAAAACTGCGGGAACCGCAATGCCTGTCTTGACTCAACGCCTCCCCGTTTTATCATGGGCATTCAATTTTTATGACACAAATCACAAATATTCAGGCGCGCGAAGTTCTCGACTCGCGCGGTAATCCCACCGTCGAAGTTGACGTCACGCTCGCTTGCGGTGCCGTCGGTCGTGCGGCCGTCCCCAGCGGCGCCAGCACCGGCGAACACGAAGCCATCGAACTCCGCGACGGCGACAAGAAACGTTACTGCGGCAAGGGCGTCAGCAAGGCCGTGGCCAACGCCAACACCAAGATTAAATCCGCGCTCATCGGCGTGGATGCGCTCGACCAGCTCACCGTGGACGCCACGATGCTCAAGCTCGACGGTACCGAAACCAAGTCCAAGCTCGGTGCCAACGCCATCCTCGCCGTCTCGCTCGCGAATGCCAAAGCCGCCAGCGCTGCCATCGGCCAGCCGCTCTTCAAATACCTCGGCGGACCCAACGCCAAGGTTCTCCCCGTGCCGATGGCCAACGTCATCAACGGCGGCGCGCACTCCGACGCCCCGATTGATTTTCAGGAATTCATGATCCAGCCGCACGGCTTCAACACCTTCAGCGAAGGTTTGCAGGCCATCACGGAGATTTTCCATGCGCTCAAGAGCGTGTTGAAGAAGCGTGGCCTGTCCACGGCCGTCGGCGACGAAGGCGGTTTCGCGCCGAAGCTCAACAGCGTGGAAGACGCGATTGAATCCATCCTCGAAGCGACGAAGAACGCGGGCTACAAGGCCGGCAAGCAGATCTATCTCGCGCTCGACGTGGCCGCCTCCGAATTCTACAACCACGACGGCACCTACACCTTCAAGAAATCCACCGGCAAGACCGTGACCGGCGAAGAACTCGTGAACTTTTATGCCAAGCTCGTCGCGAAGTACCCGATTGTGTCCATCGAAGACGGCTGCGCCGAAGGCGATTGGAAACATTGGAAGCAGCTCACCGATAAGATCGGCGACAAGGTTCAGCTCGTCGGCGACGATCTGTTCGTCACCAACGTAAAGTTCCTGCAAAAGGGCATTGATACCGGTACGGCCAACTCAATTCTCGTCAAGGTGAACCAGATCGGATCGCTCACCGAGACGCTCGACGCCGTGCAACTCGCGCAGTTCAGCGGCTACACCGCCGTGCTCTCGCATCGCTCCGGTGAAACCGAGGACGCCACCATCGCCGACATCGCGGTGGCCACGAACTGCGGCCAGATCAAGACCGGTTCGCTCAGCCGCTCCGACCGTCTGGCGAAATACAACCAGCTCCTGCGCATCGAGCAGCTGCTCGGCAAGAACGCGGTTTACGCGGGCTTGAGCGCGCTGAAGAAGAGCAAGTAAACCGTTCGAATAATTCAACCCCGGGAGTCAGTAATGGCTTCCGGGGTTTTGGTTTGTGGCAAAGTCGTGCGCAGCCTGACTGCGTTTTGAAACGGACAAGCGGTGGCAGCTCATCTTGGTTCAAAGCTTTCCTCTGTTGCGATACGCGTAAAATCCAAGATTAAACCACAGCAAGTTTGTGTTTGGGGTGGACGACTCTTCAATAATTTGTTCAATTTCAAACCAATGAATCCCAAATCAACCGCTGCGAATACCGGCCCGAAATTCACGCGCGGTGAATTTCTTTATACCACTGCCGCCGCTCTTGGTTCGCTGGCATTGTTTGCGGGGCCTAAAGCCAATGCGGCTCCGCCAGCAGAGTCAGCCGTAAAAGTGGCGAGCAGTGGCAAGGTTTATGATTTGCGGGATTTTGTTCGTTGGATTCTCAACGCGTATGAACCCTCGGTGCGGTTAACCGGTGGGGCTGGCCGTTACGCCCGGTCTCCGGGTCAAACCGGGACGGAACTTTATGGCGTGTCCGACATGGCTTGCATTCTCTACACGCTGAATGCGCTGAAATGTTCGGCGCCGGAACGTGCCGAATGGGCGGCGGCTTTTCAAGAGTTTCAAAATCCTGATACGGGCTGGCTGATTGAGAAAAAGAAAACCCACGACCCGCTTCACAACACCGCGTTTGCGTTGGCGGCAATGCAGTTGCTCGACCTCACGCCGAAATTCCCCGTCCGGCTGGGCCCTGAATTTTCCGATCCGCGCGCTTTTCTCGCCACGCTTGATTGGCGCAAGAAAGTGTACCCCGAAAGCCACAAAGGAGCCGGCTCCGCCACCATCATGACGTTGGTGCCCGGGCTCGGTTCGCCCAAGTGGTTCGCCGAATATTTCGCCGCCTGTGACGCGCTGTTTGACCCGAACAACGGCCTCATGGGCGTGGATAAACCGGCCCAAGGGGATTTTGACCAGATTGGCGGCACGTTCCATTACAACTTCGTTTATCAGCACCACAATCGCCGGTTGCCGTATCCGGAAAAACGGATTGATACGGTGTTGCGTTTGCAGTTGCCAAGCGGTTACTGGTCGCCAAAAAATCGCCTCTGGCTGACGTTGGATGCGATTTATCTCATGACACGCACCTTGCGTTATTGTCCCTATCGTATGGATGATGTGTGCCAGAGCATTCGCCGTGCGCTCGATGCGGTGCAAGCTGATTTCTACAGTCCCGAAGGTCGCAAAGAGAATTTCAACATCGAGCTCGCCACCCACGCCTTGACGGCTGCCATCAGCATCGCGGCCGAAGCGCAGCAATTTTTTGGGGCCCAGGAGATTTTCACCGAGATACCGCTGAAGTTGGTGCTCGACCGCCGCCCGTTCATCTGATGCCGGCAATAATACTAAAAAACCGGAAGCTGGAACGATAGTTTCCGGTTTTTGCTTGTGCTAAACTAGTCGTAGTTATTGGTTGAGCAGGCGGGCGGCTTTCTTGGCCTTCTTTTTAGCTTTCTTGTCAACGCCGTTGGCGGGTGAGGTGGAATGCTGGTCGAGAACTTCTTGGAGGGATTTTCGCGCAGCAATGGCGGCGGGATCCGTTGTGTCCTTCGGCACGGGGATTTCCTTGAATGGGGCCTCGATGAGGTCGAACAGTTCGCCGTTATTGGTGAGTTTGTAGCGGGCATCGCGGACGTAAGATTTTCCATTCAACTCAACATATATCCAATCGCGCGGGGTGCCTTTTTCGCCCTTGATCTGCGGGGCGAAGCTATGGCTGTCAATCGTGACGCCATCGGGAAGCTTCGCGCCGGCGAGTTCGGCGAAGGTGCCGAAGAAATCGCTGAAGTCGGTGAGGTCCTTCGAAACTTTTCCTGCCGGGGTGGTGCCGGGCCAGTTGACAATGAGCGGCACGCGGCTGCCGCCTTCGAGCATCGTCGCTTTTTGACCGCTGATGGGTTTGCCATTTACTGTCGAAATTTCTTTGCCGAAATGCGCCGTGCCGTTGTCGCCTGAAAACAGTACCAGCGTTTTTTCCCGAAGCTGCAGCCGGTCAAGTTCTGCCATGAGTTTGCCGACCATTTTGTCCATGTATTCAATGTTGTCGGTGTAAAGTTGGTCTTTGGTCGCACCTTTATTGCTGTCGGGCGTTTTCAAGATCGGGCCGTGGATCAGTTCGATCGGGTAGTAGAGGAAAAACGGCTTGTCCTTGTTCTTTTCAAAGAAGCTGACGATGAACTCGTGCATGAGGTCGGGAAGATATTCGCCCGCCTTGAGTTTCTGCCACTTGCCATTGCGTTCGTATTCGATGCCCTGTTCCGCCCGGTAACGTCCGCTGCCTTTGCAGCTCATGAATTCATCAAACCCCCATTGGCCGGGACCGTAGGGCATCTGGCCCCACTTGCCGACGCACGCAGTTGCGTAGCCGGCTTTTTTCATGATGGTTGGAATCATGATTTCCTTGTGCGCGGCCAGCGCATCGGCGCTCTGGTTGCTGATGAGCCCGGTGCGAAACGGATAACGGCCGGTTAGGAACATGCAGCGCGACGGTCCGCACAATGGCATCGCGTAGCAATATTCAAAACGCATCCCGCTTTTGGCGAGCGAATCAATCTGCGGCGTGTTGTAGTGGCCGCCGGTGCAATGGACATCGCCGAGTCCGACGTCGTCCGAAAGGATGAAAATGATGTTGGGTTTCGAGATGGTTGCCGCTGCCATCAAGTTTGTGGCATTTATAGCGATGAAAATCACCATCCAGAGAAATCTTATCATGTTGGCAATTTAGACGAGTCGGGGTGTCAAAGGTTACATGGCGTTGCTAAAGGCCGGCCGGCCGAGCCATACGCAAAACCAACATCTAGGCGTCCAGCTTTGAATTTATCCTGCCGTGAGCGCCGCGCGTTCGTTGTTGATCAAGTTGGTTTTTTCCAGGAAATAATCGTAGCCACCGGTGTAAGGCGTGATCAGGCCGGCATTGACGTGCAGCACTTTCGTCGCGAGATGACGGATGAAATGCACATCGTGCGAAATGAACACGAGCGTGCCTTCATACTTCTCGAGTGCGAGCGTGAGCGATTCAACGGTGTGAATGTCGAGGTGCGTCGTCGGTTCGTCCATGAGCAAAAGATTCGGCGGATCCACGAGGAATTTGATTAAATTCAGCCGGCTCTTTTCACCGCCGCTCAAAACCGCGGTTTTCTTGTAGATGTCGTCTTTGCGGAACAGAAACGAGCCGAGAATACCGCGCACATCGTCCTCGCGCATTTCGGGCGCGCAGGCGAGCACTTCATCAATGACGGTTTTTTCCGGGTCTAGCGTCGCGCTGCGATGCTGGCTGAAATAGCCGATCTTTGCGTTGTGGCCGAGGTCGCGCTTGCCTTTCTGGAATTCCACGACGCCCGCCAGGATTTTTAACAAGGTGGATTTGCCCGCGCCGTTCGGGCCGACGAGCACGGTGCGTTCGCCGCGTTCGATGGTGAGGTCGAGGCCGGAATAAACTTTGTGCGTGCCGTAGGCCATGTGAACTCCTTCCAGGGATATGGCGCGCTGTCCGCCGCGCGGCGGCGGCGGGATGTGAAAGCGGAACGGCTTGCGCGGCGCGAGCGGTTTCTCAATGAGTTCGAGGCGTTCGATCTGCTTGAGTTTGCTCTGCGCCTGCGAGGCTTTCGAGGGAATCGAGCGGAACCGGTCGGCAAACGCCTGTAAATCGGCGATTTCCTTCTGCTGGTTTTTGTAGGCGGCGAGCTGCTGCTCGTAGCGTTCCTCGCGCTGGCGTAGAAAGTCGGTGTAGTTGCCGGTGTAGGCGATGAGCTTGCGCTCGGAGATTTCATGAACCTGCGTCACGATTTCGTCCATGAACACGCGATCGTGGGAGATGAGCAGCACGGCGCCGGAATAATTTTTCAGGTAATTCTGCAGCCAGAGCAGCGAGAGCAGATCGAGATGGTTCGTCGGCTCGTCGAGCAGCAGGAGATCCGGTTCAATTACGAGCAGTCTGGCCAGGCGCGCGCGCATGACCCAGCCGCCGCTCATTTCCTTTGCCGGGCGGCTGATGTCGGCCTCCTTGTAGCCGAGGCCGCGCAACATCTTCTTGGCCTTCGTTTCGACTTCGGGGTCGTTGAGCTTGTCGTGTTTGGCGTGCAGCTCTAAATATTCCGGGCTGGAAACATCGCCGGCTTTTTCGAGTTCGTGCAGACGTTTTTCGATCTGTGGCAATTCCTCCACGCGCCCTGTCGCCACGTCCAACACGGTTTCATCGCCGAGCGCTTCGCCTTCCTGGGGCAGGTGGCCGACCATTGTCCATTCGTCGCGTTCGATGGTGCCGGCGTCGGGTT
>Ga0265327_10004893_pt1 | contig 11572 bp, 15 predicted proteins | sample 41621metaG_FD_202089 | JGI IMG/M metagenome (GOLD analysis project Ga0265327, IMG submission 202089) | Rhizosphere microbial communities from Carex aquatilis grown in University of Washington, Seatle, WA, United States - 4-16-21 metaG | ecosystem: Host-associated > Plants > Roots > Rhizosphere...
CTTCAGCGCTTCCGGGCTGGTCGCCGGCCGCTTCGTCAACAACCGCCACGAGCCAACCGAGCAATATCCGCTGAACCCCAACGGCGCCCCCTTCGGCATGACCGCGCTCACAAGCACCACGGGCCGCGTCACCATCATGATGCCCCACCCCGAACGCGTGCACCGCAGTGCCTGCATGAGCTGGTCGCCGGCGGATTGGCCGGAGGATTCACCGTGGATGCAGATGTTCTACAACGCCCGCACTTGGGTTGGCTGAACGGTCGCCCCGAGCAACGATGAGCCTGCCCATTGTCACTTACAGTCGGCAGTTCGTCCCCCTCTGCTGGCTGACCCTGATGCTGGCCGCGCCCCTGTCGGCCGCGCAGACCTATCGCGGATTCACGATCAATAATTCAGCCGTGCACAAACTGGCTGGGCTGGAGGCGGTCCTGGCTGCGACCAGGGAACAAATCGACATCGTCCATGCGGTCGGGCTTCCGGCCGAGATCCTGGCTTTCGTGGAAAGCGTGGAGTTCGAGCTCGTGCCCGCCGGCACGTTCAAGAGTCCGACGCCGGGAATCTACACCGGGAAGGGCACCCGCACGGTGCAGGTGTCAGCCGCCATTGCCACCGTCGGACACAAACCGGTCCTACTGCACGAACTGATGCACGCCTACCATGACCAGCGGATCGAGCACGGTTTCGGAAATCCGGCGATCCTCGGCTACTATGCGAAGGCCCGGTCTGTCCCGGGCTACGCGGCCAAATCGCACATGATGTCGAACGAGAAGGAATTTTTCGCCTGCGCCGCGACGGCCTACCTGTTCGGCGTGACCGCCCAGGAGCCGTTCCGCCGGGAGAAGATCAGGGAGACACAGCCCGATTTCTACGAATACCTGAGGAAGCTCTTCGGCCCGGACACTGGAAGTTACGCCGGCTCGCTCAGCCGTTAGGATCGCCCCTGCCCAGCAATGCGGAAAGCAACGACGCTTATCTGCCGTCAAAAACCCGGGCCCCGCTGGCGGTCGGATGCCGACGGATGGCCGCCTGCTCAAACTTCACGACATTCGGCTCGGCGGCAATCGGCCGGTAGCCGAAGAGCACCACGCCCACGATCACGAAGTCCAGCACGGCCGTCACGAGCATGCCAATGATGGCCTGCCACTCGGTGTAGCGCTCGGCGTAGATGTAGATCGCGATGTTCGCGAATCCGAAGAGGACCCAGGTGGCCACGCTGACACCCGCGGTGGACTTCCGGCGCACGATCCGGCCGAGCTGGGCCAGGGTGGCGACGGGGAAGACGATGGCGGGCAAGATGCCGGCGAGTTGGGTAAAGCTCATGGGGTGTTGGCGTCGTGCCGGCGCGGACCGGGATGACCTCTCCAGCATACGACCCGATGATCGGACCCGCTCCGCAGGGTTTGTCGGTCATGGGGCGTTCCTTGCGGGGATAAAAGGCACCGGCGCATGCGTATCGGAGCGCGCGACCGCTTTGAGGTGGATTCGGCCGGAACCATCCTGAATCATCCTAGGCACCGCCCCATGAACGTTTCCCGCCGCACCTTTGTGAAAACCACGCTCGCCGCCTCCGCCTCCGCCGCCCTCAGTGCCAAGCTCGACGCCGCCCCCGCCCCGTCCGACGCAACCGACCGGGAATATTACGAATTGCGCTGCTACCACCTGCAAGCCGCCACTCGGCTTAAGGCGGACGCCGACCCGGCGCTCCTCGATTCCTATCTCGAGCAGGCTTTTCTCCCCGCGCTCAACCGGTTGGGGGTGAAAAACACCGGCGTCTTCATCGAAATCGAAGTCGACAAGAAAACCGGGACAGCGGCGCCGAAACCGGGTTCGCCGGTGTGGGTGGTCATCCCGCACGCCACGCTTGGCTCCTTCGCACAGATCGCAGCCGGGCTGAACGCCGACCCCGTGGTCCGGCAGGCCGGCGCCAACTACCTGAACACACCGAAGGCCAGCCCCGCCTTCGAACGCATCGACACCTGGCTGCTGCGCGCCTTCGCCGGCATGCCCCGGATGGAGGTGCCCGCCTTTTCGCGCGCCCGCGCGCCGGGCCGCGTGTTCGAGCTGCGCGACTACGAAAGCCACAGCGAACTGAAGGCTCTCAGCAAGATGGCCATGTTTGACGAGGCCGAGATCGCTCTCATGCGCGACTTGGGGATGGCCCCGACCTTGTTCGGCCAGGCGCTCGCCGGCCCGAATCTGCCCCACCTGCGCTACATGACCGGCGCGACGGACCTTGCGACCCACCTGGCGAACTGGGGCCGCTTCGGCCCGGACCCGCGGTGGCACGCCATGAAGGATCTTCCACGTTACGCCGACAACACCTCGCTCAACACTGCCCGGTTCCTCGTCCCCAAGGCCTATTCCCAGCTCTGACCGTCCATCATGCCGTCACCCACCAAGCGCCCCACCATCCTCACCGTCGACGACGCCAAAGCCCTCCGGCTGATGGTCGAGCGGGCGCTCGGGGCCTTCGCCTGCGAGGCGACCGAGGCGAGCAACGGCTACAACGCCTTCTTCGCCATCGAGCGCGCGCGGCCCGACCTCATCCTGCTCGATATCGCCATGCCGGTCATGGACGGCGTTGAGACGCTGCGCCGCCTGAAGGAGGCTCCGGAACTCGCGGATATCCCCGTGATCATGCTGACCTCGCGGGCCGACCACGCCATCATCCCGCAGCTTCCAGCCATGGGCGCGGCCGACACGCTGATGAAGCCCTTCAATGAGGCCGCGCTGCTCGAAAAGATCCGCGGCGTGCTGAAGCTAAGGCCGGCCAAGAAGTAGGGGCGGCGCTTGACGCCGCCCGAGCGCGGGCGCCGGCGAGTAGCGCCCCTACACAATCACTCAATCCACTCGCGCAAACGAGACGATCTGGTCGCGCTCGCGATGGTTGGTCCAGAAATCCTTCCCGTCAAACGCCAGGGCGCGCCCGGCGAACGGGATCCGCGCGAGATCATCGATCTTCGGCACCGCCGGCCGCGGGTCCACGCGCGTCAGCCAATAGTCGTTGGTTTCCTCGGCATCGGTCGTCAGGAGGTAGATCAGCGGGCCCACCATCACCTGGCCGCAGATGCCGTGAGGCACGCTGATTGTGCGCGTCACCTTGCCCGCATCGTCCAGCACCAGCACCTTCTTGGGATACCACTGGCTGAGATGCAGGTTCTTCCCGTCGTAACCGAGATGGGAGCCGCAGTCGTCCGGACAGGCCAAGCCAAAGGCCAGATCATATCCCTGGCCCGGCACGCAGCGCCGGATGATCCGGTGATCGTCCGCCGTTTCGCCGCTGACCACCCGCAGCTCCTTGCCGACCACCGTCAGGCCCCATGGCGTGCCCGGCGACTCCGTCTGCCATCCGACCGTCCAAGTCGGGCCGCCGAGCGCATAGATGCGCCGCGTGTCACGCGAGCTGAGCCAAAGGGTGCCGTCGTCCCAAGCCAGTGCCTGCGGCTTCGGCGCCGGCGAGGCCAGCCGCTTCAGTTCGGTGATGTCTTTCATATTGCGACTAGCAAAACGCTGCGCCCGGCCGAGGAAAGGCACAAACAGACGGACAGCTCGATTTAGGGGCAACTGTAACGCCGAGACAGGTTCGAATTTGCGAGCGAAGCAAAAAATGCCCCGGGACCTCGGCCGGGCGCGGCGGTCACTACCTTGATCCATGAATGAAACCCAACCTCAGCCGCAGCACGATGGAGGCCGCGGGGCCGAGCACCCACCGCACGGCCCGCGGTGGAAACGGATGCACCACAGCCCGTTTTTCTGGGTGGCCGCGGCCTTCATCGCCCTGGCGATGATCATCTACGTCACTACCAACGACCTCGCTTTCTGGCCGGGCCACAAGGCGCAGCAGCCCGTCCCGGCCCTAACGCCCTGAGCCCGTCGGCGCCACAGTCAGGACGTCATCGTCCTGGCTCCATGCGGGCGCCGTGATCGCGTAAAACTCCAGCACCTCGTCGCCTGCGGCACGGATGGAACGAACGACGGTGGGTGGCACCAGAATGTAGGAGCCCGGACGGACCGGCTGCGTTTGCGCGCCGGTCCGGATTTCACCGTGCCCCTTCAGGACGAAAAATGATTCCTCTCCGACCTTGTTGTAGCTCCACGCACTGGCCTTGCCGGGCTCAAGGTGAAAGAACGCCACGCTGCACCGGTCGCTTTTCGCCGTGGCCGGGCCACTTCGGCCAGTCAGTTCCTTCAAGACAACGCCGGGCGAGACCTCAATGGGTTTAAGGTCGTCCGGATGCTGGACCCCGGCGGTCTCGGCGGCGCCGACCACGCCGGCCAGCAGAAACAGGAAGGAGGCGGATTTCATGGTTGAAAAGAGGAGGCCGCGAATGACAACCCGGCCGGTGACCGCGGTCAGCCGGACCCATCGGGCGCAGATTCTAGCAGTGTCGGACGAACTCGCCGATGAAGCGGTCGACATTGCGTCCCGAGACCTCGGCCACGATCTCCCGGTGCAGGCCGTGGATTTTCTGCGTCAACTGGACGGTCACGCCCAGGCTCTGCGCCAGTTCGACGATGGCCTTTGATTTCTGGGACTGCCAGCGCCAGCAGGTCAGGCCGACGCAAATCGGTTTTGCCGACGAGCTTTCGGGCGGGGTGGCGGGCTGCTCCATACGCCTCCCAAAGAAGCCCAAACCGGGCCAAGTCACCCGGCTTTTTGCGTCATCTGAGCGGAATACACCGGCGCTAAAGCCGATACTGGCACCACGCCGTGCCGATGCCCGCGATCAGACCGAAGAGGTGACCTTCCCACGAGGTCCCTTTCCGCGCGGGGGCCAGGCCGGCCAGCATGCCGCCGTAAACGAGCAGCACCCCGCCCGCCACCAGCAGGTCGGGCGTCGTCCGGGTGAACCACGCCACCGCGATCAGCCAGCCGAAGAAACCGAAGATCACCCCGCTCATCCCGACGTGCGCCGCTCGCCGTCCGAACAACCACAACAGCCCGCCCTCCCCCAAGGCGATGGCCAGGGCGACCAGGGGAAAGCGCGACTCGCCGTGCCGCAACACGAGCACACCGAGAACGAGAAACGGCGGCAGGTTGGCGGCCAGGTGCGCGAAGCCCGCGTGCACAAACGGGGACGTGACCAGCCCGACCAACCCCGGACCGGTCCGCGGCACGATGGCCAGCTGCGCCGCATCCCGTTTCGAAAAGGAACCGATCAGCGTGCCGACCAGCATCGCCACCGCGGGCCACGCGAGGTAGCACCACGGGGCCTGAGTGAAGCAGCGGCTGAGAAAAGCGGCGATTTCGTCCATGCGCAGCCCGCAGGGATGCCCAAGGCCCGGTGAAAATGAAAGTCAGAACATACGCCGCTGTCCCGGGGCCGCCTGCAACTTTGTCCGCCCGGCGGGGTATTAAGGGTATCAACCCATGAAAGTCATCGGAATCTTCCTCCTCTGGTGCCTGTTGCTCGCGGTGTGCTGGCCGCTCGCCCTCCTCGCCCTCGTGCTGGCGCCCCTGGTCTGGCTCCTGTCCCTGCCCTTCCGTTTGCTCGGCGTCTGCGTCGGTGCGACCTTCGCGCTCATCAAGGCCCTGCTTCTGCTCCCGGCCCGGCTGCTGGGTGCCTAGGCCGGAACCGGCTGTGCTGGGACGTTGCGCGGAACCCTCCGCGCCCCGCCTACCGCGGCGCCCCCGTTCTTTCCTCCGACTCGCCGGGCATCTTGAAGACGCGGAAGAGATAGAACAGGCTGGGGAAGATGAAAAGGCTGCCGATGAGGAGCGCCAGCACGAGTTGCCGGAGGGTGGCGGGTGGCGCGGCCTGCTCGTAGAAACTCAGCGGCCCGTGCGCCGTGATCAACGCGTTCGGCGCATAGAGCACATACCAGCCCATCAGGATCAGCGCGACCTGCCCCGAGGCCACCAGCCGCACGAGCATCGTCCGCCGCTTGGCGACAAGGAACCAGAGCACGACGAACAGAAGCGTGGCCGCTGCCATCACCGCGAGGCCCAACGGAGTCTGGAGAAACGCCGCCGGCAGACTGTGGCGCTCAGCCGTGGAGGCCGCGAACACCAGGCCTCCCATCGCCACCACGAAGCCGTTGGCCCACGCCGCCAGCCGCACGAAGCGCCGTTTCAGTTCCGGTTCCTCGGTCTCGCCGACGAGGTAGATGCTGGCTAGGAACACATAGATGCCGGCCACGAACGCCCCCACCGTCAGCGGATAGACGCCCCACCACGGGGCGAACCACGCGGCCCAGGCCCCGCGGGCCGCCGGATCGATGATTCCGCGGTTGAGGCTCGCAGCGATGATCCCCAGCCAGAGCGCCGTCCACAGGCTCGAGAGCCCGAAGAGCCACGTGTAGACCCGCTGCGATTTCCCGTCCTGGATCGCATCGTAGTGCCGGAACGTGAACGCCACGCCGCGCACCACGATGCCGACCAGCAGGGCGAGCATCGGCACATGCAGCGCAATCATCAGGGTGGTGAAGATCGTCGGAAAGCCCATGAACAAAATCACCACGATCAGGATCAGCCACATGTGGTTGGCCTCCCAGACCGGGCCCATGGCGCGATTGATGACTTCCTTCTGCGCCTCGCGCAACCGGCCGGCCGGCAGCAGTTCGACAATCCCGGCGCCAAAGTCCGATCCCCCCAACAGCACGTAGAGCAGGAGCGAGGCGCCGATGAAGAAGATAAGGATATCGATCATGCGCCGCCCCCGAATTTCCGCTGGGCCGCCTGGATCTGCCGGCGGAACAGCCACACGGTGGCCGCCGCCAGCGCCAGGTAGAGCACGAGAAAGAGGTAGAAATGATAGACCATGCCCGGCACGGGTGTGACGGCGTCCTTCGTCCGCAAGATCCCCTGGATGATCCACGGCTGGCGCCCGACCTCGGTCACGACCCAGCCCGCCTCGATCGCGACCATCCCCAGTGGAGCGCAGGCGGCAACGGCCCACAGGAACAAGCGCGGGAAAACACCGCGCCGCCTGAACCAGAAATAGAGCACCCCGAGCAGCGCCAGCCCCGAGCCAATGGCGACCATGAGTTGAAACGCCAAGTGGACGATCAGGACCGGCGGCCAATCCGGGCGCGAAAACCGGTCCAAACCGATGACCTCGGCCCCGGGATCGCGGTGGGCGAGCACGCTGAGCAGGCCGGGGATCTCGACCCCCCATCCCATCGACTGCGTCGCGACATCAGGCAAGCCGCCCACCGTGAGTGGTGCGTGGCGCCGGGTCCTGAAGAGTCCCTCGATGGCGGCCAGCTTGGCCGGCTGCAACTCGGCCACGCGTTCACCGGCAAAGTGCCCGGCGAAAGGCTGGGCGATCGACGCAGCCGCGCCAAAGGCCATGGCGATGCGCAGGGCCTTCAGGTTGAGATCCGGCGCGCGTCCGCGCAGGTAGAGCCAGGCATGGATACCGCCGACGGCGAAACCCACCGCCTGCAGAGCCGCGAGTTGCATGTGCACGCTCTGGTGCGGCCAGGAGCGGTTGAACATGGCGCGCACCGGGTCGATGTTCTGCGCGGCGCCGGCGACCCAGTCGAAGCCCGCCGGAGCGTTCATCCAGCCGTTGGCCGCCACCACAAAAATGCCCGACACGAACCCCGTCACCCCGACCGCGAGACCCGTGGCCCAGTGCACCCACCCGTTCATGCGCTTCCAGCCGTAGAGAAAAAGCCCGATGGCGATGGCCTCGAGAAAAAAGGCCGTCCCTTCCCACGAAAAGGGCATGCCGATGATCGGCCCCGCGTGCTGCATGAAGCCGGGCCAGAGCAGGCCGAGTTCGAACGAGAGCACCGTCCCCGACACCGCCCCGACGGCAAAAAGAATCGCGACGCCCTTCATCCACATTTTTGTCAGCTCGAGGTAGACCGGATCCCTTCCCTTCAGATACCGATAGTGCGCCGCCGACATGAAGAGCGGCATCGTCATGCCGATCGCGGCAAAGATGATGTGGAAGCCCAGCGAGAAGCCCATCGTGGCGCGGGCTGCGACTAGATCATCCATGGGACGGACGGTGGGACGAAAGGTTCACTGCGCAAGGGACTAAGTCACCAAGCCGCCAGACATAAGCGGCCCTGCTCCGCCTCTTCAATTCCGCTGGCAACGGTCAGACAACGCCCGGCCGGCCCGAGGGCCCCGGCTGTTCCGCCAGAACTCCGCGACTTGTTACCTCACCACCGGCATGTGCACGTCGCCGCCGCCGTTGATGATGCCGAAGCCGTAAAGCAGCCAGATGACGACCGCGATCACGACCACGATGTTGAGGATGCTCTTGATCGTGCTCTGCATCGGGATGTAGGTGTTGATCAGCCAGAGGATGACACCGACGACGACGAGGGTAAGGACTACATTGAGAAGAGGCATATCCCATCCTAGCCGGTCGCTCCGTGCGCCGGTATGGGGTCAAACCCTAGCAAGACGGAGTCCCTACCAGATCCGCACGCGCTCCTCCGGCGGCACGTAGAGCTTGTCGCCCGGTTTCACGCCGAACGCCTCATACCACGCGTCGACGTTCCGGAAGACGCCGTTGACGCGATACATGCGCGGTGAGTGCGGGTCGCCGACCACCTGCTTGCGGAGCGTGTCCTCGCGCAGCTTCCCGCGCCAAGCCTGCGCCCAGCCGATGAAGACGCGCTGCTCGCCGGTGAACCCGTCGACCACGGGTGCGGGTTTGCCCGCCAGGAAGGTGTGGTAGGCCTCGAGCGCCAGCGTGACGCCGCCAAGGTCGGCGATGTTCTCGCCCAGGGTGAGGTCGCCGTTGACGTGGACGCCCGGCAGCGGCTCGAACGCGGAATACTGCGCGCTCAGTCTCGCCGCTCGGGCGTCGAAGATCTTGGCGTCCGCCGGCGCCCACCAGTCGCGCAGCTTGCCGTCGGTGTCGAATTTCCGGCCCTGGTCGTCGAAGCCGTGCGTGAGCTCGTGGCCGATCACGCCACCCGCGGCGCCAAAGTTGTAGGCCGGGTCGGCGTTGGCGTCGAACATCGGCGGCTGCAGGATGCCGGCCGGGAACACGATGTCGCGCAGCGAGCCGTTGTAGGCGTCGTTGGTCTGCGGTGTCATGCCCCAGTCGCCTCGGTCAACCGGCCCGTTGAGCCGCGCGGTGTAGAAGGACCAGTCGGCCGCCGCCGCCCGGAGGACGTTGCCCACCAAGTCGTCGTCACGGATGACCACTTGTGAGTAGTCGCGCGGCTTGTCCGGGTAGCCGACCTTGATGGTGTAGCCATCGAGTTTCTTGAGCGCCTCCACCTTCGTGGCGGGGCTCATCCAGTCCAGTCGCTCGAGGCGGGCGCGATAGGCGGCCTTGAGATTGAGCACGAGCGCCTCGATCTTGGCCTTGGCCTCGGGCGGGAAATATTTCGCGGTGTAAAGTTCGCCGACGGCCCAGCCGAGGTTGCCAAAACGGTCGAACCGGTCGCCCGCGCCGTAGTCGCCGCCACTGACGGCGTGCACGCCGAGTTTCCAACGCGCGCCCTCCTGTTGCTGGCCGGAGAGGGCCTTTTTTCTCAGCTCAAACTGGGCCTTCGTAAAACCCCGCGACAGGTAGGGCGCGGCGTTGTCCGCGATCGTGAATGCGAGCCATGCCTGCAGCGTGTCCACCGGCGTCTGGGCGAAAATCGTGGCGAGCTTGGGGAAGGCGGACTTTTCCCCGACGATGATGCGCGACAACGAACCCAGGCCGGCCTCCGCCAGAAACGGCCGCCAAGCGAACCCCGGCGCAAGTGCCTCCAGTTCGGGGATGGTCAGGGGATTGTAGGTTGCGTCGGGATCTCGCTGCTGGGTCTTGGTCCAGCTCGCGGCGGCGACCGTCGTCTCAAAGGCCACGATCTCCCCCGCACGCCGCTCGGGTTCGGGCCATCCGAGCTGCCGCAGCAGCTCGGCCGCGTAGGTCTGATAGAGCGCCTTCTTGGTGGCGAAACCGGATTCGAGATAGTAGTCGCGGTCCGGCAGACCCAGGCCCGCCTGGCCGACGTAAACCGCGTAGCGGCTGGGATCCTTGAGGTCGATGTCGATGCCCAGGCCGAAGAGCGAACCCTCGAAGCCCGCGTTGTTGCGGCCCATCAGCGCGGCGATTTTCTCGCGCGTGTCCGTCGCTCGCACGGCCGCGAGTTCCGCCGCGAGCGGCTGGGCGCCGAGTGCAGTGACGTGCTCCTCCGCCATGAAGGACTTGTAGAAGGCCCCGACCTTTCCCGCCAAGGTGACCGGCTCATGTCCCGCCGCGGCCGCCGCCGCCTCCATGATTCCGTGCAGCCGCTGCTCCGTGAGGTCGGTCATCGCGAGGCGCAAGCTGTAGGCGCCCTTGTCCGCCGGGATCTCGGTGCGGTCGATCCAGGTGCCGCTCGCGTAGCGGAAGAAATCGTCACCCGGTTTGGTTTTCAGGTCGGCGCCGGCCAGATCGAAGCCGGCGTCGCCGTATTGCGGCTTGGCCGCCGGGGCATCAGCGCGGCCCAGGCCGGCACCGGCGAATGTGAAAAGGACAACGAGACACCAACGCATCGTGAGGCGGTTTTTCATGGGGGAGGCCGGAAGAAAAACACATCCGCCCGCCGCCGGCCAGCCCGCTGTGTCTGCCGGCCGCGGGAAAATCCGCCCGCCCGATCCCGGGCTTGACAGATGGCGACGCGTAGTTAACCACTCGGTTAAGTATGAGAAAACCCACCGCCCGCGAGGCCAGCGACCAGCTCAGCCTCACCTTCGCGGCCCTCGCCGACCCCACGCGACGCGCGATTCTCGCCCGCCTGACCTCGGGACAGGTCACCGTGACCGAACTCGCCGAACCTCACGACATGAGCCTGCCGGCGATCTCGAAGCACCTCCGCGTGCTGGAGCGCAGCGGGCTGATTGAGCGCGGCCGCGACGCGCAGTGGCGTCCCTGCCGGCTCAAGGCCGAGCCGATGAAGCAGGCCGTGGACTGGCTCGAGGACTACCGGCGGCACTGGGAGCAGAGCCTCGATCGCCTCGACGAATACCTGAAGGAACTGCAGGCGAAAAACAAGACCGGCGGTTTCGCCAAGAAATAAGCCCCCCGGCCCTCTCTCTCCCCCAACCACGCATTGATATGAGCAAGCAAACCAACTCCGACCGTGAAATCGTAATCAGCCGGGTGATCCACGCCCCCCGCGAACTCGTCTGGCAGGCCTGGACGGATCCCAAGCACGTGACCAACTGGTGGGGCCCTCGCGGCTTCTCCACAACTATCAAGAAGATGGACTTCCGTGTCGGCGGGGCATGGGAACACGTCATGCACGGCCCGGATGGCGCCAATTATCCGAACAAAAGCATCTTCAAGGAAATCGTCCCGCAGGAGCGCATCGTCTATTCGCACGGCGGCGGCCGCGAGGAGGGCCCCGGAGCCACGTTCACCGCGACCTGGACCTTCGAGCCCGTCGAGGCCGGCAAGACGCGGCTGACCGGCCGCCTGGTGTTCCCTTCGGCGGAGGCGCGCGATTTTGTCGTGAAGGAATTCGGCGCGATCGAGGGCGGCAAGCAGACGCTGGAGCGGGCGGCCGAGTATCTGGCCGGCATGGTGTCGAAGCCGTTCGTCATCACCCGCGAGTTCAACGCGCCCCGCGACCTGGTGTGGAAGGCCTGGACCGAGCTCGACCAGCTGATGCAGTGGTTCGGCCC
>Ga0265327_10004895_pt1 | contig 11568 bp, 15 predicted proteins | sample 41621metaG_FD_202089 | JGI IMG/M metagenome (GOLD analysis project Ga0265327, IMG submission 202089) | Rhizosphere microbial communities from Carex aquatilis grown in University of Washington, Seatle, WA, United States - 4-16-21 metaG | ecosystem: Host-associated > Plants > Roots > Rhizosphere...
ATACAAGCTTGTACACATACTCTAATAATGCCAGTGGTAATCCTACCCTGACACTGAATCAAAATTGGGTGACCGCCGCAAATACCTGGTCTAATAGTACGAGAACCACTTCTTCCTACCTGAACGTAAACCCTTCGGTTGTTACCTCTTCTGTTATGAATGTTTCTGATGTCACTGCTGATTGTAGTGGAAACGCTACCTCAGATGGAGGCGCTCCGGTTATCTCCAGAGGGATCTGCTGGAGTATTTCCCAAAACCCAACAACCGCTGATCAGGTAAGTGCTTTAGGCACTGGGATTGGTTCTTTTACTGCAAGCCTCGCCGGTTTGTTACCCACAACAACCTATTATACAAGAGCCTTCGCTACAAACTCCGTTGGTACAAGTTATGGTAACCAGCTCAGTTTTACAACTTCAGCTACCAGCTCAACGGTCACAAGTATTAAAAATTACGATAGTGAAAAAAATTTGAGACTTTATCCTCAACCTGCTTCCAACCTTGTTCATTTGGAATGGAATGATAACTTCATCTCTTCGGAATATTTTATTTATGACGCGAAAGGAAGTAAGGTTTTAAATGGTGACCTGGTCAAAGGGACTAATGTTATTGACATAAGTTCACTGACGAAAGGAATCTATTTTTTAAACGCGACCAATCTCAGATCGTTGAGAATTATTAAAGAATAGAAAAGCCCAGCGAAGTGTATGGTGCGCTCGCCATAGCACGTCTTTCCGCACGCTCGCCCTTACTCCGATATTTCAGATTCTGGATCCGCCAAATCCAGTTTATTTAATAACTATTTGCATACTTCATTTCGTATTATTATTTTAGTTTTAGGTCATACGGTGTAAAACTGCCAACACGTTTTATGCGCAAATTATGACGGACGCATTGCCGTAAATGTAATTGAGAAAAGACCGTGACCTTTAATTCATAAAGAGATAAAACTATGGAAAAAAACAAATTGCTTCGAATGGACAATGTCGGCATCGTAGTAGAATCGCTCGATGAGGCCGTTTCTTTTTTCACTGAACTTGGTCTGACCCTCGAAGGGCGCGCCGTGATCGAAGGAGAATGGGCCGGACGTGTCACCGGACTGGGCAACCAGCGCGTCGAGACCGCGATGATGGTTACCCCCGATGGACACAGCCGGCTGGAGATTTCGCGATTTCTCACTCCGCCTGTAGTCTCCGATCACCGGAACGCTCCTGTGAACGCACTAGGCTATTTACGCGTGATGTTCGCTGTGTCAAACATTGACGAGGTGCTCGCCAGGCTCGTCAAACACGGCGCACAACTGGTCGGAGAAGTAGTTCGATATGAAAACGCCTATCGGCTCTGCTACATCCGCGGCCCCGAAGGTCTTCTCATCGGATTGGCTGAACAACTCAATAAATGAATAGCAGATATTTTATTAGATCTTTCCCTTGTGTAACAAATAAACAGAGCTTATATAAAATGAAAATCAGCCGGATCATATTTATTTTAGGACTTATTGTAAGCATAAGCTGCTTATCGTTTGTAATCTACCAAAGCAACAACACAAAACGAGAAATAAAAGAAGACCTGGTAGAATTATCTAACATTAAATACGGCCTTTTTAGCGTGGAAGAATGGAAAAATATCCTGACAAAAATTATCGCAAAAAAAATAGAGAGCCTGGAACTAAAGGGCAATAACCGCAAGCAAATGAAAAAGAAAGTTTCCGATTTTCTTTATAAGGCAATTTCAGATTTTGAGAAAGAATATAATCAAAAGAATTCCCGAACGGTGGGCGGATTATTTAAAAACATTGGAGCCAGGGCCTTTAATGTTTTTGGAGAAATCAAGGAGAGTGTGCCGCATCTCACAAATCAAATTCTTGACTTTCTGGATGATCCAAAAAATAAAAAAGCTTTAAAGGGGTACTTAACTTCCAAGCTTAACGAATATGCAGATAGTACCTTTTCAAAACTGGACTATGCCCTTCACGATTCCATCATCAGTATATACAAACAACCCGACCGCATTGCTACTATTGGCTTACTGAATGCAAAACTAAATGAACTTCAACAAACTTCTAATAACTATAAGTATTTCCTCACGCTCCTTGCACTTGTAATGGCTCTATTTATAATAATTATAAAAGCCTTGACTAAAACAGAATTTATACTTTTAACCTGCATTTGTTTTTTATTTTTGCTGCTTGGCTTAACCCTTCCCATGATCGAGATTGATGCGAGAGTCTCAGAAATTAAAATCAGTTTATTGGGCGAGGAAGTTAGTTTCCAGGATCAGGTACTTTATTATAAAAGCAAAAGTATTCTCGAAGTAGTTAAGCTCATGATCACGCAAAGTAGTTTCGATTTGCTGGTGGTAGGGTTTTTGGTTTTTGTTTTCAGTGTGTTGTTTCCATTATCAAAATTACTAGGTTCCATTTTCCTGGTAATAAATCCTGATCAGAAATCAAATAAACTTTTAAATTTCCTGGTATACAAAACAGGCAAGTGGTCGATGGCAGACGTTATGATCGTTGCAATTTTCATGGCGTATCTGGGTTTTTCGGGAATTCTTACCGAGCAATTACATCAAATAGAAAACATCAGCTCAAGAATAGAAGTGTTGACAACAAATAAATCGAGTCTTCAAACCGGGTTTTTTGCCTTTACTTCTTTTGCTCTATTAAGCTTACTGATCACTCATAAACTGAAAAACAATTCCACTTCTGCTGATGTTCAATTACGTCGTGTTTAACAAAAAAAAACTAAAATAATTCAAGCATTTTTATGCTGAAAAATAATTCGTAAATTGTATATCACTTAATTATTATCCCATGAAGGCAAAAATTTTAATGGCACTTGTTGTTTGCTTTTTGTTAAGCGCATGTAAGAAGGATTATGTTTGTAAATGCAGCGACATTGGAGTCCCTGATATGACTTTCAAAATACATGACACAGAAAAAAATGCAAAAAAACAATGTTCACAAAGAATGTATTATACAGGAGCTTGCGAATTACAATAAGTCATACTTTAGGCTTCGTTCACTAACGTCTCACTGTTTTGGATCCTTGCGCTGCGAACGCAGAAAACTAAGCAAGATACTCCGTCTTTAGCACAATCGTCGTGAAAAGGACATATTTTTAAACCAAAATTCTTGCCTTATCACTGGCACCTAATTTGCATATTTCTTATGCTGTTACTTTTTATTTTATACACCTAAAATAAATTTAATATCCTATCCTTTAAATAAATAACCATGGAAAAACGTATACTAGGAATTGTTCTCTCTCTTTTGGGAGTTATCGGTTTGATCTATGCTGGCATTGCTTTTATGAATGGCCATGCAGATACCAGAAACATAAAGACAATTATTTTTACTGGCATCTTAGGAATGATTTTCTTTTTTGCAGGTATTGGCTTAATAAAAAATACAAAAGATAAGGCCACTTAATCGAACCTCAAAAAATCGTTTTTAATCCACCAAAAGTAATAAAAGAATCGACGGACTATTACTGTACTTTTATAATAAGTTTTAGGTGCGGATTCATTCTGCCGAAAACAAGAGAACTAATGTGATTTCTGGAAATTCAAATGGGCCAAAAATTATACGAGACCCTGTGAATATTCGACTGTATATTTTCTGAGGCTCGACTACTTAATCGAACCTTAAATACTTCGGAACAGCTATTAATAAATGTAATCCGGAATCAAACTAAACCCTCATGAGTTTTTGATGCCCTATTATCCGCCAGTTTTTAAGAGACGAATTTATAGATCTTCACCCAAACTTAATTTGACGCGAAAAAGTCCTATCTGTGCGGGTCTCTACTTCACAATTAACTTGCCTTGCGAAACTTCTTTTGCCCCTGAAATAATTTTATAGAAGTAAACGCCTTTATTTTTTCCTTCAAGATCGATTACAAGGCTGGTGTCCTTTGCCGGATTCTCAGAAATCAATTTTCCGGATATATCGTATATCTGTACCACATTGCCTCTTTCCAGATTTGAGAACGTAAATTTACCCTGGCTCGGATTTGGAAATACCATTATCTTTTCGCTGGCCTTTTTGTTCGTAGAAATTCCGACAGCATCTATAGAAGTATCAAAAGTCCATACAGTCGACCACGGGCTAAAATGTCCGCCATTATTGACTTTTACGTGCCAGTAGTATTTTGTATCCGTCATTAACCCATTACTTATATAAGCAGAAAGGTTCGCCGTTTCAAGAGTTTTCACAATCGAAGTAAAACCTGCATCGTCCGCCACTTCAAGTGTATATATAATTGCATCTTTAACTGCATTCCATTTTAAAAGCAATGCAATGTTTGTATCCACAGCTATAATTCCATCTGCCGGTGTATTTAGAGTGGGCGCTACAGGAATAGTATCATTTGAACCAATAGCTGTAATAAACATTTCGTGTTTAATATTGGGAAGATCATTTGCATTCCGTGGTGCAAGCACAATCGTATCTACATAATTCATGCCTCCAATTACCCGTCCATAAATCGAATACAGTCCATTCAAACTTGCTGCAGGTGCAACACAGATAAAAAACTGTGAGGTAGCAGAATTAATGTTAGAAGATCGCGCTGCCGAAAGTATACCTCTTAAGTGCTTAGCTGCACTGAACTCTGCATTCACTGTCGGTTGCCCGGGTTGACCATAACCCCAGGTAGAAACTGCTCCGTGTCTTGAATTCGGATCTCCACCCTGAATCATAAAGCCAGGAACAACGCGGTGAAAAGCAGTAGTATCATAAAAATGAACACTCACTAAACTATCAAAATTACGCACGTGATGCGGAGCAATGTTAGGAAAAAGCTCAATCTTAATGGTCCCGAGAAAAACGCCACCACGCTTTACATCAATTTTATACATGGGTTTACCAGTGTAAACAACCTGTGCAATAAAAAAATTAACCGCAAAAAGAAATAAAAAAAATAAAATGTAATTTTTTTTCATGAGAGTAGTATTAAAAATAAATCAATATTCTAATACGAATATACTCAAATTTATTTCAAAATGGCGCCGTTTTTTTCCTGATAACCATCGGATTTGTGGCTTTATCAGAGTAGCTGGCATCAAATTTTCATACCTTTAATTAAAAGTACAAACGATGAGTTCAGCATTTGTAAAAGAAGGTGATGACATGTGGCTTCACGATATTGCCCCAACAATGGCCGCTCTGGCGAATTACCTTAAGCAGGAGAACAGTGGATTACCTATCTCAGAAAAGGAAACTTATTTTGATAAGGACAAACAAATACAGGTTCATAAAATGAGTGATGGCTTCTCTTATTTTATAAAAGACAACAAATGGATTGCTCTTGATGAGTAACTTAAAAAATGTAGATTGCCTCGTCATTTTTTTTATACACGAGGTTATACATACTAAAAACCACAAATAAAAAGGGTAGCTAAAGATGAGAATGCAGCGCCAGGGATGTGCAGGGGTAGCTCTTTTGTTCAGCTGAACAATGAGCAGGTTACCAGATTCAGCTGGACAAAAAGCCGTAGCGAAGCGTAGCCCGGAGCAGCCCGCTACTCATGAATCATAAAACGCCACCGAAAATAAAATGAAGCGTTTTAGGATTTATGAGTGGGCGCCCAAATAAAAAAGTGCTGCTGGTAATTTAGCAAAAAATCAGTGTAATTCGTGAAATTCGTGTCTACTCCATCACTGTCCATGCTTCCTTCGTACTAATATCCGAACGCCCATTCATTTTTAAATAAGTAAATAACTGGTATCTATATGCCGCCAACCATTTAATAGGTGCGTTAATAATAGCAGTACCCAGCACCATTTTTTCCTTAGAAGGAAGTGTCACCTCTTTTGTATTCATGTCCTCTTCCGTAATCATATTCATGTACATGATAATGTCTTCCATTTGTTTATCGAGAAAATCTTTAAAATTTTCACGCGTCAACGTTTTACGATGTTCGCGAATTTTCACCCACTCTTCGGGCGTAAGATCGTCCTTCACAAACCAGCGCAACATCACAGCACCAATGCCGCTCACATACTGCATCAATTCTATGGTACTGCGCATTTTTTCAGCAGGCCTGAAATCCAGATCGCGCTCCTCAATTAAAGGAGCCAACTGTTTTAATAAAAAAATTTCACGTTGGAGATTTTGTAAGAGATGTTGTTTGAACATAAGAATTTATTTTGTCCGAAAATTAAGAATTAAATTATACTTAATGACATAAAAATTAGCGGAAAGAGTTGGGCGTGCCCGCAAAGCAGAAAGGCTCTCCAGTTTTTACACTAGCCTTTCTGCTTCACGGTCAGGCTCTCCGCTCTAGTAAACTTGCCGGTAATAAGCGGCGAAAAATGCCCGTGCAGGGTCTTTTCCCTCCGGGTAAAAGCCTCCGCCGGGCAATACCTCTAATTACCGGCTGCGTTTACTGTCGCTGCGATCCTTCACGCAGCTTCAATAAAGTTTTAACCTCTGAGATCTGATTGATCTTTGGAGGTTATTTTTCTATGGATGATGCGCCAAGGATAGGGCAACAAGCCAGTGGCTTGTTGAGCCAGCTTGTGTGAAAGCGATAACCAGCTGAAACACCAAGCCCACAGCAAAAGCTTGATACACTTTTGATTGAGTAGCTTGTGTACGAGCCCGACGCAGCCTGCCCGGGCGCCCTAATAAAAATAAAGTCGAGAAAACATTTGAGTATTTTTGATAGTCCTTTTTTTAAACGAATTAATTATCTTTAAAGGATCAAAACACGTTTATGAATCCAGATCTAAAACCTGAAGAACGCGACCTATACAAACTTGTCAATTATTTTAAAAAACGGGCAGAGATTCTAATTATCGAAAACCGCCTTGATGAACAGTACAGGCAAATGCTTGACACGTGTGATAAACTCACAGAACAGCTGGAGCTCCATGCTGCAAGACGCTCAGCGGTGAAGGAAGAACGCGAACTACTCAAAGGACTCGTGAAAGAAAATGCGCAATGTCCTAAATGCGAAAGTAACAACAACCTCAAAATAGTTGCCGTTGAAGCAAATGAAAAAGGATGGAAGAGCAATAAATACAAATGCCGCAAATGCAACATTACTTTTGTATGGAACACACCAAATAATCCATGGGACATGATTCCTTACGTAGAAAATTTCATAAACCAAATGGAATTAAAATTAACTGAACCAGGAATCGATGAAGTGAATAAAACACAAACCTCCGTGGCGCTTGAGCAAATGAAAACAAACCTTCAAAAATTAAAACCCGTCGTAGAAGCCTCAGACCTTGACCTGAAAGAGCTCGAAGAACGCGAGGTTTTAATGGCCGAAATGGTTCACAAATTCAGAAAACATTTAATGATCGAAAAAATAAGGATGGAAAATTAATGTTCCTTCGAGTAGGTTTGTTGGATGCGGTTGCGGACACAAACCGTATCGAGAAGTGCCATAGAGTCTCGGTACGCGCCAATACCTAACTGGATCAAAGAGGCGAAATTCTTTATGGGACGGACCTTTCTTCTTAATTCAGATTCATAACAGGATTAACACTAAAGGTATAAGGAATAATGTCCTATTTACATCTGTCTATCTGTATATAGTGACAATTACCGTTTAAGCAGTGTATTCAATTTACCATTAAACGCCTTCACCTTATTTCCCAGCACTTCAAAAAATCTCCCATCAAATTCTTCCACCGTTTTTACAGCCAGCTTTGCAAGTTTTTCTCCCGTTGCCGTTAACACAACAACCTTGGCGCGTGTGTCGGTAGCATGTTCTTTTCTTTGAATGAATCCTTTTTTTTGCAGCGTCCGCAGAACCGTTGACGTTGTCATCGGATCGATCTTAGTGTGATTGGAAAGTAGTACTTGTGTGATACTTTCTTTTTGCTGTGAAAGCCATAACATGCTGGCCAGTAAAACAAATTGTGAATGCGTGAGATCATATTTTTCAAGCGCCTTTCGTATCTCCCGCTGCCAAAGACTCGTCACCTGCCACAATAAAAACCCGGAACTTTCTTCCGCTTTGTCAACACTAAATATTTTGTCTTTCGACTTCATCGTTGTAAATATACGGGTGAAAGATAATAAATTCCACTATTATAATCGGGACGCATATTTAATTTGTGCTGGCATTTCTTCGGGTAAACTGTCCGCAATATTCTGAGCCACAATCCTGCGCCACAAAAACGCCAACGGGCCTGTAATGCTCATGGTAGTTGTGATTTTTAAACCTTCGGGGGTTTCTTCAAAACGATGCTCGCCGTACATTTTTGCCAGCGGAAATTTTGTAAAATCAGTAAAGCTTTTATTTATGGTAGTTTCTACCAATTGAATTTTAACTTTTGGTCCGCCTTTTGGTTTTAGCTCAAAGGAATTTCCTTTTTCGAAACTACCACTCATTTTCGCATACTCAATACCCTTGTCCCAGCTGTGCCAATTGTTTACGTCCGAAAATAACTTCCACATCTGTTCTTTAGTTGCCTCTTTTGTAGTCAGAGAATACGATTTTGTCCACATGGTTTTTTGCTCTAAATTAATAAATAAATATATTATAAGTACAAATATAGTAAGTATACTTATTAAATACAAATTTATTTTTTTGTTCTTAATCTGGATCACCCCGAATAGTTGGGGAGAAGAAAAGAATAATTAATTCTAAAATTCATTTTATTTATTTCAAAAGCTCAAAAGCGTTTTGGATACTTTTGTGCGTCAAAAGTATCAGAAAAGAAGCAGATTAAAGATGAAGCGTGACTCCATATTGCATATTTAATGTAGGTCAAAAATTGCTAAGCTCTTCCTAGAGCAAAACAGTTACAAAAAGGAATCATAACAACGGAAATTATCACGGGGGGCCCGATTATTCCGTTAGATGCCATATGGTGCTTTCAAAATATCTTTAGAACTTAAATAAAATCCAGAATTAATACGGGAGGTCTTCCCACCAAAGCCTTTTCACCATCAATCACAATGGGACGTTCAATTAAAATAGGATTTTCACTCAACACTTTTATCCATTGCATATTCGTTAGTTTTTTATCCGCGAACTTTTCTACATAACGCGGTTCCGACTTTCGTACAATATCAAAGGGTTTGCAGCCGAGTTTTTTCAGCAAGTCTCTAAGCTCCTTTTTTGTAGGTGGATCTTTTAAATATTCTCTGAAAGTTATTTCGCAATTATTTTGTTCTAAAAGATGAAGAGCCTCTCTGCATTTGCTACAACGAGGATTGTAATAGATGATCATAATTCCATAGCTCTCATTTGTACGAACATTTCGTTAAAACGTTTACGGGTATTTTCTATAAATTCGGAAGTAATTTTAGTTTTTAAATTCTCAATACTTTTCACATCTTCCACCAAAAATTTAAAGATTTGTTCCATCGGACCAGCTTCAAAACGCACCTGGTACTTATCATTCATGTGAAAAATGCTGATGGTCATGCTCTCGTGCGGTATACTGTCTATGATTCTCATTCTTTTTTTAAAGCTTTTTTAAAATTCAGCATGTTTTTCAAGGCACCTATCGGACTTACATTATAGTCGCCATCCTGGTGGATCCTGCTTTGAATCGCATGCGCCAGCAAAATATAATTTTCTTTTTTTATTTTCTTGAGAAAATCTTCGGCTTTCTCATCCCCATTAATAATATTTGCCATTGCGGCCCACTCAAAAGCCTTGGCTTTCATCAAAAAAGCAAACGCCTTTTCATCGTCCCACACCGCATTTACAAAGGCCGCAAGTATAATGTGTTTATTATCTAAAAGATATTGAAATGCTTTTTTTTCATCACGTATGGCATCCAGCGTGGCGAAAAACTCTTTATAACCATTATTCAACAACCAGTTAAAGCTCGCCGTGTCGCCAAGCACGTAGCGCGTAAAATGATCGATAGAAGCCAATGAGTACTTTCTCATACAACAAAATTAAATAAAAAAACCGCTTAGCATCCTAAACGGTTTTTAATTTTATGAAAGTTTAAATATCAGGTTGTGTCTTGTTTCTTGGCTCTTGTTCCTTGGTTCTTAGTTCTTGTCTCTCTTTCGTCCCTTAAGTCTTGTCTCTTGACTCCCTTAAGTCCAACTTCTTATTTCAAAATCTCTCTCGCAATTACCAGTTTCTGAATCTCACTTGTTCCTTCGCCAATGGTACAAAGCTTACTGTCACGGTAAAATTTCTCAACAGGAAAATCTTTTGTATAACCATAACCGCCAAAAATCTGAACCGCTTCGGTACTGCATCTCACAGCAACTTCACTTGCATAATATTTTGCAAAGGCACTTTCCTTTGTCATTTTTTTATGTTTGTTTTTCATATCGGCTGCCTGCATGGTCAATAATTCCGCAGCTTCGAATTCAGTAGCCATGTCCGCCAGTTTAAATGCGATGCCCTGGAAGTTCGCAATTGGTTGCCCGAACTGCTGACGCTCTTTAGCGTATTTAATACTTGCATTTAAAGCGCCTTTTGCAATTCCTAAACTTAATGCGGCAATACTAATACGTCCGCCATCTAATACTTTCATGGCTTGTACAAAACCATCGCCCACCTTTCCCATTACCTGCGATTTATGTACGCGGCAATTTTCAAAAATAAGTTCTGCAGTTTCACTGGCACGCATGCCTAATTTGTTTTCTTTTTTCCCGCCTCTGAATCCTGGTGTCCCACGTTCTACAATAAATGCCGTAATACCATGACTATCCAACAATTCACCAGTACGTGCAAGCACAACTGCAACATTTCCTGAAATTCCGTGTGTGATCCAGTTTTTAGTTCCATTCAAAACCCAATAATCGCCATCTTGTTTTGCAACACACTGCATACGCATGGCATCACTTCCTGTGTTGGCTTCTGTTAAGCCCCAGGCACCAATCCACTCAGCGGTTGCAAGTTTTGGCAAATATTTTTTCTTTTGTTCTTCGTTACCGAATTGCAAAATGTGACCCGTACATAAACTATTATGCGCAGCCATCGACAAAGCAATAGATCCGCAAATACTTCCCAATTCTGTAATGGCTGTCACATATTCTGTATAGCTAAAACCTGATCCGCCATATTCAGTTGGAACCAAAACGCCCATCAGACCTAACTCTCCAAGCTTCTTAAAAACGTCAACGGGAAATTCCTGCGATTCATCCCACTCCATCATTTTTGGCAAAATATGTTCTTTCCCAAACTTGCGAATCATATCCGCGATCATCTGTTGGTTTTCGGTAGTTCCGAAACTCATCCCAACTTCGTTTTCTAATAGTGTACTAGACATGTTATGTTATTTGTATGATTTACTAATTTACTCTTTCCATTTAAAAAATCCAAGCCAATCACAAAGTTAAACCCTGCAACCTTCGCCCCCATTTTCTCAACCAGTCTGGCGGCCGCTTCCGCTGTGCCTCCTGTGGCGAGAAGATCGTCATGTATGATCACTTTCCAACCCTTCTGCAAAGCATCTTCATGCATCTCAATAATGGAAGTTCCGTATTCCAAAGCGTACTCTTCTTTAACCGTTTTGTAAGGAAGTTTGCCAACTTTTCTTACTAGAACAAAGGGTACATTTATTTTATTGGCAACTAAAAAACCAAATAAAAATCCCCTGCTTTCAATTCCAATTATTGCATCTGG
>Ga0265327_10004897_pt1 | contig 11564 bp, 19 predicted proteins | sample 41621metaG_FD_202089 | JGI IMG/M metagenome (GOLD analysis project Ga0265327, IMG submission 202089) | Rhizosphere microbial communities from Carex aquatilis grown in University of Washington, Seatle, WA, United States - 4-16-21 metaG | ecosystem: Host-associated > Plants > Roots > Rhizosphere...
TTGCGCACTTGCCGCAGTCGTCGGGAGTGCCTAGCGGGTGTTCATCGCAGAATCGTGAGAGTCGATCGGGGTGTGTGTCCTCGGCGATGTGCGGCGCTGGTGAGGTACCCGAGTTAGGTAACACCCCTAGGTTATTGGTGTAGGGCTTAGGTGGGAGGACACTGGTGTCCTCTAGAAATGTCGCATTTGTCCGGTGGTGGCTTGTTTCAACAGGACTCTGGTGTCCTGTTGAAACGGTTTCTATAGGACTGGGGTGTCCTGTTGAAAAGTTATTCACAGGACTGGGGTGTCCTATAGAAACGTCCGCGATTCCCGGCAGCGTCAGGCTGTACTCGGCTGCCTTGCCCGCCTTGGGGTTTGCTGCGGCGGTCTGTTGGATCAGCCCCAGCGCCAGGCCTGCGGCCAGCGCACGCCGCACGGTTCGCACGTTCACGTCAGCGGCCTTGGACAGGTTCTCCTCGCCGGGGTGCGCCCCGGTGCCGTCGCGGTAGTCCGCGTAGCTTTCCAGCGCCATCAGGACCGTCTTGCACGACGCGGACAGGTCAGCGCTCGGCATCCGCAGGACCAGGCGAGTCCACTTCCGGCGATCCTCAAATGCGAGCATCGACGCTGCCACCTCCTTGCATTGATTCGGCGATGCGGCGGCACCGGTACTCGATTTGGCCGGCCAAACGCCAGTACTCCAACGTGGCCACGACAGCCCGAACATCGGTCTCGGCCAGATCATTGGTGGACCCGATACGCCGCCAGGTGATATACGACGCGACGGCCAGCCGGTCGGGGCGCTCCTGTACGCCGCCCTCGCGAAAGAGTGCGAACATGCGGCGCACCAAGGCACTGTTGGCATTAGGCGCCATCGTGCTCGGCCCCCTCGATTGCGACCGCCGCGACGATGTTCTTGACGGTGCTAAAGCCGACACCGAGGGATCGGGCGATGGTTCCCGGCCTGACTCCCTGGGCGTGAGCGTCAAGGACATTCACGACGCGCTCAGGGGCGATACGCACCACGCCCTGCGCAGTGAGGCGTGCGGCCACTTCGGCGTGCACGACATCCCGTGCCTGCGGCTGGACAGGCCGCGCACGTTGCGCGTCCGCGCGCGCCTGTGCGTGCACGGTGTTGTGCACCTCGACGTGAACCGCTGCGGCCGGTGGAGCGTCGGGATGCGCGGGTGCGTGCAGCTGCTCGGCGCGTTGGGCGTCGGTGAGCGCCAATATCGCCAGGGTGCTTGCCGTCATGCCTAGATCGATGATCAGCGGCACGATCCACGCGATGACCGGCGCGGTGCCCGCCCAGGTGATCACCAGATCGCGCAGCGCAACGAAGTTGAGCACGAACGCACCGAGCGCGAGCGCCACGGCAATGGCCAGCGCCCAGCGGTACGCCGCGCCGGTGATGCGTTCCTGAACCAAGGCGTGCACCCCGTACGTCGCGCACAGCTGGATAACCACGATGCCGATCGCGAGCACCGAGGCGATCAGCGATGAGCGCGCGCTGCCGAGCACGGCGTGCGTGACGACCCCGAGGATGGAGAACGCGGCCGAGCCGATCAGCCAGGACCAAAAGAAGCGGGTAGCGCCGCCAGCGTGGGCATCGTGCGGGCTGTAGGTGCTCACCCGTCCTCCCGAGTGATCCAGTCATAGAACTGCTGGGCGGTGGCGAGCACATCGCGCGCAGCGCCCTCGCGGTCAAAGATCGCCATCGCGTCGCCGGTCTCGCAGTGCAACAGCGTCGCCGAGTACAGCGCCCGCTCGCGGAGATCGCGGCGGTGCCTAAGGTCGTCGTCGTTGGTGATGGTGAATAACGGTCCAGGGTTGAAAGTCATGTCACTGTCTCCATTTCGTTGTTGCGGGTCATCGGTTTCAGGCCCCGCGGATTCCGATGAGTAGGGCAAAGTTGTTGCACGCCAGTAGGTCCACCTCGTCATCGGTGCGCTGCAGCGAGCCGGGATGGATGCCGACAAGGTGGCCGGTGGCGCGGAATCCCAACGTGACCTCGGGGTCATCGACCACCGACAGCGCGCTATTGAGGCGCCGGGCCGACAACGCGACACGGCGGTAGTCGCCCTGGTGTATCGCGCCGATGCTGTCGTTGACCTTGCCGGTGGCGCTCTTGGTGGTGGTGAGCGATAGGCCACCGGCGTCAACCTCGATGTCGATCTGGGTGTTGCCGTCGTCGGCGACCGACGAGGCTCGGCGCAGCATGTCCGCGAGTTCAGCGGTGGGCACGGTGGACATGGACGTGTAGACGGCCGGTTTAAGTACCTGCTCCATGGGGGGAAATTCCTCGCCCAGGCAGCTCGTCATGACCGTGGTGGCCGGGGTGCGCAGGCCGAACATTGACTTGTTGCGCAACAGGATTTCGACGTTCTCCGATACCGGCCCCGCCACAGCCTTGATGGTGGCCAGTAGATCGGCAGCCGGTACAAGGGTCTGCCCTTGCGTGGTCCCAGTCCAGTTGAGGCGGCGCCGCCCGACGATGTAGCGGTCAGTAGCGCACAGCCACAACCCGTTTGGGGTGAATGTGAGATTGATGCCGGTTAGGTTGGCGGGTTGTTCCTCGCTGGATGCCAGCGCGCCAATGACTTGGACGGCCTCGGCGAACTCGTCACCATCGGCGGTCCCAATGGTGTCTTCCTCGGGCGCCATGATGGGCAGCTCGGGGTAGTCCTCGGCGTGCAGTAGCGGTAGCCGAAATGCTGCGCGGCCCGCCGTGATCACCATTTCCGAGCCGCTGACGTCGACGGTGGCGTCCTTGCTTCGGGGCAGGTTGCTCCCGATCGCCGAGAGCAGTCGGCCCGACACCACGGCGGTGTCAGGCTCGGCTACGTCAATGGCTGCGGCGGTGCGCTTGGTGGCGCGGTCGTAGTTGAAGCTGGACATAGTGACCGCGCCAATGCCAGCTTCGATCAGCACGCCACCCAGTACCGGTGATGTCGGCCGCGCCGGTAGGGAACTGATTGCCGCCGTGATGGTCTCGGCGAGTAGGTCGGTATCGATCGCGAACTTCATTCGCCGCCCCGCTTAGCCTTCTCGATGGCCGCGATCAGCGCGTCGGCGACCATCTGCGCACCGTCGATCAGCGGGGGCTCGATTTGATTGACGGCTTCTTTGACAGCGTCGATTGCCTCGTCGGCGAAGGAATCGACAGCGGCGCGTACGGCTTCCTCGGCGGCGCCCTCGTCGGCGGCTTCTTTCGCGTCAGCGATGAATCCATCGATGACCTCGACTGCATGGGTATCGGTGAGGACGTAAACCTTTGCGCCAGGGCGTAAGACGAGCCCTTGGCCAAGGGTGAAGGTTCCGCGTATTTCGATGGAATCGGTAGTGAAGGAATGGATTTCGCCGACCGCGCTAGCACCGGCTTGCAACTCCAAGATGAACGGGTCTTCTGAAATCGACACGATAGGTCTCCCTGCTACTAGTGGTCGGCGGCGACTGGAACGCGCAGAAGCGCCGCGAAATCCTTTGTGAAGTCAGGTATTGGATCAATGCCGCCGAAGAAGCTGGCGAGCATGTCGCACGTTATTTGCGCTGCAACCACGGCCCGCACACGCAGCTCCATCGGCACCAGATCGAACCTGTTGATCGGGGGATACTCGCCGACGGGTTGAGCGTCGGCGTTCATTGGCCAGGCTCGGCGGCGGCGAGACTGGCGGCGGCAATGTCGCGTGCGGTTGCCCTCAGTGAGTCCGGGCTGACGCACAAAGGGACTAGGATGTCCCCGTATGCCTCTTCGAGGACAGCCTCCAACCGGTCGGCGAGTTCAAGCATCATGTCAGCAAATGCCTTGGTCGGCTTTTGCATCACAGGACCGCCGGTGCATGCGCGATGGCGCGTTCCAGTACCGCCTCAACCTCGGCGAACACCCGGTCTTCGTTGTCGTTCCAGCTATGAATAATCGCAGCGGGGTGCACCGCACGCGCGACACCGGTGATGTCGATGATCACATCGGCGACACGCCGCCGTAGCGCCTCGTGTAGCTCATCCCCGGCGCGTCCGTGGCCGCGCCACGTCACCACGTAGCGCAGCGCCCCGTCCAGGCATTTGCATGCGTAAGGCAGCCCGTAATTCCCCTGCGCCCAACCATTCTGGGTCGCCGGATTGATCGGGCGGCGCAACTCGGCCAGAGCCTCGCGCAGCTTCTCGGTGACCAGTTCGGGTGCCGGTGTGCTCATGCGGACACCGCCCCGACGATGCCGAGGTTCCACCACGGTTCCACACGCTTGGTGTTGCGCAGGTTGTAGAACTGGATCATGGCGTGGGCGTAGCACTGCGACAGTGGGTTTCCGGTGGCCTCTTTCATGGACTTGGCCGACCGATTGAGCTCGACTAGACCCTTCTTAGCAAGCCGATCAACCAGTGTCGTCTCGTCAATCGAGGTGCCGTACCGATCAGCGGCAAGGGCAAGCCCTTCCAGGATCGACCGCTTGAATCCGTCGTACCCGTATGAATCCCGGATCACCCGCATTCCGAACGAAAATGTGGCAGGACCATGCTTGCGGTACACCGACATTAACGCAGTGACGATGCCGATCTCTTCACAGCTCTTGTCGGTGCCGATCCGCAAATCCAGGCTTCGGCAGATGCGCTCCACGTCGCATTCTTCGGCCCGACCAGCGGTAAGCGATACCTTGTACATCGACATCGCGGTCTGCTTCTTCTGCTTATTGAGCATCAGGTATAGGTCGGCCTCTTGTGTGGAGTCGAGCCCTTCGAAGATGCGGCACTGGACTTGCTGGCTGGAATCCCCCAGGAATGCGATTGCCCCGGCGCGGCGGTGCTGACCGTCCACAACGTAGTACCAGCCATCGCGGTGCGATACGGCTATGTAGCCCATAACCTCTGGGCTGAATGGGTCTTTGACGGCGGGGTTGTTCGGGTCGAATGAACGCTGAGCTAGAGGGTTGATCTTCATCTGATCAAGACGCACCCACCCCAGGTGCGAGGACAGTTCCAGGCGTGCAGGTTTAACCATTGTCGATCTCCTTTAAGAGTTTGCGGATAGCGCCAAGTGAGTGGCGAATGTTATGGATCACGGGCTTGCTGTTGTCGGCGTCAATCTCGGCCGGATCGATAAACGGCAGCGACTCCACGATCCCGTTCAACATGCCGTTGATATTGGCCAGCATTTCGGTCGAATCATGCTTAGTCAGACGCTTTTTCGGCTGAGTTGGTTCAGGCTCGGCGACCTGCGCATCGATCAGCGGATCATTAGCGTCTACGACCGGTTTCGACTTCGCTTTGCACTTGCGGGCCACATTCGCCCGCGACAGATTGCCCTCAGTCTTCGCTTCGGTGACCGCTTCCTCAAACTGGGCATCCGAGACGCCATCAGTCATGGCGTAGATGCCATCCGACCTCCCACCGCTCAACTCATCTGCCGTGGCGAAGTCCGTGGGCCGTGCAATCTTGGAGAAGGCGGTGATGCGGTCTTCTTCACTTGTGTACTGATTTCCCGGATTCGTACCGCGAGCAATGATTTCCCGCCGGTCTTGTCCTTCCCGTATCGCAACCCCGAGTCCGCGTTCTGCGCGGCGCACTAACTCGGCGGCGTCGAGCTGCATGTCCTTGCCGAGACGGACTTGCTTGGCGATCTCGTGGATTGCGGCGGCTTTCGCCTTGTACTGCACGATCTGCGGCAAGTCCTGCGCTGCGATCGCGGCGAGCAGGCCGGTGCGGGCGTGCGAGAGCATGACCGTAACGGCCCTGGTCTGCAACGCTGGATCATCAAGGCGCCGAAGGCTATTGACCTGCGTGTCAACGTCAGGCATCAGTACCTCGGCCTCTGCCACCACGCTCACGCAGACAATCCCACTTGTGCGAACACAGCGGTTACCGCGATGGCCACGACCGCCGACAGCAGTAAGGTGGCCGACCGGTCGCGGTACCGGCCGCGCCGATGCACCCACAGATCAATGCAAGACGCGGCCAGTACCAGCGCCATGCAGATGGCGAATTGTGTGTACTGGTAGGCGAATAACATCACCAGCGCGTAGATGAGTGCCAGCGCGGCGACCGTCCAGAACGCGTGCCTCATGACGGCGGCACGGAAGGTTCCGACGCGCTGATAGTTGTCGGGGTTACGGTGGGACATGCCAGGGATCTCCTATCCTGGTTGCAGTGGCCCCAGGGTCCGGGTGGTTTCTTGGCAGAGGTGCCCGGCCCTGGGGTATTTCCGTATTCAGTTGTCGGCTGATGGGTCAGCCTTGGTGGACCGGAGGATTGGTGCCCGACGGCCGGGAATCAACGTCCCCGGCACGTCGGACCCACGCCCTACGCTGCAACCACCGGAGCGCCGTAAGGTGCGCGCCGGTTACATGACGGGTTAGCGCCCGTGCAACGTAAGGAGTCTTGTTATGGCGTCCCTCGTCCTGGGATTCGGACATGAGTCCACCAGAATCAACGGCGTCCACCCGGAAGTTCTGGCCGCACTGCAGGCTGCGGCGTTCCAACAATTCTCGGAGGGCCTCGGGTTCTTTCTGAGTACCGGCGAGCTCGAACACGGCCCGATCGCGGTCCTTTGGTGCCATCCGGCTATCCCGATTCAGTTCCTCCACGAGGACAGTGAGCCTGTCCAGGCCGACGAGAAGCTGACTCAGAAGTTCGTTGAGCTCATGTCCAAGCCGTGTGGGGTCGTCCTGGGCTAACTCATGTACGACGGCAGGCCCTTTCGTTACTGGGCCGGAATCTCGCCAGACGACGAAGGGACGGCAGCCGACTGGCACGAGTTCCTCCCGCACGATCTCACGCACCCGCACCTCATCGGCCGGGTTAGTCAATGCGCTCACGAGGCGACTACCTCGGCGGGGGCGGCGAGCAGGGCCTCGACATCCTCGGGCCGGAAGCGGTGGTGCCCCCCGGGGAGGGTCACCGCCTTGAGAAGGCCCTTAGCGACCCATTTGCGGACGGTTGACGGATCGACCTGCAATCGATCTGCAACCTGTGATGTGGTGATTAACACCAACTCGGACATGAGGAGAGAATTACATGCTTGATATTTAGTGTCAAGCACCAACTTATTGTCTAAACACTCGGCGTGTCATCTCACGCACGACTTGCGCGATATTCCCGAAAAGTGTTGAGTACTCAACATGACCGTGCAGACTGATTGGGTTCCTGACCTAAACACCTTCGCGTCGCGCCTCGCGGCGATCCGGCATCAGATGGGCTGGAACATTAAGGAATCTGCCCTGGCTTGCGGTATCAAGCCGCAGTCATGGCGTGGTTGGGAGCTCGGGGGGCATCGCCCTCGTGACTATCAGGAGCTATGCCATCAGATCGCGAAGCGGACGGGTGTTGATTACGTCTGGCTAATGACGGGCCAGGATCGGCGCCCGAAGGCCAGCCAGCTAACTCCTGAGGGAGTGGGCAATACAGTTCTTACTCACGAGTAAGAACTGTAAGCCCCTCGCGATGAGTGCGAAATGCCGGGCCTGGGTGACTTAGGTCTCGAAGGTATGCCTTACCGGCGGTGTCCTACGCTGGCCTCACTCATCCCCTATGACGACAAGGACGTGGCTATGGGATCGCTGGCAGGTAAGACCATCATCATGTCGGGAGGCAGCCGCGGCATTGGGCTGGCGATCGCACTGCGGGCCGCGCGCGACGGTGCGAATGTCGCGATCATGGCGAAGACGGCCGAGCCGCATCCGAAACTTCCCGGCACCATCTACACCGCCGCCGAAGAGATCGAGGCCGCCGGGGGTCAGGCGCTGGCGATCCTCGGCGACGTCCGTGACGACGAGGTGGTCGCCTCGGCCGTGGCCCAGACGGTCGAGCGATTCGGCGGGATCGACATTGTGGTCAACAATGCCAGCGCATTGAATCTGGCTCCCTCGGAATCGATTTCGATGAAGGCCTATGACCTGATGCAGGACATCAACGCGCGGGGCGCCTTCTCGCTGTCGAAGTCGGCGATCGGCGCGCTCAAGGAGGCGGACAATCCGCACATCCTGACCCTGTCGCCGCCGATCACGCTGGAACCCAAGTGGTTCGATCAGACCACTACCGCGTACACGATCTCGAAATTCTCCATGAGCCTGGTGGCCATCGGGCTGGCGCATGAACTGCGTGAGTACGGCATCGCGTCGAACTCGCTGTGGCCCCGCACCACGATCGATACCGCCGCCATCCGCAACATCCTCGGCGCAGAGCTGGTGGCGCGCTGCCGCTCGGCCGAGATCATGGCCGACGCCGCGTACGAGATCCTGATCAAGCCCAGCCGCGAGGTGACCGGAAACAGCTTCATCGACGACGAGGTGCTCACCGAGGCCGGCGTCACCGACTTCTCGAAGTACCGCCAATGCGCCGAAGAGGACCTCGAACTCGACTTCTGGATGGAGCGCGCGCGGCGGTAACCGCCCGGAGAATCGAGTAGTCGGTTACTCGCGCTCTCCCCGCGACGGTGCGGCCACGATTGCCCCACGCAGTTCGTATAGAGGGGTATTCGCGATGTGTAAGACCGAGCCTCGGCGGTGGACGGATCTGTTCCAGCCGCGCATCATGCTGCCCGTCGCTGTCGCGATTGCCGCGCTAGCCGCTGGGTCATTTGTTCGCAGTCCTCTGCTGCTGGGTGTGCTGGGGTTCGTGGGATTACTGGCGTTGACGCTGGCGCTGTTTCCCGCGATCAAACAGGTGGAATTCGGTCTGCCGTCCGGGTTGCGGATAACTGCCGACCTCACCCGGCGGGAAGAAGAGCTGGCGCGGACATTTGAGATCCAAAAACCGATCTTCGAAGAGTGTGCGAGCCTGCTGTGCGACGACCCGGAGGTCGGCAAGCGATTGATGGAAACGGCGATCGCCCAAGCGACCCTCACGTGGCGCGGGCCGGTGCGTCAGTCGATCCAGATCTTCACGTTGTGCTGGTTTGTGCACGCGCTGATGGCGCATTCGCGGCTCACGCTGACCGGGCGTCCCGCCGCCGGGCCAAACCCGTTGTCCCAGTTGACGCAGGTTCAGCGGGTGGCCGCGGTACTCAGTGCCTTCGCCGACGTCGGCATCGATGATCTCTCGGACATGCTCGGGTTGACGCCCTCGCAGGTGCAAGCAGAACTCCGGGTTGCCGACGGCGTGCTCGCACCGATCGCCTACGCGCGGGGGGCGGACCGATGAACGATCCGGCCGTTCGCGGGCTGCTGCGTTCCGTCGCGCGTGATCGGCGAGCGGTACATGTCGACGTTCCCCGATCGGTGGCGACCGGAATCGGACAGCTGCGAGGCCAGATCCTGACGTGGTACCTGGTGGCCGGGGTGGTGGCGATCGTGATCGGCACCGGCGCGGTGGGTGCCCGCGTCGCGCTCGCCCAGTCGGCGGGCGGGGGGAGTGATGCGCCTACGCCGGTAGTCAATTCGGTCTCCACCACACCAGCGGCGGCGCCGGTGACTGTCACCGCAACGGAAACCGGTACCTCGACCAGGACGGTGACGGAGACGGTGACCTCCCACTCGACGGCAACCGTGACGGCGACATCTACCACCACCGAGACGGCGACAACGACCACCACCGAGACAACTACAGAAACGGTGCCGACTACCGTCACCAATACGACGACCGTCACCGTACCCACAACGGTCACGTCCACGACGACAGTCACGGTCGCGGCGCCGTCGTCGGGCGGTCGCTGCAGGCCCAACCCGTGCTGAGCTGGGCCCGCGGGTCTTAGTAGTGCCAGGGGTAGGGCGACCAGTCCGGCTTGCGCTTCTCCAGGAATGAGTCACGGCCCTCGACGGCCTCATCGGTCATGTAGGCCAATCGTGTTGCCTCACCGGCGAACAGCTGCTGCCCGACCAGCCCGTCATCGGTGAGGTTGAAGGCGTACTTGAGCATTCGTTGTGCCTGGGGCGACTTCTCGTTGATGGCGGCGGTCCACTCCAGCGCGACCGTCTCCAGGTGATCGTGGTCGACGACCTCGTTGACGGCGCCCATGTGATGCATCTGTTCGGCCGTGTAGGGGCGGCCCAGGAAGAAGATCTCACGGGCGAATTTCTGCCCGACCATCTTGGCCAGGTAGGCGCTACCGTAGCCACCGTCGAAGCTGCCCACATCGGCGTCGGTCTGCTTGAAGCGCGCGTGTTCGCGGCTGGCCAAGGTCAGGTCGCACACCACGTGCAGGCTGTGTCCACCACCGGCGGCCCATCCATTCACCAAGGCGATCACCACCTTTGGCATAAAGCGGATGAGGCGCTGCACCTCCAGGATGTGCAGGCGGCCCGCCCGGCCCGGGTCCACAGTCTCGGCGGTCTCGCCCCCGGCGTACTGGTAGCCGGTGCGGCCCCGGATGCGCTGATCGCCGCCGGAGCAGAATGCCCAGCCGCCGTCCTTGGGGCTGGGGCCGTTCCCGGTGAGCAGCACCGCCCCGACATCGGAGGTCATCCGGGCGTGGTCCAGGGTTCGGTAGAGCTCATCGACGGTGTGCGGCCGGAAGGCATTGCGCACCTCGGGCCGGTCGAACGCGATCCGGACGGTCCCTTGGCTGACGTGCCGGTGATAGGTGATGTCGGTCAGATCCTCGAATCCCGCCACCGGCTGCCAGCGAGTCGGGTCAAAGGGATTGGCGGTCTGCCCGTCGTCTTGGGTCATGGCTCCGACTCTAGAGGCCGCCCGATGTGCTGCCGGTCGACGCTACCCGTGAACGACTACGCCGACGACTGTGCCGACGTGGATGTCGTCCACTGGGTAAACAGGCCCGGCGGGGGCTGCTGGCACCAGGCCCACTTGCCACCCTCCTTGCGGAACTGGTTCGGCTTGGTCTGGGTTTGGGTAGCGGCACCGCCAAAGCTGTACGTCGCGGTGATGTCTCCGGTGGCGCTGTCGCCGATGATCTTGATGTTGTCGATCGCGAACTTCTCGACGGTGGTGTTCTCGCGGATCACCTGCAGCACCGTTGCGGCATAAGCGAACTGGTCGCGTCCGACGATCGCCTTGACCAGGGTGGCGCGCTCGCTGCTTCCCGCACTCGGGAATCGTTGTGCCACACTGCTGGACAAGGTGGAAGTGTCGCCGTACATCAAGGCTTCCTCGGCGCCCTGCCACGAGTTGATCGAGGGCACGAGCTTCTCGTCCGCGGTGCGGCTGGACACCTGGTAGCGCGGGCAGGTCAGGGCATTACCGGCGTCCAGATCGAGGCTGCCGAGGGCCTTGCCCAGCTGGGCGGTGACTTGACGGATCTGGTCTTGGTCGCTGACCTGTGAGGTCGCGGGCGGCGGCGGGGGAGTCTCCGAGGGTTTGGTGAGCGTCTTGTAGACAGTGCACCCGGACAGAGCGGTAGCCAGCGTCGCGGCGACCACTATCGCGCGCGCTGACTTGCGGAAACGTGTGGCACGCACCTGAGGCATCGTCGAATACCTTCCCCGTGAGATATGTCAATGGCCAGATCATTAGCCTGGCGTAAGAAATCTAACTCATGGTGGCTCGGTTGTATTCCCGCGCCAGGTGCCGGGGATCAGCGCCGCGTGATCGGGTGGCGGCTCAGAATCGAGATGCGATTGAACGTGTTGATCATGATGGCCGACCAGACCAGCACTGATACCTGATCGTCGGAGAGATGTTCCCGCGCGGCGGCGTAC
>Ga0265327_10004898_pt1 | contig 11562 bp, 13 predicted proteins | sample 41621metaG_FD_202089 | JGI IMG/M metagenome (GOLD analysis project Ga0265327, IMG submission 202089) | Rhizosphere microbial communities from Carex aquatilis grown in University of Washington, Seatle, WA, United States - 4-16-21 metaG | ecosystem: Host-associated > Plants > Roots > Rhizosphere...
GAGTTCTTGCTTTAACCTACAATTCCACTGGCTTGCTCAACAAAGCCGTCACCAGCTTGACCGCGTTCTGCACATCGTTGTAATCGACCATCTCCGAAGGCGCATGGACGTAGCGGCAGGGGATCGAGACGCAGCCTACCGGGATACCGGCGCGCGTCAACTGCATGGCGCGCGCGTCGGTGCTGCCGGCCAGCAGCACTTCGCGCTGGTAGGGGATATTTTCCCTTTCGGCGGTGCGCACCATCCAATCCACGATGCGCGGGTCGGAGATCATGCCGCTGTCGCGGATTTTGATGGCCGGGCCTTTGCCCAGGCCCACGTCGAACTTGGGGAACAGGTTGGGGGTGTCGCCCCAGGCGGTTACGTCAATCGAAAAACCCAGGTCGGGGTCGATGCCGTAAGCGGCAGTGCCTGCCCCGCGCGTGCCGACTTCTTCCTGCGTGGTAAAAACGAAATAGATTTCGTGCGGCGTGGACAGCAAGGCGCGCAGCGCCTCGATGGCCACCACGCAGCCGATGCGGTCGTCCAGCGACTTGGCTACCAGCCGGTCGCCCATCTCCAGGTAGGGACGCTCGAAGGCCGCCACGTCGCCGATCTTGACCGGGCAGTCCTTGCGGCTGGTGGCGCCCACGTCGATGAACATTTTCTCGATGGTGGGCGCGTCACCGGGTTTGTCGGCGGGTTCGGCGTAGAGAATGCCGGGTGTACCGTCGAGGAAGCGCACGCGTCCGCCCATCAAATGGAAAGCGCGCACGCCGCCCACGGTGGTGAAGCGCACGAAGCCGTTGTCGTCGACGTGTGTGGCTGCCAGGCCGATCTCGTCCATGTGGGCGGCGACCATGATTTTCTTGCTATTGGGCGTTCCCTTGGCTTTGCTCTGCGTAGGGCCTTTGCGCACAATCAGGCTGCCCAGCGCGTCCACGCGGATTTCGTCGGCCAGCAGGTGTACTTCGGCGCGGATGATTTCGCGCACGGCGGATTCGTAGCCCGATGGGCTGAAGGTTTCGGTCAATTTTTGGATGAGTTTTTTCATGGGGTTAGGGAGGAGAGAATAGAGAGCAGAGAAGAGTCAATATGGAATTCTTTTACAGGAAATTGGCAAAGACTTCCTTGAGCGCCTCGATGTCTCCGAGACGGTTTTGCAGCGCATCGTAAACGATTTTATGGTCGACGTCCACGTAATCATGCACCAACACATTTCGGAAACCGATCATACGCACCCATGTTTCACACAGTTTGCTGGAAATGTATCCTTTTTGGCGAAAGATATCGGGGATGTCGCTGTGCCATTCTGCCTGGCCCAGATTTAAATCGGCGACCAGGTGATTGCCAATATCGATGCTTGCTTCAATCGAAAGCTGTAAAAAACGTTCTGCGCTGCCATAATACTCAGGGGTGGAAAGGAATGCATCCAGCGGGTGTTTTTGTATCTCTCGCAAAATGGAGAGATATTCTTCCAGCTTTTGAATGCGTTTTCGAATGACCTCAACGCGTACCATTTTGCAAAATCCTTTGTTTATAGGCTTTGCGCTGAATATCCAGGTAAGGCACAAAGTCCCAGTACTGGCGCAACGTCAAAGAGTAAAAAGCGCTGGAATCAAAATCATCGACGCAGTAGATCAAGCGGTTGTGCCGAACGGCTTCAAATTTCAAGACAACATCGACAGTATCCAAAAAGACCAGGTCAACGTCGACAAAACCACGCCGGGCCAGGTCGGTCAGGATATCTACCTTTTGGCCCCGAACGGCAGGACCGCCCGGCACAATTGCCAGGTCGAGATCGCTTTCACGGTGAGTCCGCCCGCTGGCCTGTGAGCCAAACAAATAAACCGCGCGAATGCCCGAATAACTGCGAAAAATATCGGGCAAAAGCTGAAGGTCTGGGATTTTTGCGTTGATCATGATTCGATTATACCTTGCGGGTATTCTATACCCTGCGGGCATTATACAGGCTTTCCCGGCAGGCTGACCTTTTCACCGGCAGAATACGATTTCACTTCCTGATGCGTGATGACGTAGACTTTCTGGCGGCCCATCACCTGCCACTCGCCGCCCATCTTGCCGACCAGGGCGGTCTCTTCGTCGATGCCGAGCGTGTACTCGTTTTCATGGATGAAGGTTTGCAAAATGGGCAGGCTGATTTTTTGCCAGACGAGCATGCGGTCAAAGTGCGGGAAAATCATACTGTTGGGGAACACGCCAAAGCCCTTTTGCGGGCTGCCGCCCAGCGAACGCCAGTTGGGGATATTTTCGGCCAGGATCATGGCCCCGGCAGAACAACCGGCGTATACCGCGCCGCGCGCCCAGGCTTTTTCGGCGGCGGCCCAGGCTTTGCTCCCGTTCAGCGTCTGGTACAGGTGCATCGGATTGCCGCCGGAGAAATAAACCAGGTCGGCATTTTCGATGACAGCGGCATGTTGCGCATCGTTTGCCGAATCCCGGTCAATGATCGGCAGAGTGCTGACCTGTGCGCCAAGCATACGGAAATGTTCTTCGCCCATACGGTTCCACCTGCCCCACGATTCTTCGCCTTCCAGCCCGGCAGCCGTCGGCAGGCAGACCACGCGCGGGGCGCGCCCGTCTGCGCCGCAGTGGGCCAGCAGGTAGCGATCAACGTCATCCATCGCTGGTAAATATTCGCCGGAACCGACGAGTGCAATCAATCCATTCATCGGCAACCGTTACCGTTTTCCCGCCAGCAAATCAGGCGTAATGCGTCCCAGCGCGGCCTGGAGCAGCGCCAGCGTGTTCTTCCAGTCGTCCACACGGCAGACCAGCGTGGAAGTGTGCGCGTAACGGCCCGGCACCGAAACCGACACGGACGGGATGCCGGCCAGCGACTTGTGGATCGCGGCGGCGTCCGTGCCGCCGCCGCCGGGCTGGCGGAACTGGTAGGGGATGTCCTCGGCGTCGCCGGTCTCCGTCAGCAGGCGCACCAGGCGCGGGTCGGAGAGGGTGCCCACGTCGACGGTGTAAATGGCCGGGCCAAGTCCCAGCTTGGTGTTATAGGAAATGTTCTCGCTGCCGTTGTGCATCGGCAGGTCGTTGGCGGGCGTTGAGTCGACCGCAATTGCCAGGTCAGGGTGGAAGGCGTGCGCCGCCACTTTTGCGCCGCGCAGGCCGATTTCCTCCTGCACCGAAAAGGACAGGCACAGGTCGATGTTGGGCGGGGCGTTCTTGAGTAGTTCGATCAAAATGGCGCAGCCGATGCGGTTGTCAATCGCTTTCGAAAAAATGGATTGCCCGACGCGCCGGAACGTGGTCGCAAACCCGGCCCGTTCGCCCACTTTGGCTTTGCCGCCGGGGCCGATGTCGATGCGTAACTGGTCGAGCGGGATTTTTTTCTGACGCTCCTCGGGCGTGGTCAGGTGGATGGGGCGCGCCCCAATCACCCCGGGGATTTTGCCGCGCCCCACAAGCACCGGCTTCCCGACGAGTTGTCTCACGTCCAGCCCGCCGACCGGCTCAAAACGAAAGATGCCGTCGCCATCGTCGGCCACCAGCATGAAACCGACTTCGTCCATGTGGGCGTCCAGCATGACGCGCAGGCGCTTTTCGCTGCGACTGCGCTTCGCGCCGGCCTTTGTCACCAGCACGCTGCCGAGCGCGTCGATTTTGACTTCATCGGCGTACGGCTTCACTTCTTCGAGCACGATCTGGCGCACTTCGCCCTCGTCACCCGAAACGGCGATGGCGTTGCATAGTTTTTCCAATAGTTTGAGTTGCGTGTTTGTGATGGTTGGCATGGTTTTTACAAGGCGTATTGGGTAATGCGTAATGAGATGTTTTACGCAATACGAATTAGGGATTCTCATCCCAGGTGATCTTCTCGATGAAGTCCGGTTCGAGCGCGGCGATGAATTCGGCTGTCAGCCGCCCGGCGCGCTGGATGTCTTTGTAGGCCACCACTTCGACCGGGGTGTGCATGTAGCGCAGCGGGATGCCGATCACCGCCGTGGGGATGCCTTCGGCAGCGACCTGCATGGCATACGTATCCGTGCCGGAGTGACGCGGCAGCACTTCCACGGCGTAGGGAATTTCCAGCCGGTCGGCCAGTTCTTTGAGCTTTTTGTGTAAAAACGGGTGGATATTGGGGCCAAAAGCCAGCGTGGGGCCTTTGCCGAGCGGGAAGGTCTGCCAGTCGTTGGCGCCGGGGCCTTTGGCGAAGGTGACGTCGATGGCGATGGCCAGGTCGGGATGCAGCCCAAAGGCCGAGGTGAAGGCCCCGCCCAGGGTTTCTTCTTCCTGCGCGGTGGCGACTGCCCAAACATCCCAGGCGTGGAATTTGTCCTGGAGTTCCTGCAAGGCCACAGTCAGCGCCGCCACCGAGACGCGGTTATCCAGCGAGTGGCCCGAAATTACGTCGCCGGCCAGTTCCACCGGCCCGGCGGCAAACGAGACCAGGTCGCCGACCTGCACTTTTTGCAGCGCCTGCTTGTGCGTCAGGCCGATATCCACCAGCAGGTAGTTCAAGCCGATTGGGCCGTCGCCCAGGCTGGCAGGCAGCGTGCGCGCCGGGGGCTGGACGATGACGCCGAAGAGTTCTTCTGTTTGGCCGGCAGCCGTGCCATACACCGTGACCGGCGCGCCGGGCAGGACGCGCGCGTCGATGCCGCCGATTTCGGTGATGTGCAGCAGGCCGTCCACAATTTGGGTGACCATCAGGCCGATGGCGTCCATGTGGGTGGCGATCATGATGGATGGACGGTCGCCCTGCCCGTCGCGGCCTTTTTTGAGGGCCTGCAAGGAGCCAAGTCGGCTGCGGCTGATCTCGTCCACCAGCGGACGCCATTCGGCCTCGATCAGCCTGGCAACGGGCGTTTCGTAGCCTGACAAGCCGGGGGCGGCGAGCAGGGATTTCAGGAAGGGGGTAAATTCAGGCATGGTTTCAGGGAGTGGGTGTGGCGGTGGCAACGACGGCGACGGCGGGCGTTTCGGTTTCGGTCAGCGCGGGGGGCGTGATCGTAGGCGCAGCCGTCGAGGTGGGTGGGTTGGGCGTATTGGTGGGCGGCGCAAGGGTCAGCGTTGGATGCGCCGTGATGGACGGGGTAAAAGCCAGGGTGGGTGTAATCGGCGTGACGGTGGGCGTATGGGTCAGGGTTAATGGCCGGAAGGGTGTGGCCGACGGGTGCGGCGTGACCGATAGATGCAGTGTGGCGGTTGCGGTGGTTGAGGGCGATGGCGATGCAGTGGGGCTAAACGTCACGGTAACGGTCAGCAGGTTGGGGGTGGAGGATGGGCCGATGGTGGGGATGATCAGGGTCAGCGTGGCGGGAGCCGTTTCGGTGGCGGTGGGCGTCGGGGTCCGTGATCCGGGGGTTGGCAACTGGAGCGCGACCCAACCCAAACAATAGCACGGCAGGGTGGCAAGGGTGATCGCAACGAGGATCGTTCGAAGGCGGTTGAGGGCTGGGTTGGCGGAAAACACGGGACTATGATACTGCGCTTTGGGTAAATCTGCAAACGAAAACAGCGCGGAAGCGCGGAAGACCTCCGAGATTTTAATCCCTTGCGGGACAAGAATCTCGGAGGTCTATTTGCCAAACTACGGCATGGCCTCGAAATGGAAGTTGTCGAAGGCGGCGCTGATCGAATGCAGGCCGACCGTCAGGCCCACGCGGCCGCGGCCGCTGGGGATTTCGACAGTATTGATGAGTATGCCGTTGAAGCTGATCTTGACCAGGTCTTTATTGGCGCTGCTCTGGCTGGCTTTGACTTCCACTTCGATGTGGTTCGTGAGTTGGGATGGGTATAAATAGGTGCTGAGTGTAAAGCCACCCGGGAGCAGGTTGCGCCAGGCGATGCCGGCGTCGCCGCCATTGACGTCGTAATGCCAGACGCCGTAGACCTGCCAAGTGCTGATCTCCAGGTCGATGAAGCTGCCGTTATTTTCGCGCAGGACGAAGCCGAAGCCGCGGTCGGAGGGGCCGTCAGCATAGGTGGCGTCGACCGATATTTTGTATTCATGCACCACGCCGCAATCTTTGCAGAGCGTGATGTAGCCTTTGGCGCTGTTCGAAGCCGGGTACGGCCCGACGATGAGCGCGCCGTCTTTGACGGCGCAGATGTCGCAGCCCAGCCAGCGCGGATTCATGCTGCTGAAATCGTCATCGATGACCAGCGGCCCGGGCGTGACTGTGGGGGTGGGCGTGGGTGTGCCGGTGAGCGTGACCGTTGGCGTGACCGTCGGCGCGGCCAACGCTGTTTGCGTGGCGGACCGGGCAACCGTGGTGCTCAGGATCGAGGCGGAGAGTGTGCCAACCGCCTGTTGCTGGGCTTCGGCAGCGGCAGCCGCGGTGGCGGTGGCCTGGGTATCCGGGCCGGGCGCGCAGGCTGCGAAGAAGAGGCACAGCAGCGCGCCGGTGAACAGGGAAAGATAAGATCGTTTCATGGCAACTCCCTTGTGGTGGTAGGTTTTGCGGTTTCCTGCGTTGATGAGCCATTATACTGTTGTTGTAAGCGCCCCATAGCGAGCATTTCCCGCGTTTTTTTCAATGATCGGTGGTTTCGGCGCCTTTTCGCCAATTTTGTAGCTGTTTTGTCCCACCCAAGGCGAATGTTTAGCGGCGCGAATGTTTGAATCCCCTTAATGAGCTTGTCGAAGGGTAGAAGCTGATTTCGCCGGTCTCGGCATTCCAGGCCAGGGCATAATCGTCAATCTGGGTTTCGCTGATCGGTTTTTCGCCGTCTTGGATATTGCGCCACAATTTTTTTATAGACTGTCAAACGAACTATTAGCAAAATTCATTTGTAATTGTGGCGAGATTGATTTCATGCTGCTTATCGTATCGTTCTGGGACGGGGAACAGATATTCTCGGAAATGCCCCGACTGCGATTACAATTACGACCAAAAGTATAGAGCATTTCTTAAAGGAACCCTCATGCCCTCGTCTTCCGATGTTTTCATCCTCTCCGCCTCCAGTGCTGCCGACCCTGCCGAAGCCTTGCGCCAGGCGCTCAAAGAGTCCGGGGTGAACCCGGCCCGCCTGCAAGATTTCATCTTCGGCGCAGATAGTCGCGAATTGATCGGCGCGGACGAACTTGCCCGCGAGATAGCCATCCATTGCCCGCTGGTGACGGTCTCTTCCAGCCTGCGGGCGTTGTTCTTCGCAGCCCAGTCTATCCTATGTGAAGAGACTGACCTGGCGCTGGTAGGCGGGGCGCAGGACGGACAGTCCGCCGCGCTGCTGCTGGCTTCGCCGGCTGCGGTGGGCATCTACAACCTGACGCCGCTAGCCCGCATCGAGGCCTTTTCCCTGACCGGGGCGGATGCGGCGCTCAGGAAGGCCAGGCTCACCTATGAAGATGTGGAAATTACGTTGGATGGCCCTTGCGGCGCGCTGCTGGCGGCGCAATTGGTGAATGAGTTGGACGAGCGAGGCGCGCATTGGGGCATGGTCAGCGTGGCCGGGGCGGCCATGCTGATCGAAAGAGTCTGATGACTGAACAACGTTCTTTCCGCGCCGAGGCCGTCGTGCTGCGTCACGCCAACTGGGGCGAAGCCGACCGCATGTTGACGCTCTACACCCGCGAGCGGGGCAAGCTGCGCGCCATCGTCAAGGGCGCGCGCAAAATCCGTTCGCGCAAGGCTGGGCACGTGGAGCCGTTTACGCACATCACCTTGCAACTCGCCAAAGGGCGTGACATCCCGATCGTGACGCAAGTCGAGACGCTGGACGCCTACCTGCCCCTGCGCGAAGACTTGCAACGCACCGGCTACGCCGCCTACATGCTCGAACTGCTCGACCGCTTCACTTACGACGAAGAGGGCGGCAACCCGTCCCTCTTCCGCCTGCTGACCGACAGCCTGGAGCGTCTCTGTCAGGTTGCCGAACCCTGGTTGTGCGTCCGTTACTATGAGATGCGCCTGCTCGATCACCTGGGCTTCCGCCCCCGGCTCTTCGAATGCGCCAACTGCGGACGCGAAATCCAGGCTGAAGACCAGTTCTTTTCCCCCTCGGCGGGCGGCGTTATCTGTCCGCGCTGCGGGACCGGCTTGCCGGGGCTGTGGAACATTTCAGTCGAGACGCTCAAATACCTGCGGCATTTCCAGCGCAGCGGCTACGGCGAAGCCTCCAGGGCGCGGCCTGCGCCCGAAATCCAAAAAGACGTCGAAACGTTGATGCAGGCCCATTTCACTTATTTGCTGGAACGCTCGTTGAACACCCCTGGTTTCTTGAAACAGATCAAACGGTCGTCGTAGGAGCGGGTCTTAGACCCGCCCCTACGACGACAACGGAATCAAAACTGCCTCCAGCAATTGCCGGAGGCAGTTTTATTATTGGCTCCTCGACCTGGACTCGAACCAGGAACCTAGCGGTTAACAGCCGCTCGCTCTGCCGATTGAGCTATCGAGGAAAGCAGGCGACATTATATAGGCAAGAGGTTTCCATGTCAAGCAAAAGTTGAAAATCGGGAACACGGAGTAGAGAATAGGTGAAAATCCGTATCTGGCCTGCACTCCCCCACAGAACCTTCAATCCCGCCTACTACCGCGCAAACCAGACGATAAAATAATAGCCCAGCACCGCCGCCCACAGCCAGGAGTCGATGCGGTCAAAGACGCCGCCATGACCGGGAAAGAAATTGCCTGAGTCTTTCATCCCGGCCTGACGTTTAAACATGCTCTCGCCCAGGTCGCCAAGCGGGGTCAGAATTCCGATCATAAAGCCAAATAAAGCGCCTTCCCAAACAGGCAGGTGCAACGGCCCCCATTGAGAGTAGGCAAAGGCAAAAAAGCCACCCATCAACGCCCCAGTGATGGCCCCGGCCCAGAAACCCTCCCAGGTCTTTTTGGGGCTGAGTCGCGGAGTCATTTTGTGGGTGCCGTAGCGCGAACCCATCAAATATGCGCCTGTATCTCCCAGCCAGACAACCGGCAGGACCAGCATACTCCACCACAGACCGTCCGGCATGGTGCGCAGATCGATCAGGTATGCGCCCACCCAACCCATATAGGCCAACCCACCCACGGATGCAAAAAAATCGAACGTGGCGTTGTCGCGTCCACGTTCGTATTCGACCAGGTGGAGGCCCATCGCCAACAGGATGGAAAACGTAAAAATCACAATGGATTGTGCGGAAAAAAAAGCTCGCGTTGCAATAATGGCAACCACTCCCCCAACGACCAGCGGGCGCGAAGCGCGACATCCGCTGGAATGAGCCATGTCAACATATTCCCATGCGGCGATACCGAGGAAAATTGCCACCGCCAAAAAATAGACCGGGCCTCCAATAATCAGGCCCGGCAACCCCAACGTAACAATCAGCACCGACGTCACCGCCCGTCTACGCATGAGTCTCCTCATACTCGGGTGCGGTTACTTTCCCATAACGCCTTTCGCGCCGGCCATATTCTCCCAACGCTTTAAGAAACTCGTCTCTGCCAAAATCGGGCCATAAGATCGGGGTCACATACCATTCCGAGTAGGCTGCCTGCCAGATCAGGAAATTGCTGATCCGCAACTCGCCCGAGGTGCGGATGATCAAGTCAGGATCGGGAACGCCGGCGGTGTAGAGGTAACCGCTGAGAAGTTCGGGCGTAATGTCCTCGGCCAGAATTTCATCGCGGATCATATGCTGGACGGCTTGCACCACTTCGTCGCGCCCGCCGTAATTGAAGGCGACGTTCAGCACCAATCGAGAGTTCTGTTTTGTGGATTCCACAGCATAGGTGACTTTTCGCTGCAGATGAGGTGAGAGCTGGTCAAGCCGACCAATATGGCGGATTTGCACACCCTGATCATTTAGCTCATTCAGCTCTTTGTCGATTACATCCTCGAGAATACGCATCAAACCGGTGACTTCTTCGCGCGGACGGCTCCAGTTCTCGGTGGAAAAAGCATAAATGGTCAGAAACTTAACACCAAACTCCACGCTGGCGCGAATGATACGACGCAGGTTTTCCGTCCCGGCATGGTGACCGGCTAGACGCGGCAAGCCGCGTTTTGAAGCCCAGCGTCCGTTGCCATCCATAATAATGGCGACGTGCGTTGGGACTTGCTCAACAAGGGTTTGGGGAATGGGTGTGTTCATAGAAATATGGATAAGTCACTAGACTTCCATAATCTCCTGTTCTTTGGCATGACCGATCTTATCGATAGCGATTACGAAATGATCCATCAATTTCTGGACATTGTCTTCACCATGTCGCAGGTCATCTTCGGAGATCATTTTTTCGCTCTCGAAATCTTTCATGTCCTTGATGACGTCGCGGCGAATGTTGCGCAGGGCCACGCGCGCCTCTTCCAAACGAGCATGCATATGTTTCACGAGATCCCGGCGGCGCTCCTCGGTCAGGGGCGGCAGGTTCAGGCGGATCTGTTTTCCATCATTGTTGGGCGTCAGATTCAGATCGGAGACCATGATGGCTTTTTCAATGGCTTTGAGAGTGGTCGGATCAAATGGCTTGATTAACAACGAGCGCGCTTCCGGGACGCCGATGGTAGCCAGTTGGATCAATGGGGTGGGTGCTCCGTAATACTCCACTTGAAGTTTTTCCACAAGACCGGGGTGTGCGCGTCCTGTGCGGATACTCGATATATCTTCCTGTAAAACGTGGATGGCACCCTGCATACGAGATTCTGCATCTTTGAGAAGATCTTTGATCACCTCAACCTCCTGAAATTTAAAGTTTATTGACCTAAGGATACCCTAAAATCTAAAAATGCGCTACCGCGTCCTGCGAATAAACTGTGAACTTTTATAAACTGTTACGTACTTTTTAATATTTCGGGGAAATTGTTGTTGGCAGGTGGTTTCGACACCTGCATTTGCCGCAGGTGCAAGTGTATGGCGGCGGGATAGCACCGCCGCACTCAACCACCGATTATCGAGAAGTTACAGTGTTACCATATATTATCGCTGATGGAGCTTTCAAAAGCTCCAAAAAAGCTATCAAATCATGGCAAGAATCATCCCTGCCGTGCAGTTTTTTTAAACCAGGGTATTTTGGGGCGTCGCAGTAAAAGAATACCCAAACAGGCGCCTTTTTTACTCACGCCCTGACCAGTGTCCCCACTTTTTCACCGCGCAGAGCGTTGGTCAGGGCAGTCTGGTCCCATAGATTTAGCACGAGGATCGGGATTTTGTTTTCCATGCAGTGCGTAATGGCCGTGCTGTCCATCACTTCGAGACGGCGGTTGAGTACATCGATGTAGGTTAACTCGTCGAATTTGACGGCGCCCGGGTTTTTCTTTGGGTCGGAATCGTAGACGCCATCCACTTTGGTAGCCTTGATGACCACGTCGGCGTCGATCTCGGTGGCGCGCAACGCTGCGGCAGTGTCGGTTGAAAAGAAGGGGTTGCCTGTGCCTGCGCCAAAAATGACCACACGTTTTTTCTCGAGGTGGCGAATGGCGCGGCGGCGGATGTACGGTTCTGCAATGGCGCGCATCTCAATCGCCGACATAACCCGTGTGAGCACATTAATCCGTTCCAGCGCATCCATCAAGACCAGGGCATTCATCATCGTACCCAACATACCCATGTAATCGGCGGTGGCGCGATCCATGCCACGGTCAATCCCCTGTTTGCCGCGCCAGATGTTTCCGGCGCCGATG
>Ga0265327_10004899_pt1 | contig 11560 bp, 17 predicted proteins | sample 41621metaG_FD_202089 | JGI IMG/M metagenome (GOLD analysis project Ga0265327, IMG submission 202089) | Rhizosphere microbial communities from Carex aquatilis grown in University of Washington, Seatle, WA, United States - 4-16-21 metaG | ecosystem: Host-associated > Plants > Roots > Rhizosphere...
GCCGCGATTTTTTTAGAGAATCGTGGTTTCATTGGTCGGCGTTAATCTTTAGAGTTTGCATCCGTCAACACTTGGCAATAATTCCAAGTGAAGCCCAATCCACTACGGAGGATGCAATGCAAGCCACAACCCACCCCGCCCCGGCCGCCCCCCTTGGGGCCGTCAACTCCCCGGCGCCAAGCCAGCCCGGAAGAAATCTAAAAACCTTCCCGCAATTCTGCCGCGACAATCCAGCCTTCACCGAGGGCGGCTTGCGCTGGGTTCGTTTCTGTTCGACGCCTGGCCGGTTCGACTCTGAGAGTAAGCCGATCACCATCAACGGCTTTGCCGACGCTTTTGTCAATGTTGGTCGTCGCGTCTATGTCGATGAAGACCGCTTTTTTGAAATCCTGCGGGCGCAGAACCAGAGGGCGGCAGCATGAACAAAAAAAGACGCCGCGACCCTTCACCGGAAGGCGTGAAGCCATCCCGCCAGACCCGCCGGCAAAAACGCACATGGCGCAGGGGGCGCAAATGAGTGCCCAACACGCCACGCACCGACCGTTCAAGAGTTTCACCGAGACTTTGGCGGCCATCGAGCGCGTTCAAGCCTCCTTGGCCGCCCTCATTGCCCGCGACCTGGCAGGGCAGCGGGGCGGCGCTTCATTGAAGCGGGCGACCAGGCACTTACAGAACGCCAACACCGACCTGGCGCGGGCCGCGCTGGTTTGCCGTGGGCGCATCCTCGATGCCGGCCCGGAAAACGCGGCCACGGGGGGCAAGCCATGGAAAAACGCTTGACAATCCCAAAGGACACGCCGCAAACTTCCCCCGCCTTGGACGCATCCGGGGCCGGGCGTGAGAACCCGCGATATAACCAGGCGCAACAGCGCCATTCTGCCGAATCGGGCGCTTTTTTCATGCCCGAAATCCGTCTATGGCGGGCTGGGCGAGGCACGCGCAAGCGTGGCCGGTTTCCTGGTATCCCGGTTTCTCACCCTCGCTCAGTCCGCCACCCAATCGCCGTGAGAAGCGACCGTGGCGGCTCCAAACCAAACCAGGAGCCAAAACCATGAACACCCCCACCAAGGGCGATATCCGCCCAAATTCCGCCCAGCCTTCCACCCGTGAAACCCTAAACTGCGATATCGCCATCCAGTTTGAGCAAACGCACGGGGTTTTAGAATGCGTTTTACACAACGGCGAGCATGGAGGCGATCATTTTACAGTACCCCATGTGTGTGTCATCGCCGCAATCGGCGCGGTTTCTTGTTTGTTGGATGCTGTCGCCAATGCCTGCGACGAATTATGGCGACTAAACCTAAACGAGATTGCCCAAGAGGAGTTGCATTTAGAGATAAGCATTATCCTGTCGCAATGCAAAGGGGTATTGCGGCTTGTGCTTGACGACGGCGAGGCGGGTTCTCGTTTCACCGCCTCGCATTCATCCGTTATCACTTCCCTAGGCGCGGTGTCCCGCCTGCTGGACATGGCCGCCCAAACCCATGAAAAGCTGTGGCGTCTGGGCGGCGCAGAACAAACCGCTTGCGCTTCCCCTGCCCCCGCATTTGACGAGGTGGCGCTATGAGCCGCGCCATCCAAACCCCTGCTATTACCCCTGCCTTGGCCGCAAACACGCCCCACGGGCTTTGTGGTGGCTTGTGGCGCGTTCTGAGCAATGAGTTTGCGCCCGAGATAAAGCGCGGCGAGCATGTCTTGCTGTCGGCAGAACACGAACCGGCGCCCGGCGACATCGTTGCAGTTCCCGCGCAGAACGAACACGGCTTCCGCCTGGCCAGGCACACGCCGGGAGGCGAGTTTCTAGCCGTGGTCGCCGTTGTGTCTATGCGAGGTTTTTTTCGTTTGTCCGAACAGGAGGGGGCATGACGACGCAAGCCAGCGGACAAAGAAAACCCCCGGCGGCTGGCGGGCCTGCGGGGGCGGGGATTGCTAAATCTGGGCGGGCGCATTATGCCGACATTTCCGCCCACATGGAAGACTTCCGGGCCTTCATATTGGCCGAACACGGGACTTCTTTGCTGGGCGGATTGATAGCGGACGGCGAGTTCCACGGCATAGCCACCACCGAAGACAGGCACGGCGCAAGGCCGTTTCGCTATTGCGTCCATTTCGACGATCCGCAAAACGTCTATTTCATGGACATGAAGCGGGGGTTTTCGGGCGCTTGGTATCCCGAAGGCCGCGAACCGCTAGACCCTGCCGAGCGTGAACGGCGGCGGCGGGAGTTCGAGGCGCGGCGCGTCCAGCGGGATGCGGAAACCCTGGCCCGGCACACCAAAGCGGCGGCGCGGGCGCGGGCCTTGTGGCGGCGTTCCCTGCCTGCCAGCCCCGGCCATCCATACCTTGCCCGCAAAGGCGTAGGCGTCCACGGCATCCGCTATTTGCCAGCCTGGGAAAGGCGCGTCTACCAGGACGGCGGCGACTTTGAAACCGTCAAGGTTGAAGGCGTGTTGCTGGTTCCGATGAAGGACGAAGCCGGGGCGCTGTGGAATGTGCAAGCGATCTTCCCCGAATCCTGCCCGGCGCTGGGCCGCGATAAAGACTTTCTGCCGGGCGGGCGCAAGAAGGCTTTGTTTCATTGGATAGGCCAGCGCACGCAAACGGTGTGCTTGGCGGAAGGCTACGCGACCGGCGCCAGCATCCATGAAGCCACCGGCTACCGCGTGGTCGTGTGCTTCGACGCCGGGAACCTGCCCGCCGTCGCCGAAACCGTGCGCGAGCTGTTGCCTGCGGCGCGGATTGTCATTTGCGCCGACAACGATGCGCCGGATAAGAATGGCCGACGGGCCGGGCAAGAAAAAGCCGAGGAAGCGGCGGCGCGGGTGGATGGCTTTGTGGCCCTGGCACCAGTCGAAGGGAAGGATTTCAACGATTACGCGGCGATGCTGAAGGCGGTCGGTCATGGACGATAAAGAACCCGGCGACATTAAGCGGATTGTGGATACTGCCGGAAAGCCAATGAAACCCGGCGAGGCGAGTATTCCAAAAGGTGGCGTGAGCCTTAACAAACTCGACAAGGCGGGCGGCTCTAATGTGGTGGACATGCGCAGGAAAAACAGCCAAGCCCCCCGCCCCGAGGAGGAACCCGCCAACGAAGCCCCGGCCTGGGGCGATCCTGTCTTGTTCGGGTCTGGCGCAGCAACGCCGGAAATCAGTCCTTCCCTTCTGCCGGGGGTGTTTGGCGAGTTTGCCGACTGCTTGACGCAAAACCTCCAAACTCCCGCCGCGCTAGTGGTCATGACTCTCGTTTCCGTTCTGTCAACCGCCCTGGCGCGCAAGGTCGTCATCGGGCCTTGGCCGGATGATGGCTACTGCGAACCCGTGAACGTGTGGACATTGGCGGTTGCCGAGAGCGGAGAACGCAAGAGCCAAATTCTTGGGCGGTGTAACCGCCCGCTGGTTTATTGGGAAAAGGAGCGCACCCGGAAGGAAAAAACCGAGATTGAAGAAAACGCTTCTGTCCGGGTGATTGGCCGCAAGCGCGCCGAAAAGTTGGAGGCGGACGCGGTGAAGGAAGACGACCCGGCGCGGCGCGACGAGATAGCGAAAGAGGCGGCGGAACTCAAGGCCGGATTGCCGGAAGAGCGGTTTCCCGTGCAGATGTTCACAGGTGACGCGACGCCGGAAGAGGCTCAAATGATGCTCGTCAGGCACGGCGGGAAAATGGCCTTCCTGAGCGACGAGGCCGGGCTTTTGCTGGTCATGTCCGGCGTCTATTCGGGCGGTGAAGCGATGCTTGATGTGTTCTTGCAGGGCTACAGCGGAAATGAGGTGCGGGTGAACCGGCGTTGCCGTTCCGCGATCATCGAGCGGCCCGCCGTCACCTTGGGCCTGTCGATACAGCCGGGCATCCTGTCCGACTTCCCGCAAGCGGCGAAGCGCAAGTTCCGTGCTTCCGGCTTGTTCGCCCGCTTCTTTCCTGTCTTGCCGCAATCGAACATCGGTCGCCGAGACGTGCGGCGGCGGGTGTTGATCGCCGATGAATTGCAGCGGGCTTACGACCGGGCGGTCATGGATTTGTTGGACTTCGAGCCGGCCGGCGGCGAGGCGGTGCGCCTGGCCCCGGACGACGCGGCGCGGGAGCTTTGGCTTGCCTTTGCCGAAGAGATGGAGCTAGGCCAGGCCGATGGCGGCGACTACCAGGACATCCGCGATTGGACAGCCAAGCTTCCGGGCGGCGTGCTTCGGCTGGCCGGGCTATTCCACATGGCCGAGTATGGCGAGGACGGCGCGGGCAAGCCGGTCAGTAAGGACACCATGCTTTGCGCGGTCAGGTTGGCAATGGATCTGATCGAACATGCGCGGGCGGTCTTCGGGCTGGTAGGGACGGACAAATCAACGGACGATGCCAAGGCGGTTTGGGCATGGATCAAGCAAAGCCGGCAGTCCGGGTTCCTGCGTTCCGAGGCGCACACAAAGTTCCATAGCCGGTTCGGCAAGGTGGAAGACCTAATCGCCGCGCTTGAGGTTTTGCAGGGGCGGGAGCTTATCCACGGCCCTTACAAATCAAAAGGGAAAGGCAGGCCGACCGTGGGCTACCTCGTGAACCCTGCCGCCTTGGGCTTGGCGGGTTGAAAATTCCCTTGATTGGCTGGATTGCTAATAAGGTATTTTTTACCTTATCTATCTATCTGAAAAGCAAAGGATTGCCGTTTTCTGGCCGTAACCCACGGTAAAAAAGGTAAAAAAGATAAAAAACCTAGGCGCTAGGTTCCCGTGGGTTACTGCTTGCCTTTCATGGGTCAGACAAGGAGTTTTTTCCTTTTTTTCCCTTTTTTACCGTGGGTGTTCGCGCTTGGTCGGCGGGGGCGGGCTGTCCCTGCGGTTCACCATGGCGCGGGCACCGGCCCTGTCTTCTGGCCGGACGGGCAAGCACTCCACCAAGGCGCGGGGGTAGGGCATAGGTTCTTCCAACGCATCAACCCGATACGGGTAATTCAACCCCCTTTCTTTTACTAGCCGCTTGGTTTAAATCTTGGTTTAAAAGTTTATGCCAAATCATTAGGTTAGCTTTCAATATTGGCGATCACCATGAAGCAGAGTCCCATCCTTGACTACATCGAGACGGTTGCCAGCGGCATCTTCACCCCGGAAGCCTGGGCATGGCTACAGCGCGGTTTTCGCGCCCATCTGGACGATGGCGAACCCCTGGACCGGGCCTTGCGGCTGAACTGCGTACACTCGAAAGGCGCGAGGTACGCCGTGAACCATCGGCGGGGAATACGCCATATCCACCAAGCGGCGGCGCTTATTCCTTCGTCTGGCAACCCCTGGTCAACCGCCAAACTGTTGGCGCGGGAAATCAAGGTTTTCAATAGCCACCGCTGGCCGAAATTGTGCGGTTTGGCCGTCGCGCCCGAATGCTTGTCAGACCTGGAAAAGGAGCTTTTCGGGGCCTTCCAGGCCATGGGCAGCAATGTTCCTCGCTCCGCTAATCGGCTTGTCGAAATACTTACCAAGGGTGCGGCCAAGCCCTGAATCCATGTCCACCTTGCCGACCGTGCGGGCAGCAGTTCGGCGCGGCGGCCAAGGCGCGCCGCTGGCGACCCTGCCCGCGCCGGCATCGGCACGGGCTGGACGCCTCGCCCGGCGAAGCCCTTGGCCGGCCAGCACGGCCACCGGGGCGCGGCCTCGCCCCCGACCGTGACGGCCAGCAGTTCGGCGCGGCGGCCAAGGCGCGCCGCTGGCGACCTGCCCGCGCCGGCATCGGCACGGGCTGGACGCCTCGCCCGGCGAAGCCCTTGGCCGGCCAGCACGGCCACCGGGGCGCGGCAGTAATCATACAAGCCTCACTTTGCAGTTATATACCAATTGTTCCATGTGGAACATTATTAGCAGTTTACCCGGGTAAACTGCTAATCTGCGCAGGACTAAGTGCGCAAACAATCGACAATAACCGTGGAGTCAAAACAGGCGGCCAAGCCCGAAGCCCCGCCGGGCCTGCCCGCCGCGCCATGGCCACCAAGGCGCGGTCAAACCTAACAACCTTGCCGCTTTTGCTGCGATCCAATCATTCATAACTCGACATGCGGACGGTTCATGCCGAGTTTTTTTTATGGCATCCTGTAACCTCTTAATATAGGAGGTTTACCCCATGAAAGTAAACGTAGAAAAGCTTAAACGGCTTGAGGAAAAAGCCAGTCAAGCCAATTCCGTGTTGCGTGATGTTAATGAACGCCACCGGGAAGCTAGGTCAAGACTGCAAACCTTTTACAAGACGGTTGAAAGTAGCGTTTTGAGAACTAACAATGGTCATAAAGCATGGGCCGAGATTGAGAAAAATTGGCCGGATGTGAACTTGGAAAATGTGCGACCGCTGTTTGCTCCAGAATATAGCGAAAAAGTGCCAGATAAACAGCGCTGGGAGCGGTCTATAGTGTTTTCTGAAATGCGCGAAATCGACAAAATGAAGGCCGAAGAGGCGCGGCTAAGGCAAGAGGCGGAAATTGCTTCAACGCATCGGGCCGGGCGCAGTGCCTGCCTTCCCCGGTTGCGCGAGTTCGCCGAACAGGCCGGTAAAACGGGAGGGTTGTGACAATGGGCAAACCGACTTACGAGCAAGCCACCAACTTTGGCGCTGAATTGGCAAAAACCAGGGCCGGGATAGCGGAGCTTAAGGAAAAGATCGAATATTTGGAAAACGCCCCGTTGCCTTTGGGCGAGGCGAAACAAGCCGCCGACGCCTTGATTAAGGATTTGAGCGGGCGCGGCGGGTTGAATAACCGCATGTCGGCATTCTTTTTGCCCAATAGGCATGGCGACCATGTAAAGGACACCTTCCGCCAGCAAGGCGAGACATGGGACGGGTTGGGAAAATGCTTTGTTGACGGGGGGCCGCTTTTGGTTGCCTTGTTTCCCGATCTGGTGAAGGCGCGGCTTTATTCGTTGCTGGAGGCGCAAGCCGAAACGTTGGAATGCGGGCCGCCTAGCGCCGACCGCAAGACACAGCGGGCCGCCCTGGAAAAACGCCTGTTCGAGTGTGAGATTCAGGAAGAGCGGCTGATAGAAGAGGCGGAAGCCGCGGGCGTGGAAATTTACCGCCGGGCAGATGTGAACCCGGCGGCGGTCATTGGCATTTTTTAGGGGGAACCGACATGCACAGTTCATGCTTCATGGTCACACAAACTCTTGACGGCCACGGCAATATCGGCCTGTTTCGCCGGCCTGGCCCGTCAAGTCCGGTTGAACGCCTGCAAGCGACAGCGGCGGGGCTGGAATGGGCCGCTGTCGCCGACGGCACGGCCCAAGCCATCGTCCCGCACAGCGAACCCCGCCCCGCGCGCGACGGCTGGGAGAGGGAAGCGGCTGGAATCGGCACACAAACGGACAGCGGCAAACCGTTGGCGGTCGGATCGTGGGACGAAGCTTTCCGCAAGACCGCCGAAAAGCGCCAAGCCGCCATGGGCGCCCCCGAAGGAAACCAGGCTGCGCCCGCTTCCGTCGGCGAGGGTTGGGACGAAGCTTTCCACAAGGCCGCCGAAAAGCGCCAAGCCACCACGGGCACCCCCGAAGGAAACCAGGCTGCGCCCGCTTCCGTCGGCGAGGGTTGGGGCGCGGCTTTCCAAAAGGCGATAGGGTAAAGCCATGCGAAAAACCGCGCTAGGCAGCATCAGCCTGGGCGAACCGTGGGCAATCACCCGCGAGGGTTACGACACGGTTCTGGCCGTCGCGCAGCTCATGGGCGAGGAGCCGGAAGCCCTGGCCGCCAAGCTGGGCAGGCCATTGGAGAACACGCGCAGCGTCGAAATGCGCGGCGCCGTGGCCGTGGTTCCCCTGTCCGGCCCGATCTTCCCCAAGGCGAACCTGCTGACGGAGGTTTCCGGGGCCACTTCGCTAGACCTGTTCATGCGCGACGTGCTGGCCGCCGACGACAACCCCGCGGTGCGCGGCATCGCCTTGGACATGAACAGCCCCGGCGGCCAGGCCAGACAGTCGGCATACACGAAGCGTCCACCTACCTGCGAAGCTTAAAAAAGCCTTGCGTGGCCTATGTGGGCGGCATGGCCGCTTCCGCCTGCTATCTGTTAGCGGCAGGCTGCGACCGGATCGTCCTCGATCCCATGGCCTTGGTGGGCAGTGTGGGCGTGGTCATGAGCATCCCGCCGAAAAGGCCGGATGCGCCCATGGAAATCGTTTCTAGCCAGTCACCCGACAAACGCCCCGACCACACCACGGAACCCGGCAAGGCGGTGCTGCAAAATACCGTTGACACCCTGGCGCAAGTTTTCATCGACACAGTTGCCGAGTACCGGGGGCTTTCCGCGGCGCATGTCGCGGCCAGCAAAGGCGCTTTGTTTGTCGGGCAAAAGGCGGTTGCCTATGGCTTGGCGGACGGCCTTGGCACGCTTGAATCAGTCATTGCCGACTTGGCTTCCCGATAATGAAATGAAAGCCCCTTGGCTTCCTCGCGTAGGCCAAGGGACACCCGCCGGCATTGGGAACCGGCTTGCTCTGAGGGATGCGCGGAAGTAGTGAGCCGCGCAGCGCAAGGGCAACCTGCCCAGCCTTTTAGGCTGGGCTTTTTTATGCGCGGGGGGCGGACGGCGGACGCGGCGGCCACTACTGCGCGGGCCGGTCGATTGTAGCCTTCCCGCGCCTTGCCATCGGCCTTGCCCGGTGCCTTGGGCTTGCCGCTTGGCCTGTGCGCCTGGACGGCCACCACGGCGACCATGGCGACGGCCAGCGGTGAAGCCTTGCCCATCCCTTGCCCCTCGACCCTGGCCGGTGCCTTGGGCCTGCCAGCGTGGCCTGTGCGCCTGGACGGCCACCACGGCGACCATGGCGACGGCCAGCGGTGAAGCCCCTTGCCTATCCCTTGCCCCTCGACCCTGGCCGGTGCCTTGGGCCTGCCAGCGTGGCCTGTGCGCCTGGACGGCCACCACGGCGACCATGGCGACGGCCAGCGGTGAAGCCTTGCCATCCCTTGCCCCTCGATCCTGGCCGGCGCCTTGGTTCTGCCTATTTCATGGGACACTGGCGGGACACTTGACGGCAAAAAAGCCCATTATTGGCCGTTGTTGTCTTTCGTTGTTATCGGCTTAAGTTGCTGTTTTTATATGTTGTTTATTGCTGTCAATTGTTGCTATTTATTGTCTTGCTAGTGTTCGCAATGCGAAGGTCGAGAGTTCGATCCTCTTCATCTCCACCAATTAAAACAAAGGCTTGCAGCGATGTAAGCCTTTTTTGTTTTTGCCGGGGTTACGCCGGGGTTACGTTGCGGGGAAAATCGCCCCGTTTTTCTCGGATGGTCGCCAATAAAAAAACCGCCACGGCGGGTGGTCTTGGGGGTTGCTGGCGGGAATCGGCCAGGGCTTCAAGGCAGGGCCGCGCCCGTGGTGGCCGTCCAGCCTCCCGGCCCGGACAGGCAAGGCCCAAGGCTTCCGGCTAGATCGCGGGCGGGCTTGAGGGCTTGGCCGTCGCCGTGGTGCTGGCTTAGGTCGGCCAGGATTGCAAGGCTTCCCTTGCCGCCCGTTGCGTTGCGTAAAGCGTAATAAAGCCCCGTGAAGCCGTGTTAAACTAAATTCCGTCCTATTTCTTGCTTCCGCCATGTTGGAGGGTTTGAGCATGTCCACCGTCAACGCCGCGCCTGATAAATCCGCCTCGCGGTTTTGGTCTGCCTTTTGGGAAGGCATGGCCGGGGCCGGGCTTTACTGCCCCATTACCCGCCGCGCCCCGCTCCCTGCCGACGATCTTTCCGCCTTGCGTTCCGACCTGGTAAATTGCGGGGAAGACTTCCATGCCGCCATCCGAAAAGCCAGAACTTCCCGCCCCGCCGCCTGATTCGCTGGTTTCCGCCCATTGGTCGGGGCCGCTTCCGCCCCCGGCCACGCTCAAGCAGTTTGATGAAGTCATCCCCGGCGGGGCGGAACGCATTCTGAGAATGGCCGAAGCCGAACAGGCGCACAGGCACCTTACCGACATAACCGCGCTGAAAGCCGACGCCGCGCCATTTCACGCGGCCAATGGTTGGGGGCGCTGGTGTCTATGGCTTCGATTCTGGGGGCGGTAGGAACGGCCTTGGCCGGGGTTTATTGGGCGGTTCCGGTCGCCTTGGTGAGCGTCCCGGTCGCCAGCATCGTCCGCGCTTTGATTGGGCGGAATCAGTAAAGCTGCACGTCAAAAAAAGCCCGCATCAATAAACACTAAAATGCTTCGCACTCAACGAATTTGCTGATGTCCCGTCTTGCCATCCATCATGCAAGCCCCATGGCCCAATAACCTACACAACACGGGAGTCTGACAAATGAGCCAAGACACGCGCCGACTGGAAGCCATTCCCTTAAGCTGGGATGCGCTGAGTGAACAACAACGCAACGCGGTGGAAACCGCGTCGGGATGGCTGGTCGATGCCCTCGGCTCAATCCCTCCGCTAAAAAACCGTGCTGATGAATTCCACAAGTCTGGGCTAGTGCTGGATCGTAACCGGCGCAGCCAGATTGGTTTTATCGACGGCGACCGAGGCATGGGCAAGAGTTCGGTATTGCTTACGCTGAAAGCGTTGACCACCGAAGAGGATTACTTCGTAGAGGATAATTCTAAAAACCGCGCTGATAAGGATAAGGCCGACAAAATTCTAGCTGCCGGGGACAGGGATAGATACCCAAACACCATGAAACTGCGCGACGATGAACGGCACAACGTGGTTTGGCTGGAAACCCTAGACATGGAGCCATTATCCAAGGGGGCTAATCTGTTTGCGGCGATTCTTGCCCGCATCGAAAATGAATTAGATAACCGCTTAAATGAACTCCCGCCGATGGTCGCTGCCTTGGCGGAGCCGGACGGTTATGCGAGCGCGGCGGACAAGCTGCGGCAATTGCAAAACGATGTAGCGATAGTATGGGATCGCAAGGATGGCGGTGTGTATGAGGGCGATCCCACAACCCGTGCGCTTTGGGTCAACCAAGCCGAGAAAGCCGGATTGGAAATGAACCAGCGGATTGGCCAAGTATTGGAAGTGCTGGCCCGCATCCGCCGGAATAGAAGGGATGAAAACCCGCTGTATGTGCTGCCAGTGGACGACTTCGACCTCGCCCCTTGCCACTGCCTCGAATTGCTGCGGCTGATTCGTATGATAACGACACCGAGGCTGTTCTTTTTAGTGGCGGGCAATACTCGGATTGCCGAGGCAGTGTTGAAGCTACGCACTGAGGGGGATTTGTTAAGCCTCACTGGCGACAAGCCATTTAGCTTCGATGAAGCACGAGAATGCGCGGCAGAGATTGCCGCGAACAATATGCGCAAGCTGCTACCGCCTGGCCAGCGTTTCCGTCTAGCGGAAGTGAGGGTCAATGAAGTGCTTAAGATGGGGAAAAATACATCAGAAGGCTCACTATTGGAAAACTTGGAGAAGGTGAGTTTTGATATGAATCAAGCGCCGACTGGTGCTAATAAAATATCTTTGGCTGAATTTATATTTTTAGGCAAAGGCGAACAAAATACAGCACTTTTTATATCTATTAGTTATGAATTAAAGTAAAAATATAAAAATCAAAAACTACAGATTATTGCGTATGCTATAATTATAAATATAGGCTGAAAATTGCTAGAGCTTGACAAT
>Ga0265327_10004900_pt1 | contig 11560 bp, 11 predicted proteins | sample 41621metaG_FD_202089 | JGI IMG/M metagenome (GOLD analysis project Ga0265327, IMG submission 202089) | Rhizosphere microbial communities from Carex aquatilis grown in University of Washington, Seatle, WA, United States - 4-16-21 metaG | ecosystem: Host-associated > Plants > Roots > Rhizosphere...
AGCGGCTGGTCCTGCTCGACCCGTCGATCGGCCGCGATCCAGCCGAGATGCTGGAGGCGGCCGAGGCGACGCGGCACGACGAGGGCTGGGACTCCGCCGAGACGGCACGTGCCGAGCGCACCTCCGGGTTTCCCGTCCATGCCCGGGCCGAGGTGGCAGCCGACGTCGAGGAGGCCCTGGAGCTGGGTGATGACGGGCGCTGGCGGCTGCGCTACTGCCGCTCCGCGGTGGTCACCGGGTGGAGCGAGATGGCTGCCCCGCCCACGTCCATCGCCGGCTGGCCGGGATCGGCACTGGTGCTCGAGGCGCTGCGCGACGGCACGACCACCGAGGCTGCCCTGGAGCAGCTGCGCGGTGACCTCGGTTCGCGCCTCACCCACCGCACGCTTGACTGCGGGCACGTCGTCTACTGGGAGGTCTTCGACGAGGTGGTTGCGGAGCTGCGGTCGTTCCTGCTGGAGGCGTGACCGCTCAGCCGTCGAGCAGGCTGTCCTCGGCCGCGTAGTCGAACAGCTCGGCGTAATGCTGGGCGCTCCGCGGCAGCACCTCGCGCCAGTCGCGGCCGTCGACGACCGCGACCAGCCAGCGACAGGCCGACTCCACGGCCTCGGAGTGCGGGCGCACCTCGCCGGCGCCGAGCTGCTCCGAGGCGGCGCCGGTGTCCAGGACGATCGGCACGCTGGCTGCCCACGGCGATGCCCCGGCGCCGGTTTCGGGATCGGGGCGATCGAGCACCCGCACCTCCCGCCAGGCGTGGCCAAGCGCCGTCGCCACCGCCTCGGCGATCTCCGGCACCGGACGGGACTCGGCGTCGGCGGCGTTGAGGACGCGGTCGCCGGGGCTGTCGGCGGCCCGTCGCACCAGGTCGGCGACCAGCTCGACATCCGTCTGGTGGAACCGGCTGGAGGTGGTGACGATCCGGTCGCGGCCGTCCAGGATCCGCTTCACAACCCACCACTCGCGGGAAGCGGTGTCGCCTGCGCCGAAGACGGCTGACGGACGAAGGATGGTGACCGGGGCGGAGGCCGACTCGCGCAGGACTGTCTCGACAGCCGCCTTGCGGGCGGCGTAGCCGTCGTCTCCGGGTGTAGCCGTCGGCTGGGACTCGGTGATCGGGATCGGCAGCGCGGGCGCTGGGTCGTCCGGACCGGCGAGGATGGCGCGTCCGCGGGCGTCGGTGTAGACGGCGGCCGAGCTGATTGCGACGATGCCGCCGACCTCCGGGGACAGCGCGACGAGCTGCTCGCCGTCGGCCCGGTCCATTGGGATCACGTCCACCAGCGCGTCCGCGTCGTTGCCAACCGCGGCGCGCAGCGCCTCGATGTCCTTGCGGTCGGCGGGGATGTGGCGAGTTCCCTCCGGCCCTGGAGTGGTGCGGCTGACCACGTCGACCAGCCACCCGCCGGCGAGGAGCGCCCGGGCAATCGGGGCTCCGATGAAGCCGCATCCTCCGATCACAACCGCCCGACCCGGCATGCCAGGACCATACCGGCAAGCGGTTTCCAGCGGGTGTATCGTGTTGTGTCCTAAATCGGTCGTCAAGGATCAAAGGAGGGGATGATGCGACCATGTGCTCGTACCCGGCGACGGCTGGCGTTGGTCACCGCATGCGCGGTGGCGGCGGCAGTCATGGTGGGAGTCCTTGCCGGGCGGGGAGCCGCGGCGGGCTCGCCGGTGACCTTCAAGATGGTGCCGTCGGCGGGGTCGGTGGCGGCAGGATGTCTGTCTGACGCCTCCGCCAAGGTGACCATCGAGAGTCAGGGAGCGGTAGAGCAGATGACCGTGCACGCCACGCACCTGCCGAAGAACACCGACTTCGATCTTTTCGTCATCCAGGTGCCGAACGCGCCGTTCGGCATGTCCTGGTACCAGGGCGACCTGGAGACGAACCAGAACGGCGTCGCCGACGGGACGTTCGTCGGTCGGTTCAGCAAGGAGACGTTTATGGTTGCGCCGGGCAGCGCCCCGGCACCTGTCGTCTTCCCTGGAGACGCCTCGAGCAACCCGGCCACGGCGCCCGTCCAGATGTACCACCTTGGCCTGTGGTTCAACTCCGCGACGGATGCCGCGGCTGCCGGCTGCGCCAACGTTGTGACGCCGTTCAACGGCGAGCACAACGCCGGCCCGCAGGCGCTCAGCACGCAAAACTTCGCCGACGACCACGGGCCGCTGCGCAAGGTCAAGTCGTAGGGCGTCGGCAGCGGGAGTAAGAACGACCCGGTGGTACGATCCTCGCGTTTTGGAGGAACGAGTCCGGGAGCGTACGTGATCGAGTGTGACGTCGCCGTTCTGGGTGGCGGACCGGGTGGATATCCGGCCGCCATCCGGGCGGCCCAACTGGGCGCCAACGTGGCGATGATCGAGCAGGACCGGATCGGCGGCACCTGCATCACCGTCGGCTGCATTCCCACCAAGACGTGGGTGCAGACGGCGCACGCGCTGAAGGAGGCGCACGAGGTCTTCGCGAAGATCGGCGTCCGCGTCAGCGGGGCGGAGCTGGATTTCGACGCCGCCCAGCAGAACAAGGACGGCATCGTCAACGGCCTGGTCAACGGCATCACCGGTGTCGTCAAGGCGAACGGGATCACCGTTGCCAGCGGACGCGGCGCGTTTACCGGCCCGAACACGATCGCGGTCGAGGGCGGCGAGGAGGTGCGGTTCCGCTCGGCGGTGATCGCGTCCGGATCGCACGCGCTTCGCCCGCCGGTCGACGGCATCGACGGGCCGCTGTGCGTCGACTCGACCGGCCTGCTTGCCTCGAACCGGGTGCCGAAGCGGCTGGTCGTGCTGGGCGGTGGCGTGATCGGCGTCGAGTTCGCCTCGATCCTCAACCACTGGGGCACCGAGGTGACCGTTGTCGAGATGCTCGACCACCTGATTCCGATGGAGGATGTTGACGCCTCCAAGGAGCTGGAGCGCGCCTTCAAGCGGCGCGGGATCACCATGCACCTGGGCGCGCGGGCGACCGGGATCATCCACGGCGACCACGCGACGCTGAGCTTCCAGAGCGCCGACGGCACCGAGGGCAGCGTCGACGCCGACCTGGTGTTGGTGGCGACCGGCCGCGGGCCGAACGTGGACGGAATCGGGCTGGAGGCGGCTGGTGTCGCCTCCGATCCGCGCAAGGGGGTCGGCACCGACAGCCACATGCGCACCAACGTGCCCCACATCTACGCGGTCGGCGACGTTGCGGGCCGGTTCCAGCTTGCGCACACCTCCTTCCGCGAAGGCGAGATTGCGGCCGAGAACGCGCTCGGCCACGAGGCCGAGATCGACTACTCGGCGGTGCCCCGCTGCATCTACACCGATCCCGAGGTTGCCGGCGTCGGACTGACCGAGGAGCAGGCCCGCGAGGCCCACGGTGACGACGTCGCGGTCGGCCGCTTCCCGTTCTCGGCGTCTGCCAGGGCGCAGATGTACGGCGAGAAGGGCGGCTGGGTGAAGACCATCCACGAGACCCGCTACGGCGAGCTGCTGGGGATGGTGATCGTCGGCCCGCAGGCCACCGAGCTGGTCAACTCCGGTGTTGTCGGAATCGGCGCCGAGGCCACGATCGAGACGCTGGGCGACGCCATGACAGCCCACCCGACGCTGTCTGAGGCGGTCAAGGAGGCGGCCCTGGTTGCGCTGGGGCGGCCGATCCACCTGCCTCCCGCGCGACCTCGCGCCAAGGCGGCCGCGGCGCGGTGACCGTTGTCCGCGGCTCTGCATACCTGATCCCGACGCTCAAGGACGACCCGGCCGACGCGGAGGCGATCAGCCACCGCCTGCTGGTGCGAGCGGGGTTCGTACGCCAGGTGGGGGCCGGCCTCTACACGTACCTGCCGCTGGGCTGGCGGGTGATGCGCACCGTCATGGACATCGTCCGCGACGAGATGAACACCATCGGGCTGGAGTGGAGCATGCCGGTGCTCAACCCGGCGGAGCTGTGGGAGCAGACCGGCCGCTACGGGATCGAGGCCCTGTTCAAGCTGGAGGACACCTCAGGTAAGCCGTACGTGCTTGCCCTCTCACACGAGGAGGTAATCACCTTCCATGCCGCGCGCGAGCTGCGCAGCTACCGCGACCTGCCGCAGATCTGGTACCACATCCAGACCAAGGAGCGGGACGAGCCGCGGCCCAAGAGCGGCATCCTGCGCACGCGCGAGTTCCTGATGAAGGACGCCTACAGCTTCGACCGCGACGAGGAGGGGCTGGAGGAGAGCTACCAGCGCCACATCGAGGTCTACAAGCGCATCTACGACCGCAGCGGGCTGACCTACTGGATGGTCGAGTCGGACGTCGGCATGATGGGCGGCTCCGGCGCGCACGAGTTCATGGCTCCCAGCTCCGCAGGGGAGGACGAGGTGGCGCTCTGCTCCAACGGCAACTACGCCGCCAACGTCGAGCTGGCCGTGTCACGGCCGCGGACGCCGCAGTTTCCGGACCCCCTCGACACTCCCGGCGAGATCGAGACGCCTGGGATCACGACGATCGAAGGGCTTGCCCAGCACCTGGGCATCGATCCCGCCGCGACCGCGAAGGCGATGGTGCTGCACCGTGACGGCCAGGTGATCCTGGCCCTGGTGCGCGGCGACCATCGGTTGCACGAGCTGAAGACGACGAAGGCGCTGGGCGGGGAATGGCGGCCTGCGACGCCGGAGGAGATCCGGGCGACGTTCGGCGCCGATCCCGGCTCGATCGGGCCGGTTGGGGTCGACGTGCGGGTGATCGCCGACGAGGCGCTGCGCCACGGGCAGTACGTCTCCGGAGCTAACCGCACCGGGTACCACCTGCTGGGCGTCGAGGCGGGTCGTGACTTCCAACCCGAGTTCGCTGACATCCGCGTCGTCAACGCTGGCGAGACCTGCCCGGTGTGCGATGGCACACTTCGGATCGAGCGGGTGATCGAGATAGGGAATATATTCAAGCTGGGCACCAGGTATTCGGAGCCCATGCACGCAACCTACCTGGACGAATCCGGGAAGGAACGGCCGATCGTGATGGGCAGCTATGGCATCGGGATCGCACGAATCATGGCCGCCGCGGTGGAGCAGTCCTACGACGACGCGGGCATCGTCTGGCCCGCGCCGCTGGCGCCGTTCGGGGCGCACCTCGTGGTGATTGGCGAGCCGGGGTCGGAGCAGCGTGCGATCGCCGAGCGGCTGGCCGGCGAGTTGGACGAACGGGGAGTGAGCGTCCTGCTCGACGACCGCGATGCGAGCCCCGGCGTCAAGTTCGCCGATGCGGAGCTGCTGGGGGCGCCGGTGCGCCTGACGATCGGGAAGCGAACGGTGGAGAGCGGGACGGTCGACGTCCAGGTGAGACGCGGCCGAACCGCGTCCACGGCCACGGTGGCAGAGGCCGCTGACACCGTCAGCGGGCTCGTGCGATAGGAGGGAATGCTATGGCGAAGACGGCCAGCAAGGCACAGGCCAAAGGGCAGACGGCCGGCAAGGCCCAGGCCAAAGGGCGATCCGCGAAGAACCAGGCTGCGAGCGAGCCGTTCGGGCCGGCAATCGAGAAGCTGATGGGCGAGAAGGGCGTGTCGTACCGGGCGATGGCGGAGAAGACCGGTCTGTCGGCCGGCTACCTCAACCACCTCGTGCACGGCAACCGGCCGGTGCCTGCGAACTCCGTGATGGAGAAGGTCGCGAAGTCGTTGGGCGTGAAGGCAGACCGCTTCCGTGAGTACCGCGTGCGGCGGATCTCCGACCATCTGGCGAAGAAGCCGGAGCTCGTCGACAAGCTGTACAAGGATCTGCTGAAGTAGCGAGCCCTGCTAGGGCTTTCTGCGCAGCACCACCAGCACGCTCGGTTCGCTCTTGTGCCGCGCGTGGGCCAGCGCGAGCGCCTGGAGGCGGGCGCGAGCGACGCCATACTGGGGGCTCCGCAGGGTTAGCGTGACCTTGCCGCCGGCCACTGCGGAGCCAGACCCGCCGCCAGAATCGGCGCTCGACCCGGTGGTGGTGGAAGGGGTGGCGGTCGAACCGGTCGGCTTCGGTGGCGGCACGAACCCGAGAGCCGACAGGCTCCGGGCAGCGCGGGCGGAGATCACGAAGCGCCGACCGGCGTTGACCCCTTGCTTCTCTGCGGAATGTTGCACGTTGGCGCTGCCGGCCGACGGCGCGGCGGCGCGGCTCTCGCCCCCTGCGGAGCTCTCGGACGACGACATGTTCCCGAGGTGGGAGATCCCGACCACCAGGGCCGCAGCGGCTGCCAGCCCGAGCGCGGGGACGAGCACCGCCGGCCGCCGGAACTGGAACCGGCGCTTTGCCCGGTGCGTGCCGGCCTCGGTGCGGACCTGCCGCATCACCTCGTCAGCAAGGTCCGGTGGCGCCTCGACGGGACCCTGCTCGCGCAGCATCCGGGCGATCTCCTCTCCGCTTGGGTGCTGCTCGCTCACGCCCGGTTCGCCTCCAGCAGCGCCGCCAGCCGGTCGCGGCCGCGGGACAGGCGCGAGCGCACGGTCCCCGGCGGCACCTCGAGCACGGCGGCCGCATCGTCCATCGAGAGGCCGATGATGTCGCAGGCGACAACGGCGGCCCGGAAGTCAGGGTCGAGTGACCCGAGCGCGGCGATGATGTCCAGCCGGTCGTCAGCCGGCCGCTCGGCCGCGGCCGTCAGATCGAGCTGGTCGGTCGGCTCGGCGGTGCGGCGCCTGCGGTCGAGCACGTCGTAGGCCTTGCGCAGGACGATCCGGTAGAGCCAGGTCGAGACGCGCGCGTCGCCCCGGAAACGCCCGATCGACCGCCAGGCGGCGATCAGGCCATCCTGGACGCAGTCGCGGGCGTCCTGCTCGGACAGCGTCACCCGCAGCGCAAGCGTGTAGAGCATGTCCTGGTGGCGCCTGACCAGCTCCTCGAAGGCATCGGTCTCGCCCGCCGCCGCACGGCGGGCCAACGCCTCGTCGGACACAGGTTCGCGCACCCGTCCATCGTACGTGCGGGGCCGGGTGAGTGGCAGTGTGACGGTGGCCGCATAGGTCATTCGTACTGGTCTGACCGCGGAAGCAGGCGGATGGTTCCCGGTATACTCGGACTCCTCGGGGCGTGGCGCAGCCTGGTAGCGCACCCGGCTGGGGGCCGGGCGGTCGGAGGTTCAAATCCTCTCGCCCCGATAGCTGGGAACGAGCGAAAGCGCCCAGCACGGTGACAGGCGGCCGGCGATCGACGTCGTCCGGCCGGTAGAGTCGCCGCGATGGAGTTTGCAGCGGTAGCCGAGTCAGAGCGGGATCGTGCGATCCGTACGTTGGTGTCGGCGTTCGAGGATGACCCTGTTGAGCGGTGGCTCTACCCGGACGGCGCCGAGTATCGAGCGTACTTTCCGGCGTTTATCGCTGCGTTCGGTAGCGCCGCGTTCCGCGATCAGACGGTGTGGCGGCTGGGGGGAGTTCGATGCCGTTGCGTTCTGGTTTGAGCCGGGACGCGAGCCGGACGGCGAGGCGGTGGTGCAGGTTCTAGTCGAAACGACCTCCGAAGATCTGCACGCCGATTCGTTCGCAACGCTGAAGCAGATGGCCGAGGGGCATCCCACACAGCAGCACTGGCACCTGCCATGGTTCGGAGTTGAGCGCGCCCTACACGGCCGCGGACTGGGGACTCATCTGATGCGACACGCCTGGAGGTTGTGGACGCCAGTGGCGCTCCTGCGTATCTGGAGACGCCTAACCCTCGGACGGTTCCGTTCTACGAGCGCGTCGGATTCGCAGTCACCGGGTTAGCCCAGGCAGGGTCTTGCCCGCCGATCACACTGATGCAGCGCCCCGCTCACTAGGGGTCTGAAGCACCGCGGGAATTGTGGAGGCTCTGAGCCTGCACCAGACCCGGGGCGCTTCAGTGCGCGGATTGCTCGGTTCGCTGGTCGCGAATCTGGTAGCGGTTCATGGCTACACCGCTTTCGAATGCAGCGTGCTCGAGCAGGTCGCACTCCAGTGGTTCGGTGATGTCGTCGAACAGAGGGCGGCCTGATCCCAGGATCGCCGGGTGGGTGTAGAGCAGGAGCTCATCGAGCAGCCCGTGTTGCAGGAGCTGCGTCGCCAGCGTGGCCCCTCCGACCGCGATCATGCCGTCCGTCTCGTCGCGGACGGCGGCGAGTTGAGCGATGGTGTCAGCGCCACCGACGATGCGCGTGTTGTGACCGGCAGTGGTTCGTGAGTTGGAGACGAGTATCTTCGGTGCGGCCGTCCAGATCGTGCCCCACTCGCGCAGGTGGTCGGGCAGCGACTCGTCCTCTGCAGCGGAGGGCCAGACCGTTTCCATCATCTCGTAGATGATGCGGCCCTCGACCCACAGCGCCACGCCCCGAGCGCGTTCGTTGAACTCGCGAAAGAGCTGCTCGTCAATGCGCACCCACCCGCCGCCCTCCTCGCCCGCAACGCGATCCGCGGCAGACCGCTCGATGCGAAGATCGAGCGACACGTTCACCCAGTACGTCATACGGCCCATGCACGGAAGCTACTGCATCACTCTTTCGAGCGCGGGGGCCTCGCCGCCGGACCGCTGTGGCGTAACCTGACACGGCCTAGTCGAGGGGAGACCATGACCACACTTGAGAACCGGCCGAACACCGCACTCCTGGTCATCGACGTGCAGAACGCGGCCGTCGAGCGGGCCCATGAACGTGACGCGGTCGTGGCGACAGTCGGCCGCCTCGTTGAGAGCGCGCGCCGGGACCGGGTGCCGGTGGTCTGGGTTCAGCACTCCGATGAGCAGCTTGCGCGGGGAAGTGAGGCCTGGCAGATTGTGTCCGACCTGACCCCCAGCGACGCTGAGCCGCTGGTCGAGAAGAACTACGGCGACTCCTTCGAGGACACAACGCTTGAGACCGTACTGTCCGGTCTTGGCGTTGGGCGACTGGTCGTGGTTGGAGCACAGACCGATTGGTGCGTCCGCGCCACGTTGCACGGCGCTCTGGCGAGAGGGTACGACGCGCTGCTCGTCAGTGACGCCCACACAACGGAGGATCAGACGGCCTGGGGGGCGCCACCGCCGGAGCAGGTGATCGCTCACACGAATATGTACTGGACGTACCACACGGCCCCCGGGCGAACCGCCGGGACAGTCGACTCGAAGGACGTCGACTTCGGCGGTCGCGGCGGCGTCTGAGGCGGGCCAGTAGCGCGGCGATGTGAGACGGTTTGGCGATGTGGAGCTGGTCGCCGCCGCCCCTCCTGCTCGCCGTTCTGACGCGGCACGAGGGCCGTTCGTTGATGCTCGTCCTGGCGGCTTCGGCCGGCGGGGCGCTCCTGTCGCGGATCCACCGCCGGATCGTCCTGCCCACGGTGGTCATCGAGATCGTCCTTGGCATCGTCATCGGGCCCCAGGCGCTCGACGTTGCCACGGTCAACCCCTACCTCACGTTCCTCGCAAACTTCGGCCTCGTCTTTCTGTTCTTCTTCGCCGGGCTCGAGGTGATCGAGAAGCGCGTTCCCAGGGCTGCGGTGGTCAGGGGTACCGCGGGGTGGGGGATCTCGATCGCGCTCGGCGGCCTGGCCGGTCTGGCACTGCATGCATTCGGCGTCGACGCGGAGTGGTGGCTGCTGGCGGTGGCGCTGGCAACGACAGCGCTGGGCACGCTTGTGCCGATCCTCGCCGATGCCGGGATTCTGCCGACGCCGCTGGGCATCGCCGTGCTCGGAACGGGCGTCGCCGGTGAGTTCTGGCCGATCGTCGTCATCTCGGTCTTCCTGACAGGGGTATACGGGGCGGCGGCCGAGGTGATCCTGCTGGTGGTGTTCGGTGGACTCGTCGCTGCGGCGGCCGCCGTCGCACTCCGGGCGCGACCGCCGCGCGTCCTCCAGGTACTGCGAGAGACGATCCACACCACCGGACAGGCTGCGGTGCGGATCTCGGTCTTCGTGGTCGCGGCGCTTGTCAGCCTTGCCGTGGACGTCGGGTTCGACTTTGTGCTCGGCGCGTTCGCGGCCGGTCTCGTCGTCGGGCTCGCCCTCGGGTCGCCCGAGGGCGAGGTCGTCCGCGTCCGCCTGGAGGGGATCGGGTTCGGCTTCCTGATTCCGATCTACTTCGTTGTCACCGGCATGAACTTCGATCTGGACAGCCTGCTGACGGCGTCCGGCCTTGCCCTCGCCGGGGTATTCCTCGTCTTCCTGCTCGTCGTTCGTGGAGCCTCGGCTCTTCTGTGGGCTCGCGACCTCGGCCGCCGCCGGGCCCTGGCGCTCGCATTCTTCGGAGCGACGGGCCTACCCTTGATCGTTGCCATCGTGGGAATCGGCGATGGGCGGGGGGCGGTGTCCCCCAGCGTGGGAGCGTCCTTGATCGGGGCGGGCATGATCTCGGTACTCGCCTTTCCACTGATCGGTGGGCGGATTGGGGGCGGGCCGCCGAGCCCGCCGGGTACCGTCCGGGAGGCCGACACCGCCGTTGCCGAGTACTGACGACACCCCCGGTGCAGCGCGTGCTTTGGCGGCGGCGCGAGCCGTTGCGCTTGCCCACTCCGTGGCCTGCGACGACGCGGTGGTGCTGGCCGCCGGCAGCAACGTCATGGTTCACCTCAAGCCCACTCCGGTCGTGGCGCGGGTGATGACCGGCACCGCGATGCTGCACGCCGACCTCGAGGGCTGGCTTGCCCGCGAGGTCGCCGTTGGGGCGTTCCTGGGAAAACGGGGCCTGGCGGTTCCACCCAGCGACCTGCTTGCACCGGGGCCGCACCAGCACGACGGGCTCTGGATGACGTTCTGGGAGTTCGTCCGGCACGATGCCTCAGGGCCGCCGCCGACGCCGGACGAGCTCGGCCGCTCTCTCCGCGAGCTGCACGCTGCCCTTGCCGGCTTTCCGGGCGAGCTCGTGCCGGTCAGCGAGGTGCGCGACTGGCTCGACGGCCTTCTCGCCCAGCTGCATCCGTCGCCGACGCTCACCGGGGAGGGCCTGGACGTGCTGCGATCCCGCCTTCACGAACTGTCGCGAACCGTGTTTGGCAGTTCGCTACCCGCGCAGGCGATCCATGGCGACGCGTCGGCCGGGAACCTGCTCCGGAGCAGGAACGGACTGATCTGGAACGACTTTGAGGACGTCTGTGTGGGCCCCGTGCACTGGGACGTTGCCGGGCTCGTCAGCGAAGGCGGCCCGCCCGAGGGGAGCGAGCTGTTCGTCTCGGAGCTCCTCGCCGCCTACGGCGGACCCGACCTCGAGGAGCTCCACGACTTCGTCGCAGCCCATCACCTCTACGTGACCATCTGGCAGGCATACGCGTCGCAGCGTCCGCGCTCCGAACCGTCAATGTGAAAGGGTACGCCGATGCCCCGACAACAGCGAATGCCAAGCAGGTTGCGCCGCGCGAGGATCGCACGGCGGAAGCGGCGGCGAGCGATCCGCCAGATGCGGAGCAGCTCCTAGCCGTTTCACGGCGTCTGGCGGGCGTGTTGCGAGGCCAGTGCCTTTCGCACTGCTGGCGATTCGATCGCCAACTGGCGGGCAGGTGGGGCCGCGCCCGCTGGGATCAGGTAGCCGCGCATCACGAAGCTCGTGCTTGCTCCGTCGTCCGGGGAGTAGGACTCGGTGTACAGCACCGAACCCGATGGGACGATGGCGCCCGGGCCGAGGTCGAGCGTCTGCATCTGGAA
>Ga0265327_10004901_pt1 | contig 11560 bp, 8 predicted proteins | sample 41621metaG_FD_202089 | JGI IMG/M metagenome (GOLD analysis project Ga0265327, IMG submission 202089) | Rhizosphere microbial communities from Carex aquatilis grown in University of Washington, Seatle, WA, United States - 4-16-21 metaG | ecosystem: Host-associated > Plants > Roots > Rhizosphere >...
CACAGGTTCTGTCCGAGAACTCGATCGTCTATGCCGGCAAGCTCAATACACTCGACGACTTCGCCCAACCGCTCACCGCCGCAGGCCCGCTGACGGGGTTTCAGAACTCGGCATTGATCTACAACCCCGTCTATGCCCGGACGATCCCTTATTCGACGTTCGGCGCCGGGTTTGCGTACCTCAAAGACAAGGAGCGAGTTTTCGAGGTCGATGTCTATGACACCAACAATACCCCGACAATCAGTGGCCTCAGCTCACTTTTCAACAACGGCGCCACGGTCTATGTGCAGGGGACGCTGCCTACCACATTCTTCGGTCGTCCCGGTCATCAGGGGATTTCGGGAACCTACAGCACCGGGACGTACTCGGACCTGACGCCGACCGCGTACTTGGATCCGACAAACGGATTGGTCCTGTTGTCAACGCCTGTCACCGGTTCGTGGTGTCTGACCTACAATCTTGATCAGGCGCTGTATGTGGATCCCGACGATCCGCAGCGGATGTGGGGCGTCTTCGGTAACCTGGGGCTGGCTGATAACAATCCCAGTCCGGTGCGCTGGTTTGCCAGTGGCGGATTGAGCGGCGCCAGTCAACTGGCAGGTCGAAAGGCCGATTCATTCGGCCTGGCGCTATTCTATATTGGCGTCAGCGACAGCCTGAAAAACTCCGCGACAGGCATTGTCTCACTGGGTGACGAATACGGGATGGAACTGTACTACAATCTGGCGGCCACCCCCTGGTTTCAGATCACTCCCGACCTGCAGGTGATCAGCCCCTTCCGCAACCGCGCGGAGGCATCGCTACTGATTGGCCTGCGAGCAAAACTCGATTTCTGAGTCGCCGCGCCGGCTTCGCTGTTGCTACCTCTTGGCCCATTCGTTTCCGCCGGCCCGGTACGAATGCGCCAAGACGTGGTTCTCACGAAGGCACAACGCCACGAAGGCAGAGGGGAGCAGGAACGAAATTCCTTCAACGCTGGTCATCCGTTTGAATCCACGACAATCAGGTCTTGCGATGAGTTTGTCAGTCGTTCATGGCCGGTTTTGGTGACAAGCACGTTATCGATCAGCCGTGCGCCCAGTCGTTCTTCACCCAGGAAGACAGGGGGTTCAATGGTGATTACCATCCCCGCCCTCAGGATCCCGGTGCTTCCTCCGAACAGATACAGCGGTTCCGCCCAGGAGGGTGGGGAACCGGGGGCCAGGCCGTAGCCCGAAAGATGGACTCGACCGTGATTCAGCCCCGCGTCGCTGATCACGCGCTTGGCCGCCTCGTGCGGGACCACGGCGGGAACGCCGTCTCGAACTCCATTCAGGCATGCGTCAGCAGCCTGACGCACGATGTCGTAGAGTTCCCGCATTCGCCACGTCGGTTGACCGAGACAGAATTGGCGACCGATTGTCGCTGTGTACCTTTTGAACGTCGCGCCAAATTCGATGTTGCCGAAGTCGCCGTGTTGCAACCGCCGGTCTGTGGGAGCGCCGTGACTGAAGCAGGATCGATGGCCCGAGACCAGGTTGATCGGGCTGGCGGCCAGGCCGCTTCCCGATGTCAGCAACTGATGGTAAACCTCACCCGCAAGCTCCAGTTCGCTGCGGCCGATCGCCAGTGATCGAACAAACCGATCCATCGCCCCATCCGCAATACGGGCCGCTTCACGGATGTACTGCAGTTCACGCGGGGATTTGACCAGCGTCAACTCGTGGATCAGATTGTTGGCTTCTACCAACTGCGTGTCGCGGAACAGTTGCTGGATACGGACATAGTGGTGGGGATGCAGGTAGTACGCAGGAACCTCCATCCCGATCCTTGCTCCGTGAAGTCCCAGCGAACGGACAACGACGGCGAAGGCGTCGATTGGATCGTCTGGTTCTCCGCCACCCCATGTCTTCAGGTCGTCCACCAGGGCGTCATCAAGGAACTCATTTCGCTCTCCGTCGCGGGCGAGCACCACGATCGGGCCGGGTTTGGCAGAGATCAATAAGCACTGGAATTCCTGGTAGCTCTTGGCGTCCGATCCCGTCAGCCAGCGGATCGTGACCGGATGAAAAACGAGCATCCAATCGAGTCCCGCGGCGCCGATGGCTTCCCGCGTCCGCTGGATGCGCATTGCAAATTCGTCTGGAGAAAAATCGTGTTTCGACATCTCTTGCCGTTGGAAATGAAAAGGAATCTGGTCTGAATTCAGGCGACTTCGGCCACCGTGGGCTCGGGCAGGCGGATGGCAAACCAGACGGCGCTTCCCAGTGCCGCAATGACACAAGCGACGGTGATGGCTCCCGGCCAGCCGAGTGATTCGGCCATGACCGGGGTCAGCACGGGGGAAATCAGGCCGCCGATGTTTCCCCCCGTGTTCATGATGGCGCCAGAGAATCCGCGCGATTTCCCGCCGATATCGGTTGCCGTGGTCCAGAAGACTCCTTCACACATCCCCAGCAGACCCATGGAAATGGCCAGGCACATGGCGACATTGATCTGTCCGGTCACGTTGACTCCCAGCAGTCCGAACACGGCGCCGAGTCCCATCCCCACGAGGACCACGGCACAACGTCCACGCCCCTTGCCCAGCCGCAGACAGACGAAATCGGTGCTCAGTCCCCCAATCGCCATGCCGGCGCCCATCGCCAGCATGATCCAGAATGAGGCCCACCGGGCATCGACTGCGGGGACGTGCAGCACCGACTTGAAGTAGTAATCCATCCAGTAAAAGAACAGGTACTGAAAATACCCATAGGCGGCATAACTGAGGGACAGCAGCCACAAATTGAAATCCGCCAGCAGACGCCAGCCCGACGGACGACTCTCCTCTTGGGGCATTTCTGAGGAATTCGACGTCGACCCGAGCGCCAGTGGCTGCGTGGCCTGTCGCCAGATCAGGCTATATGCCATCAACATCATTCCGCTGACGACAAACGCCAGAGGCCAGTTCAGACGGTCCATCAGCCAGCCGAACGCAGGATAGCTGAACGCGATGCCGATCAATGCTCCGGCGGTCACCATCCCGTTGGCGGTTGCCCGGCTGCGAGGGGGCATGAGGTCGGAAACGACATGTGCCGCCGCGGGATGCAGCGGCGCATTGCAGAACCCCGCCAGGCTGCGAATCACGATCAGGCCCAGCCAGAGGCTTTCGGGACTGTTGGTCACCCAACCCAGCATTCCCGTCAGCATGACAAAAACGCCCATGGAAAGACCATAGAGTGTCAGCGCGCGGGGCGAGCCAATGCGATCGATCAGCCAGCCGCCCGGCAGCATTCCCACGGTGTAGACAATCAGAAAGGCGGTGTAGACCCAGCCCATCCGGGTTTCACTCAGTCCGAACTTCGGAATAAAGACTTCGCTCCCGGCAACGGATATCCCGACTCGATTGAAGTGACCGAACGCCGCGAAGGCCATCAGCAGGGCCACGATTCGCCAGCGAACCTGCGGCGAAGGGGAACTCTCGGCGACCGGTATGCTCATTCAAGCCTCGATATCAGGGAGGTGTGTTCGAACTGCCAGGCGCCTGGCCCTGTCGCTAATCCAGTCGGTATTTTTCGATCACGCGGTCGGGTAGCTGGTAACCAATCCCGGGCGAGCTTGGGAATGCGATTTCGCCTTGAATCACGGGAAATCCCAGTTCCTGCAGTTCCCGGCGCAGTGGGGAATCGAACACTTCGGCCGCTGCAAATTCGATGCAGGGCGTGATGGGGGAGTAGGCCGCCAGGTGAACTGACGCCGCGCCCAGGATTTGAGTGGACCAGTTGCCGGGGCAGACGCGGGCGCCGCGCGGGATGGCCAGTTCCACGATCCGTTTGGCTTCGGTCAGTCCGCCACACGTCGTCATGTACGGTTGCATGACGGAGACTCGCCCGCGATCCATCATGTCCAGGAATTCCCACCGCGTCACACCATGCTCGCCCATGGCCAGGGGAATCGATGTCAGCTCGGACAATCGCGCATAGGGAATGGGAGTATCGACGGGAAACGGCGTCTCAAAAAAGTCGATGTCCAGTTCTTCAAGCTCACGACAGATGCGGGCGACGGTCGGGACATCATTAAAGAGATACCCCACGTCGACCATCAAGGTTGGAATCGGTCCCAGCAGCTTCCGCGTGCGGCGCGCCAGTTCCACGACGTCGCCAGGAGTCGACATCATCGGCTCGATCTTGAACGCCTTGTAGCCCAACTCCAGCAATTGTTCCACGCGGCGAGTCTGCTGACTGAACATCGCTTCGCCACCCCAGGCGTCGGAAACGATCGTGCAGTACGGGACGACTCGTTCGATGCAGCTCTCTCGATGAGTCTGAAACGGTCCTCGCTGAATTCCCCCCAGCAGTTGCCAGACCGGCTGATCCAGCATCTGGCCGTACAGATCCCAGATGGCCACGTCGAGCGCTCCCAGGATGATCACTTCCCAGCCGCGTCGATTAGTGTGAATCAGTGAGTCCCAGACATGCTGCCAGAGCCGCTCGGGATGGGTCAGCGTTTGTCCGATCAACAGCCGACCGAAATGAGTGTCGACGTTGCCGACGGTGGCCTGGACCACGCCGGGGGGAACGCGAAAGACTTCGGACAGCCCGACCAGTCCCCCATCCGTGTGCACGCGAATGCAGGCGATCGGTTCGACGCCACCTTGATCCGGATCGATTCCCGGCCCATCGCCAATGACAAAGGTTTCGAGCCGGGTGATCCGGATCATGCAGGGATTCCGAAGTGATGGCCGCGTTGGTTGCGTGACAATCTGCAATTGCCCAGAATCGGACTTTCCACGGCGTTCACCGCAGGCAACTTGCAGGATTGTGCTCGGCATGAGAATAGATTCGATTGATTTTGTCTATCTGGCGATGCCCGAAATCCTGGACATTGGCGACGGGAGCCAGGACGCGCTGCTGGTCCGAGTCCGGTCGGGCGACCATGTCGGTTGGGGGGAGTGCGAGGCGGCGCCGCTGGTTTCCATCGCCAGCCTTGTCTGCCCGATGTCGCACAGCGCCTGCAAGCCCGTTCAGGCCTCGGTCCTGGGTCAAACGATCGACAGCGTCGACGATATCCGGCGAATCGGCAATCTGGTGCGAGCCAACAGCCTGGATCTGCTGCAGGCGGATCATACGCTATCGGGGATCGACATCGCGCTGTGGGATCTGCTGGGCCGTCGAACCGGCGAGCCTGTCTGGAAACTGCTGGGATATCGCCAGTCGTTCGGCAAGACGCCGTATGCCTCGGTGTTGTTCGGAGACACCCCGGAAGCAACCCTGCAGAAGGCTCGCGCGATTCAGTCCCGGGGCTTTCGAGCCGCGAAGTTCGGATGGGGACCGTTCGGCCTGGGAAGCGTGGCGACGGATGAAGCTCATCTGCACGCGGCACGAGAAGGGTTGGGGAATGACGGAATCCTGCTGATCGATGCAGGGACCGTCTGGAACACCGATGTTGCCGCCGCGCGAGCCCGATTGCGTGGTCTGAAGGACGTTCGCGCGACCTGGTTGGAAGAACCCTTCGTTTCCGGAGCACTGGACGAATACCACGCCCTTTCCACGGAGAGCCTGCCGGTCGGAATGGCGGGGGGTGAAGGCTGTCACAACTTCCACATGGCCCGGCACATGATCGACCTCGCCGGATTGAAGTACGTGCAGATCGACGCGGGACGCATTGGCGGAATCACGATTGCGAAGGATGTTGCTGACTACGCCGCCGCGAAGGGAGTAACGTATGTCAATCACACGTTCACATCCAATCTGGCGCTGTCGGCATCGTTGCAACCGTTTGCCGGGTTGGAGGCGGATGTCATCTGTGAATTTCCAACGGAACTCAAGCCGCTGGCGATCGCCATGACCCGCAATCATATTTCTCTGGATTCCAACGGCCAGGTCTTCGCACCTGATGCCCCCGGACTGGGGATTGAACCGGATCTTGCCGGGATTCAGCCGTACATCGTCGATGCCGAGATCCGGGTCGGCTTGAAAGTTTTGTACCGGACCCCCTCGCTGCTGACGTAGCGACGACGCCCCCTTGCTGAAATTCCGTCGACAGGAGACAACAATGTTGCCACCATGAGTGTTGCCACTTTGGTCGTGCGTCGCGATCAAGGCACGTCCACTTTGAAGTCCAACCGGATGTCCCTGTCTTTTGAATCTCCCCAGCGCCAGGCGGGTTGCCTGATCTTAATGTTGGCCTGCCTGTTGACAGGCGGGTGGGTTCGCAGTTGCGCGATCAGCGATGTTGTGTCGGTTCCGTGGTATGAAATCGGATCCAGTGGCGGCGGGGTCTGGTGCAGCACGACGTTGTCGCGGCCGTGGGAATGGAATTCACGAAAGGTCCGGCCCCGGGACTGGAACTATCATGGAAACTACTGGCAGTTCGATGAGGGTCGATGGGCTCTTCCCTATTGGTCGCTGGTGTTGCCGCTATCCCTGTGCGCGGCCTGCCTGATCCTGCAGAAACCTGATCCAGATCCCACCAAGCCACCACTGGACCCGGATCCGCCTCAAGGGAGTTGACATCGCCATCGGGGGGAGTGAGACTGCGGCAGAGTTCTCACTCAGCCGCTCGGCCCTCTTCCAGAAGACACATTCATGCCAATCTCGTTTCGTTGTCCGGACTGCGAAAAGTCGCTTCGAGTTCCTGATGAGAAGCAAGGGAAGCGGATCAAATGTTCGGGTTGCGGTGTGGTTGTCAAAGTGCCCGACGAAGATGAGGAATCGGAAGACGAACCGCCGTCTCGCCGTTCGAAGAGTCCGGGCAAGGCCAAGGGAAAAGGAAAGCGATCGAAGGCAAAGTCGAGCGACGGTGCTGCGGGAATGTGGATCGGCATTGCAGGCGGGGCTGTCGTGGTGGTGGGACTGGCCATCTGGCTGCTGATGCCGGGCAAGGCCGGTTCGACGAATACCGCGCCCGCCACTGCCGGGGCGGATGGTGCTGCTGCGATGCCACCAACCGGCACGGGACAAACTGGCACGCCGGGAACTTCCTCGCCGCCGTCTGCCGCGGACAAAATGAAGGATCAAAACCGGCTGAAGCAACTGACGCTGGCGATGCACAATTACCACGAGACCAATCGACAACTTCCGATCGTCGATCGCCCGGAGAACTTCGGACCTGACGGACGACCGCTGCTCAGCTGGCGGGTGCATGTCTTGCCGTACCTTTCCAGGAACGATCTCTATCAGCGGTTTCATCTGAACGAGCCTTGGGACAGTCCGCACAACAAAACGCTGCTGGATCAGATGCCGGACGAGTTTCGTTCGGCAAACGAGTCAAGTTCGAATACGCGAATGTTGACACTGACGGGACCTCATGCGTTGTTCTTCCAACGCAATGTGGGATTGCGAGACATCACCGATGGGACGTCCAATACACTGATGCTGGTGCAGGTCGGACCCGACAAAGCCGTGCCCTGGACGAAGCCCGATGACGTCATATTCGATCCCGCGAACCCGCAGGCGGGGTTTGGCGCCATCGGGGCGTCCTTCCTGGTCGCGATGGCCGATGGCCGCGTCCAGGAGATTGCCGCCAGCATCGATCCGCAGTCCCTGGCAAAAGCAGTCAGCCCACGTGGCGGCGACGCCGCCAATCTCTCACAATTTGTGGTGACTCAGCAGCCCGTCGGAATTCCGGGGGCGAACACAACGCCAGTGGCCCCCACGGTGTCAGATCCGGTGCAGGTCCAGCTGAAGCGAATCGGGCTGGGGATGCACAATTACCACGATACGTACGTGAAATTTCCCGTGGCGGACAATCCGCTGTGGTTTGACGCCAATGGCCGTCCCAACCTGAGTTGGCGAGTTCACCTGCTGCCGTACGTCGACGAACTGAAGTTATACCAGGAGTTCAAGCTCAACGAGCCGTGGAACAGTCCCCACAACAGTCAGTTGATCCCGCGAATCCCGGCGATCTTCCAACCGGCGTCACGCCAGGGGACGAAAACGCCATTCGTGACCATGTCGGGGCCGCAGACTCCGTTTGCGGGCAAGTTCGGTCCCATGATGCGTGAATTCACGGATGGGTCCTCCAACACCATCCTGGTGATCCATGTCGCGGACGACAAAATGGTGAACTGGACCGAGCCGGTGGATCTGGTTTTTGATCCAAATAACCCGCTGGCCGCCATTGGTTCGATCCCCGCGACAGGAATTCCCGTGGTCTTCGTGGACGGAACCGCCGGCCGGATCAAACCCACGGTCACTCCAGAGATCTTCAAAGCGATGGTGACACCGTCCGGAGGCGAAATCGTTGACAGATCGATGAACCTGATGCAGTAGGGGCCACGGACTGGCGAGCGCCGGCGGTTCGAGGATCTCGGGTGAGGCGAATTCAGCCCGAGATCAGAAGTTGCCACGGATGGACACCGATCATCACGGATCAAACGAATGAATGATCCCGGATCAGGTGCGATGACTCAACGGTTTTCGATTGTCCCCGAGTAGAGTCTGTTCGGCGCGGGTCTCCTGACCCCGCTGAAACGCGCGACCGCAGGTCTCCTCTTCGTTTTTTGGGGATGATCTACGAGACCGCCGGATTGCTTAAACAACCCGCGATGAAGGGGACGTCATCTGTTGGATCGATGCGCTGCCCGGGAGACCAGGCTACAAGGTGGATCGGTTTTTTAAAGTAAGTGGATCGGATTTGAAAGCAAAAGGGAGAAAGCCAAAGAGGAGACCTGCGGTCAGGCGTTGCAGCGGGGTCAGGAGACCCTCGCCGATCAGAGCAGACCCTCGCCGATCAGAGGCGAATTCAGCCCGAGATCAGAAGAGATCGCCACGGATGGTCACAGATCATCACGGATCAAACCAATGAATGATCCCGGATCTGGTGCCATGACCCAACGGTTTTCGATTGTCCCCGAGTAGAGTCGAACTACTAACCTTCGGCTTCGGAGGCCGACGCTCTATCCAATTGAGCTACGGAGACGGAGTCCCGCTCGAACAAAGCCCGTGCGATGACACATGCGAAGATTACGAGGCGGTTTTCCGATTGTCAATTCCTGCGAGGCCAGTTCAACTCGACGGTCTCGCGGAAATCCGGTGTCAGGCGGATTTTCTCGAATTGGCGATGACCATCGAGGACCGCACCACCGGTAGACCGGCGGAATTCACGGGAAAGTCGGCAGTCACAAAGCCGCGTGAATGGCCCTCAAAACTTCACCGTCGGACGGGAGAGGCGAGTCGATGACGGGGCGGAGCCGGATCGGGACTTCATCCATCCGGTAGGCTGTTCCCGGTCGATGAATGCCATAAGTCGCCGTGGTAAATTGAACGGTCGGCTGCAGCGGCAAGTCGACTCCGACACGCTCCAGGACGATTATGGGAATTGTTTTCAGGTGCTCGAGCGCCCGGGGCGGAAAGGCCTGCACGCGCGATGTGCCGATCAGGACCAGTGCATCCGCCTCTTTGTTTTCCAGGACATCACCTGCCGAGTACTCTCCCGGGTTGTACCGGGGAAATCCTCGAGACAGGTTGACGCTGAAGGGATAGCCGGTCTGCCAACACAAGACACTGTCCGCCCCCGAAACGTCACCGACGACACGCATACGCCGGGCGTGAAACCGCGTGAACTGGTTGAGGTCAATCACCAGTCGCAGCAATGCCTCCACATTTCGGTGACCCAGCGGATGCCGGGCGACGCCATACCCGAAGAAGATCACGCCGCAACGACACGATTTCATTCGCTCGGCCAGACGCTTCAGGTCCTCCAGCGGTGCTCCCACCGATTGGCCGGGATTCGGTTCCAGTCCCTGCAGTAACCCCCGCAGCGTCCACAACACGTCAAAATCACGTCCGTCGTCCACTTTCAGGAACCAGTCTGCCTGCTGCGCGGTCTCCGTAGATTGAGAGTCGATCACCACGAGCGTTCGATCCGCACGGCCACGGGGAATATGGAGTCCCGTCGCATCCAGCGAGTATCGCTCCATGTGTCGCGGGTGCGACTGAGTTGGATTGGCCCCCCAGTAGATCACCAGGTCTGCCCGGTTCCGAATTTCTCCAAGAGAACAGGTCGATTCCCCCGATTGCTGCATCGCCAGGATGGAAGGGGCGTGGCCTTCCGACGCGGTGGTGTCGATGGTCGCCCCCAATCGGTCCGCCAGCGCCACTGCAGCTCGCTGCCCTTCCGTGCTACTCTTGGATAATCCGTAGAAAAGCGGCGCGCGGGCGGAACGAAGGATGTCGGCGGCCGCCGACACTCCCTGATCAAAACTGGCTTCAAGCCCGCGGACCTGGATCGCCGGAGCATTCGAACTCCAGGGACCGGCAAACCAGGGTTCCGCCAGCGGGCAGAATGGCGTTGTCGAAACGATCTCGCCATCGCGGACGGTGACCTGCAGATCATCGCAGACACACGCGCACGCGGTGCAGGCCACATCTTCGATCACGCGGTCAGACATGTTGAATCACCAGTGCTCATTCGGTCCCGACGGGACGGGGATGTACAGATCCGGCAGAACGCCCGTCCGCGAACCTCGACAAGGTCCATGCTCGGCAACCTGCGTCAGCGCGGATTCGAATTCCGCTACGGTCCGGGCGGATTGGGCCTGGTGCCTCAGGTGAGGCGGGACGTGCATCGCCTTCAAGTACCAGTGGGCCATCTTGCGAAACGAGGTAATCGCCCGCTCGACCCCGCGCTGTTCCACGACATACCCGAACTGACGCCGCAACAGGTTCAATCGGTCATCGAACGTCCCCGCCGTTTTCGGTTCGCCGGTCGTTTCCCACTCGACAAACTGCTGAAACAGCCAGGGATTGGCGAGAGCGCCTCGACCCATGGAAATCGCGGTGCAACCAGTTTCCGCGAACATTCGTTCCCCGTCCGCGATCGTCCGGATGTCGCCGTTGCCCACGACGGGAATCTTTTCCACGGCCTGGACTACCTGCCGGATTCCGTCGCGGTCCACGCTGCCGCTGAAACCCTGTTCGCGGGTCCGACCATGGATCGCGATTGCCGCCACGCCGACCTGTTCAAACTCTCTCGCAAAGGCCGGAGCGGTCAGGTTCCGGCTGTCCCAACCGAGTCGCATCTTGACCGTGACCGGCATCGAGACCGCTTCGACGACGGTTCGAACCAGGTCAATCGTGCTGTCGACCTGACACATCAGACTGGCGCCGGCGCCCACTTTGGTGATTCGATTGACCGGACAACCCATGTTGATGTCGATCGAGTCGACGCCGCGCGACTGAAGCAGTTGAGCGGCGTCTCGCATGATGACCGGCTCATGACCAAAAATCTGGACGGAAAACGGTCGATCCTCGGCGCAAGTTTCCACCAGTTGCAGTGTCTTGGGGCCCCCATCCAGCAATCCACGGGCATTGACCAGGTCGGTCGTCGCCAGGCCAACTCCCCCCAGGCTCCGGACAATTCGCCGAAACGGCAGGTTGGTGTAACCCGCCAACGGGGAAAGCAGATACCGCGACGAAAGCCGGAGCGGGCCGTACTGAAGAGGCGGCAGCTGCGCCAGCCAGTCGCGAACGGAGGAGATGACGGGTGAGGAAACGGTCATGGAGGGCGGTTTTGCAGTCAGAATCAGGGTTTCGAGAGCATGGCGGGATTCTACCGGATGCGATGTCGTGCAGCAGGGGTCTGGCAGGCTGGAATTTCG
>Ga0265327_10004903_pt1 | contig 11555 bp, 6 predicted proteins | sample 41621metaG_FD_202089 | JGI IMG/M metagenome (GOLD analysis project Ga0265327, IMG submission 202089) | Rhizosphere microbial communities from Carex aquatilis grown in University of Washington, Seatle, WA, United States - 4-16-21 metaG | ecosystem: Host-associated > Plants > Roots > Rhizosphere >...
AGATCGGACATGGCAATTTCGCCATTCTTGATCAGGTTCTGAAACAGCCGGTCCAGCGTGCAATCGCGCTGAGGATAGTGCTGTCGACGCCATTTCCAGAAGAACTCTTTAATCTCGGCGACATTCGATCCCCCCGAGATGTACTCGACACTCTTGTCGTAGACGGACAGGACCGTGGACCCGACAAACGGCTCTCCCGTGGAATCGGTCAGTTTCACCTGGACCTTCGCTTCGGCTCCCGGCTTGTATTCCGCCTGAGAGGGGATCACCGAGACATTCAGGACTCGTTTTTCGGGAGGAACGATGACCTCGCGCATTTCCTGATGGTACTTGCCATCGGCGATCGTAAAGGCCTCGACAAAAAAGTTCGGCATATCCTTCTGAACGATCGCGACTTCCTCGACCGTCGATTTCCCCTTCATTCGAATGATTTTGGGGGGAAGATAGATTCCGTTGGAGGGGCGCACAAAGAGGACGATACAGCCGTCCGGTTTGTTGCTGGTCACCATCAACTGCACCGTTTCGCCTGGTGCGTACTCCGCCTTGTCGGTGACCAGTTCCAGATCGTTGAACCGGAACTCCCGGCCGTCGAACCCGTCGCCCCTCACGACGAACACATACCCGCCCTCGATGGTTCGCTCCTTGGCGTCGGTCACCTTGTACGAGAGTCGATATTGTCCGGCGCGCGTGGCGGCCATTTGCTGGCGGGCTCGTCCAGTGGCATCCGGATTCAGCTTCCAGGTCTGGACCGCTTCTTCAACCGGCTGCTGCTTATCGTTGTAGGTCACTTTGAATAAAGTCAGTTCGCCGGTCCCACTGACGGGCTTGTTGTCGAGCGTATGCGCATCGAAGCTGGCCTCGATGGCATCGCCCACCTTGAAATAACCGCGATTGACCCAGGCAAACACACGGAACGGAGTCCGGCTGACGAGAACATTCCCTGTTCCAATGATTGTTCGCCGCGATTCATCGACGACCTCCGCCGTGACGGAATAGGAATGGTCTTCGTCGCCATGGACCAGCTTCGCAGGAGCGGTGTCGATTTCGACGGCAACAGTTCCATCCGGGCCAATTTCCACTTCCTGTTCGGCAATGACTTCGGGCGGGGCATTGTTTCGACCAATCCACCAGCCGAGCGGGCGGGCGCAACCCCACTTGTTCCAGCCGGGATACCACGTGTAGTCCGAGGCGAACCAGCCATAGCCCCTGCCGTAGAACCAGTCCCAGCGAGCCGTCGGATGCCAGCGACTGTCGTGGGGGGATCGCAGGACTTTGTACTTGACCCTGGCCTTGGTGACCGGAGCACCGAAGAAGTACTTGGCACGAATTTTGGCGGTGATCTTTTCTCCCAGAGCCACCGGTTCCGCGGGGGCATCCACGGTCACTTCGTATTCCGGCTTCTTGTATTCCTCAACACGGAAGTTCCCCCCCTGCTGGAACTGGTTCATGATGAACAGGGAATAGGTCCCCAGCATGGCTCCCTTCGGTAGAGAAAACTCTCCTTCGAGACCACCATACTTGTCCGTTTTGAGCGGCTTTTCGAAAACCTTCTCGCCCTGCGGATTGTTGATCTGAACCGTGAACTCCTGCTCGGCATAGGCGCTCACGTCCGGCTGGTCGTACTGCGATTTCTCAATCCAGATTTTGAATTTGACTGTCTGATCAGGCCGATAGACTGGACGGTCGGTGATCGTGAAAACACGCGACGTCTGGTACTCCTGATCGTGCCGCTGCCCCCACCAGGCATGCGTGAATCCGGTATAGGCCAGTCGACCTTCCGGCGTTCGCGCCACGATCAACCACTGGTGATCATGCGAAACCCGGGCCGATGGCATCATCAACAGGCCATCCTGATTGGTGAACTCGGCAAAGTTTGTCGTGGTGATCGTCCATTGAGGTTTCCCCGGCGCCACCTGCTGCTGCCGCCAGCCGAAGAATTCGACATTCGCCTTGGCCACAGGCTGACCCGTAACGGCATCCGCCACGAAATACATTGACTGACCATCCAGCGGCTTGCGAACAAGGGCGGTATCGGCGACCCACACCACAACGCGACTGACGTTGCCATCCTTCATCGTTGCCGTCACCAGATAGGCGCCTGCTTTCTGCAGTGGCGTGGCAATCGTGATCAGACTGTCGTAGTGGTCTGGCTTCGGCTTCAGATCGACAGTCCAGGTGGCGATCTTTTCGCCCACGTATTGCGCCTGATCCAGGGTGACAAGCCGGTAGCCAATGTCCTGAATGTTGGTCTTCTGCCAGTCCAACTGTCCCGGATTGGACTTCAGATACGCTTTGACATCCGCCAGGAGCGCATCAACCTTGATGGCCGAGGCTTCCAGCGTCACCTGATTGCCATTGCGATAACGCAAATCAATGGTCGCCCCTTTGCCGGCCGGCAGGACCTGCAGATTCTCGAACCGGCCCCAGTTCTTGACGATCTGGTCCAATCGGGCCTGACGATGATTTTCGTCGCCAAACTTGGCCAGAGCCCCCTTCCAGGCCTCGGACGCTTTCACATACTGACGACGGTCTTCGTAGACCTGAGCGATCTGGTCGCCTGCAACTCGACTGAACTGATCATTTCCCCGTTCAAACAGCGCCCGGTAAATCTTCAGCGCGTTGAATTCATCTGGCAGCTTGATGCGGCGAATTCCTGTGGCCAGCTTCGCGATCGTTTCGTCATCACCGAGCGTATGCACCGCGTAGGGACCACTGTCGTCCTGGTCATCGTCGCGACCGCTTCCCCCGCGTAACCAGGCAATTGTCTGGACGCCAAACTGACTGTGCAGAAACTGAGCCCAGGTCAGGTCCACTTCGTTTTTCAGAGCGATGTCCGATTCCGTCACCTGCAGTAACATCCAGCGCCAGCGTTCGCCATCCGACGTTGCCGCTTCCCAGGACTTGGGGACGTGGTGAAACACCGGTTTCCCATCCGCATCGACCGGCGCTCCCTTGCTGTCTCCACCTCCGCCTCCCCAGCGACCTCGGCCCCAGAACTGATTTCCTTCTTCGTAATCGGGCAGCGTTGCCAGATCCGTCAGGGATTGCAGACGCCAGGCCTCGACACTTCGCAGCGTCGCCGCCATTTCCAGGAAGAAACGCCCGACCGCTGCTTTGTCGCCATCCTTGGACGCGATGGGGACTGCCTGCTGCATCAGTTGAAGGGCGCGAACTCGATCCCGAGCGGCGGATGAAACATATTTCCCGCCACCTCGATGTGACCCACGATGAAACTTCCCGGCGACCTCAAACCCCCATTGCTCAATGCCGCGATACTGAGTCGCCGCGGATTGCAGCAACCGCCAGTTCTTGTCATGAGCTTTGATCGAAGCCTCGACCAGTTCGTCGAATTCTTCTACACGCCCCAGATTCCGCAGGGCCTGAACGGCGAAAACAAGGTCTTCGCCAACTTGACCGGGGTCGGTCTTGGGATCGAGCGCCAACTGGCGGAAGCCGTCGTAAGCCACCTTGAAGTTGCCTGCATCAAACAGCTTTTTGACTTCATCACGGTTGACCGGCTTGGGTGCGTCGTCGGCCACCAGCCACCACGCGGCAATGGCGACCGAGAACAGGCTCGCCAGAACGATATGCTTTCGCATGATTCCACTCATTCCTTGCGTCATAGATGTGCAGGTCGTCCGGGACCAGGCGGCCAGTATAACGAGCCACCTGCCGAGACGAAGCCAATGCAGGGTCTGACGCCCGCCATTCGGTGAAAGTTCCGCGGAATTCACTGACCCGGCGAAATCTTGCAGCCAAGCAGCCGCCCCCGCAGCACACCGCGCCCGGCCGAAGTGACCCGCGACTCGCCAACAAACAGTGTCTTCAGATTGGTCAACGCCTGCAGATGATCGAGCCCCGCATCGGAAACCCGGGTGTGATTGAGCGACAGCCAGCGCAGACTGATCATTCCCGCCAGGAATTCTGTACCAGCGTCGGAAATTTGTGTATGGCTCAGGTCAAACCATTTCAGCCGGGGGAGATCTTTCAATGAGGCCAGCGACTGGTCAGTCACAAGGGTCTCGCTCAATCCCAACTGCTCCAGATTGGTCATTCCCTTCAGATGAACCAGTCCCACGCCATCAATCTGTGTTCGATTCAAGTCGAGCAGATCCAGTCGCGTCAGCTGTTGAAGATGCTCCAAACCCGCATCCGTGACCGAGGTCTCACCCAGATAAAGCCGCTTGAGATTTGTCAGCCCCCGCAGATTCACCAGTCCGTCATCGGTGATCCGCGTGCGACGCAGATCCAGGATTTCCAGGTTGGTCAGTCGAGCCAATTCCTTGATGGATTCATCGGATACGTCCGTGCGATCCAGCTTCAGCCATCGCAGAGTTTCAAGGGATCCCAACTGGGAAAGCAGACTCGATGCGTCCGGAGAGCCAGTCAGAACAACACTATGGATTCGATCCAGGACGCGTAGCTTGGTTTGCATCCCTGACGGAATCCAGGCGGGACCCTTGTATTGGAAAGCTACCTGCCCACCAATCCTGCGGACCATTTGTGAGAAGCGAAGCTCGCGCTGATAGGGAAGCAGGATCAGCATGACACTGAAAAGCAGTGTCAGCAGGGTGACTCCCATCACGATGAGTCCCGTGACGCGACGTTTTGTCATGGAGGTCCATCGTACTTAAGGAGTGAATGGCTCAGCTCGTTCCATTGGTCACCGTTCACGGGTCGGGGACTGACGCATTTTCACGGCGAAAAACAAACATCTCCCATGGACGCGATCAGACTCGGAAGCGCCGTTTGTCCGTGAAAATGGGTCTGTCCCCCTACCTTGCCCGTGAACGGTTACTTGCATTGTGCCATGTCCCGACGCATTTCCAAATGGCAGTGTCGCCGCGAGTTCCGTATCATGCGAGTGGCATCCACAGTTTGGCGGACAGGCAGCATCGGTCCAGGGGGTTTTTCATGGCAGGTCGAATTCCTGTTCAATGTCCAGGTTGCCTGGCAACGCTGAATCTTCCCGACAGCAGCAAGCTGGGCAAGAAAATTCGTTGTCCGAAGTGTTCCGACGTTTTTGTTGCGGAAGCAGCGGAGGACGAGGATTTCGAGGACGAAGAGGAAGCCCCGGCGAAGTCGCGCGGGGGGAAAAAACGTCCTTCAGCCGCAGGTAAGAAGGGTGGCGGCAAGAAGTCAAAATCGTCCAACGGGAACAACGCACCCCTGATTGCCGGGGGTGCGATCGCCGCGGTACTTCTCCTGGTCGGGGGACTGTATCTCGCCGGTGTCTTCGGCGGCGCCAAGCCATTGCCTGCGCCGCCGATGGCGGAAGCGGCTCCGGCGGCCCCCATGGCCCCGGTTGCTCCTCCAGCGCCCGCCGCACCGCCACCGGTCAACCCAGCCGAGCGAATCCTGGCGCTGCGCTGGCTTCCTGCAGACACGGAGCTGATTTTTCACGTCAAAGTCGCGGAACTCTGGCAGGCCCCGCTGCTGAAGAAACTGATTGACATGCCCGAGACGGCGGGGGTCGTACAACAGATCGTCAAAGAAATCGGAATGGGACCAACGGACATTGAAAGTGTCACGTTTGGCATGGGCGACCTAAACGGCGCGCAAGAGGTCGTCATGACGCGTGCCATGGGGATTCCCTCACAAAAAGCGCCGAATCTGCATGTGGTGTTTCGCACAAAAAAGACGCTGGTTCATGACGACATGGTGAAACTTTCGCCGCAATTCCAAAGCGTTGATCATGGGACGAAAAAGTACATCCAGAACAAAACGGGGCCTGCTGGCGAGCTGGCAGGTTGGGTGGCGGATCCAAACACGTTCATCATGGCCCCCGTCGACCAATTGAAGGTCACGATGGACCGCGGCGAATCTACGACTCCCGCACGCAAGGAACTGCTGTTTGCCGATCCGGCGCCGCATGTCGTCGTGATCGTGGCCCCCAAAGACACCAAGTCGCTGACTCAAAGCGCCCATCCATTCGTGCGACCGACTCCCGAGGCGCAGGAAATGGAGCGGGTGTTGAACGAGTCCGTGCTGGCCGGTGGGCTGGGAATCTCAGTCCGTGGCGGCTTCGATGTGCAGACAGCCCTGCTGTTCAAGGACGCAGAGAGCGCAGGGAAGGTCAAGGCCGAGCTTGAAATCGGGATCGCCCAGGGCAAGAGCCAATTCCAGGTAATGAAGGGAGCGGCACCGCCACTGCTGGCGGAATTGGGCGAAATGCTGCTGAATAACGTCAAAGTGGAAAACCAAAATACGGTGCTGAAGATCTCAACGGGTCTCCCGGATTCAGTACAGCAAAAGCTGGTTGAAGACCTTCCCCCCGTGCTCATGGTCATGGCGATGACTGGGGGACTGGGCGGAGGAGGAAATCCGTTTGGCCCTCCCTCGGGTCCACCAGGAGGACCTTTCAGTGGACCGCCAGGAGGGCCATCTGGGCCATTACAATTCCCTCTCGTACAACCCGGAACTCGACCTGCGCCTCCGGGTGCCCCACCCGGCACATTTGGAGCGTTTCCGGAACTGAAAAACCCGGGCCAGACGGTACCCGTGAAAGCCGAAGTTGCTGAAGGGATTCCGGAAGGAACAACGCTCACAGCATCAATGTCCTGGTCAATGGCGCCGGTAATTGGGCCCAACATGCAGGCAGTTCATCCCATGCAGTTGATGATTGATCTGCAGGGGGACGCCCTGTCCCAAATCTGCGGCGCCGGACAAGTCTCATTCAAGACCAGCAGTCTCAAAGGGGGCGGCTCACTGAAAGTTTCCAAAGTCGAGCCTGTCATTGGTACCAATGCGGCCAAGTTTCTGGTCCCGTTTGATGTCGATGAATCGAGCGTTCTGGAACACCCGGATGGAACATTGAGATTGACGGTGCTGGTGGAGACTCCAGCCGGCAAAGTTGGTGAGATTGAAGTCCTGGAAGGGACATTCAAGTTATTGACCTCCGAGGGTTCTGATGAATACACAATTGAAGAGGCCTTGAAGGCATCAAAGCGGCCGCTGATGGATCCCGAACTCAAGGCGGCAGGGGTCAAGCTGATGAAATCCAGCGGATTGCTCGGCGAGGGATTCACGCTGTCGTGCGGCAAAGGCTACTTCCTGGGGAAATGCGTGGCGATCGACCCCGCGGCTGAGGTCGGGTTCGGCGAAAGCACGTTCCGGCCGGACATGGAAAAGAACCAGCCTGTGCAGCGCGTCACAGTCCTGTCCAAGGATGGAAAGATCCCGGAGACGACTCAGGTGCAATTCAAAGTCCATCGAGGCGTCAAAGAGAAAACGGTGAACTTTAAGTTCACGGGTGTCGCACAGCCGACAGCCGAGTCAAAGCCAAAACCGGTGGAACTGAATCAACCGGGTGGCGGAGCAGCGCCGCCCAATGCACCTCGGTAAGGCTCGCGAGTTCAAGGTCTCGCGAACGAAGGGATCGCGAGTTTCAAACGAACCGAATTCAGAGGAAGAGTTGATGGAGAAGTCGATCGCGTCGGATGAGATCACGGATCTGACCGTGCGTCTGGTGAACGCGCCCGACGTGGCGCTGATCCAGCAGTACTTCGGTCGATCCACTTCCCCCATAGTCATCCCGCCTCTGACAATTCCCAGTCAGGGGCCACGTGCTCCATGGCTACGCGCGTCAATTCAGCAATTAAGGATCGATGGGTGGAAGGGATCGGCAACGAATCTGACTGCCTATAAGGCGGGACTCTTCCTCATCAACGATTTTTTCACGGAAAGCCACGAGTGTTCGCAGTCGATCGAAGGGCAGGGAGTCCATCAGACCGGCGATTACTGGCATGCGATTCTGCATCGGCGCGAGCCCGATTACAGCAATGCGAAATACTGGTTCCGCCATGTCGGCCGTCACCCCGCGTTTGAATTGATCACGCAGCGGACTCAGCGACGATTTCAGGGTCTCACTCAACCGCTCCATGCAAAATTGGAACGCTGGCAGAGTCGTTTAATTGGTCCAGGCGGCTGGGATCCCATGACTTTTGTCGACGTCTGTGCCGCAGCCGAGACGGACCCTCAGATCCACGGTTGGTGCGAACTGGTCCAGTGGGACGAGATGCTTTCGCTTCTGGAAGTGACGGTCGGTGAACTTGCCGGCTGACTTCAGCGCGCCTCAAAGCTGGCAGGGTGAAAGGCACACAATTGTGATCGCCCAATCGTGTCCGGCTTCCGCCTGCACCATGAGCGAATAAGTGCCGCTGTGTGGAATCGCCAGTACTCCGCGACGAACTGCCTTGCCGTCCAAACAGCCACAGTCATCAAGGAAGCTGCCATCTTTTCGCTGTACACGAACGATGAGCGGGCCAGTTCGCGTGAGAATCCGCAGAGCGGCATCTGATGGCAGGAAGAACTCAACAGAATGTGCATTGCCCGATCCCCAAAATGTGACGGGATGATGCTCATTCGAACAGGGTAAAAACCAGGGCACGGCATGCTCAATCCCCGGAAGGGGACGCAGCAGATTTTCAGCCGACTGACCAACGGGGACACCGGGAAGCTCTTCCGGCCGCGGAATTCGTGGCCCCTCTGCCCACATTGTGTCCGGCGACATCGGCGAAAACATCGCGAACAGTACCGAGTTTTCCGGTGTCAGCCGCGGGTGTACAGGCGCCGACGAATCTGGAGAGTTCGCGTTTCTTCCCAGTAGCCAGGAAATGAATCCCATGGTGCGAACCGATCAGAGGCAATTTGGAGACGCTTTTCGACTCGCTCCAAGAATGGGGCGCCGACCACATACCGGTGATGGCGTCATTCTCACGGCTTGAAGTACGGGCGTCAACGATCACTTTGCCGTCAGCCCCCGCTTCAAACGGCGGCGTTCACGGGGACCTCGTGGTGCGTTCCGAAGACTCCACGAACCCCACCTGAGATACAGGGCTGGTTGCATGTTCACTTCGCCGGACTGAGCACAAGACAATCGAGGCCAACAACGTAGCGAGGACTGGCCGATTTGGGGCTCGCTCCGACCACGACAATGCGGATGCGATAATGACCGGGTGCGACCTCGATGTTCGCGTTCCTCTCGACGGAACACGTGAGTCACGTGGGCCACGTGCTTGAAACTCGAAGCATCAGAATTGCGCCAGCCCTGTTGCTTAGTGTTGGGGTAACCGTTCACGGGCAAGCGAGGGGGACAGACGCGTTTTCACAGCGAAAAGCAAACATCTTCCATGGATGTGATGCGAACCTGAAGCACCGTTGGCCAGCGAGAATGGGTCTATCCACATCGCTTGCCCGTGAACGGTCACGTTTGCTGTGAGAGGCATCACAGTCAGTAGACGCCAGTAGGCCCATCTCCAAGCCACCTCTATATTGCGACCTGTACACTGTGCCATCAAAATCTAAACTGATATTGACTGTGCATTGACAATGCTTCCACGAATATTGATAACGTATCCTCACCTCTCTTCACTACTCACTTCTGGAGTCCTGCAATGTGGAATCAACTGACACATTCTTACACCGATGGTCCGACGACTTGTTGCCCTCCACCCAAAGTCATCAAGAGTATTCAGCGGGAAATCAAGGCGAGCCGGGCGCTGTCGCGCGGCGATATTCGCCTGGCGACCGCCATGGGACTGATTGCCGCCGATACACTTCGCCCTCCCGGCCTGAACGATGGCATGGTCTATCCATTTGAGAGCGGCCCCCATCTTCCGCTTGGTCCTGGAATGTCTCCCATGCGGTCAATTAGCGCGCCGCTGACCTCCGGAACTCGCAAGATGCATGCCCTGGCGTTGCTGGTCGACTTCAGCGACAACAAGGGGCAACGCCCTCCCGCGGAATTTCAGCGATTGCTGTTCGACAAGACGAACCCCAACTCCATGACATCGCTGTACCGCGAAATGTCCGGCGGCATGCTGGATGTCGAAGGTGAAGTGACCGCGTATGTGCGAGCCCCACGCAAGTACAATGAATACACGAGCGGACAAAGCGGGATGGGGAACAACTTCCCCAACAACACGCCAGGACTTCTGTTTGATGCGCTGACAGAATTCTGCAAGAACGACAACCTGCAGCGTTTCGACATCGACGGCGACGGATTCGTCGATGGAATCTTCCTCATTCACGCAGGTGGAGGAGCCGAAGCGGAGAGCGATGCACAAAAGCGCCGCAATATGATCTGGTCGCACAAATGGGTCTTGCCGACGCCATTTGTGAACCAGGGCGTCAAGGTGTACGCCTATTCGACAGAGCCCGAAGATGGTCGCGTCGGCGTCTTCTCGCACGAATTCGGGCATTCGCTTGGACTTCCCGACTTGTACGACTCGACCTATCAATCGAAAGGGATCGGTGATTGGTGCCTGATGTCCGGAGGCTCGTGGGGGGGAGCAGGCAATAAACCGACTCGGATGTCGGCGTGGTGCCTGTCCAAGCTGGGCTGGATCAAGCCAACGAATATCAAGACGGCGACGACACTAACGATACCGACGCTCGAAAAGTCACCTGCCGCGTGCTACCGCCTCTGGTCGCAGGGAAAAATTGGACCGGAGTATTTCCTGATCGAAAACAAGCAGAAAACAGGGCGTGACAGCGCATTGCCTGGTTCGGGCCTGGCGGTTTGGCACATTGACGAGACCCAGACCGACAATACGAATCCGCTCAGTTACCGCGTTGCGTTGGTTCAGGCAGATGGTAAGCGCGACCTGGAATTCAACCGCAATGGCGGCGACGTCAATGATTTGTTTCCCGGCGGCCTGGGGAATAAATCGCTGACAGACGCGACGAACCCCTCGACGCGAGCCAACAATGGCACCCCCACTGGGGTGGCTCTCACCGGCATCTCGATGTCCGGGGAGACAGTGAAGGTGAAGGTGACTGTCTAGTCTTGCAGGCAGTATGCCGCGCCTCGCGGCAGCGCGGCATACTGTTCTCTTGACGATGGCGCCATCGGCCTCCAGGAAAGCAACAAGGCTATGGCCGCGACGATGTGAGTGGGGTGTAACCGTTCACGGGCAAGCGAAGGGGACAGACCCATTTTCACGGATCAATGGTGCTTCGGAGTCTTATCGCGTCGATGGGAGGTGTTTGTTTTCTGCCGTGAAAATGCGTCAGTCCCCGACCCGTGAACGGTTACAGTGGAGTTGCAGACACCAGAATTGCCCTTTGCCCAAATGGCCCCCCATCAAGACGAGCCTCGATACGCACCTTGGCGCCGACAACCAGATCACCAGGTTCCGACGAATAGAGACGAAGCCCTACGCCGGGCTGTGGCTGGATGAAGTCGATTGCCGGGTCTGACGTATTCCTGGTGACGATCAAGTCCACATCGGCGCCAAGTCCGCGCTGTTGAATCGCTGTCACACAGCCTTCAAGTTCGGTCTTGTTCGGTTTGATGAGCATCGAAGTTCTCTGCGAGGATGCGAGTAACCGTTCACGATCAGGGACAGACCCATTTTCACGACATGTCCCTCTGGCGTCAACGTGTCCGACGCCACGAGTCAATGACTTGGAAACTCGCTCCCAAAGCGCTCTCCACGGACACTACTTGAACGAATCGAACGCAGCAGATTCCGTTCTCGGAAGGCACGGTGACACCGCATGCCGATTTTCGCCCCAGCTGATCCCGCCCGATCATTGAGTCTGTTCTCTAA